>Ga0209539_1000194_pt1 | contig 36886 bp, 72 predicted proteins | sample BarGraNGADG00312_2_FD_184499 | JGI IMG/M metagenome (GOLD analysis project Ga0209539, IMG submission 184499) | Arctic peat soil microbial communities from Barrow, Alaska - Barrow Graham LP Ref core NGADG0011-312 (SPAdes) (version 2) | ecosystem: Environmental > Terrestrial > Soil > Wetlands >...
GACACACTCTCTACCTCGCCCCCGGCTGGCAGTACGACGTCGAACACGCCGACGCGATCTGCCGACACTGCAACACCCCTGACGGGCAACACCCCCGATGGAACGCATCAGCCTGGCTCGGCAAACTCCAAGCCCAAACTGACACCCAAATCGACGCCACCGCCGAGAAGCTTCGTGACCCCGACAGGGCCGTCACAGCCACCCAAGCCGCCACCATCTGGGGCCTCTCCACCGACCAGGTGTACGTCTGGGAACACCGCGGGAGCATCACACCCACCGGAACCGACTCCGATGGCCGGAAGACCTACCTCAACGCCCACATCACCCAACTCCTCGTTGGGCGTGTCGCAGAGTGACAACCATGTAGTTCATGCTGTAAGGTTCTTCGCAACAGACGCATGCCCGAAAACATGCGCATCGGCCCGATCGAGCGTCACGCTCTCGGGCCATCCTTGACTCCTCGCCCGGCGCACGAGACACCGGACCCACCACTAGAGACCCGGGCTAAGCACATGCACGGGCGAGGACACACGTCAGGAGGGCGCATGGGCGAGCGCATGGTCATCGTCATCGAGTACGACGCAGACCTCGACACCCAGCAGGCACTCAACGACGCGATGACCCAGATCCGGGAAGGCGCCGACCGTCTCGACCCGGAGCTCATCAAGGTTGTCCGGGTTCACGTCGGCACCAAGGACTACGCCGATCGGGTTCTCGCAGTGTTCAAACCCACGGTCGACTTCGCATCCGTCGACGACGACGATTACCTACACGCACTCGACTGAACCGAGGGAGATGAGGTGGGCTGTGGCGTGGGCCACCTCCGACCGCCGGCAACGCCTACCCCCCAACTGGCAGGCCACCCGGGCGCAAGTCCGGGCCAGGGCACAGGGCAGATGCGAGGCCACGACGCACGACCCCGACTGCGACGGACACGGCACAGACGCCGACCACATCACCCCCGGCGACGACCACACCCCGGGGAACCTGGCATGGCTGTCCGGGCCGTGCCACAAGGCCAAGACCGCACGCGAGACAGCAGCAAGGAACACCGCACGCGCCGCCATGAGGCGACGTCCAGTTGAGACACACCCAGGAGAGATGCCATGAAGATCACCCTGACCAAGCCCCTCGGCGGCAACGACAAGGGCGACACGATCGAAGTGCTCGACCCGATCGGCGAACGGCTCATCGCACGCGGCGCGGCTGAGAAGCCGAAGGCGACGCGCAAGTCCGCGACCGACTCCGACTGACCCCTGGGGGCGACTCCCCTTCCCCCTTGATGAGTAAACCGCGGGTATAGCAGTCGAAATCCAACATGCGACCTCTTCCCGTTTTTCGGCCCTGGTGGCCTCCCGCTGAGCCCCTGGAGGGCGTGATGAGCAAGGCGACAGCCCCCAAAGGGCTCGACTCTGTCGGGTCGAAACTGTGGCGTGACGTGACGAGCAAGTACGACCTGCGCGTGGACGAGCTGATGGTGCTCGAGAAGGCGTGTCGGGCGTCCGACCGGATCGTGACGATGGAGCTGGAGCTCGGCGTCGTGGGCGTGATGTCGATCGGCTCGATGGGTCAGCCAGTCGTGCACCCGCTGGTCGCCGAGATCCGGGCGCATGAAGCTCAGGTGGCGTCGCTGCTGGGCCGGTTGAAACTGCCGGACGACCCTGCGCGCGCCGGTGAGGTGCCGCGGTCGACACAGGCTCGTGCTGCGGCTCAGTCGCGGTGGTCGACGGCGCATGGCGCAGGCGCGTAGTGGTCTGACGCTGCTGACGTCCCGTGAGGACGAGAAGCGCGAGATCGTCACCTGGTACGAGGAGATGATCGAGGCCGCGACTCCTCCGGTTGGTCTGCGGTGGGAGCCGGTGAAGGTCGGCCCGACGTGGCAGTACGACGGCGGGTGGGTCCTGCCGGCGGCGACGTTGGGATGGGACTTCCTGGCGTGGACGGGCATGTGGCTACGCCATCGCAGCAAACCGTGGGCGTACACCCCGGAGCAGGCACGGTTCATCCTGCACTTCTTCGCGGTCGCCGAGACTGGTGTCTTCGGGCATCACTCGGCGGTCTTGCAGCGGCTCAAGGGCTGGGGCAAGGACCCGCTGGCGGCGACGCTCGCGGCAGGCTATATGTTCGCCGATGTGGTGTTCGACCACTGGGACGGCGACCGGCCGGTTGGGCGCGAGGAGCCTGATGCCTGGGTGCAATTGGTCGCCGTCTCCCAGGAGCAGACCAAGAACACCATGAAACTCATGCCGGGTCTGATCCCGGTTGAGACGCGGTTGTACTACGGCATCCAGATCGGCAAGACGAACATCTGGGGCTTGGGTGACACCCGCCAGATCGAGGCCGTCACCGCGTCCCCGTTGGCGATCGAGGGCGGTCGTCCGAAGCTCATCGTCCGCAACGAGACGCAGAACTGGAACAGCAGCAACGGCGGGCACGACATGGCCGGCACGATCGAGGGCAACGCGGCCAAGGCTGAGATCAGTGCCCCGGCCCGGGTGCTGGACATCTGTAACGCGTTCCGCCCTGGTGAGGACAGCGTCGCCGAGCGGGTCCGTGACGCCTGGGAATCCACACAGGGCGACCGTGAGGCCGAGGACGAGGCGGACCGGCCGAAGTTCCTTGAGTACGGGCTGCTCTACGATTCTCTCGAGGCCCCGCCTGACGCCCCACTGACCGCTGAGGCCGCCCCGGATGTCGTCGAGGCTATCCGGGGTGACTCGGTGTGGCTGGACGCTCGCGGGCGCATCCTCAAGTCGATCCTGAACCCCGCGAACCCGCCGAGCGAGTCGCGGCGCAAGTGGTACAACCAGGTCACCGCGACCGAGGACGCGTGGGTCACCCCCCAGCAGTGGGACCAACTCGCCCGGCCGGATCTGGCGCTCGAGCCCGGTGAGGAAGTCGGGCTGTTCCTGGACTGCTCGAAGTCCGACGACGCGACGGGCCTCATGGGCTGCCGGATCTCTGACGGTCACCTGGTGACGCTAGGCATGTGGCAGAGGCCGCCGAGTGTGCGGGGCAAGGGATGGTTGGCTCCCCGGGAGAAGGTCGACGCGGCTGTGACGGCTGCGTTCGAGCGGTACCGGGTGGTGGTGTTCTTCGGTGATCCGTCGCACGTCCTGGACGACGAGACGATGAACCGGTACTGGGATGCCATGTTCGACGACTGGCACCGTCGCTACCGGACCAAGCTCGCGTTGTGGGCCAAGCCGGGCAAGGACGCCGGGCACTCGGTGATGTTCGACATGGCGTCGCTGGACAACCAGAAGCGGTTCGTCGAGGCGGTCGGGCTGGCCGAGGCGGACATCGAGGCCAAGGCGCTGACCCACGACGGGGACGCGCGGTTGCGGAACCACGTCCTGAACGCCCGCCGGCAACCCACGCGGGCGGGTGCGTCGATCGCGAAGGAACATCGCGAGTCGAAGAAGAAGATCGACCTGGCGGTATGTGCCATCGGGGCACGGATGGTCCGCCGCGCCTACCTGAACCGACAGTCCTCCAAGCGCGGGAAGGGGCGTGTCTGGTGAAGCCTGCTGACGTGATCGACCTGCTCGAGACCGAGCTGATCCCCGCCTCGGTGCTTGAGCGTGCCCGCTTGGACGACATCGACGTGTGGCTCTCGAAGGAGAACCCGGTCGAGGTGTACCGGCAGGCTCACACGCCGGTGAACTCTGAGAAGGAGCTGCTGGCGAAGTTCTCGCACACGCCGATCCTACGGCTGGTGGTCGAGGAGTGCGCTCAGCAGATGGTCCTGGAGGGTGTGCACTCGGCGGGGCGCGACACGGGGCCGATGTGGGAGCCGTGGGAGCGCAACGGGATGCCGTCGCGTCAGGGCGCGCTGTGGAACGCCGCGATCGGGTACGGGCTGGCGTACACACTGACCCTGCCCGGTCAGGTGCCCGGTGACCCGGCGAACCGGGCTGTGATCCGCGCGCTGTCCCCGCGGTCCCTGTTCGTGGTCTACGGCGACGTCGTCGAGGACGAGTGGCCGATGTTCGGGCTGCGGACCATTGCCCAGCGTAAGGGTGTCGCCTACCGGCTGATCGACGAGGAGGCGGTGCACTACGTCGCCCGTGACGAGTCGGGCGCCCTGGTGTACATCGAGCCCCGCTACCACGAGGTCGGGGTCACGCCGATCGTGCGGTGGGCGAACGGCCTGGACCTGGAGGCCCGGACGCCGGGTGAGGTCGAGAAGTTCGAGGTCGTGGCGAAGCGGTACAACAAGACGACCTACGACCGGCTCCTGATCCAGCACTACAACTCCTGGCGCATCAGGACCGCCACCGGGCTCGAGGACGCGGGCAGCCCCGAGGAGAACGAGCGGGTCAAGGCGCTGCTGCGTCACGAGGACATCCTGACCGGTGGCGAGGGCGTGCAGTTCGGTTCCCTGCCGGAGACCACGATGGACGGTGTCCTCAAGGCCGCCGACGTCGACCGGGACACCATCGCGGCACTGTCGCAGACCCCGGTGTGGGCGCTGAACGGCGGGCAGCTCGTGAACCTGTCCGCTGACGCCCTGGTCGAGGCCCGGTCGATGTCCCGACTCAAGGTGCAGGACAAGCAGCGGGGCATGGGTCGCTCGGCGGCGCAGAACCTACGCCTGGCCGCGCACATCGAGGGCCGCGTGGACGACGCCGCGGACTTCTCGCTGAAGATGATGTGGGCGGACATCGAGTCCCGGTCGATGGGCCAGGCCGCGGACGCCCTCGGTAAGATCGCGTCCCAGTTGCGGGTCCCGGTCGAGCTGCTATGGGACCAGATCCCGGGCATCTCCAAGACGCTGGCCGACGAGTGGCGCCAGTACGCCGAGGACCACCCGTCCCCTGACGCGCTGCTGGCCTCCGCGCTGGACCGGCAGGCCAACGGGACGGTCTGACGATGGCTCTGACGCGCCAGGGCCGGGCACTGACCGACCGGCACCGCCGCGGGCAGGTCAGGCTCGGTGCGGGCGCTGTCGTCGAGGCGCTGGCAACGTGGCGGCTGCTGGACCTGGCGGACCTGGATGCGTCGACCCCGACGTGGCTTGCCGTGCAAGGGGGGCTCATGCGGCAGCGGTACGCGACGTCGGCGGACCTGGCTGAGCGGTACGTGACCGACTTCCGGGCTGCCGAGATCGGCACGCCGTCCGGTGTGGTGCTGCGGCCGCCGTTCAGCGAGGCGGCCGCGACCGCGACCCTGCTGGGCAACGGCCCGCGTCTGACGAAGATGCTGATCGGTCGTGGTGCGGACCCGGAGGAGGCGTTCGCGCGGGCGTCCCGTGAGGTGCTGGGCCGCACGCAGAAGTGGGCGATGGCCGGCGGTCGCAACACGATCGAGCACACCGCACGCATGGACGTGAAGGCGGCTGGATATCGGCGGGTCAGCGACGGTCATCCGTGCGCGTTCTGCGCGATGCTCGTGTCTCGCGGGATCGCGTACTCGCGGGAGAGCGGTGGCTTCAGGGCGCACGATTACTGTGGATGCTCGGTCGAGATCGTGTACGGCAGATGGGAGCCGACCAAGACCGAGTACGACTGGAACGACGCCTACGCGAACGCCTCCCGCGAGGCTGGCGCGGCCGGAGAGACGCGCAACGCGGCGAACATCCTGCCCCGCATGCGGCGATCCGGCTTGTTCAGCGACTCGCCCACCCCCTAACTCGTGCACGTTCGTGCGCGCGCTGCCCTGGTGGCAGCATTTTCACCCCAATGCCCCTGGAGGGCTGACGCATGGCCGATGAGGCAACCCCAGTAGTCGAGCAGGACACCGCCGAGACGGAGACCACCGAGCAGGAGCCCCAGGAGGGCGCCGAGCAGGAGCCGACCGACGACGGTGACAAGTTCGACCCGAGCAAGGCGCTCGAGAAGATCCGCAAGCTCAACTCCGAGGCCGCGAACCTGCGTAAGCGGGTCAAAGAGGCCGAGGGGAAGGCCGCGGACACCGGCGAGAAGGACGACCGCATCAAGGCCCTGGAGGCCGAGAACCTGCGGATCCGCATCGGTGCCCGCTGCGAGCTCCCGGAAGAACTGATCGACCGCCTCAAGGGCGACACCGAGGAAGAGATCCTCGCTGACGCCGAGAAGCTCCTCAAGCTGGTCACCCCCGCCAAGCGCCCGCCGACTGCGAAGCCGACCGAGCGTCTCAGTGGCGGTGGGGACCCGACCGCGGAGCCCGAGGAGACGGACATCTCCAAACTCGGCGCCCGGATGTTCCGGCGCTGATCCACCCCGCACGGCCCGCCACGGGCCTGCTGCGGTCAACGACTGACCTAGGAGGTCACCGTGGCTAACATTCTCTGGACCCCGGATCAGGCAGCGCGCTCGACGCTCGCTGCGCTCCGGTGGCTCACCACCCTTCCCCGCACCGTCCGCCAGGACTTCTCCGGCGAGTTCGTCGCCGGCCGCGGTCAGACGGTCAACGTGCGCAAGCCCGTCTCGGCTGGCGTGGCCCACACGTACACGTCGGTCGAGCGTGCCGCGCGCACGGCGATCACCTTCAACGAGCTCACGGAGACGTGGGTCCCGGTCGTGATGGACACCCAGGTGTACAACGCGATCCGCCTCCCGGACGACTTCGCGACGTTCAACCTGGAGTCCCTGGAGCGTCAGGTGCTCGTCCCGCAGGCCGAGTCCGTCGTGGACGAGGTCACCGCGCCGCTCATCGACGAGATGGAGGCTGTGGCATCCGCCACGGGTCTCGAGATCGCGCTCAACGGTCTCAACGCGCTGGCCGTGGTCACCAAGGCACGCCGGGTGCTGAACGCCCGCAAGGTGCCCTTCGCCGACCGGTTCCTCGCCGTCGGCTCGGGTGTCGCCGAGCTCCTGCTCGGTCTCGATCAGCTCACGAAGGTGAACGAGTCGGGGTCGGATGGTGCGCTGCGTGAGGGCACCATCGGGCGCCTGCGCGGCTTCACGGTGATCGAGGACCCGGCCCTGACGGACGACTTCGGGGTGGCCTACCACCGCGACGCGTTCGCCCTGGTGACCCGGCCGTCCCGTCAGCCCGAGGGCGCGGCCAAGTCGGCCACCGTGGCGCAGGACGGGTTCGCCCTGCGCTGGATTCAGCACTACAACCCGCTCCAGCTCGAGGACCAGTCGGTGGTCGACACTTTCGTCGGCGCCGCGACCCTCGACGCCACCCGCGCCGTCTCGATCTCGGTCGCGACGGTCTGACAGGAGCGCATCATGGCGACACAGATCCCGCTCGCGAATGTCTCAGCGCTCTCTGACTGGCTCGGTGAGCCCATCACTGAGCCCGAGGACATCACGCGGGCGGGGTCTGTGCTCACCGCCGCATCGGTGCTGGTGCGAAATTTCACCGGCAAGACGTGGCTCATGGACGCCGGGGTCATCGACCCTGACCTGCCGGACGACGTGCTCATGGTCACCGTGCAGGTCGCGGCCCGCGGGTACATCAACCCGGAGGGGTGGCGTGACGAGCGGGTCGACGACTGGGGCGGGCAAGGCCGCGTCGTGCCTGAGGCGGGGCTGTTCCTGACCGCTTCGGAGCGGGCGATCCTCACCGGGCACCGTGCGGCCAAGCCGGCCGGCATCGGTGTCATGGCGACCACTCGCCGCGAGTCGGTCCCCACGCTCGACTCCTACGTGCCCACGGACGGTGGGACGTGGATCCCCTGGTACTGAGCGGAGGCTGACGTGCGTCCTCCGATGAACGCCGCGCGCCGCCGACGGGTCGAGTCCCTGATGCTCGACACGTGCACGGTGGGGAACCCTACGGGCGCGATCACGAACGAGACCACGGGTGTCGTGACGGTGACGTACACGAACGTCTACACGGGCCGATGCAAGGTCCAGTCGACGTCGGGCACAGAGTCGAACCCGACCGTGGGCGGTGCGACGTTCACGGTCCTGCGCTCGGAGGTGCATGTCCCGGTCGGCGCGTTCACCCCGGACGACGGGCAGGTCGTCACGATCACGGCGTGCGCACTCGACGCGCTCCTGGTGGGCCGCGTGTTCCGCGTGGTGTCCCTGCTGCACAAGTCGCAGGCGACCGCGTACCGGCTAGGTGTCGAAGAGGTCGTCTGATGGCGATCACCTTCGACTCCTCCGATCTGGGCGCCCTCTCGGCGGACCTGACGAAGGCCGGCGATGAGGTGCAGAGCAAGGCTTACGGGGTCGTGTCCCGCGGCGCAGTCCAGATCAAGGCCCAGTTGCGTATGGAGATGTACGCCTCGAAGTACTTCCATGGGATCGGGTCGTCGATCTCCTACGACATCCACGGCGGCGACATGTTCGGCGTCGGTGTGATCGAGGCTGAGATCGGCCCCACCACAGACCCGGGTTCGGCCGGCAACCTGGCGAACATCGCTTACTTCGGGTCGTCCCGTGGTGGTGGCACGGTCCCGGACCCGGTCGGTGCCCTGAACGCCGAACTGCCCCGGTTCGAGGCCGCGCTCGCCAAGATCGCCGGGGAGGGTATCTAGATGCTCGCCCACATCACCGCGATCAAGGCGCTCCTGACGCCCGTGCACACGACTTACGACACGGCCGCGCCGGCGAATCCGCCGATGCCGTACTACCTCGTGTGGGGTCCGGGTGGGACGCCTGGCGTCGAGCAGGCTGTCGATGACGTGCGACTCGACATTGACGCGATGGTCGGCGTGACGACGGTCGCGGCGAACCCGACTGCGGTGCGCGTCGCGCAGGGTCAGTCTCGCGGCATCTTGGCGCCGTCCGGTCACGCGGTGACGTTGACGGTCACGGGCCGTATCGCGTGGTTGCGCCTGTTCGACTCGCAGCCTATCGAGGTCGACAACGCGGTGACGCTCCCCGATACCGGGCACCCGTGCTACGGCGTCGACATGTACCGGTTGATCAGCACGCCCGCCTGACCCTTCCCCCCAACCCAACCCCTGCCGTCCGGTATGGGGCTGTCAACCATGCCCGGAGGCACTCATGTCCGAGTTCAAGCCCATCGAGGTCGACCTCGTTCCGGACGAGACCTTCGTCCCACGCGAGGTCGACTTCACCCCGCCCGCACCACCCACACCCAAGCCGGCAAAGTCGGCCACCCCGAAGGGAATCTGACATGCGCATGGTCGACCTGAACGTCACGACCTACTGGTGGGTCGAAGCTTCCGCCATCACGGACGCCGAGGCTGTCTCGGCTGCGGTGCTCACCTCCACGGCGAACATCTCCCCCTACGTGGTCGCCTCAACCAAGATCGGACCGGCCAAGTCGGACTCCATCTCGGAGAAGTCGATCACAGACGTCGCGAACTGTGACGTCCCGGTCACCGGCAACTTCGAGGGCACCCTGGTCGCGTTCCGTGACTTCACGGCCGGTGTTCCGACCGAAACGGACGTCCTGACCACGGTCGCCAGCACCGCCGGTGTCGCGGGGTGGATCGTGCGCCGCACGGGGTTCGCGGCCATCAGCGCAGCGGTCGCGGCGCAGGTCGTCGAGGTTTACAAGTTCATGACGGACAACCCACAGCCCTCGGCCGGTTCCGGTGAGGGCTACCTCAAGGCGACGATCCCGTTGTTCCCCCAGGGCGTGTTCAGCACCGCGTCAACGCTGGTCGCCTGACCGACCCCTGCCGGGCGCGCTCTCCCACGGGGCCGCGCCCGGCAGGTTCTACCCCGTCGCCCCGTGAACCCATGAACCGCGGAGGCGGAAATGAGCAAGATCATCGACGGCGTGCCTGAGTTCCTGACGCACGCGCAGTACATCGCCATGTTCGAGTCGTTCGGATTCGAGCCCAAGTTCATCCAGGAACTTCGCCTCGCCGCGGACGGCGTGCACGCGGTCGTCTTCCATGAGCAGGACGGCAAGCGCGTAGTCAACATGGGACGCGAAGGCGGCTACTACAAGCACAGGGTGTTCATCCCTGTCCGCCGCGAGTCCGGCGACGTGCGGACGACGCGAGTGACACCGATCCCAGAGACTGCCCCGATGACCGACCCGCGAAACCTGAGGGTGTTCTGATGAGTAAGACCCAGGACGGCGCGAATCTGGACGCCGCAGTCTTCGACCTCGATTCTTGGATCGACGACGTCGTGCGTCCCGAAGTGACCGTCGAGCTCTACCCGTTCGAGGTCGACTTCGCTGCGAAGATCGCGGCGATCGAGGCGCAGATCCCCGCCGCTGAGAAGTCATCCCCGGAGAACCGCGGCCTCGATGAGGCATCGCCGGAGCAGTTGTCGGCCCAGCTCGCGGAACTGTGGGCCGAGCGCACGCGGTCGGCCCTCAAGGTCCGGGTGCGGCAGGTCACCGACGCCGAGATCGCCGGGATCTTCGAGGCCGCGAAGGAAGCCGGCGAGGATGACCCGGAGTCGATGAACCTGCGGTTCATCGCAGCGTCATGTGTCGAACCGACGTTCACCGTGGATCAGCTCAAGCGACTGCGGACCCGCGACCGCTCGGGTGAGTCGATGACCGCACAACTCCTGGCTGCCGTGAACGGTCTCCTGGAGGGTCTGCCGGTCCCTTCGTCGCCCGCGTCCTGAGACGGTTCCCGGGTGTCGTCCTGGAACTGCGCACGGCGCGGGCGAACGGTGTCCCGCACTCGACGATCCGCCGAGGTCGTAACCCCCGCAAGTGGACGGCGAAGGACCGGACTCTGGCCCTCGCCCTGACGACCCACGAGGACGGTCTGTGTCCTGGTTGTGGGCAGCCGCGGGACCGGTCCTGGAATGAGGACATGGAGGGCTACTACACGGCCCACACGGCGCTGTGTCAGGGCTGCCAGGCGGCGTCGTTGCACATCGACGGGCACGGGCAGCTCAAGTCCGCCGAGACGCTGTACGTGGTCGACGACTCCCCTGACGGGTATGTGCCGGACCCGCGGATGATGCCCGAGGGCTAGACCTTCTCGAAGATCAGCGTCGAACTGGTCTTGGTCGCGGCGACCTGAGCCTTGACCCGGTATCCGCGCTCGGTGGCCCCAGAGATCACTCTGCCCACCGGCAGGGTCATGTCACTGACCTCGAAGGTCACGTCGTCCCGCCCGTCGAACGCCGCGTCAAGGGTGGTCGGCGCCTCGGACAGCGCCTTCTTCCGCGTCTTGGACTTGAGCAGCGACGTCGCAAGCGTCAGCCAGAACAGGAAGCCGAAGAACGCAGCGGCGACCAGAACCACGAGTACCACGATGACGGCCATCCCCCCATTGAACCGCACATCCGACCGGGAGGGGTGATCCTGTGGCAACTCAGCGCGAGATCATCGTCCGGCTTCGCGCCGAGATCGCGGACTACCAGAAGTCGATGGCCGACGCGGCCAAGTCAACGGACGCGCTGGGGAAGCAGAATCAGAAGACCGCTCAGGATGCCACGGCGTCGGCGGAGAAGACCCGTGCGGCGTGGACGACGACGGGCACGACCCTCCTTGCGGTGGGTGCTGCGGTCACTGCGGTGGGTGCTGCGGCGGCGAAGACGGGTATCGACTACAACACGTTGCAGCAGACGTCCCGTGCGGCGCTCAAGACCCTGCTGGGGTCTGCTGAGGCTGCGAACGCGCAGATGGACAAGCTCGACGTCTTCGCGCGCACGTCGCCGTTCTCCAAGGCCGTGTTCATCACCGCCCAGCAGCAGCTCATCGGGTTCGGCATGGCGGCGAAGGACGTCATCCCGACGCTCGACGCGATCCAGAACGCGGTCGCGGCCACGGGCGGGTCGAACGATGACATCGCGCAACTGGTGCGGATCATCGCGCAGGTCGGGGCGACCGGGAAGATCACGGCCGAGGACCTAAACCAGTTCGGTCAGCGTGGCGTGGACGCGGCCACACTGATCGGCTCGCAGATGGGCAAGACGGGCGCGCAGATCCGCACCGAGATCACGGCTGGCACGTTGGGTGCTGATGAGGCGGTCAAGGCCCTGACGGCCGGTATGGACCAGCGGTTCTCCGGGTCGGCTGCGAACGTGAAGGCGACGTTCGCGGGCGCGACCGACCGGGTCAAGGCCGCATGGCGGGATTTGTCCGGTGAGCTCATGGCGCCGATGGTCGGGCCTAACGGCGGTGGGTTCCTGATCGACGTCGCCAACGGCGCCGCCGACGCGATGCGCGCCTTCCAGACGCTCCCCGGACCAGTCAAGATCGTTACCGAATCAGTCATTGGACTCGTCGGCGTGACCGCACTCCTGAGTGGCGGGTTCCTGACGGTGAAGCCGAAGATCGACGCCCTCAACGCGTCGCTCAGCGTGATGAACATCTCGGTGAAGGCCGTGTGGACGACCATCGGTGTCACCACGGCCGTCCTAACCATTGCCGCCCTTGCGTTCGGGGCGTGGGCGAAGAGCCAGGCCGACGCGAAGGCGCGTTCCGACAGCTACAAGGACTCCCTCGACAAGGTGACCGGTGCTATCACCACCAACACGCGCGCCATCGCGTTCAACAACCTGGAGCAGGACGGGACGATCGACGCGGCGAAGAGGGCCGGGGTCAGTCTCGACGACCTGGTGACCGCGTCTATCGACCCGACCAGTGCCGCCTATCAGCGCCTCGCTCAGCGGGGGCAGGAGTACCAGGACGCCCAGGCGAGAATCCGTGCGTCTATGGGGACCGACAGGGCATCGCAGGAGGCCGCCGGTCAGTCGATTCTCAAGCTGCAATCAGCGAACGGTGACCTGGTCACCGTCCTCCAAAGTGTTGGCTTGCAGCAGACTGCTGTGGCGAACGCGCAAGTCAGGGTGCGCGACGAGCAGGCAGCCGGCGCTGGTGCCGCGGACACTCTTGCGGACGCCACGAAGACGACGACGCTCACCGTCGAGGATCAGGTCACAGCGCTTGGTGATCTATTCACGGCCCAGGAGAAGGCGTCGGGCGCCGTCCAGTCTGAGCGTGAGGCTCAACGCTCTTTCCAGGCGTCGATCGCCGGGGTGAACGCATCTGTAGAGCAGCAGATCGCTGACCTCGCGCAGCACTACGTGTCGACCGGGATGAGCGAGAAGGCCGCGCGGACGCGCGCTGAGGCCGAGACGACCGTCTCCGCGAAACTCGACATCTCGACCGAGGCGGGGCGGCGCAACCAGGCGGCACTCGACGACATCGCGAAGTCCGGGTGGGATGTCGTCACCGCTCAGCAGGCGAACGGCGCGACACAGACCACCCTGCAGGCAACCATGGCGACCAGTCGGCAGGCGTACATCAACGCGGCTGTGGCGCTCGGGATGAACGCCGCGCAGGCCGGCCGGCTTGCGGACCAGCTCGGCCTGATCCCGGCGAACGTCCCTTCGAAGGTGACTTTGAACACCGCGGCTGCGCAGACGGCCGTCGATGCGATGCAGGCGAAGCTCAAGACGTTGGGCAAGGGTGCCGCGGTGAGTATCTCCACGGCCGGGTATGCCACGACGTACCAGTATCTGAGCAACATCCAGACCCTCATCCGCGGGATCAACGGGTCACGTGTCCGGGTTGCGATGGGTGCAGGCGGCAGCGGTGGGACCACGGTCGGAGCGACGGGTGGTCTCATCAGAGGCCCGGGCACGGGGACGTCCGACTCAATCCATGCGCTCGTTTCTAACGGTGAGTACATCGTCAAGGCGGACGCGGTGCAGCACTACGGACCGGGGTACTTCGACTCGCTCAACGCGAAGCGGTTCGCGTCCGGTGGGTACGTCGGCAGCACGGCGTCCGCGGGCGGCTCACAGTCGCCGCCGGCCGTCTACGTGCAGAACCCGTTCACGGGCGAGTACCTGCTGGCTCAGGTCGCGGGTGTCGCTGGTGGCGTCGTCGCCCAGGCGCAGGCGTCCCGCACGTCGGCGATGAGCAGGGGGTCACGATGAGCCTCGCGGTCACGGCGGTGCTGGCTGGTGGTGGTTACCCGCGCGCGGTGCAGGTGAGCGTCACGGGCCTGACTGCCGGTGTTGCGTTCTCGGTCACTGCTGCGACGCCTGATGGTTTCGCGTGGACGGTGCGGGGTGGGAACGGGCAACCGGCGGCCGCTGCGACGGCGGTCCTGGCTGACATCTCGACGCCGCTCGGTTCGGCCATCACGTACACGGCCGCACAGACCGGTTGGTCGCCCGTGGCGTCCTCGCCAGTCACGGTCCCCTTCACGGGCAGGTACGTCTTGCAGTCCCTCGACGGGCGCACTGCGATCCCGTTCTTGTGGCGGGACACGGACGACCAGCGCGACACGGCGATGCGAACGGTGGCGTTCGACGTCCCAGGGCGGACCACCCCGGTGATCCGTTGGGATGCCTCAGCGGGCGACTCGGCGGAGATCAGCGCCCACATGGACCACACCGCGTCCGAGGCGTTGCGCGTCCAACTGCGGACCGCCGGCCCGGTCATGGTCTTGCGCACGGACGGTCTTGTACGGGACATCGATCCGGTGCAGTACGTGATCCTCACGCGCGTCACTCGCGCGTTGTTCGGCGCCGCGAATGGCTACGGCACCGACCGTATCTGGTCCCTCGCGTACTTGGTGCTCGCTGACCCGGAGCCGTCTGTGGTCTTGGCGGCGTCGAACTGGGATGACTTCGACAGCGCGTATGCGGCTGTGACGTGGGCCGCCTTCGACACGGAGTGGGCAACGTCGAACTGGGACGACTTCGACAAGACCGACTGGTCGACTCACTGATGGCGAGTGACCTGACCGAGGTCCTGGCTGGTGCTGCCGGGTGGGTGCCCACCGCCGCGTCGTGGCTCGACGGGGTCCTGCTGACGTCGACGCCTGGTCGCACGGACCTGACCCGCACGAACCTTGCCTCCAACCCTCACGCCGGGGTCGACGCCACCTACTACGCCTTCACTCCGGGGACGGGCGGCACCGGGGGCGTGGCCCGTCAGTCCACGGGTGCCCCTGATGGCGGCCCCTTTGTCCGTGCTACCTGGACGTCGTCGCAGACCGGGTCCCCGGGCAGCGCTGGCATCACTTACGGTGCCGGTGGGAGCGACCCGGCTCTCGTGGTTGCTGCCGGGGAATTCCTCTCGGTGCGGGTCTCGTTCCGCACGTCCATCTACCAGCGCATGACCCTGTATATCGACTACCTCAACACCGCCGGCAGCAGCCTCGGGTTCGACTTCACGGCCATGCCGTTCGCTCCGGGCGTGTGGACCGACCTGGTCTTCAACAATAGAGCGGCACCAGCCCCGGCTCTTACCGTGAAGGCGCAACTCCGCGTTTACTCGACCTACACCATCGGGAACCTCTGGCCTGTCGGGGCGACCTTGGACGTCGCCCAGGTCATCGTCGAAAAGGGCACCGGGGCCGACGCCTACTTCGACGGCTCCACCCCCGACACCGTGACCACCGCCTACGCCTGGACGGGCGCCGCGGATGCGTCGACCTCACTCATGTGGGTGACCACCCTTCCCGCCCCGTTCGGCATCCCGATCATGTCCGGGAAACTCTCGGCGGTCACCACGTCGAAGGTCCCCGAGACCCTGACGTTCACCGTTCCCGAAGCCGTGGACGGGTACTCGTGGGTGCCGGGCGGGGACCCGACGCACCCGCTCGCCCGGTTCGGGCAGGAGATCGACCTCGGCATCGACGTCACCTCAGCCATCACGGGCGAGGTGGATCACTGGCGTCTGGGCCGGTTCCGGGTCCACGACTGGGCGTGGGACGACGTGGCCCGCACCGTCTCCGTCACCTGTCTCGGCATCCTGTCGGGCGCGCAGGAAGCCCGGTTCCTGATCCCCGAAGTGCCCCGCACGGGTGGGACCCTCGGTTCAGAGTTCCGGCGTCTGATGATCGCCGGTGTGCCCGTGCAGATCGACGCCGGCTTGGTCGACCGGGCGTGCCCGCAGTCTTTCCAGTGGCCCGACGAGCGCCTCGATGCCCTGTACGAGATCGCCGACGCATGGCCCGCGAGGTTGCGCACCGACTCCGAGGGCACCGTGAACCTGCTCGTCCCCCTGCCCGCCGTCCCCACCCCGACCGTGTTCCTCACGGACGGTGAGGGTGGGACTCTCGTCTCGGCACCGCGGGTCGACACCCGTGAGGGCCTGTACAACATCGTCGTCGGCACCTCCTCGGCGACAGACACCACGGCAATGGCCCCAGTGACCGCTATCGCACAGGTCACCACCGGCCCCGCCGCTGTCACAACGGATGGCACCGGATACGGGCAGGTCGTGAAGAAATGGTCAAGCCCGCTGGCTGACACCAAGGCGAAAATGCAAGCCTCCGTCAACACAATGCTCGTCGAGGCGTCCCGGCCCGCCGTCGTGTCCACCGCCTACTGCGTCCCCGACCCGCGGATCAACCTCGACGACCCCGTGTCGGTCACGCGCGGCGCCGACACCTGGTGGGGGTACGTGGTCTCACTCGAACTGCCGCTCACCATCGACGGGGGTTCCATGCGTCTAGACATCGGCATCACATCATGAGCGCCTTCGATGACGCGCGGGAAGGCTCCGCGCTGCCGGTCGGCCCGCGACGTGGCGCGCCGATGGAGATCCACAAGATCGCCCAGTTGCTGTCGATCAACTCGACCAGCCAGCGGGCCACCGTCTCGATCGACGGGTCGCAACCTGTCAACCTGCCCTACCTACCAGGCGTCTACACCGGGTACACGACGTGCCTGGTCCTGTGCAACCCACTGCAAGGCGGCCGCGGCGTGTTCGTCCTCGGCCCGGTCGGTGTGCAGGTCGTCGTCCCTGGTGACCCGTCATCCGGTCCTCCTCCCCCGCCACCGCCACCGCCCGCCACCGTGACCGTCCGCGCGACGATCCTGCCCACCTGGTCCGGCACGTGGTCGGCGAAGTGGAGCAAGTGGAACGTGTGGGCGGTCGCTGGTCCCTTGTCGCTGTACCAGGGCGACGCCTGCGGGTCCGGGACCCTCAAGGGCCTCGCCGTGTACGGGAACCAGATCGTCAACCTGGGTGCCCTGTCCATCATCTCCGCGACCGTGACCATGAACGCCATCACCGGGGGTGGGACGCCCACCGCGCAGGGCTCCCCGTCCGGGACACCGGCACCTGCCGGGCCACCGTCGTCATCAGGGTCGACGGCGGCCGGGTTCGGTCCCGTGGCCCTCGACTCGACCACCCGTGAGGCCCTGCGCACCGGTGCGTTCAAGGGCCTCGCCCTCGTCGGCGCCGGGTATGTGGCCGTCCAAGGGACGTCCCGCCCGGACGGCATGGCCCTCAACCTGACGTACACGCGGGCGGGGTGACGCCATGTGGCAGGTCTGTGACACGTGCGGGGCGATCATCTTCAACTTCGACCTGCACGCCGCGTGGCACGCCACCCTCAAGCTCGCCCCGCACGCCCAACCCGACCCCACGCCCACCTCGACTGAGGAGCCCCACTGATGGCAACTGACGCACGCGGCCACACTGTCCCCGCATCCACGGATCACCCGTCGCGCGCTGACCTGCTGAACCTGGCCCTGTCGATCCGTGATGCGATCCCCGTCGCGAACGTCACCGCCCGCGCGGCCCTCATCGTCACCCTCTCCGGTCTCGGGATCACAGCGTCCACGTCGAACCCGATCATGGTGTTCCGCGCCGACGCTGGCGACGGACTAGAGCTCGAGGTGACGACCGACGGCTCGACGTGGCGGACGATCGGCGCCAACATGGGCACCCCCGTGGTGACGTTTACCAGCGCTAATGCGAGCAGCGTAGCCAGCGGCGTCATCGTCGTCCCCTCTACCGCATTCCCTGCCGTCTCTCATGCGACGAGGGTGTTCGTTCAGGTCACAGGTCAGGCAGGATTCAATGCCGCTGCTGTCGATGTCGCGGTGTCCATTGGGGGCAGTTACGCAGTGACGCAGGGAGCAGTGCAGGTGGTGCCTGCACCGGCGGCCAAGTATGTCTCCGTCTCACAGTCTGGGTACATGGACATTCCAGCGGGGTCGGCGTCAGGGGCGATCAACATCGCGTCCTCAAGCAGCGCGGGTGGCTGCTATTACCGGCTTAGTGTCGTCTTCACTCGCGTCAACATCTGATGACCCTCGCGTGGCTGTCCGCCGGCGCCCGCGAGCTGTACGCGGTCAACCTCGGCCCGGCCTGACCTGCCCGCCCAACACCAGGAGGACCCGATGACCACGGTCGACTCTGAACTCGATGCTCAAGGGCGAGTCGTTATCGACCCGACCCTGAACGTGATCGCCCTCCACGAGGCCGGTATGCAACGGCAGGACGACCTCCGCAAGTCGGAGAACAGACGCATCCGTGAGCGTGTCCACATGGAAGCGCGGATCGCTGGACTCCGGGCCGAGCACTCCAAAGAAATACGCAAGGCCGAAGCGGCTCGGCTTGACGCGATTCGAGGGGTTGACCAGGCGGCAGTCACGGCGAGCGCATCAGCGGCTGAGACTCGGGCGGCAACCCTGGCGGCGCAGGTTGCGAACTCCGCTGATGCGATGCGTACCCAAGTGGCAGCAACAGCCCAGGCTGCGCAGGAGAACCTGACTCGCGCCCTCGACCCGATCCAGAAGGACATCGGTGAACTGCGCCAGGTTCAGTACACCACGGCCGGGAGCAAGGCCGAGGTCGCCGAGACCAGGACCGAAACGCACGCACGGGTCAGCAACGTGGGGATGTGGATCGGTCTGGCCGTAGCCATTGTCGTCGGATTCTCGACGCTCATCCTCAGTACAGCCGCCATCGCCGTCGCGTGGCTGCTCACCCAGTGACCGGAGGCTAGATCATGCCCTTCACCGCCCTGAACGGGCGCCTCCCCGACTCGCTGCTCACGCACCTGCCGTGGGCTGAGGCGGCGGGCTTTCGGCTCCGCGCTGACGCCGCCGCTTCCGCCGGCAGGCTCGCCGCAGCGTTCTACGCCCGCTTCGGGCGCGCGCTGCTCCTCACCGACGCCTACCGCACGTTCGCGTCCCAGGTCTCCCTCAAGACCAGCAAGGGCGTGTGGGCGGCCACACCCGGCACGTCGAACCACGGCCTCGGCATCGCTGTCGACTTCGCTTCCGGGATCAACGTGGACGGCTCTCCCCAGCATCTGTGGATGACCGCCAACGCCGGACGCTTCGGGTGGATCAACCCCGCGTGGGCGATCAACTGGAACCCGGCCGACGGTCAGCACGAGCCCTGGCACTGGGAATACCACCCCGAACTCGACACCGTGCCCGCCATCCCCGCACCGGTCACCACCCCTGCCGCTACCCCCGTACCACCGACCGCCCAGGAGGACGACATGATCCCCTACATCCAGATGCTCTACCGCTGCTACCTCGGCCGGGAGCCATCCCCCTTCGATTGCCTCAACTGGGCCGACCGCGCGGCCGGGGCCGGGTGGAGCGCCGCCCGGCTGCGCGCCGCATTCCTCGGCAACCACGCCGAGGGCGGAACCGTGGTTGCCGCCTACGCGCTCTTCCTCGGACGCAAGCCGAGCGCCAAGGACATCACCTCGTGGACCGACATCGAGACCATCCAGCAGGTCTGGGACGGCGTCGCCGGATCCCCCGAGGCCAAGGCCCGCAAGTAACCCACCCACCGATCGGAGCCCCACCGTGTCCAACACCATCACGTCCCTCATCCGCACATACGTCCCGATCGTCGTCGGCTCCCTCGTCGCATGGCTGCTGACCCTCGGCGTCACCCTCGACCCGTCCGCTGAGGCGGGACTCGTCACCGCCGGCACGGGCCTCCTGATCGCCGTCTACTACACGGCGGTGCGGCTGCTCGAGAAGCGGTGGCCGTTCCTCGGCGTCCTCCTCGGCTCCGCGACCGCGCCGACCTACCCGCCGCCCGTCACCACGACCACCTGACCATGCCTGACGTCGAGGACGAACTCGACGACGACGAGGCGCAGGTGCCTGCGGTTGCGATCCGCCCGGCTGCCGCCTACTTCCCCTGCCCGTTCTTCCACGTCTGATCCGGTAAGCGCTCGTCAGCACGCGACACCACCCCACGTCTTAGCGGACGTGGACCGACCCCCTCAGCCTTCGGGCTGGGGGGGTCTTTGTCGTGCGTCCGGGGTCAGCGCTTCCCGAGGTCCTTGCGGACGGTCACCCGTGTGACACCGGACTCGCGCGCGATCTGCGTCTCGGGCATCCCCTCAGCAGCAGCAGCACGGATCGCCTCGCGGAGCGCCACGCGGGCGGTATCGACAGCGATCCGCGCCCGGTAGTACTGGCGGGCGGCGGTCATCAGATCAGTCATGGTCCCTCCAATGAAAAGCCCCCGCTCGGTGCGTGCGGAGCTCGTTCAAGAAGAAGCCTCCGCCCCGCACCGGCGGGGCTCGTTCCCAAGGGTCCAGAGGAACCGGTGCATAGATGCGGTCGATCGCCAGGCCCGGTCGGAGTGGATCTCCGCGTGTGCTGACTTGTTCGGCATCTGGTTCCTCTGTGCTCTTGTAATACCTACTGTACACGGGTAGACAGCCCTTGTCTATCCCTAGGCCCCCTAGGGCGTGTGATCTTCGTCACATTTCGTCAGCCCGGATGCTGCCTGCCACTCCCCTGCCGGTGGGTCCTGTCAGCCTGCATGTTGACCAGGGCGGTTGACCAGCGGCCTCCGTAGGGCGCTGACCTGCGGTTATGTTGGAGTACTCCCCTCCTGATCAGAAAGGGTACGCCACCTGCGAAGATGCGCAAACCCCCTGCTCAGAGGCGGTATCCTGGGGGTAGGCGAGGACCGGGCGTAGACCCCTGATCTCAGCCTGACGGCATGACTGGTCAACACCGATCGAGGAGCACGCCATGACCGACAGCACGAGCATCCGGGACCGGGCGGTGGAGGTGCTGGCCGCGCACACGATCACGAGCGGATACGACTGGAACGAGGAGTCGTACTCATACTGCCGCTGTGGCGCCGGGGATGTTGGCCCACAGCACCAGGCTGACGCGCTCGACGCTGCCGGGCTGCTGGCCGCTGAGTACATCTCCGGTTCCACGATGGCGGCTGTCGCGGGGATTGTCGCGCAGGCAGTGAGCGACGGCGGGTTCGAGCCCGTCTTCGAGGACTAAGCCCCTGACATGGCGACGCTCCGCACCCGCACCCTCGCATCCGGTGCGACCACCTACAGCGTCCTGTTCCGCGACGCGGGCCGGCAGACCTCCGAGACCTTCGACAGCGACCGGGCCGCCGCCGCGTTCATGCGCGACATCACCCGCCACGGTCCCGCCACCGCCCGCCGCGTCCTCGACACCCGGCGCCCCGGCTCGAGCGCACCGATGCGCACCGTCACCGATCAGCTCACCGCCCACGTCGACGCCCTCTCCGGCATCACCCTCGGCACCCGCCGCCGCTACCAGGCACTCACCCGCGGCATCGCTGCCACCCCCCTCGGCGGGCTCCCCGTCGAGATCGTCACCCGCGCCGACGTCACCGCCTGGGTCCGCACCCTTCAGGCGTCCGGGCTGTCCGCGAAGACCGTCAGCATGAGGCAGACCCTGCTGTCGTCCGCGTTCCAGCGCGCCGTCGATGACGAGCTGATGGTCCGCAACCCCGCCCACGGCGTCAGGGTCGGGCGCAGCGAACGCCGCGAGATGACGTTCCTCACCCCCGGCGAGTTCGCCCGTCTCATCGGTCACGTCCCCGCCGAGTGGCAGCCGCTGATCGTGACCCTCGTCGGCACGGGCCTGCGCTTCGGTGAGGCCACCGCCCTCCAAGCGCAGGACATCCACCTCGACGACAACCCGCCGACACTGACCGTCTCCCGCGGCTGGCAGTTCACCGACGGCGCCGGGTATCTGATCGGGGCACCGAAGACAGCGCGCGGACGCCGCACCATCTCCCTGCCCCCCGAGGTCGCGGACGTCCTGCGCCCCCTGATCGACGGCGCGGCCCCGACCGCGTGGGTGCTCACCGACCGGGGTGGCCCCATCCGCAACGCCCGCGTGCAGCCCCTGTGGCGGAAGTGGCTGGCCGCTGCGGACCTCGGCAAGCGGCCCAGACTGCACGATCTACGTCATACACATGCCTCATGGCTCATCGCCCAGGGTGTCCCACTGACGACGGTGCAGCACCGCCTCGGTCACGCCTCGATCAAGATCACCGCCGACACTTACACCCACATGATGCCGGAGGCTCAGGTGCAGTCCGCGCGCGCCGCGTCCCTCGGGCTGACGAACGCGCTGCCGCTAATCGAGGGCTAGCGGAGCGAGTGCATCCGGTTCTCGACTCGCCGGAAGAACTCTGACATGGAGATGTCGAGCGCATCCGTGAGCTTGTTCAGTTCAGTGGTGTCGGCCACGTGGCTGCCTCTCTCGATCCGGAGGTAGGTGGACCGAGGGATGCCAGCCCTCGTATAGAGCTCGATCTGAGTGAGGCCCGCTGCGGCCCGTTCAGCGCGGATCTGCGCGGCGACGGTCCGTGACCAGCCGCTCTGTTCTCTCATGTTTCCCATCCTTACACCATAACCTCACGGGACACTCTATGTCTCTACTTTGGTGCATATTATTCCTCCGACACGCTTGCATGTGCTCCACTTGGGCACTAGGGTGGTCCACATGGACACCCCAGAGCAGACCTCGCGAGAGATTTCACGCACCGTCTCGGAGGCGCTCAGGGCAGCTGGGATCTCCCAGCGCTCAGCCGCTGACCTGACCGGAATCCCTCTCACCACCCTGAGCCGTCGCCTCACTGGCGCGGCTCCCTTCCTTGTCACTGAGCTCGCCGTGCTGGCCAAGGTGCTGGGCACCACCGTCAGCACCCTCACGGCATCCGCCGCGGGGGTGGCCTGATGAGCCCCCCCCGCGCCGCACTCGAAGCCGCAACCTCCCGGCGAATGGAGAGGCGTGAAGGGTTCCTAAACCCACGCACAATCGCTCGCGAGGTTGTCTGCGTCCTCACCCGTGTGGGCCGCGAGGTTCGACCGGCATACGTCCGGCGCCTGGTCGTCCGATTTGTCAACGACGGTTACACAACGTTGCGCGAGGTTGAGCCCTTCGTCCTCTCTTACGCCGACCCCACCGGTGAGACCGCCGTGCGGAACGTCATGCGGAGCCCACGGTGAAGGGCTTCCCAGAAGACGCTTGGCCGATCTGCCGTGGCTGCGGTCTGCGGGCGGAGAACCTAGAGCCAATCCCCTGTTCCACCCTCTTGAACGGAACGGGTGTGCTGATGGTCTGTGGCGTCTGCGCTGACGTCATGCGGGCGGTGACCCGGTGAAGCAGTTCAGCAAGAAGGCCATCAAGGCAGCGGAGCGGCTCGGTTACGTCTACGCCCGCACCAACAGCAACGGCTTCGAGATCTACGAGTGCCCGATGTTCGGCGAGATCGGTATCAATCCCAGCATGGACGAGCAGGCCTACCGGAACACTGTTCGCCAGATGGAGAAGGCCGCTGGTGCCCTCACTCGTGCGCAGGGCCGGGACGCGTCCGCAGTCAAGGTCCGGCACGCGCGGAAAGCGGCTCTCGATGCCGTGCGACTGGCAGCGGAGCGATCTGCCATCGAAGCACAACATGCCGAGTACCTCGCACGCATCGGCACCGCCCCGCTGACACAGGCCAACCGGGCAGACCTGGCGCGCATCGAGCAACGCCTCGCCGAGATCCGAGTTTTGGAGCAGATGATGAAGAGCGTCCCCGCCAGCGCGGAGCACCGAGGCACTGGGCAAGCGCGACACCGGGCAGGTGTGCGATGACCGACCTGCCCGAACCTCCCTTCGACCGTGCCGAAGCCGCACGCCGTCTCGGCGTCAAGCCGTCATGGCTGCGCGACCACCGGGGCGAGGTCCCCTACCGGCGGATCGGCAACTTCGTCCGCTACACGCAGACCGATCTCGAAACGTACCTCGCCCGGATTGCCCGCGACCCCGACCCGCTCGCCCGCTCCACCCGCTCCAAGGCCGGTGCCCGATGACCGCCCCCCGCCCGCTCTACCCGCTCCAATGCCGGTGCTCGATGATCCCCGTGATCCCCCGCACTTGGTACCCCGAGCCCCTGACCCCTGCCGAGATCGCGGCTGCCGTGGTCGCCACGGACGTGGCGGGTCAGGTCGAGGCCGTGACGTGGCCGGACTCATGGCTCACCGAGGCTGAGCGGCGGATGTGGCGATGAGCGACATCACCTACTCGGCCGTCAATGCTGCCGCCGAGTACCAGTTCGGGATCGACGCCGCGCTTCTTGGGATCGACGCCGCACGTATCGGGCAGGCATGGGATGACGCCAAGCCCGCCGTGAAGCACGCCTACCGCGAGAGCGTCCGAGGTGCCGTTGCAGCCGCCGCGCCGGTGATCGAGGCTGCCGTTCGGGCGCAGATCGCGGCTCAGATCGAGGCGGCACGGGACCGGGAGTGGACCTGGGACACCGCCAAAGCCCTCGTCGTCAGCGTCCTCACCGTGGCCGCCCGTATCGCTCGGGGCGAGTCATGAGCGCCGCGAAATGGGTCCTCATGTCCTGGATCGTTCTCTCGGCGCTGTTGGCTGTGGGTCGGATCGGGCAGCCGGTCAAGCCGTCCACGCCGAGCATCGCCCTGGTCACCCTCATCCTGCTCGGTTCGCTGGCGTGGATGGTCGTGCTCGCATGACCGCCGCCGTGTGGCGTCGTGTGGGCGCCCTGTTCGTCTCAGCGGTCCTCATCTATGCGCTCGTCGTCTTCATTGTCGGCGTGTCGTCCGTGCTCGCCCGGATCACGACATGACCGCCACCGTCCAGGACACCTTCGATGCCGTTCTCGACGCCGTGGTCCGCGACTGGCGTCCCTCCCGTGTCGAGTCCCGTGAGGCGATCCGCCTCGCCGTCATGAAAGCTGCGACGGCCGAGCACGGGCTCGTTCACATCGCCACCGTTCGCCGCTACCTCCCGACATGGGTGGTCCCCGCGCAGATCGGCTCCTACATCAACGCGCTCGTCCGGGCCGGGTATCTCAAGCCGACCGGCCGGGTACGTCCCAACGGCGGGACGGGGGCGCGGAACGCATCGAAGCCCGCCGAGGTCCGCCGGCTGATTCGCCTGATCCCCCCGGGCGACCTCGACACCCGCAAACACTGGCCGTCCCCCATCGACCCGAGGAGATTCTCATGACCCCCCGCCGCACCCTCACCGTCCTGGCTTTCGCCGCCGTCCTGGCCGTCCCGTCCGCTGCCGCCCTGGCATGTGAACCGACGCCGAGCCCGAGCCCGACGCAGAGTCCCACGCCCAGCCCGAGCCCGACGTCGACCCCGACGTCGACCCCGACGGTCACGCCGACACCCAGCCCGACACCGACCCCCAGCCCGACACCCACCCCCAGCCCGTCCCCGACACCGGAGCCGAGCCCGGAACCCACGTCGTCCGTCACGCCACCGGCACCCCAGGTCGCTGCGGTCCCGAGAGGCGCTGTAGCGACTGGCGACGGCAGCACGAGTTAAACCCGCAAGCACTGACCGTCCCCCACTGAAAGGCCCGCCATGACCATGACCCCGACCGCGACCGGGTACGACCTGACCGCGAAGCTCCCGCCACGCCACCGGGCGACGATGACCGCCAAGCGCGCGCTACTGAACTTTGAGACGAAGGCGGGCCTGCGTCCCCAGCCGAAGCGGGGCGCGCACTACGCGCCGATCACCGATAGTGCCGTCTGTCTCGCCGAGGAAGCCGCGTTCGTCCGCGTCGACTGGGACGTGACCCGATGAGCGCCGTCGAGTTCCCCCGCGGCATGAGCATAAAGAAGGCTGACCGTTGGCTCGCGGCGAACAACCCCCGCCGGGGCGAGGGTGCCGCCGAGCATCGATGGGCCGTGCGGTTCTGGAACGACCAGAGCGCCAAGCACTTGAAGTCAGCCAGTCGGGCCATGCTCGTGGCGGCAGTGGCCCTAACGATCTCGGTTGTGATGCTGATCGTCGTCGTGATCGCTCGGCTGGTGCTCTCATGACGGGCGAGGACTTCCAGGACGGCCTGCGGACCGAGGTCCACGACGAGGCCAACCGGTCGTCCCTCGCAGCCCTCGACGCGGAGGAGGCGAACCTCGAAGACACCATCCGGGCGAGCATTGCCGAGGACATCGCGCGCCACCGCCTGACGCACCTCGCCCCGGTCACCGACCGGTGGACCAGGGGATACCGGCACGGCCTGGAGCGCGCCGAGACGATCGCCCGGGGTGAGTCCTCGTGACCGCCGTCGAGCGCTGGCGCTGTCTGGCGTCGGGCTGCAACCCCGTGCTAGACGCTGCATCGGCTGAGGCGCATCGGGTGGCCACGGGTCACCGGGTCGCACGCTGGCCGGTGCGCAGCGCGGAGGGACGCAGGCGCGCCCAGGAGCGGAACCGCTCCGGGTACTACGACAAGTACAACGTCGGCGCGAAGTCTTACGAGCAGCGCGTCGATGGCGGGTACATCGATACGGATGTGACGGGATGACCGCAACCCTCGGACTCCCGGCCATCGTCACCGAGGCGGGCATCTACCTCGACATGTCAGAGGAGACGTACCACGGCGATCCAGTCCCCAGCGGATCACTCTCATCCTCCGGTGCGCGGACGATCCTCAAGTCCCCCGCCCGGTTCGCGTGGGAGCGCACGCACCGCGTCGAGAAGACCACCTACGACGTCGGCCACGCCGCCCACGCGAAAGTCCTCGGGACCGGCATGGAGGTCGCCGCCATCCCCGAGGCACTCCTGGCCGCCAACGGGGCCGCGAGCACCAAGGAAGCCAAGGAGTTCATCGCCCAGGCGCGCCTCGACGGGAAGGTGCCGCTCAAAGCTGACGTCATCGCGGAGATCGACGCCATGGCCGAGGCGGTCCTGACCCACCCGTCCGCCCGCGTGTTCCTCGAGCAGCCCGGCCAGCCCGAAGCGTCTGGCTTCGCACGCGACCCCGAGAGCGGCGTGTGGGTGCGCATCCGACCCGACTACCTGCCCGACCGACACGGGGACCGGACTGTCCTGGTGGACCTCAAGACCGCCGTGTCAGCGGATCCGCACGAGTTCGGCAGGGCCGCCGCCGCCTACGGGTACCACCAGCAGGACGCCTTCTACCGGGAAGGGCTGCTGCTCGCCCGCGGCGACAACGACGTCGCGCTGGTCTTCGTGATCGTCGAGAAGGAACCGCCGTACCTCGTCTCGGTCGTCGAGCTCGACGCCGATGCCCTCCTTGTCGGGCACGACCGAAACCGGCGCGCCCTCCGCATCTACGCCGAGTGCGTCCGCACCGGCGAATGGCCCGGGTACAGCACGGACGTGGAACTCGTCTCGCTCCCCCGCTGGGCCTCATACCAACATGAACAGGAGTACGGGGAATGAAGATCGTCCGATTCACCGCAGAGAACATCAAGCGCCTCAAGGTGGTCGAGATCACCCCGGATGGAACGGTCCAGGTCATCACCGGACGCAACGCTCAGGGCAAGACGTCCGTGCTCGATGCTATCTGGCTCGCCCTCGGAGGCGGTGCGGCGTCGAAAGGGACGGTGCGTCCGATCCGTGACGGTGAGGACCATGCGAGCGTCCGCCTGGACCTCGGAGACCTCGTCGTCAGCCGCACCTGGACAGGGGACAAGACGGCCCTCACCGTCACCGCAGCGGACGGTGCGAGGTACACCAGTCCGCAGGGTGTGCTCGACGCGCTCGTCGGGCGTCTCAGCTTCGACCCGTTGGAGTTCACCCGCCTGTCGGCTCGTGATCAGGTCTCCGCGCTCCTCGACCTCGTGAACCTCGGCGTGGACCTCGATGCCTTGGCCCGTCAGCGGCAGACCGCCTACGACAACCGCACCGAGATCGGGCGCCAGGGGAAGGCCCTCGGTGACATCCCAGCGAAAGTCGACGCGCCCGCGCAGGAGGTATCCGCGTCTGACCTCATCGGCAAGATCCGCGAGGCGCAGCGCCTGTCTGCCCTTCAGGCGGTTGAGGTCGATGACCTACTGAGTTCCGAGGCGAGGGTCGAGGAACTGCGAGCCGAACTCAAGGACGCGGAGACTGCTCTCGTCGTCGACCGCGCGAGGGTCAAGGCGCACAAGCCGACGCCCGACGTCGCAGCCCTCGAGGCTGACCTCCTGACCGTCGAGGAGACGAACCTAGCCGTCCGGCGTAACGCCGAGATCGCCACGGCCTCCGCGCGCAAGGTCGACCTCCTCGCCCAGTACGCGACTCTCACCGACAAGATCGCGGCTCTCGACAAGACGAAGGCTGACGCGCTCGCGGCGGCTGCCTTCCCGGTCCCTGGGCTCGGCTTCGACGACGACGGCGTGACGTACCAGGGCGTGCCGTTCTCGCAGGCGTCGGCATCTGAGCAGATCCAGGTGAGCCTCGCGATGGCGATGAGCCTCAACCCGAAGCTGCGCGTCATCCGCATTCTCGACGGATCTCTGCTGGACGCCGAGAACCTCGCGCTGATCACCGAGATGGCGACCGCGCAGGACTACCAAGTGTGGATCGAGCGTGTCGCTGATGCCTCCGGCGTCGGCGTTGTCATCGAAGACGGACAGGTCGCATCATGAGCAACGAGATCGCACTCCGCACGAGCGCAGCCGTCGCCGAGAAGATGTCGTGGGCCACCGCCCTCGCGCCCGCCGCGCTGCTCCCGAAGGCGTATCAGCGGAACCCCGCCAACCTGTTCCTCGCCGCCGAGTTCGCCGACGCGCTGGGCATCGATCGCATCAACGCGCTGACGTCCATCCATGTCATCGAGGGCAAGCCATCCGCGTCCGCTGACCTGATTGCTGGACTCGTGCGCCGCGCCGGTCACCGTCTACGGATCACGGGCGATGACACATCAGCCACCGCGCAACTCATCCGGGCCGATGATGCCGAGTTCGTCTTCGCGGCGACGTGGACGCTTGAGAGAGCCAGGGTCGCCGGGCTGTCGGGGAAGGCTGTGTGGAAGAACTATCCGGCCGCGATGCTGCGATCCCGGGCGATCACCGAGGTGGCTCGCATGGGCGCGTCGGACGCCCTGCTCGGTGTGATCTATACGCCGGAGGAACTTGGGGTCGAGGTGGACGCCCTGGGTGCTCCTGTGCGGCCGTCTGCGATCACGGCGCGGGTCACGACAGCCGAAATCCGTGGACGCACGGAGGACGTGGCCGATGCGGAGATCATCGAGACCCCGACTCCCGCTCCTGATGAGCCGGTCGAGGCCGACGCGCCCGCCGCCGAGCTGCTGACGGACCACACCCGCAAGCAGATGTTCGCCGAGCTGACGAAGCACGGAATCACGGACCCCGGGGTGCAACGCGCCGGGATGTCGAAGATCCTCGGCCGCAAGATCGCGTCCCGCACGGACCTGGCCGAGGTTGACGGGCTGGCCGTGATCCGCGACCTACAGGCGCGGGCCGTTCCTACCCCCGCCGTCGAGGGCGACGAGGCCGACGCTGGTCCTGGCCCCTCCGACGCTGACTGGGACGCGATGGACGTGACCTCATGACCGCCGTCGACTGGGTCCTCATCGTGGTCGCCGTCCTGTTCGTCGCCTACCAGCTCACGCGTCGGATGGGCCGGTCATGACCGTCGACCGTGACCTGGCCCGCGCCCTGACCGTCCTCACGGGCGGGCTGGTCCTCCTCGCTGCCGGCATCTGGGCCGGGGAAGACAGGGGTGCGCGGTGAACAAGTTTGGCGTGATCGTCGGATTCGTGCTGGTCGGGCTTGCGGCCGTCTGGGCATGGAAGGGCGACTACTCGCAGGCGACGTTCCTGCTCGTGCTCGGAATCTGGAACCTCGAGATCGTCCGTCGTGACCGCGAGGGCCCCTCATGATCCGCGCCCTTCGTGTCGCCGTCCTCATCCTGGCCGCCCTCGCCGTGTCCATCGTCGTCTGGCCGTCGCCCGGGTTCGGTGGGCGGGGCGTGGTCGCCATCGCAGTCGCCATCGTCGTCCTCAGGGTCGGCGCACGCGCCGAGAGGGGTACGTCATGAGTGAGCCGACCGACCCCGGAACGCGCACCGAGTATGCCGTCCGGTTCGACGCCCCCGCCGAGTTCAAGGGTGTCGTCACCGATATCCGAAACGCGCAGGTACTCGCCGAGGGTGCAGCCCGGCGCGCATCGGACGACCTCAACGGCGAGTACCGCTGCACCGTCGTCCAACGCGAAGTCACCTACGGCGAATGGACCGAGGCCCAGCGATGACCGCCGACGACACCACCCTCACCCCGGCGTCTCGGACCGCCCTCGCCCACTACCGGAAGCGCGCCGAGGAATGCCGCATCTGGATCGCCTGGCTCACCCGCCAACACCGGAGCACCTCCGAAAGTCGAACCGAGGCCGCGACGTGGGATGCCCTAGCCGACGAGCTCGAAGCGTTCGGAGAGACGACCGGCGAGCACCACGACGGACAAGGGGAACTGCTGTGAGCGAGCCGACCCTGTTCGACCGCCCCGTACCCGCCGACCCAGTAGTCGACGCGCAAGCCGTCCGAGACGCAGCCGGTGACGCCATCGACTACATCGCCGCCAAGTACCGCGAGGACGTCAACCGGGCCGTAACCGCCGGACTAGACGACGTCGCTGACCTGTACTCCTCGATCGTCTCCGAACTCAAACGGGCAGCCGTGAAGGCCCGCACCGGGCGAGACCCCGGCGACCGTGGCGGATACGCCGCCGACCCGGACGAGGTGCGGCCATGAAGCCGCGGATGGTCGATCTGTTCTGCGGAGCTGGCGGCGCTGGCATGGGCTACCACCGCGCCGGGTTCGACGTCGTCGGCGTGGATATCGCACCGCAGCCGAACTACCCATTCGAGTTTCACCAGGGCGACGCGCTCGAATACCTGGCCGCCCACTGGCGCGAGTTCGATGCCGCTCATGGCTCCCCACCCTGCCAAGCGAGCTGCAACCTAACCACAGGGACGAACGCTGGCAGGGAGTACCAGCAGCTCATCCCTGCCACCCGTGCAGCCCTGGCTGCCACCGGTCTGCCGACCATCATCGAGAACGTGCAAGGGTCCGACCTCCGCCGGGACCTCACTCTCTGCGGGGAGATGTTCGGCCTCGCCGTCATCCGACACAGGTACTTCGAGCTCGGCGGCTGGTCTGGCTTCGCGCCAGCTCACAAGCCGCACCGCGGCCGGGTCGCCGGGATGCGTCACGGCGAGTGGTTCACCGGCCCGTACTTCGCGGTCTACGGCGAGGGTGGTGGCAAGGGGACCGTCGCTCAGTGGCAGCAGGCGATGGGCATCGACTGGACCGACGACCGCCACGAGATCGCCGAGGCCATCCCTCCCGCGTACACGACTCACGTCGGCGTCCAGCTCCTCGACCACCTGAGCATGACGAAGGCGGTGGCCTCGTGACCACCGCCTCGTCCTACCGCTTGAGGTACCGCCGCAGGAACGCGACGACCACCGCCGTGAGTGTCGTGCCCTCCTCTGCCGCCTTTGCTCGTGCGGCGTGCCACAGGTCGTCCGGGATACGCAGGGACCTCGGCATCGTCGCCATGTCAGACCGCCCACGGACCGAAGCGCTGCTGCCACTGGTCGGGGATGCCGAGCGGGGGCTGTACGGCCTTCTTGACGAGCGAGTGGCGACCCTTCGGGGTGGCCCCGATCGCGGCGAGCATCTTGACGTTGACCTCAGCGCGGAGCGGGAGAGTCAGGTCCTTGCGGTCGGCGTACTCGGCGCAGAACTTGCACGAGCACTCGATCGTCGTGGTGGGGATGTCGGTGCGGGTTGTGGTGCTCATCGTGTCCTCCGTGGTGTCGGTCTGTATCTACAATCTACGCCCGGTCGTATCTACATGTCAACCCCCAGTCTCGAGCGTGTCGCATGACTCCCGCCCGTCTCCACACGTCCACCCACGTCGTCGTCCGTGAAAGCGGCAACTACCACGCCGACTGGCGCAACTCCGCGGCCTGTCTCGACGAGGACCCGGAACTGTTCTTTCCGATCGGGTACACCGGGCCGGCCATCGCACAGACCGCCAACGCGAAGGCCGTCTGCGCGCGCTGCCGGGTTCGGGCCGACTGCCGCCAGTGGGCGCTCGACACCCGGCAGGGATACGGCATCTGGGGCGGCCTCGACGACCGCGAACGGGTCAACCTGCTGCGCCGCGAATACCGCGCCCGGGTCAAGCGCGACGCATGCCCGGACGGTGCCGCATGACCGCCCTCACCCTCACTAGCGCCCTGTGCGCCCAGGTCGACCCCGCGCTCTGGTTTCCCGCGAAAGGGGAGTCCAACACGGCCGCCAAGAAGATCTGCCACCGCTGCGACATCGAAGCCACCTGTCTCACCACCGCGCTCGCTGACCCCGAACTTGAGGGCGTCTGGGGTGGCACCTCGCACCGGGAGCGTCAGACGATGCGCGCCCTGGCGTCCCACCGGGTGCGGCCTATCAAACACGGCACCCCGTCCGGCTACCGGACACACACCCGGCGCGGCGAGGACATCTGTGAGCTGTGCAGGGCCGCCAGAGCCGCCGCCCGCCAACACCGGAGCGCCGGCCAGGTCGGGGGTGCGACGTGACGACCACGGCGCGCGCATACGGCACCGACCACTCCATCCGCGACTGGCGGGTCCGCCTCGACGCCCGCATCACCCGCTGCCCCGGCTGCGACCAGTGGCGCTGGGACGGCGTGTGCGCCACATGCAACCCCGCGACCGACGAACTGCCAGTAGGAAAGGACGCCGCATGACCGCGCTTGTGGCACCGTTCCCGTACTTCGGCGGCAAGCGCCGCGCGGCCGAGATCGTCTGGCGTGCGCTGGGCGATCCGTCCGGATACGTCGAGCCGTTCGCTGGGTCGGCTGCCGTCCTGCTCGCCCGCCCGGCCTTCCGAGGCCGTCGCGTCGAGACGATCAATGACATGGACGGGTGGCTCGTCAACGCCTGGCGCGCGATCCAACTCTCGCCCGATGAGGTAGCCGCGCACGCCTGGGGGCCGGTCGCTGAGATCGACTATCACGCCCGACTCGCTTGGTTGCAGGAGCGTCGCACACCGGACCTCGCCTCGTGGCTCGAGGGTGACCCTGAGGCGCACGACCCGAAGGCTGCCGGGTGGTGGCTGTACGTCATGGCAGCCGGGATCGGTGACGCCTTCGGCAGCGGGCCCTGGCGGGTCATCGACGGGCGACTGACGGACACCCGCGCACTCCCTCACCTCGGGAACGCGGGGCAGGGCGTGAACCGCGCACTCCCTCACCTCGGGGACGCGGGGCAGGCTCTCGCGGGCTACCTGTCAAAGCTCGCCGACCGGCTCACCCGAGTGCGGATCACCTGCGGCTCATGGGAGCGCGTCGTCCAGCCATCCGTGACCCGCTCCGGCGCGGGCGGCGACGGGGCACGGTCCATCTTCCTCGACCCGCCCTACGCCACCAGCGGCGACCTCTACGCCGAGACAACGGCCGGGATCGCGGAACAGGTCCGAGCGTGGTGCGAAACCGCACCAGATGACCTGCGGATCGTCCTCTGTGGCTACGACGACGAGCATGACGGCCTGTTGATGCACGGATGGACTGTCACCGAAGGCAAATCGGGAGGCGGCGCGGGCTACTCGGTGCGCGCCGACAACGGGCGTCGGGAGCGGCTGTGGATGAGTCCGGCGTGCATCGGCCAGCACATACAGGGCGACGTGTTCTCCGAACTTGCAGCACTCGACTTCGGGGAGTCCGCATGAGCGCCCGGATGTTCAACCTCACCATGCCCATGTGCCAGATGCACTCCTCCAACGACCGCGGCCACTGGGCCATCGAAGCTCGCAAACGCAAGATCATGCGGCAGATGGCAAAATACGCAGCCCGAGGACTCGACCCCATCCCCGGCAAAGCCAGGCTAACCGTCCTCTTCGCATTCCCAGACAAACGCCACCGCGACCTAGACAATTACTCGTTGAAAGGCGCCATTGACGGGGCCGTGGACGCTGGACTAATCACCGACGACCACAGCGCCGTGCTCAAACCAATCACCCGCGACGAGGCGTGCCGCTCACCAAAGGGCTTCGCGGTGCTCACATTCATGTTCACGGAGGTCGATGACTGATGGCCCGTATTCGCACGATCAAACCGAGTTTCTGGGCGGCCTGCGGGTACCTATCCCGTGATGCACGGTTGCTCGCTGTGGGCCTGATCTCTATGGCCGACGACGCCGGGAGGTTTGTCGCCACACAGCAGGCGATCCTCGGTTATGTCTTCCCGCTCGACACCGACATCAAACCGGCAAAGCTGAACCGATGGATGGGCGAGGTCACGGACAAGCGGCCCAGCCACGACCGCCCGCTTGTCGAGATGTACACGATCGACGGCGTGCCCTACGGGTACTTCCCGAAGTACAGGAAGCACCAGCGGATCAACCGGCCGCAGGCGTCTTCACTGCCCGCCCCATCACCCGACGCACTGTTCGAGGACGGAGAGATTCAGTGAATCACTCAGTGAACCGTTCAGTGAATCACTCACACAGCGAGGCGTGCCCCGTTCACTGGGGGAATGGAAGGGAATGGAAGGGAATGGAAGGGATAACTACATCATCATCGTCACCTACGTATCGCGAGGGCGGGAGACGATGATGACATCCCAGCTCGATCAGGCCACAGCACGTGCCCTCGCTGCGCTCGTTCATGCCCTGCGCCCGGACTGGGACGCGACCGGGATCATGGCCGCACTCGGCAAGGTTCGAGACCGTGGCAGCGCGGTAGACGTCGCCATCGCCGCCCTGCGCGTTGCGGACGACCCGAAGAACCGCACACCCGCCGTGATCGTCCTCGCCGGTGATCACTGGGCTGCACCGACGCAGACGCGAGCAGCGTCGACCGTGCCTCGTGCTGGCGCCGTCCGCTGCACCATCCCCGGTCATGAGTGCGAGATCGCCGCGAACTGCAGGTCATGCCGGGCTGAGAAGATCGGCGTCGCTGACGGGATCGAGGCCCCGACGACCCGTGAGCCGGTCGTGTCCTTGGAGCGGGTGCGGGAGATCCTCGAGACCGCCTCGGCGTACACGCCGCCCGTGGATCACAAGAAACTCGCGGCCGGTGATGCCGAGTGAACATCTTGGCCGTGTCTGCCCTGGTTGTCGTCCTGCCGGTCGTGTCGGTGCTGGTGGCGGACACGGTCGAGGGCTGGTGGTTCCAGGCGCGGTTCGACTGTGGGTGCCCGTGGCCGGCGGAGGACGACGGGCCGCAAGTGGTCACGTGTGCGCACGGGTCGTGGCAGTTCCGGCCGTGGACGGATTGGCGGGGCAAGGTGCAGGACGCATGGGACGAAACCGACGAAGGGAAGCGCGATGAGTGAGTTCGTGTTGGAGATCAAGTGGACCCCCGCGGGCGTGCTGCCTCGGCTGGTGGGTCCGTTCGGGTTGCGTGCTGAGGCGCAGGAGTGGGCACACCTGAACATCCCGAACGGGTCATGGAACGTTGCTCCGCTCGCATACCCCTACGCAACCGACGAAGGGGAAGCTGATGAGTGCTGACCTGCGCGCTGGGATCGAGGCGCTGTGTGACGATCCGTTCCGCGGGTACGGCGTGGATGTCGTCCGCGTGTCTGATCTTCGCGCCCTCCTCGCCGCTCACCCGGTGCAGAACGAGGTGACCTTCGAGACGAACCTCCTGGACCCGGTATGGCTCACGACGTCGTCGAGCAGGTGCACCACGCGCCCCGGCGTTCACCCGGTGCAGGTCACGACCGGCGAGCGCAGAGAGGCACTCGCCTCGTTGCTGGGAGACCTGTTCGAAGGCGCGGTCCTATGGGCCGATGTGGACGCCATCCTCGCCGCCCTTGGCATCGTCGTCTCTGACCGCCCGGAGGAGACGACGTGAGTGATGACAGCGTGACACTGATGATCGAGGTCACCACGGACCAGTTCACCTTGGCGATGAAGGCGCTAAGTGCACATGCGGAGACGTTGATCAACCCGGCGCTCCGCTTCCGATCCGGGATGGGGGCATTCAGGCGCACCGTTGCCGCGACACACGTGGAGCTCGCGTCCCTCATGGCAGCACTAGACGCGCTCCGTCGCCGCTCTGCGATGCACACCGCGTACAGGGCAAAGACGCGACGGAGGAACCGGCGATGAGCGACACCCTGCACGTGACCCCGGTCGTCGACCTCATCGACCATGACACCGATGGCGACGACTGCCCGTGTGGGCCACGGACCCAGCCCGTGCCACGCGAGGACGGGTCGGTCGGCTGGGTCGTCGTGCACCACAGCCTCGACGGACGCGAGAGCGAGGAGACGACGTGACCACCGCCGAGGTTAGGCACTACGCGCTCCAAGCGGATATTGCGCGTGTTCTGCAAGCGACCTACCCGATCGTCGCGCTCTGCGGCTACGTCTGGATACCGACACGTCCAGGCGAGGGACTACCGATCTGCGGAGAGTGCCAGGTCGCATTCGATCAACTTTCGGCGCTAGAAACAGCCAAGGCACAGGAGGAGACGACGTGAGCATGACCGGATGCGAGCGCTGCAACCAGAACTCCTACTGGCCGAACCTGAGTGATGACCTCCACAGGCTGCATCACGCACTCCACAATCTCGCCTGGGCGGTCGTCGCCGAGATACGCACCCACTGGCGACCCCTCGCCGTCGTCTACGGACTGGTCCTGGTAGCCGCCGCAATTTGGGGGAGATGACGTGAGCGCTCGGAAGCACCTCGCCATTCACGACGACGCCCTCGCAGACCTCGACGCAGCAGTCGGCGAGCTCATCAACCGTGACCACCTCTACACCCGCCTCCGCGACCTCATCCCCCAACAAACCACCATCCTCGAATCCAAGATCGGGTCACACACCCGCTACTCAGCCGCACCCATCCCCTGGAACACCCCAGCCGCAATGCTCTACCTCGACATCCACGCAGCAGCCCGCGAACACGAAACCAACCTCACCCTGCTCCTCTGGCAGAAAGCCACCTACCGAGGCCCAGCCGACTACCTCACCACCCAAGCCATCACCCGCCTACCCACCCTCATCCGCGCCGCCCACGACGCCAACCACGCCCACCGGACCATCGTCACCGAAGCCACCCACGACCTCACCACCTGGCCCATCCTCATCCGCCGAATCCTCGACGAATCCCGCACCGGCGAAAACCCCTGGACCAAAGCGCCAGGCAACCTCCACTGCCCGGAAGGACACACTCTCTACCTCGCCCCCGGCTGGCAGTACGACGTCGAACACGCCGACGCGATCTGCCGACACTGCAACACCCCTGACGGGCAACACCCCCGATGGAACGCATCAGCCTGGCTCGGCAAAC
>Ga0209539_1000195_pt1 | contig 36868 bp, 29 predicted proteins | sample BarGraNGADG00312_2_FD_184499 | JGI IMG/M metagenome (GOLD analysis project Ga0209539, IMG submission 184499) | Arctic peat soil microbial communities from Barrow, Alaska - Barrow Graham LP Ref core NGADG0011-312 (SPAdes) (version 2) | ecosystem: Environmental > Terrestrial > Soil > Wetlands >...
TGGTCAAGTTCCGAGAAACATTCTCAGACTGCCCTCGCCACTCCTCAAGTGTTTTCTCGAGTGCAGCTGCCTGCTCACGCACCACATTCACTTGTTCAGCGGCTGTTTCAGCTTCAGGGGCGTCAGTGGCCTGTCCGGAAATCTCGACGGTCTTGCGCTTCTCGTCCAGCTCGAATTGTAATGGATTGAACCGGCTGAACAGCTGACGGACTTCGGTCTCGAGCTGCAGGACCTGGGCCTGTGTCTGGGCCAGGCTCTTGCGCCTCTGTTCGACGCTCTGGATCACTTCGTCGTAGGTGCGTTGTTCTGCGGCCAGCTCCGCGCCCCCCTGTGACTCCTCACCCCTCAACTGGTCAATGGACGATGCTGTCTCGCCAGCCAGCCTGGTCGTCTGGAGCCTGCTGGCATCCCAGTCCTGCTCCTGACGTACAAGCCTCGACTCCTCTGCCGCAAGGTACTTGGCCTTCTCGCGGACGGATACCAGCTCCTTCTCGAGCCGGTATGCATCCTCCCGCGCCTCGCTGAGAGCTGATGCCTTCTCGCGGAGTGATGCACTAAGCTTGCGCTGTGCGGTCTGAAGGTCGTCATGCGCTGCCTGCCGGCTGTTCAGGCTGCCGATGACCTCCGCCATCTTCTCCTGAGCCTCGGCAAGTCGCGCCGTGGCGCGTTCCTGTTCCCGTAATACAGATAGATACCGCGCGTGCGCAATGTCCATCTCCAGATCGCGCAGGCGCGACTGATAGCCGACATACTCGCGTGCCGCCGCCGCCTGGAGCCCGAGATGCGCATAGTTGCCGTTCAGCTCGGCCAGCAGGTCCTCGACACGTGCGATGTTCACCCGTGTCTCTTCCAGCTTGATCAGCGTGTCCCTCTTGCGCTGTTTGTACTCGGCAATGCCGGCGACCTCTTCGAAGAGAGCCTTGCGCTCCTCCGGTTTCATCGTGAAAATGCGGCTTATCTCGCCCTGCCCGATGAACGGGTAGTGGCGGAACCCGAGTCCCGTCGATGTCAGCAGCTCTTCGACATCTCGAAGCTGAACATCGTTTCCGTCGATGAGGAAGTCCGATTCCTTGGAACGGAAGATGCGCCGAGCCACCGCGACCTTGTCCATGCCGGTGCCGAACACGTCGCCCTCGTTGTTGAACACGACCTCGGCTTCGGCGTAGTTGACGGGATGGCGTGTCGCGCTGCCGGCGAAGATGAGGTCCAGCATCGAACGGGCACGGAGCGTCCTCAGGTTTTGTTCACACAGTGTCCAGCGCAACGCATCGACCAGGTTGCTCTTGCCCGAACCATTGGGCCCGACGATAGCGATAACCGGATAGGAAAGCTCCAGTGTCGTGCTCTGCTCAAAGGTTTTGAACCCCTGGATATGAAGGGATTTCAGATACATGTCGCGCGTGTCCTCCGACTCAAAAGGGTCCGGTCAAGCGAAAGTATAGCCGCGTTCCGGGCCGTGGCAATCTGTGCCGCAGGGCCTCAGTTCAATTGACAAACAGCAGCTGCAGCCTATACTTGGCAAATACCGTCGTGGAGGTTCGGGTGATGACTCCAATCGAACTGGATCCGCTATACGAAGCGAAAAAGTACGAGGAACAGATCTATAGTCTGTGGCTCAGCCAGGCGGCTTTTCATTCGGAGCCCAACCCCGACAGAACGCCATTCGTCGTCATGATGCCGCCACCCAATATCACTGGGTACCTGCACATCGGCCACGCTCTCAACATGACACTCCAGGACATCGCAGTCCGGTACAAGCGCATGAAGGGGTTCGAGACGCTGTGGCTGCCAGGCATGGATCACGCCGGCATCGCCACGCAGGCGGTCGTCGAGCGTCAGATCAAGGAACAGGGACTGACCAAAGAAGGACTTGGGCGCGACGAATTCGTTCGTCGCATCTGGGAGTGGAAAGAGAAGTACGGAGGCATCATCCTGTCCCAGCTCAAGAAGCTCGGTATCTCTGCCGACTGGGACCGTCTGCGCTTCACACTTGACGAGCCCTATGAGCGCGCAGTCAAGGCTGCCTTCGTCCACTACTATGAAAAAGGCCTTCTCTACAAGGGCCAGCGTATCACCAACTGGTGTCCCCGTTGCCACACGGCCATCTCCGACATCGAGGTCATGTACGCAAACGAGAAGGGTCATCTCTGGTACGTCCGCTACCCGTTCGTCGATGGCTCGGGGTCCGTCACGATTGCCACCACGCGCCCGGAGACCATCCTTGCGGATGCAGCCGTCGCTGTCAACCCGGCTGACCCACGCTACACGGACATCGTCGGCAAAGAGGTCATCGTCCCCGTCGCCAACCGGACAATCCCGGTGATCGCGGACGAAGCTGTCCTGCTGGATTTCGGCACGGGCGCCCTCAAGATCACGCCGGGCCATGACCCAACAGACTTCGAGGTCGGCCGGCGACACAACCTTCCGAGCATGGCTGTCATCGGCCTCGACGGCCTCATGAACGAGAACGCCTTGCACTACAGTGGCATGTCTGCAGTTGAAGCCCGTGAGAAGATCGTGGCCGAGATCGACGCCCTGGGGCTGCTGGAAAAGGTGGACGACTACGAACACAGCGTTGGGCACTGCTCTCGCTGCGGCTCTACAATTGAGCCTATCGTCACGGACCAGTGGTACCTGCGCATGAAGGACCTGGCCGTCAGGGCACTGGAAGCTGAACGCGAGGGCAAGGTCGAGATCCTGCCGGTCAAATGGCGGAAAGTCTATGAGGGCTGGCTGGAAAACATCAACGACTGGTGTGTTTCCCGTCAGTTGTGGTGGGGTCACCGCATCCCGGTCTACCATTGTGAAGACTGCGGAGAGGTCATCGTTTCCATCGACGCCCCACACGTCTGCCCAGCATGCGGCAGCAGTCATATCACTCAGGAAAGCGATGTCCTGGATACGTGGTTCAGCTCTGCCCTGTGGCCGTTTGCTACGCTGGGATGGCCTGAACAGACTGCCTCTCTCACGTATTACTATCCGACGTCTCTGCTCATCACCGGATATGATATCATCTTCTTCTGGGTCGCTCGCATGGTCGTGTCTGGTCTCGAGTTCATGGATGACGTCCCCTTCCACATGGCCTTCATCACAGGTCTTGTCCGCGATGAACAGGGAAGGAAAATGAGCAAGTCGCTCAAGAATCAGGTGGATCCGCTGGACCTGATCAGTACATACGGCACCGATGCCCTGCGATTCACGATGGCCTCCCTCTCCACCTACGGAGGACAAGACATCCTGCTCTCCGACCAGAAGCTGCTGTCATCGCGGAACTTCATCAACAAGCTGTGGAACGCTACGCGCTTCGTCGCCGGCGTCGACGTCAAGGAGACGCTGGCCGGCCCACGTCCATCCGACGATCAGCTTGGATTGTTCGACCGATGGATTCTGACGCGTCTGGTCGACGCAACACGCGACGTGACGGCCAAAATGGACGTGTACGACTTCGGCGACGCTTCGCACCGGCTCTACGAGTTTGTCTGGGGCGACTTCTGCGATTGGTACATCGAGCTGGCGAAGATCCCGCTCCGCGACGAGGCCAGGGCACCCGCAACCCGCTGGGTACTGGCGTACGTCCTGGAACATACGCTGCGCCTTCTCCACCCGTTTGTCCCATTTGTCACTGAGACCATCGCGCAGCAGCTATACGGCGGCGACCATCTGATGGCGACGACGGCGTACCCCGAGGCCGATGGGATGACCAGGTACGATAAAGACGCCACCCAGGCCGACTTCCTCATCGGGTTCATCAAGGCAGTCCGGAACCTCAAGGCAGTCTTCCACCTGCCGCCAACCGAGAAACAGGGCGTGGTTTCGGTCGGGGCGGAAAGCGACATCGCGGCAATCATGGCAAATGCGGAAGCAGTCAAGTTCGTCGGACGGTTTTCCGGCATCGGCACTGAGCTGGATTCGACCCAGCGCTATATCAAAGGCGCCTACGGGACGATGCAGATCATGATCCTTGCGAAGTCGGACTTTGACTATGAAGGCGAGCTCAGGGTCCTCGGGGGCAAACTGGAGCTCCTGCGCGCAGATACCATCAAGCTCGAAGCTCGGCTGAGCAACCAGGACTTCCTTGCGCGTGCGCCGGCCGAAGTCGTTGACAAGGACACGCAGAAACTGGAAGGCCTCAAGGCCGAGGAACAGCTCATTGCAACCTTCCTGAAGGAACAGGGCTAGCCCTGCACGGTGTGGAAACTCGCGTGCGAAGGACATACGCTGAAGCACTCGATTGCGTCTTCTCACTCTCCAAGTTTGGCTCGAAGCTGGGTCTGGAGAGAATTTGCCGTATCATGGTCAGCCTGGGAAACCCGGAACGGCAGCTCCGATTCATTCACGTGGCAGGCACCAAGGGCAAGGGGTCGGTCTGTGCTTTCACGGCACGCATGCTCGAGGAAGCCGGCTACACCGTCGGCCTCTACATCAGTCCCTCTCTCGTGGATGTTGGCGAACGCATCTCGGTCAATGGGACAATGCTCTCGCCGGAGGACTTCCTTGACGCGTTCGACGCTGTGTGGACTGCGATTGGCAGCGTCTCGGAAGATGATCCGGTCACGGTCTTCGAGGTCTTCACCGCCATGGCGATCGTGCACTTCGTCCGCAGGAAGGCCGACGTGGTCGTGTGGGAGGTCGGTCTCGGAGGACTGTACGATGCCACCAACGTTATCCCCGTGCCCGAGGTTGCCGTGATCACCAATATCGGACTGGAACATACGGACCGGCTTGGCAACACCGTCGAAGAGATCGCGACCCAGAAAGCCGGCATCATCAAGCAGGGGGGCATTACCGTGCTCGGCCACCAGGACTACCCTGCCGCCCAGGCGACCCTGCTCGCCCAGGCCGAGAGAATGGAAAACCAGATTGCCCTTGCTGGACGAGACTATACCTTCTCCTCGCAGCGGTTCACACCGGACTCCGTCACATTCGACTACGCCGGCGTGGTCCTCGGACAACGGGTTTCGCTTCCCGACGTGACCATCTCGCTGCGCGGGACGCATCAGGTCCAGAATGCGGCAAGCGCGATTACCGCTGTCGTCGCTCTGGCTGTCAAGGATGGCATCGACGTGCCGGAACCTGCGATGCGACGTGCCCTGGAGCAGACGTTCTGGCCCGGACGCATGGAGCTCGTTTCCGGTACGCCAGCGGTCCTTCTGGATGGTGCACACACGCAGACGGCGGCCAAGTACCTGGTGGAATCGCTGCACGCCCATTTCCCCGGCCGGCGGTTCACCCTGCTGTTCGGCGTGCTCAAGGACAAAGACATGGATGGTATCGCCAGCATACTGGCTCCAGAGGTAGACACTATCGTCCTGACCCGCGTCCCCGACAATGGCCGGGCTGCCAACCCCTGGGAACTGAAGGAGAAGTTCCTGCGCTACCATCCCCACGATTCCATCGTCGTAGAAGACGACGCAGAACGGGCATACGAGAAAGCCCGAAGCCTGACGCCAGATGGCTCGTGGCTGCTCGTGACAGGCTCCCTGTACCTTGTGGGAGCAGTCCGTAAGCTCATGGGTCTCTACACATTTGTGCGTCCATGAAATTCTTTCGCACCGGGAGGTGACACTATCGGCACTTCACTTGTAGAATTCTGGCAGAACACCGTCATCCCGAACCTCAGTTCCATCCTGCTGGGTGCGGCCGTCCTTGTCGCCGTCATCCTCATCTGGATCATCAAGGACACGTCGAGGAGAGGCGCCAACACCGTCGTCTGGTCGGTCTTCACCGTTGTGGGCCTCGGGTTGTTGCCATTGATTATATACTTTCTGGTCCGCGAGCCCCTGACGCTGGACGACCAAATGGCGGACAAGTTGAACAGTGATGTTCTCAAGCTCGAGAGAAGCTACTATGCATTCCTCATGGACGAGCAGGACAGAAAATGCCCGGTCTGTGGACACGAAGTAAAGTCAAGGTACCGGTTCTGTCCCGCATGTGGCAATGAACTCCACACGGTATGTCCGGCATGCAGTGAACTCATGGAAACAAACTGGAAATCGTGCCCACACTGCGGGCACAAGGTGGAACAGCCTGAAGCGAAAGGAGAATTGGTCTAGATGAGTCTGAAAACATTCAGAGGTGGCATTCACCCCTCTGAGCACAAGGAACCAACCAGAGACCTGCCCATCGAACACGTGCCAACGCCCAAATCTGTCGTCATTCACCTGACACAGGCTATCGGGGCTCAGAATCAGCCTCTGGTGAAGGTCGGAGACCGGGTAGTCAAGGGACAGATGATCGGCGACGTTCAGGCTTGCCCGGCAGCAACCATCCATGCGTCGATCACCGGCATCGTCAAGAAGATCGAGCCTGCCCCCCAGAGCAATCTGAAGGACGGCATGGCCGTCTTCATCGAAGCTGACGGCACCGATGAGACGGCGTACATGCCGCCACTCGATGCTTTTGTCTGCTCACGTGAGGAGGCAATCAAACGCTTGCGCGATGCCGGTATCGTCGGTATGGGCGGGGCATCCTTCCCCACTGACGTCAAGCTGGCTCCCCCTGCAGATAAACCTATCGACATCATTATCGCAAATGGATCCGAGTGCGAGCCCTACCTGACGATCGACTACCGGACGATGATCGAATCGCCCGCAGACGTCGTCGAGGGACTGGCCATTGCGGCACACATTGTGGGGGCCAGGAAGGCGTATGTCGCCATTGAATCCAACAAAGCAGACGCTCTTCCTGTCATTGAAAAGCAGTTTGCCGGGCATAGTCACGGCATTCCAATGAAAGCCGTCCTGGTCGCAACCAAGTACCCAGAAGGCGGCGAGAAGATGCTTATGAAGGCTGTTACCGGTCGCGAGGTTCCCTCGAAGGGCCTGCCGTTTGACATCGGCGTCATCTGTCAGAATGTCGGCACGCTCAAGGCGATCAAAGAAGCGTTCGCCGACGGCAAACCCCTCATCGAACGTGGGTTCACCGTCTCAGGTGGAGCCTGCAAAACACCCAAGAACTTGTACGCCCCCATCGGGACAGTGATCGCTGATCTTATTCCCGACGTGATTCAGATCAGCGACGACGTCCGCAAAGTCATTTTCGGCGGCCCCATGATGGGTGTCGCCGTACCATCGCTGCAGATCCCGGTCGCCAAGGGCACCAGCGGCATCCTGTTCTTCACTGCCGCAGAATCAAGACAGTACGAGGAACGTCAGTGCATCCGCTGCGGCCGTTGCGCAGATGCCTGTCCCGCACGGCTTTGGCCTATGCTGCTGAATGCCGCGCTCTTGTCCGATGATCTCAATCGTGCTGATGCCATCGGCCTTATTGACTGCTTCGAATGCGGTGCCTGCAGCTATGTCTGCCCGGCACGCATCCCTCTCACGCAGCGGTTCAAGCTCGGCAAGGATCTTCTCCGCAACCAGCGTGCCAAGGAGGCCCGCCATGGAAAATAAGACGATGAAGCTTCTGTCCGGTGCACCACACTTCGTGACCGGCAACGATATCCAGAAAACAATGGGCATGGTCATCATCGCCCTGCTCCCCGCCCTGGCCGGCGGCGTCTACTTCTTTGGACCCCGGGCACTACTTGTCACAGCGGTATCCGTCGTCAGTGCCGTTGCAGCCGAATTCCTGTTCCGCAAAGCGCTTCGCCGCGAGACACACGTCACCGACCTGTCCGCGGTCATCACGGGGATGCTGCTCGCGTTCATCCTGCCGGTGTCCTCACCGTTGTGGATGGCAGCGGTCGGCTCCGCGTTCGCCATCGTTGTGGCCAAGGAGCTCTTCGGGGGACTCGGCGGCAACTTCGCGAATCCTGCCCTCGTGGGGCGCGCTGTTCTGCTGATGAGCTGGCCGGCGTTCATGACACGCTGGTCTCCCTCTCTGCGCGCGGCTGCCGTCGACGCGACGACGACTGCGACACCTCTGGGCATCCTGAAGCTGGGCGGAGCCCTCACCGACGTCATGAAGAGTGTCGGAGCCAGTGGAAAGCCGGCTCTGTACCTTCAGATGTTCCTTGGCAACCGCTCAGGTTGCATCGGTGAGACCTCGGGGCTGCTACTCCTGCTGGGAGCCGTGTTCCTGGTGGTGACACGAGTCATCGACCTGCGGACACCAGTTGCCATGGTCGCCGCGACATTCGCCGCGTCCTGGCTGTTTGGACGGGACCCGGTCTTCTCGGTGCTGTCCGGCGGCATCTTGCTGGGAGCTTTTTTCATGGCCACAGACTATGTCACGACCCCTGTGACACCTGTTGGCAAGTGGGCTTTCGGTATCGGGGCGGGGCTCATGACGGTTCTCATCCGTCAGCTCGGCAACTTCCCTGAGGGAGTCACCTACGGTATCTTGCTCATGAACGTCGTTGTACCCTACCTGGACAAGATCATCCCCCACAAATTCGGGTTCGTGAAGCCCAGCAAGGTGAACGCATGAAACGCTGGCAGATGATTAAGCTGGGACTCATCCTGGCAGTGTACACCATCGTCGGCTGTGTCGGGCTTGCATTAGTTTACAACAGCACGAGCAAGACCATCGCACAACGTCAGGAGGCCGACCTTCAGGCCGGTCTTCGCGAAGTGTTCCCCAAGGCCACTGGGTTCACCCTAAGGGTGGGTAAGGGTACGGTGAAGTCCCCGAACCCCAAGATCATCTTCGGTGCGGCGTACACAGCGAACGGCCCTTCAGGCCCGCTCGGCATAGCTGTCAAGGTAGCGGGATCCAGCTATGGTGGCACGACAACACTGCTCGTCGGCGTTTCCACCGATAAGACCATTACAGGCGTGAAGATCCTCGAGAATAAGGACACACCTGGTCTCGGCGGAAACGCCGCGAGCTCGACATACTACGTCGACAAGGCCACCAAGATGACGTTCCCGGGACAGTTCGCCGGCAAGAAACTCACCGACGGCTTCGTCGTCAAGAAAGATGTCATCGCCATCACCAGCGCAACCATTACGAGCCGATCCATTACCAATCTGGTTCAGGTCGTCGGCAAGGCCGTGTCCGACACCCTCGGCCTTGGAGGCTCGCCGCAGGCCCCCCCGTCACAGGGCCGCAGCCCTGTCCTTCCGTCGGCCGACAGCGTCCGGATAGCCTCCAAGGCCGCGACGTCCAACGTGCCTGGCGTCTCCATCCTGGAAACCTTGGTGGGAACAAAAGCCGGAGCCATCGTCGGCGCAGCCGCGAAAGCCAAGGCAAACAGCTACGACGGTGACGTCACCGTTCTTGTGGGCGTTTCGACGGACGGAACCATTCTCGGCGTCCAAATTGTGGAAATCACCGACAGCCAGGGCAGCCCGATTCTCGCGCCGGGATTCGCCCGGCAGTTCGCGGGCAAGAAAGCAGGTGCCCCTCTCGAGGTCGGCACGAACATCGACGCAGTCTCAGGGGCCACAGCCAGCAGCACGAACGCCACGGCGCTCGTGAAAGCGACTGCGGACGCACTGGTCAAGGCTCTGGCAGGAGGTGGTCTATGAAACGCTTGTTTGGTGTCTTCGTCAACGGTCTCATCGTCGAGAACCCACTGTTTGTCATCATGATCGGCCTGTGCTCATCGATGGCCGTAACGACCACGGTCGCCAACGGCATCGGCATGGGCGTCGCGTTGACCTTTGTCCTGGTCATGTCCGAGCTCATCATTTCTCTGTTCCGGAACCTGATTCCGGAAAGCATCCGCATGCCCATCTTCCTGATTGTCATCGCTGCATTCACGACCATCATGGACCTCGAGATGAAAGCGTACTTTCCCGTCCTTTCCAAGTCCATGGGCGTCTTTATCCCGCTCGTCGTGGTGAACTGCATCATCATGGGACGTGTCGAGGCATTTTCCTCCAAGCAGCCCGTAGCAGACTCCATCCTAGATGGCCTGGGAATGGGAATCGGATACGCGTGGGTTCTTATCGCCCTGTCGGTTGTCCGGGAACTCCTAGGCAACGGGACTCTGCTCGGCTTCCAGATCATGCCGTCATCCTTTACACCCATGATCTTCTTCATATTGCCACCTGGTGGCTTCCTCGTCTTCTCCCTCTGGATGGCAGCAAGCAACGACCTGCGCCGAAAACTGCTGGCAGGCAGAAAGCCGGAACCGACCCAGGATAGCTGCTGCACGCTGCCCGATAACAGCTCGGCCGAAAAGGCATAGGAGGAGAGTATGACTGACCTGATCAAGATCTTCGTCGCAGCGTTCCTCATCAACAACATTATCCTCATGCGCTTCATCGCACTCTGCTCCTACATCGGCATGACCTCCGACGTAGGACAGTCCGTAGGCATGGGGCTTGCCGTGACCTTCGTCACCGTCATGGCTTCAGCCGTCACGTGGCCCATCTACTACTGGATTCTCAAGCCGAACGGCCTCGAGTTCCTTGAGATTCTCGTCTTCATCGTCGTCATTGCCGCGCTGGTCCAACTGGTCGAGTTCTATCTCAAGAAAAGCGTCCCCACGCTCTACCACGCCATGGGCATCTATCTGCCCCTGATCACGACCAACTGCGCCATCCTGGCGGTCACGTTCGACCAGATCACGAGCAACTACAACTTCGTGCAGTCCATTGTCTTTTCGGTCGCCGTGTCGCTGGGCTATCTGCTTGCAATGCTCCTTCTGGCAGGTGTGCGTCAGCGGCTCGAGAACTCCCCGATCCCCTCCTTCATGATGGACACGCCTATCCTGTACCTCACGACAAGCCTCATCGCAGTGGCATTCATGGGCTTTGCAGGACTCATCAAGTGAGATCGCGATGAAGATCATTCTCGAAACAGCACTTATCTCTGCCGTCCTCGGCCTGCTGATCGGCGTTGCCCTGGGCTTCTTCCGCGAGAAGTTCGCGGTCCCCAGCGACCCACTGGTCAACAAGATCCGAGCCATCCTCCCTGGTGCCAACTGCGGCGCCTGCGGCTTTGCGGGTTGTGACGCCTACGCGCTAGCGGTCGCCCATCAGACGACCACTCCCGACCGTTGCACGACGGGCGGCAAGAAAGCAGGCGACCAGATCGCCGCACTGCTCGGCCTCACGTCCAGTGCAGTCGACCAGATTGCCGTTCTCGTGTGCCAGGGATCCAAGGACAAGGCCCCTCTCAAGGCCGACTATGCGGGCATCCGGTCCTGCCGCGCCGCCAAGATAACGTCGGGAGGCACGAAGCTATGTCAGTGGTCCTGCATCGGCCTGGGCGACTGCACCGAAGTCTGTCCTTTCGACGCGCTCCATATGGGCGACGACGGCCTTCCTCATGTGGACATCGCCAAGTGTACCGGGTGTGGAAAGTGCGTCGATGAGTGCCCTCAGAATGTTCTCACCAGGATCTCACGCGCCAAGAAGGGCGCCATGCCCCTGTGCTCCAATAGGAATCCCGTGAAATCAAAGGTGATCGCGACATGCAAGATCGGTTGCATCAAGTGCGAGATTTGTGTCAAGTCCTGCCCCGAAGGAGCCATTCACATGGAACACGGGCTCCCCGTGGTGGATGAGCACCTGTGCACCTCATGCGGCATATGTGTCGCCAAGTGTCCCACAAAGGTCCTCAAGCTCATTGAGAAGGACATCGTCAGTTCCTGATTGTCGAGAACAGCTCAGTGTACCAGTCTGTCCAAGCTGACCGAGCGGGACAGCACAGGGACAGGCCGTGCATTGTTGCAAAACAGCGAATGGCCTGTACCATTCTTGCTACGAGGATGGTGCACATAGCATGAGAAAACGAGCGGGATGCGTTCTGACAGGACTTCTGGTACTCTGCTTCGCCTTCATGGGCCTTGTGTCCGTGGGGCATGTTCAGGCGGATTCGTCCGGCCCGGCTGGACGCGATATCATCGTCACGGAGAGTGCCGGCCTCACGCACACGGCCTACCCGGTCGCCGTCTCGACACAGGTAGCCACTCCTGTGGAATCACCGTCGTCGGGACCCTGGCGAACGGCGTGGGCATGGATCCAGAAGACAACTCGTTCGAAGGGTGCGTTTATTGCCTCTCTGTATACAGACATCCGAGACTTCTTCGTCTCAGGTCAGGCACTGAAGGTTCTCCAGACCGCGACACAGACGATCAATGACCTCGCCGTCCGGTTGTTTCTGCCTCTGTCTGCGCTGGTTGTGCCAATCCTGGAACGCATGGTTTCCGGCCTCTCGGTGACGCGCGAGCTTGTGGCTGTATGGATGTTCTGGGTCGTTGTCGTTCTTGCCCTCCTCATCCTCATCCTCGCTCTGCGCCCGCGGCGCAACGTGGGCAGGCGCCTGCCCAGGATAACACCCAGGACAGCAGGACAGGGAGAGAACACCATAGAGTTCGGCCTTGTGGAACAAGGCCCAAAACCATCGCCCGCGACATCAATGGGTCAGTCGACACGGACCCACGAGAAGCAGGAAATGCCGTCTGTGCAGGAACCGCCAGCCCGGCCCGCAATCGCGGAGGAATCATCTCATGCCCGTCTCGACTCACCGTCGGCCCCGGAGATTTCCCTGGAGCCACTTGGTTTCTTCGGCGTCGCAGATACGGTACCCGCTGCACTACCCGAGGTACCTGCGGATGCCGCCGCCATGATTGCACCGACCGTGCCGCCACTTCTGGAGGTCACTCCGTCCGAGGCAGAACCACCCACGACTCAGACCGAACTGTCCGAGCCCATGACAGCTACCGCCGATCTGTCTCCTGCAGTTTCAGCCGACGCTCCTGCGGAAGCTCTCCTCACGCCTCCACAGGAGGATTCTTCTGCCCAGGAACCGCCCACAGAAACGCTCCTCGAATCGTTCCCTGAACCCGAGCTGAGACCCATCGGGCAGGAAGCTCCGGTCCAGCCCATTGAGCCGGAAAGCTACGCTTCTGACACCGTATTGCCTCTCGATCAACCGTTGCCTGCCGAAGAGTCTTCGGTAACTCAAGAGGCCCTCCAGGCTGAAGAGACTCCCGTTCCAGAGACACCTGTCACCCCGCAAACAGTCTCCATCGAAGAACCAGGTTCGACGCAGGAGATGACTACTCCGGTGAATGAGGAAGTCCCAGTTGCCCAAGAGACGCTGCCGACTGCGCAAGAAACGACAGAAGTCGCAGCAACAGCCGAGGCAGTTCCTGTCGAGGCAGTCCCAGTTGAAGTCCAACCCGTTGAGCCAGACCACGAATTCCCAGTGGCAGACCTGCCAGACACCAACCCGCCGACGCCGTCCAGCGCTGACCTCCTGTCGCGGTTATTGGATGACGAGGAGTCTTTCCCGCAGACGATGGTCGCGGCTGGCGCCACAGCAGGAGCCGCTGCCCCCGTACCACCGTTCGCGCCGGTTCCAGTAAACAGGCCGGCCCCACAGCCCTCCGTCTTCTCAGGCGATGTCGAACTCGACACGCTGCTGCATGACGGCGTTGTCGCCGATGCCGGCGCGCTGGCGCAACTGTTCCGCGGTGGGTATCGCAACCGCATGTCTAAACTCGCCGTGTCGGCTAAGGACCTGCAGAACGTGCCAGAGGAGATGCGGCAGGTGATCAAGCTCACCATCGTCGCTCTGTCTCCCATCGAGCTGTCGATTGCTCGGGACCTGGCAATGCGCCTCGAGGCCCCGGGATTTGTCGGCGAAGCTCTGCTGGTAGCCAAGAAGATGGGGTATGAGAACTACCTCACGACGTACAAGAACATCTCGAAGAACTACAAGGACGTCAGCATCGTTGAGACAGCAAGTCTCAAGGTTCCAGAGATGTCTGCCGAATCCGGCGAGGACCTTATTTCCTTCAGCTAGGCCGGAACAGACGGACACAGAGCATGAAGACCTACCTCCTCGATGCCGATGCCTCGGCGTACTCCTTGAGACACCACCCACATGCGACGCACGCTGCGCGCCTGACGAGAGGTATGCCGCTCTGTCCATCCTCGATCGCGCCCATCGGGCAGACAAGCGTGTCGAAGTTATCTGGACGCCCAGAGAACCGGAAGACAGGTAAAGTGCTAAATGCGGTGCGGACGGGGGGCCTCTGCAAGAACCCGTCGGGCACTCGTGCCCGCAGTTCATCCAGCGGGATATTAGAGGCAACATCTGCAGTCCTGCCACGGCCCCCCCTGCCGATGCGTGCCGACGCTGAAGAACTGAACGGTGACCAGGAGACCCTGCCGCCACTTGCGATGAGCGTATAGCCATCCAACTCCTCGGGATCGATACCAGCCAGGATGACGCTGGTCTCGGCAGTTCTCCCGAACGTTTCTTCGCGGGCGCGTTCGCCGTCGACGACACCGAACAGGAAAACTCCCCTGATCGCCGACCAGACATCCAGGAGAGCCTCTCCCATCAGTCCATATCCGGCGTAGCTCAGGACCTCTGTCCGCGTCTTTGTGGGAACGCAGTCGAGGACAGTGGCGAACACGCCGTGGACGCCGGAAAACCTGTTGAGCTCGAGGCCGCGTACGACGACGAACAGGTCAGCCTCGGCGAGGCACCGTGACACGAAAGCCTGCTTGATGTACCGACGCTCGGGGGTCTCCATCTTGTGCAGCTGGCGTGCGTAGGACCTTGTGGGCACCCTCAGGGACTCGTACTCCCCGGAGATGATCTCGATCAGGTCGCCACGTTCGCCCAGCAGTCGTATCAAGGCGCTTCGATATGCCTCATCGTAGCCCGCCAGAGACCTCGCGGCAAGGTCGACCCGGGCGGCCCCGGACAGCGCCCGCACCGTCCGCTCCACCAGGTCCAGCCGCACGGGGATGTCACCAAGCAACACAAGAACTCGCCTGCCGTCGAGCCCCTGAGGCTCCATCCAGTGGAACACATTGTCGAGCGCCTGAGTCCGGCCATCGATCCCTTGTCCAAATGCTTCTATCATGACTGTCTGACTCATGGTACCTCCTCGTCCACGACAGTATACATGCTTTCGCAAAGGCATCCGCGCTTTGACAAAGAGTTGCACGCAGGGTACAATAAGCAACACAACCATTATGAACAAGCTGCTCATTAAGAACGGGACACTGCTGACCATGGGTGGCGACCGTCAGCCTCGTAAGGCTGACCTGCTCGTCGCTGATGGGCGTATCAAGCGCATCGACACTGCCATCCACCGCGGTGAACACCCTGACATCACGATTGACGCCTCAGGCATGATTGTCCTGCCTGGTCTTATTTTTGGCCATGCCCGCCTCGGTTTCAGCCTTTTCCGTGGTCAGACTGACCAGATCCTGGACGATGCAGAGCGCGAGAGAACGGCTCTCAGACTCGTTGGAGGCCTTTCTCCCGAACAGGTTCGCTGCTCGGCTGAACTTGGAATCTGCCAATCGATTCGCAGCGGCGTCACGACGCTCTTCGAAGGCGGCTCGATGCGTCACACGGACCAGATCCTCCAGGCAGCCCGCACTCTCGGGTTCAGGCTCATCGGCGGGCGCATGCTGGCTGACCGAACGCCGGATTGGCCTGAGACTCTGCGCATGTCGCTCCGCGAACAGATGTCCGACGCGCAGGCGCTTGCCCATGACATTGCATCGAGCGACCAGGACGGCCTGCTGCGATATGGGGTGAGCACCACAAACCCGCTGTTCTGTACCGATGAGTGCCTGACACAGGCCAAGACATTCGCCGATGCCGGTGGCTACCCCCTCAAGATTGTCCTGACAACGGACAAGAGCCAGCTCGAGCGCATGCGCCGCGAAAGCGGCCCTCAGGAGCTGGCTTCCCTCGAGACGCTCGGAGTCCTGGGAGAGCATACGTTCCTGGTCAACCCGTCGTTTGCCTCGGAACTGGAACAGAATGTCATCCGCAAGGCCGGCGCGCGCGTCGTCATCAACGTAACGACCGATCTGAAACTCGGCCGTCCTCTGTCCCGCCTCCCCGAGTTTGTCCGCAAGGGAACGCCGGTCCTGCCCGGATTCGGCAGTCCCCTGTATGGAGGGAGGATGGACGCCCTCCGCGAGCTCGCTGTTCTGGCAACGGTGTTTCGACCGCAATACGGCCCACAGACGATGACTCCTGAACAGGTTCTCTCCATGGTGACCGTGGATGCCGCAAAAGCACTCGGCATGGACGAAGAACTGGGAACGCTGGAACCGGGCAAGCGAGCCGACATTGTGCTCGTGGACCTGGGACGGGACATGTTCGCTCAGCCGGGAGCTCACACGAACGCCTACTGTCGACTGGTCTATGAGGCATCCACAAGCAACATAGCGTGCACGATCATCAATGGGAACATCGTCTACCGTGATGGCCAGGTCATCGGCTGTGACGAGGAAGCGCTTGTCGAACAAGCAAATGCGGAGGTTGTCCGCATCCTGGAAAAGGCATGAGGGAAGACGCATGAACAGCAAGACTCAGACAGCCCAGGAACGCATCGCACGGCTGATCGACGTCGCAGCCGGCCGCATACCGGCAGACGTGGTCGTCAGGAACATCCACCTGGTAAACGTCTTCGACGGCCACATTGAGGACAATGTCGATATTGCACTGTCGGGCAGCCAGATCGCGGGAATCGGGCGATATGACGGCGTGACGGTCGTCGACGGCAAAGGCTCCTATGCTGCGCCCAGTCTCATCGACAGCCACATGCATATCGAGAGTACCATGGTCGTCCCGGGCGAATTCGCCAAGGTAGCGCTTGCATGTGGAACCGGCGCAGTGATCGCAGACCCGCATGAGATCGCCAACGTCGCTGGAGCACGCGGCATCCGGTTCATGCTCGAGGCCACGCGCAACTCTCCGCTGGATTTCTATTTCATGCTTCCCTCTTGTGTCCCGGCGACCCACCTCGAGACGAACGGCGAGACGCTCGACGCCGATCAGTTGTTGGAGCTGCGCCACAACCCGCGAGTCCTGGGTCTTGCGGAGTTCATGAACTACCCTGGCATCCTGTTCAAGGATCCGGAAGTCCTGGCCAAGCTGGCAGCCTTCGACGGACAGCTGATCGACGGACACGCGCCCTTCATCACTGGACGAGACCTGGAGGCATACATTGGCGCGGGTATCTCTAGCGACCACGAATGCACGACGGCAGATGAAGCCCGCGAGAAGCTGGCCCGCGGTATGTGGATCATGATGCGCGAGGGATCGGTGACACGGGATGTGAAAGCCCTGATCCCACTGCTGACCAGAGAGAACATGCACCGCATCATGCTGGCGACAGACGACCGGCATCCGTCCGACCTGATCTCGGAAGGGCATATCAACTATGCGGTCAACCTGCTGCTTGAAGCAGGCATCGACCTCCCGACCGCCATGCGCCTTGGTTCTCTCAACCCGGCCACCCACTACAACCTTCCCCGCAAGGGTGCCATTGCCCCAGGCTACTGGGCCGACTTCATCATCTTCCCGGACCCGCGGCACGTCCAGCCGTCATCCACCTACGCGAAGGGAGAACTTGTGGCGAAGGACGGTGTCTACCTGGGCCCAGACGATGGGCATCCTTCGAGGAGCTATGGCATCAAGAACAGCATCAACCTTGCTACTCCCACCTACCAGAACCTGCGCGTCAAGGCTGAACCGGGCAAGCAGTTGCGCGTCCTGCAGCTGATACCCCATCAGGTTGTGACCGGCGAGCGCCGCGTGAACGCAAGAGTCGACGCGCACGGCTATGTGGTGTCGGACACCGACCAGGACGTCCTGAAGGTGGCAGTTTTCGAACGCCATCACGCCACGGGGCGCGTGGGCGTGGGGTTCATCAGCGGCTTCCAGATGAAACAGGGGGCGGTGGCCTCATCGATTGCCCACGATTCCCACAACATCGTCGTGTGCGGCGTTGCAGACCGCGACATGCTGCTGGCCGTACAGCAGGTCGCCTTTATCGGCGGCGGCCTCACGGTGACGAACAACGGACATGTTGTCGGTTCTCTCCCCCTCCCCTATGGCGGTCTCATGTCCGATCTGTCCATACCCGAGGTCGCGGCCCGCCTGGATGAGCTGGAAAAGGTCATGCGCGACACAACAGGCTGCCTGCTGGACGATCCGTTCATGACACTGGCGTTCATGGCTCTTCCAGTCATTCCAAAGCTCAAGATCACGGATTTCGGCCTGATCGACGTTGAGGAATTCAAAGTTGTCAGTCTATTCATCTAAGGGAGGTTTGCGATGCAGAAGCTCTTCCAGAACGCTCAGATAGCACAACCTGACGGCACGCTCCTGGCAGTCGACATTCTGGTCACAGACGGCATCATCCAGAAGTTCTCTCCCGCACGCGGTGAGCTTGCTCCGGCTGCAGTTGTCGCCACCGACCTGCATGGACTCTTTGTCATGCCGGGCGGGGTCGACGGACATGTCCACTTCGACGATCCCGGCTTCACGGAACGTGAGGACTTCGGCACCGGCACGATGGGAGCGGCCGCAGGCGGTGTCACCACGATCGTCGACATGCCGTGCACGTCGCTTCCGCCGGTGACCACATCTGGCAACTTCAGGACAAAAATGAAGGCTGTCAAGTCCAAGGCCTATGTCGATTACGCGTTCTGGGGCGGAACGACCCCAACCTTCATCGACAGTGGCGCCTTCCGCCGACTGCTGCCGGAACTCAAGGACCTGGGCGTCGTCGGCATCAAGGCCTATACCATCTCGAGCATGCAGACCTATCCGCGTCTCGATACGCGCCAGATGCTGATGCTCTTCGAGGCTGCACGCGACTTCAACATGCTGGTGGCGGTACACGCCGAGGACTACTTTCTTGCCACGTACTACAGCGACAAGATCATTCGAGAGGGCCGTTCGGACCCTCTGGCGTACAAGGACGGCCGTACCTACGATGCAGAACCCCTCGCCATCTCCACGGTCCTTGCTCTTGCCCGGCGCGAGCATACGCGCGTCCACATCGTCCACTTGTCGACATCCGCAGGAGTCGACCTTGTCCGGCAAGCCAAGGGCCAGGCCATCGACGCCACGGCCGAAACCTGCCCGCAGTACTTATTGCTCAACCGAGAGGACTTTGCACGCCTGGGCAGTCTGGCCAAGTGCACGCCGCCGTTGCGCGACCGCTTGGACAACGAGATGCTCTGGGCAGGCCTGCTGGACGGGACCATCGACTATGTAACGACCGACCATGCAGCCGGCGTCTATCCACGGGAGAAGGTCACCGACAACATCTGGAATGCCTATGCAGGCATGCCCGGCGTTCAGCTCCGTGTCCCTCTGATGCTCCACGAAGCCTGCACGGTCCGTGGCATGAACCTGTACCGTCTTGGCGAAATCATGAGCACCAACCCGGCGAAGCGTCTTGGCCTGTTCCCACGGAAAGGGATACTTGCAATCGGTTCTGATGCCGATTTCGCCTGCATCGACCTGAATGCGCCAATGACCGTGCACGCCGAAGACCTCTACACCAAGAACAAGTACACAGCCTTTGAGGGGCGCGAGCTGCGAGGCGCGGTCCGCCAGACGTTTGTGCGTGGCAACCAGGTCTACGATAGTTCGGGGAAATTCCCTGCAGGAGCCGGCTACGGAAAATTCATCAAGGCTGTCTAACCACGTGGAGGTGGTACAATGCTCGTAACGTTGAAAGAAGTCACGCAGGACGCACTCAAGAATCACTACGCGGTCGGCGCGTACAACATCCACAACCTGGAATATGCCAAGGCTGTTGTCGAAACCTCGTATGAGATGAAGGCTCCTGTCATCCTCCAGATTTCGCAGGGCAGCTCTGATTTTGCGGGGCTCGAAGAACTCAGCATGATTGCCCGTCACTACGCTGCCAAGTATGCCATTCCCGTCGTCGTGCACCTCGATCACGGCAAGAGCTTCCTGCGCTGTGTCGAAGGACTGCGTGCCGGGTTCAGCTCCGTCATGTTTGACGGTTCCTCGCTGCCATACGCCGAAAACGTCGCCATCACGCGTCAGGTCGTCGAAGCTGCCCACCAGGTAGGCGTGGCCGTCGAAGCGGAGATCGGCAAGGTCGGCAAGTCCGAGGATGGCGAAGCTGCCGAGGCCGAGGATATGCACTACACCGCGGTAGACGAGGCAGTTCGCTTCTTCGCTGATACGCACGTCGACGCTCTGGCCGTTTCCATTGGAACGGTACACGCCATGGCCATCCAGGCAGCCCACCTCGACATCGGACTCTGCCGCAAGCTGCACGAAGCCATGCCGACCGTCCCGCTTGTCATGCACGGCGCCTCCGGCGCAGTGGATGAGGATGTCATTCAGGTCATCCAGCTAGGCATCACCAAGATCAATATTGCAACCTTCCTGCAGAAGAAGGCCGCCCTCGCCGTCAAGGCGATGTTCGAGCAGAACCCGGACGCCATCGGGTTTCGGGACCTTGCAAAGCCACAGTTGCAGGCCGTCAGGGAAGGCGTGCGCGGCAAGATCGAATTGTTCGGCACTGCCAACCGCGCCTAAGAACCCCACGGGATTCCAGGACACGCAAAAGCCCCAGCCGTCATCAGGCTGGGGCCTTTGCGTGATATCTCTTTGTCTGGACTATGAGGCAGGCTGCGTGCTCACCGCCGGACCAGACTGCGAAGCGGGCGCCTGAATGTGGACGGTGCTCGCCGTCAGGTCGATGACACCCTTCAGAGCCGCTTCGAGTTCTGGCCCCTGCAACGTCTCCTTTTCCAGCAGGGCAGTCACCAGATTCTCCAGCACGGCACGGTTCATCTCCAGGACTTCGGTCGCGCGCCGGTACTGCTCTTCGACCAGTCGTCTGGCCTCGGCGTCGATCGTCTGGGCGGTCTCTTCACTGTAGTTGCGCTCCTCACTGAGTTCCTTTCCGAGGAACACCAGGTCACTGGTCTTGCCGTAGGTAAGGGGACCGAGCTTCTCACTCATGCCATACGCACGGATCATGCGGTGGACGGCGTCCGTGGCCCGCTCGAGATCGTTCGAAGGTCCGGTCGAGATACTTCCCAGGAAGAGTTTCTCGGAAGCGCTTCCGCCGAGCAAGCCGGCAACTTCCCTGAGGAGCTCCTCGCTCGTGCGCATGTACCGGTCTTCTGTGGGGAGCTGCAACGTGAACCCGAGGGCCATACCGCGTGACACGATACTGATGCGGTGGACCTCTTCACGCGCGGCCAGAGCCTTGCCGATGACGGCATGCCCGGATTCATGGTAGGCGATGCGCCGGCGCTCGTCGGCGCTGATGACCCTGGACTTCTTCTGTGGTCCAGCGATGACCTTGTCGATGGCTTCCTCGACCTCTTCCATCGTGATATCCGTCTTGCCCCTGCGGACGGCAAGCAATGCGCTCTCGTTCAGCAGGTTCTCCAGGTCGGCTCCTGTGAAGCCGGCGGTCTCCTTGGCGATCGTGCCAAACCTGACGTCGGCCGCAAACGGCTTGTCCACAGCGTGCACCTTGAGGATCTCCTCCCGTCCCTTGGCATCCGGCAGGTCGACGACAACACGCCGATCGAAGCGACCCGGACGCAGCAGAGCCGGGTCCAGAACGTCAGGCCGGTTCGTGGCCGCAAGGATGATGATGCCCTTGTTCGCGTCAAAGCCGTCCATCTCGACGAGCAGCTGGTTCAGGGTCTGCTCACGTTCATCGTTGCCGCCGCCGATGCCTGCGCCGCGATGGCGCCCCACGGCGTCGATTTCGTCGATGAACACAATGCATGGAGCATATTGCTTCGCCTGTGCGAACAAGTCCCTGACGCGGCTTGCGCCCACGCCGACAAACATCTCGACGAACTCCGAACCCGACACGTTGAAGAACGGCACTTTGGCCTCGCCGGAGATTGCGCGAGCAAGCAGCGTCTTTCCACAGCCAGGAGGTCCAACCAGCAATGCGCCCTTGGGAATCTGGGCACCCATTACCGAAAACTTCTTGGGGTTCTTGAGGTAGTCGATCAGCTCGCCCGTCTCTTCCTTGGCCTCATCCAGGCCGGCAACATCCTTAAACGTCACGCGCGGGCGATTGTCCATGAACAGCTTGGCCTTGCTCTTGCCAAACCCGAACACCTGGTTGTTCTGGCCACCCTGCATGCGCTGCATCATGAAGAACCAGAACCCGAGCAGGAGCACAAACGGCAGAACATTCATCAGCAGCGTCAGCCATATACTCGTCTGCGCCTTGTTGAAGTCCCCCTGCACACCCTTTGCGACCAGCAGCGGGTATAAGCTGGCGTCGTACAGGGGCGCGATAGTCGTGAACTTCGTGCCATCCTTCAGCGTCCCCGTACCGGTCTGGACAACGTCCGAAATCTCGAACTTGACGTCTTTGACCTCTCCAGCCTGAACCTTGGCCACGAAATCGGTATATGTCAATGGCGCCGGCTGGGCCACAGGAGGCCTGAACACCGAATAAGCGCCCCATATAATGGCAAAGAGAAGGGCCCATCCGATGAGCTCTTTCAGCAGATTCGGCTTAGAGCCTCCGTTCTTCTTCTGGTTGGCCACTTATCCCTTCTCCTCTTTTCTCTTCTCGTAGACCTCGGGTTTCAGGACGCCGACGAATGGCAGGTTCCGGTAGTTCTCGTCGTAATCCAGCCCGTAACCGATGACGAACTTGTTGGGAACCTCAAACCCGCAGTACTTGATGTCCACGTCCACCTTGCGGCGCTGCGGCTTGGAGAGCAACGTACAGATCTCGATACTGTTGGGGCCCCTCGTCTTCATGAGATCGACCAGCGCCTTCATCGTAAGGCCTGTGTCGACGATATCCTCGACAATGATGACGTCGCGATGCGCCACGTTGGCGTCGACGTCACGCGTGATCTTGATGACACCTGTGCTATCCATGTTGGTGCCGCCATAGCTGCACACGCCCATGAAGTCCACCATAACGTGAATAGGAATCGAGCGTATAAGGTCGGACAGGAACACCACAGCACCCCGCAGAATACAGACCATCAGCGGGTTCCTGTCCTCGTAATCGCGTCCTATCTGCTGGCCCAGCTCGGTTATGCGTTTCTGGATTTCTTCGGTCGAGACCAGAACCTCTAGTACATCATCTCTCATGTCCATGTATTCTACCCCGCTCCCACTGTAAGACAACTTAGCACTGTGAACTATAGTATACAATGCACAGGAAGCGGCGCGACTCTGCTGTAACCACTCCCGCGGCGCTGCGAGCAAGGGCGGGCACCCAGATGATGCTATCTGCATCGCACACCACCGGCCTCCGCGCCCGAAGCACCCGGTCCACCTTGGCGTCGACATACAGGTCCTGCAGCTTGTGTCCATGCCCGCCAAACGTCGTCATGCGATCACCAGGGCGTGCCTGGCGTACCGTCAGTGGCAACCGCACTGCGTCGAGGTCGAACCATGCCTCCTTCGGCCCGACGTCCCGCAAGTCTGACGGAACATCCGCAGGCGTCTTCTCCTCGAAGGTCAAGCGTCTCCGGAACCAGTCGACTGTTGTGGGAAACCTCCCAATCTCCTGAGGTCCCTGAACGCGGCCGGTAAACGCCGCGCCATAGACATAGACGTGCTGGTAACCCACCTCGAGCGTCACACGGTCATCCAGCGTCACGCGCACGCCGGTCCTGCCGTTCCGTATGGCCTGGGTACTCCGCGTCAACCGCTCGAAGCTGGGGCCGACGCCCGACGTGGCGAAAATCTCCTCCAGCGCATATTGCAGCAAGGGGTCAGGCAGACTCGCAAGTGCCTCTCTGGCAAGGCGCAACGCACCCGGATGCCTCCCATCGCCCGCTTCCAGGATCTCGATGTTGTCCGTCACCTGCTCGGTCTGCCGCTCGAACAGCTCACATGCGGCACGTGCCATGTTCGCCGTTCGCGCGACGGCCGTCTTCGCGGCAGGAAACCGACTCTCGATCAGCGGGATCACGCTCGTACGGATGAAGTTCCTCTCGTACCGCGCATCCGCATTGGAAGAATCGTCCCGCCAGGCGAAACCTTGCGCCCGCAGCCAGCTCTGAAGCTGTTCCTTTGACACTGTAAGCAGCGGATGGATGAACATCCCCGTCCGCGGCGCGATGCCGGACATCCCCCGCAAGCCTGTTCCCTTGAGAAGTCGGAACAGGACTGTCTCCGCCTGGTCGTCCCGGGTGTGAGCCGTAGCAATGCACGCAGCTCCCGTCTCGAGCGCTGTCGTGCGAAGAAAGCGAAGCCGCAATTCCCGGGCTGCTTCTTCGCGGCTGAGATGGTGTTCAAAAGCGTACGCGCCCACGTCTCCGGATCCTGTTTCGCAAGGCACGTCCAGTGAACCTGCCAGTTTCCGCACAAATGCCTCATCCGCATCACTTTCAGCACCGCGGAGCTGATGGTTGAAATGGGCGCAGATCACGTCGAGATGGCAAGTCTCCAGCAGCAAGCAAAGGAGGCGTAGCAGCGCGACCGAATCCGACCCGCCCGAAACGGCGACGACCACCCGAGTGCCAGGGGCCAGCAGCTCAAGAGAAGTGCAGTATGACCAGACCTCGTCCTGGAGCATGAGCCCGATCAGCCGTCAGCAAGCAGTTCGCTGAGCAGGACCTCGACGTCGTGCCTTCGCCTTCCTGAACGGGTGAACGCCCGCAAGCACTCGATGGCCGTGGCACGTCTTCCCCAACCATTCATGATGCCCACTGAACGCACAAGGAGTCCGGGGTCGTCCGGTCGCAGCGAAATCGCCTTCTGCAAGAACATCGTGGCACGTTCCGTCTCGCCTGCCGCACCCAGAGCCATGGCTAGGTTGTAGTAGCAGACAGGGGCAGCACCTGGGAGAGCGATTGCACGCGCCAGCGCCGTTATCGCGGTGGACGTCTTGTTCTGTGCAAGAGCATTCGTCCCCTTGTGGTGCCAGTACATGTACTCAGCTGGGGCAAGCTCGGCTGCTTGAGCGAACTCGATCCCGGCCTGCTCGAGGCGACCCGCATGGTGCAACACCAAACCATAACTGTTGTGGAGAGATGCGTCGTCGGGGAGCCTCGCAGTCAGATCGGCAAAGATCTCAATCGCCTCGTCGTTCAAGCCACATGCACTCGAGGCAACCGCAAGGTTCTTGCGCGTCACGTCGTCGCCGGGCAGGACCTTCGTGGCTTTGACGAAGACAGCACGTGCTTCTTCCCATCTGCCCTGGCCGTACAGGTAACTGCCGTACGCGTTCAACGAAGCGCAGCGACGGGTATCCTCGTTCCCCCTGAGCTCGTCGATCACCTCTGGTTCAGCAGCTCGTGGTTTTCGTGCCATCTCAACCTCCTCTCCCTCTCCGCCCTGCCTCTGACGAGAATGCATCAGCCTCTGAACCACCAACAGGGCCAGATTGCGGCAACCGGCCGCTTCGCTTTCATCTACTAGTGTAGCGAAAAAACATAACTCACAAAGGCCCCGCATCGACTCATCAATAATATACGTGAACGATGACAGAATGCTGGTGGTCCTTCGGATGACAAAGGAGCAGCGGTATCCCCTGAGAGAGACCATCCTGGTCGGAGGTCTCGCGAAACATCTACACCAGCATCGTCCTCCCCTGTATGACCCTGCGGTGCAGAAGGCACTGATCACGATCTGGAGCGCAAGCACGTTCCTGGGACCTGTCCGTCTGGCAGGAGGCATGCCACTCTTCGTGGAGAACCTCACCACACATGGGCATCTCCATATGGAGCACGAGACACGGTAGCTTCTCCTCCAGATGGGTCCTGCCGCCACCCTCCGACTCCTGGCAGAGGAGCGACACGTGTATCGTCTCCACGGACTCTGTCATGCCTGAGGTATCACGTTCACCCATTCCTGTCCCTATCACAAGAATGACAACCCGCATGTGGAAGAGAAGAATAACTCTGTCACCTGCACGTTCGTGGGAAAGCACCGGCATGACAGCCAGGGTCAGGAGGGTCTCCTGAACCGACTGTACAGCTCCCGGCACCTCCTCGTGAACTGGTTCCGTCCCAGCCAAAAGCTCCTCCACAAGGAACGGGAACCACGTCACCAAGGTGGAGGACACAGTACAAACACCAGGTGCACGCATGCCGCCACGGAAGGATGTTGCAGAAGAGACGAAGGAACACCTGCGAGCCACACGTGCGAAACTGCACATGACGAGCCTAGAAGCACCCCTCGGATTGGACCAACATCCTCGGGGGCTCCACGAGATTGTGCTCTGCCAGGAGCAGCTGGATGAGATTGCCAAAAGGAGACAATCTCTGGTGATCAAGAAACGTGGCAGCTACGCCTCCGTTTCTGGTGAGTTCACGACCTGATGGTTCGCGTACATTCTTACGTGAGTTGACACGGATACACTAAGGGAAAGTGGCTACAAGATACCGAGTTAAGCACATATGTCTAGGAATTTGCAAATGTCGAAGAGGGGGATAAAGTAAAATATAATAGTATAAAGGTTCTGACATGCCAATCTGTGAACACATTTTGAAGCCATGACAAGAAAAAGGGGGTGGTCCAATAACAAAATTCCAGAAATGCGTAATGAAAAGAGCAAGAAATTGAAACCAAGGAGGTAAGAATGAATGCAGTTCCCTTTTCCTTTTTTAAGGCAGATGATACATGGGCATTGTGGACTTTCCTGATTGTTGCAGCGTATGTGTGTATTTTGCTTGAGCACAAGTATAAATGGGCCTCACAAATTAGTGGGGCTGTTCTTGCTCTAATAATTGGACTTGTCGCTGCAAACCTTAGAATCATTCCTACCGATGCCTCTGTATGGGATGCTGTATGGAATTTTATCCTTCCCTTGTCAGTAACTATGTTGCTTTTTAATGCTGACCTAAGAAGAATTCTGAGGGAATCTGGGAGGTTGTTTGGTATTTTCAACATTTCCGCAGTAGCCACAGTGATCGGAGCATTTGTTGCAGTGATTCTTTATCACAACTTTATACCAGAGTTGAATAAGGCTGCTGGAATGATGACCGGGTCGTATATAGGCGGAGGAGTGAACTTTGTCGCTCTTTCAAAGGCTTTAGTAGCTTCTGGAACGCTTGTAAGCACCTTAACAGTTGCGGATAATCTTAACATGGCTTTGGCATTCTTGCTTTTACTTTCCATACCTAACTTTAGATTCTTCAAGAGGACTTTTAAGCACCCGTATGAAGATGAAATTCAGGAGTTGGCAAAGGCATCAGTGGAGGCTGAGCAAGAAACCAGGGCAGCTGCATATTGGAAGAGAAAAGAGATTTCGCTCCTAGACATCGCTTCTATAATTGCTATAGCATTCTTTATCGTGTTCATTGCCGGCAAGTTTTCAGGATGGGTACAATCAGTAATTCCTGCTGATGCAACTGGATTCATGTCTCTTGTTAGGATAGTATTTGGGCAACTGTATCTTGTTATTCCGGTTGTAACTATAGGATTAGCGACTTTATTTCCAAAATGGCTTCCGAAAATTCCAGGCGCATACGAAGTAGGCATGTTCGGGGTCTATCTCTTCTTTGTAGTTATCGGTATTCCTGCAAGCATATATACAATCATTACAAAAGCTCCTATTCTTCTTGCATTTTGTTTCACTATCGCAGCTATAAACATTGTTCTTACCCTAATTGGTGGCAAAGTTTTTCACTATAGCGTTGAGGAATGTGTTATTTCGTCAAATGCTAACCTTGGTGGTCCATCAACTGCTGCGGGTATGGCAATCGCAAAAGGGTGGACAAAGCTTGTAACTCCAGCGATACTTGTAGGAGTTTGGGGATACGCTATAGGCAACTATGTTGGGATGTTTGTTGGTCTGACAGTTCTAAGCATGTTCCATCATTAGTGCTTTAGTTTCTGACTGCGGGGCTCTAATTGCTGAGTCCCCGCAGTCTCTTAAAAACTGTTCAAGAGGAGATTAATAATATGAACACAAAGATAGAAAATGAATCAAAAGAATCGAGTTTGTATCATCTCTACGAAAGTCCAATCTCACAACTAAGAAAACAAGATTGGACGGCAATTAGGGGCATGACAATAGAGGAATGCGGAGAACCATTGGTGCCTATGAATACGATGCCAGAAGTTCTCATAAACCAGCCCGAATACTATATTCAAGGACTTAAGGGATCATTGCCCGTTTGCTACGCAAGGTTGGGTGTTTTTGCAAAGATACTTAAAGCAGCAGAATTGTTGCCCAAAGGTTACAAATTTGTTGTACTTGATGCCTGGAGACCTATTGAAGTTCAGCAATCTCTGTTCGATGCATTCAAAACTATAGTTAGAGAAAGACACCCTGAAATTGAAGATGAAAACGAAATAACAGAAATGACTACGCAGTTTGTTGCTTTACCATCCATGGATGATAAGAAGCCTTCGCCTCATAATACAGGCGGGGCAGTTGACTTGACTATTGCTGATGAGAACGGGATTTGGCTTGACATGGGAACCTATTTTGATGAGATGACAGATAGAACGGTAACTCGCTACTATGAAGAAAAACTTGAGTCGGGAGACCATTTATCGGAGAGAGAAATAGGAATCTCCAAAAATAGGAGACTTCTTTACCACATAATGATAAAGGTAGGTTTTACAAATTACACTGATGAGTGGTGGCATTACGATTTTGGAGATCAACTATGGGCATATCATAATGACGGAAAAGTCAAAGCCATTTATAGCAGAGTAACTCCTACTTTTGCGTGGTACAAAATATAGAAAAGTTTGGAGGAAAAACTGTTAAGAATACCAAACATAAAAGTTACTCCTCCTGGTCCAAATGCATAAGAATATGTTGAGTTAGACCGCAAGTATATTTCAAAGGGATCAGGGGTGAAATTATTGCCACTGGTGCCTGAACATGACGAAGGTGCTACGACCGTATCGCCAACCTTCACCGCGTCCTTTGCGACCATGCACAGGGCATACGAGCCACCCAGGGTCGGGCAGTAGTAGTTGCCGCTGGTCACGTAGCCGATCTTGACGGGCGCTGCCGGATCGCCTGCCAGGCAGTCGAACCCGTTGCGCGGGATGGCCCTGCTGTTCATCTTCACGCCGATCCACTTGCGCGGAGCGCCCTTTGCTTTCATGGCGAGCAGTGCGGACTTGCCTACAAAGTCGTGGTTTCTAGAGAGTCAGCCACCAAGATAAGTCGCCTTTACCTGCGTGTTTTCTAGTAACTCGCGGCCAGTTCCGGTTATGACTATCTTTCCTGTTTCAAGGACATAGCCGTGGCGGGCCAAGTGCAAGGCCATATTGGCATTCTGTTCTACCAATAAAATAGTAGTGCCAGCTTGGTTAATTTCCTTCAGTACATTGAATATCTCTTGCACTAACACTGGAGCAAGGCCCATAGAAGGCTCGTCCAATAACATGAGCTGACCGCGACTCATAATAGCACGACCCACAGCAAGCATCTGCTGCTCACCGCCCGATAAAGTGCCGCCAGGCTGTTCAGCACGCTCACGTAAGCGAGGGAAGATACTAAAGACTCGCTCATAGTCTTTTTTTACTTCGGCCTTATCTTTGCGCTGCCATGTAGCCAGTTTAAGGTTTTCCATAACGGTTAGGTCGCCGAAAATGCCTCGCCCTTCAGGTACTTGGACAATACCCAATCCAACAATCCTATCAGCTCTCACTCGATGCAAGTTAAAGCCATTATATAGTATGTTGCCACCGTATGGGACAAGTCCAGAGATAGCATTTATCGTGGAAGATTTACCAGCTCCATTTGCGCCAATCAAAGTAACAATCTCACCTTCTTGTACATCGAAAGAGATGCCCTTGACAGCCCTTATCATTCCATAAGATACGGTTAAGTCCTGCACAGAGAGCAAAACATCCTTAGCGCTCATTCCTGACTTCCTTTACCAAGATAAGCTTCCAGCACTTTGGGATTGTTCTGAATCTGGACTGGTAACCCCTCAGCAAGGGTAACGCCAAAATCGAGCACCTGGAGACGCTCGCAGATCTTCATCACCAGGCGCATCTGGTGTTCGACGAGAATGATCGTCAAGTCAAACTTTTCACGGATCCAGCGAATGAATTCCATAAGTTGATCGATCTCAGCTGGGTCCATCCCAGCAGCAGGTTCATCCAATAAGAGCAATTTCGGGGAGGTGGCAATTGCTCGAGCAATTTCCAAGCGGCGTTGCAAGCCATAAGGCAAGTTTTTCGAAATCTCTTCAGCCACCCCGTCTAAATTAAACATTGCTAAGAGATCCATGGCCAAGTTTGCGATACGTTCCTCCTCGCGAGAGTAACGACCGATGTGAAAAAGCGCTTCCCATGGACCGTAACCCGCCCGAGAATAGCAGGCAATACGTACATTGTCTAGTACCGTTAGATCTTTGAAAAGGCGAATATTCTGAAAGGTACGTGCAACACCTAAAGCAGTTATCTGGTTAGGTCCTTTCCCCACCAGCTCAACATCGTTGAATTTAATGGTACCTTGTGAAGCTCTGTAAACGCCGGTTATCAGATTAAAGATAGTAGTTTTGCCAGCACCGTTTGGTCCAATAATGCCTACCAGTTCCCCTTTTTCTAAGGACAGGTTAAAATCGGAGACCGCGCACAGTCCGCCGAAGTAATGAGTTACATTCTTAGCTTGCAGAATTGCCATCAGTGCTCACCTTCTTACGCCGCCACCGCTTAACAAATTTCAGATCTTGAATGGGGACGAACCACCGGAGTTCGCGTAGCCCCATAATACCACGCGGACGGTAGAGCATCAAAAACACTAAGAGTAACGGCATTAATACCATACGGAACATTCCCAGTGGCCTGAGGACTTCAAGAAGAACGGTATAAATGGTTGCACCAAGTATCGAGCCAGCAATAGAACCGATCCCACCCAGATACACCATAATCAGAATGTCGGTGGATTTTAGGACGTCAAACACGCGCGGAGAGATAAACTGTAATAGATGTGCAAACAGCGCACCTGCCACACCCGCAAAGAATGATGATACGGCAAATGCCAGAAACTTAACCTGCCGGGTGTTCACACTCATTAACCTGCTTGCGACCTCGTCCTCGCGAATTGAGAGTACCCCACGCCCGTAGTTTGAATGAATGAAGTTCCTGATTACCCACAACGAGAGTACTGTGAAGAAGAAGACCCAAGGCATAGTAGTGAGCTTGTCGATGCCAACGATGCCACGCGGCCCACCGATGGCACTAATGTTTTCGAGAACCGATTTAACAATAAAAAGGAAAGCCAGAGTGATAATTGCCAGGTAATCACCGCGCGTCTTAAATGAGGGAATAGCCACTATCAGGCTAACAAGAGCTGCTACAACCCCACCGGCAATAATACCCAAGGGGAAAAACAAGAAAACTAGGGAACGAGGAAAAACATATAGTGTGAGCAGTGAAGATACATAAGCACCTACGGCCATAAAGCCAGCATGACCAATAGAGAACTCTCCCATGTAACCATTAACAATATTCAGACTGGTAGTAAGAATGATGTTAATACCTATGTACATAATGATGATCTGTACGTAAGGATTCACCAGGTTAAACTGTGGGATGGCGAATGAGAGGACAAAACCCACCATCAGTAGTATCGGTAACATTAGCCTGTTATTTGCTATTGCCTCCCAGCGGTCACGCAAATACCATGCCACGCCCCGCGCGTTTGATTTTTCCTCCGTTTTTACCTTAGTTATTTTCATCGATTATACCTTCTCCATTGAAGGTTTACCTAAAATTCCATAGGGGCGGAAGCTCAAAATCACCAAAAGCAGCGTGAACGTTACAAAGTCACGATAGGTAGAGGGCAGGAAAGCTACCACCATAATTTGAACTGCAGCTAGAATAAAACCACCGAGCATAGCACCGCGGATATTGCCGATGCCCCCTACTACAGCACAGATGAAAGCTTGCCAACCAATGAGAATTCCTATATATGGATCAATGACTGGAAAAGCTTGGCTGTACATGACACCAGCAACAGCAGCTAACCCAGTGCCCAGAGCAAAGGTAATCGAAATAATCTTATCTACTGACACACCCATTAGCGGAACGATAGTCTTGTTCGAGGAGATAGCTCGCATGGCCATTCCAACCATAGTATGACGCACGATCAGGTCAAGTATCAGCATGAGAAACAGAGAGAGTCCAATAATGAGAACCTGCAGGAATGAGATAGAGATACCGCCTAGGTTCCAGACAATTGTTGGGAGAAGTATCGGTACGGATTGAGGATATGGATAAAAGACGAGTATCAGATTTTCCAGAAATAATCCTACCCCTAAAGCAGTGATAACAGCCGACATCCGCGGAGCCTGGCGCAACGGCCTATATGCCAAGCGTTCAATGTTCACACCCAACATAGCCACAGCAGTCATGGAAATAAGTAGTGTCGGAATAAAAGGTAATTTCAAATATGTAGCAACAATAAAGGAAATGAATGCACCTACCATAAACAAATCACCATGAGCAAAATTAATTAACCGGATTATTCCGTAAACCATGGTGTATCCAAGCGCAATTAGCGCATAAACACTACCCAATTGCAACACATTAATAAGCTGTTGGATGATATACATATGGCTTGTCTTACTTAACGATCAAGGTCTACGGATTGGCCGTCGCAAAATATACAAATTTCCCATTCTTAATCTGCAAAATAACAGCGCTCTTAATGGGATCCCCAGAACCTTCCTTAAACTGCAAGTTACCAGTCACGCCTTCATAATGTGCTATGCCGGCCATTGCATCACGTACGGCCTGACGGTCTACCTTGCCAGCAGTTTTAAGTGCTTCAAATAGAAGCCCGAAAGAGTCATAAGTTAAGGCAGCTACATCATCCGGGACACTGCCATAAGCTGTCGTGTAAGCGGCAACGAACTTTTTGGCGACAGGAGTAGCGATATCTGGAGCATAATGGGTGCTGAAATAATCACCTTCGACCTCTTTGCCACCCAGCTTGATCAGCTCCTGACTCCCCCAGGAATCAGAGCCTAAGAAAGGTACTGTGATGCCCAGGCGGTGCGCTTGCTGAATCTGTAATGGGACTTCATTGTAATAATTGGGAAGGAAGATCACATTAGGATTAGATTGTTTGATCTTGGTAAGCTGCCCAGAAAAATCTTTATCGCCAGTGGTGTAGGTTTCAAAACCTACAACTTGACCTCCGAGGCTCTCAAAAGTTGCCTTGAAAACGTCAGCAATGCCCTTGTTGTAGTCGGAAGCTACGTCATACAACACTGCTGCCTTTTTTGCCCCAAGGGTGTTCATGGCGAACTTAGCTACTACTTGGCCTTGAAAGGAATCAGTAAAGCAGGCACGGAAAACATATTTCATAGGCTGGCGAGTTTTGGGATCTATAGTGAGCTGGGCGTTAGTGGACCATGGGCTGATCATCAGAACTTTAGAGCTCTCAGCTATCGCTGCGGCAGGGAGAGCATAGCGGCTGGCATTAGGGCCGATGACAGCAACAACACTATCCTGGCTAATTAACTTCTGAGTTACTGAGACAGACTGATCTGCTTTGCCGCCGTCGTCTTCAATGATAAGGTTAATTGTGTACTTCTTACCACCAATATCCAGACCACCCGCATCATTGATCTCTTTTACAGCCATAAGGGCTGCATTTTTACAAGAAGCACCCACTGCGGGAATATCACCTGTCAACTCAGCATTTACGCCGATAGGAATAGTTAATCCAGCACTGCTTTTGCATCCAACCAGCACCATACTCATGATTGTGAGCATCGCCACTAATGAGATTACCAGTGTCTTTCTCATAAATGAATTTTTCCTCCTTTTAGGCAAGTATTGATTGTAGCTATTCGTCAAGCCTCAAAAACAGCTCATCACTAATATTGTATATTAGAATTTTTTGTCAAGTGAGTTGACACGGCCACCACAACGGCGGTCAGCCCGCCGACGTGCAGGTATCCCTGCAGTTACTCGACCACTCGCTCCTCACGACAGACGCATCAGCTCTTCCTGGCAACGCGCGCCAGGAGCCTGCGGCCAATCCTCAGGTATCCCATCGCCTCGTCTTCCCGCAGGAGCGCTGTAGCAATCATGTACGAGGCGAAACTGACAGCGATGAGTGGCAGAATATGGACCCGGACCTGCATGCCGACAATAATGCCAGCCATGATCAATGTACCACCGCCGATCTTCAGGACATTCCGGAAAATCAGGATATAGTCGACTGCTCCGTACCTGCGCCGATAGACAACATACATGAGCGTCATGCTCACGAAGGCTGCGATGGACGAAGCAATGGCAAGTCCGTAGGCGCCGAGATGGAACGCGAACCCAAACAGGTAGTTGAGGGCAACGTTCAAGCCCAGACTGGCGATACTGATGAACATGGGGGTCATGGTATTGCGCCTGGCGTAGAACAGCCTGGTCTCGATGTACTGGACCGAGCTGAACAGCAGCACACCCATGTACCCCTGCAGAACGCGCGCCACCAAAGCCGTGTTGGCCTCGCTGAAGGCTCCCCGCTGGTAGATGATGCGGACAATGGACGGGGCAAGCAGCAGCAACCCGGCCACCGCGCACAAACCCCAGCAGCTTTGAAAGAAACGAACCCGAGACCTTCCAGAACGCCGCCTGATGTGGCGTATTTTCACGCCTTGTCGACGTCACTTCAACATCATTTTCCGACATACCTACTTCCTTCCATCTGAGCTGGCATCCAGCGTGTGGTACCATGACATTGTAACACGGTCGGGGCAGTTCCAATATGGGGTCAGCTGGTAAATCGGCATCAGTGGTACACGCACCGTGTAACACTCTCGGGACGGTCCCAAATCTGTAACACTCTCGACGGCCCCGCGAAGGCGGGAATGACGGATTGGCACAGTTGAGACCCCGGTGTTGTGTGGTATCATGAGGTATCCGAACAACCATGCTCTTGAGGAGGAATCGATGAAAGCAGCAAAACTGGGGTCAGAGAACATCATCTGGGACCTGAGCGCCTTGTATGCAAGCCTTGGCGATCCGCGCATCGCACGCGACATGAAAGCGGTACGACGGGACGCCGCCGCTCTCGCTGCAGAGTACCGCGGCAGGGTTGCAGCCGGCAAGATTTCCCCCGCCGAGCTCAGGAAATACATGGTCGAAGAAGAACGCATCAGCTCCGCGACCGGCCGCCTCGGTGAGTACGCAGAGCTCATGCTCACGACAGACAATTTGGACGAGGGCGCCAAGAGCTTGATGATGAAGATGCAGGAACTGGGCAGTGACATCTCCAACACATTCGTCTTCTTCCCCATCGAACTGGGCCGGATGGACGAGGCCGTGTTTGCGCGCCTGGTCACCGCCAAAGCGCTGGACAACTACCGCCACTACCTGCTGTTCCTCCGCAAACAGAGAGAGCATCTCCTCAGCGAGAAAGAAGAGATGCTGCTCAGCAAGCGCGACCTGACGGGCAAACTAGCCATACAGCGCATCTACCAGGAGCTCACGAGTTCGTTCAAGTTCACGGTCACCGTGAACGGCGAGCGCAAGGTCATGAACGGCGCGCAGATCCGTTCACTGCGGGAAAACACCGACTCGCGTCTGCGCGCGCGCGCCATGAAACAGTACTTTGGCAAGTACGCCGAGAACACCCTCGTCATTACCAACGTTTTCGACACCTTGCTCAAGGACCACCAGATCGAGTGCGACCTGCGCCATGTCGACGAACCGATGGGCATGCGCAACCTGGAGAACGAGCTGGACGCGGAGGTTGTCAACACGCTGTCCGACGTCACCAGGGACAACACTGACATCGTCGAGCGCTACTACACCCTCAAGGCGCGCCTGATGAACAGCAAGAAGCTCACATTGGCGGACATTTATGCGCCCATCAGCGCCAAGCCCCGCAAATACACGTGGAACGACTCCAGGACCATCGTTCTGGACGCGTACGCCAAGTTCGATCAGCGGGCACACGACATCATCCAGGAGTTCTTCGACAAGAACTGGATCGACGGCCGCACCCTGCCCAACAAGACAGGTGGAGCCTTCTGCACCTTCAATCTCCCCGGCGCACATCCGTGGGTCATGCTCAACTTCACCGGGACCAGCCGCGATGTGGAGACCATGGCGCACGAACTGGGACACGGCATGCACGGTATCCTGTCCGCCAAGCAGACTGCGGTCAACCGCGACGCCATCCTGCCCCTCGCCGAGGTGGCATCGGTCTTTGGCGAAATGCTTGTCACCGACTACCTGCTGGGTCACATGAAGGACCCTGAGGAGAAGATCGCGCTCTACTGCTCCAAGCTGGAGTCGGCCTTCGCCACGACATTCCGTCAGAACATGTTCCACCGGTTCGAGACTCGTACGCACGGCCTCATCGCCGACCACCAGCTGTCCACCGATGAGCTCCGCTCCATCTACCACGAGGAACTGGTCAACATGTTTGGTGATTCAGTCACCATCCCCGCACACTACGACATGGAATGGGCTATCGTCCAGCACATGTTCCTGTGGCCCTTCTACGTCTACGCCTACAACTTCGCGCAACTGGTCGTGCTGTCGCTGTACCAGAAGTACCTGGAGGAAGGCGAGAAGTTCAAGCCTGTGTACTACCACATCCTCGAGACAGGCAGCGCCATGACCCCCGCCGAGATCCTTGGTCTCGCAGGCATCGACCCGCGCGACAAGGCCTTCTGGCAGAAGGGCTTCGACTTCATGCGCACCCGCTGGGTCGAGCCTCTCGAAAAGCTCGTGGCCGACCGAAAGTAGCAGCAACTACCACGGACTGTTACAGTTTGGAACCGTCCCAAGAATGTTACACTTCGGGACGGTTCCGTTAGTGTAACATTCTCCATTAGTAGCTGAGCTAGCCTTGCTCCTAGTGCCAGATGACACGAGCACTACCTGGCTCACCGATATTTTACGTCCGGTGGACAGAAACTCCTCGTTCAGTTTCTCCCGGTACGAGCTCTGTACCTGTTGTTCTAACTGTTCCTTGCTTGGTTTGCACTCCGAAACAAGAAGACCAGCAGCACGATAGTCAACAAAATCTTTAGCAGATGTGTTTTTCTCATACTCCTCCTTCATTAGGGATACCAATATTATAGTGTGTGTCGGATCCCCGTCCGCGTCAACAATTGCGCATCGACTCATCACGCTGGCCGGGTGCACCAACTACTGCACACCTCGGTCCCCGGCGCTCCTTTCCTTGCGCTGTTGCTCTCCTCCCCGTAGAGAGCCGCCCCCACTTTGTATTTTTGCCGCCCACTGATACCATTAGAAATAGTCACACAGGCGACAAATCCTGTTGGGAAGGGGAGGCTATTATATGAGGAAA
>Ga0209539_1000199_pt1 | contig 36698 bp, 32 predicted proteins | sample BarGraNGADG00312_2_FD_184499 | JGI IMG/M metagenome (GOLD analysis project Ga0209539, IMG submission 184499) | Arctic peat soil microbial communities from Barrow, Alaska - Barrow Graham LP Ref core NGADG0011-312 (SPAdes) (version 2) | ecosystem: Environmental > Terrestrial > Soil > Wetlands >...
GCGAGACGGTGGACGGCTGCCTGCGCGTGCTCGACTTCCTCGGCGGCGAGGTGGCCGGCCTCGAGAGGGCCGTCGCCCGCCACGCCCTGCACTCCGCGGAGATCCGCCGCCTGGTGACGATCCCCGGGGTCAACCTGATCAGCGCCGCCACCTTGGTGGCGGTGATCGGCGACGTCGGGCGCTTCCCCTCGGCGCGCAAGCTGGTCGGCTACCTCGGTCTCGACCCCCGGGTGCGCCAATCGGGCAGCACGCCGGCGCGCACCGGGCGCATCTCCAAGGAAGGCGCCGCCAGCGCACGCCACGTGCTCTGCGAAGCCGCCCAAGCGGCGATGCGCACGCCGGGACCGCTGCGCGCCTTCGGGCAGCGGGTAGGCGCCCGACGCGGCCGTCAGGTGGCCGTCGTCGCCGTCGCCCGCAAGCTCGCGAGCCTCGCCTGGCGGCTGCTCACCAGCGGCGAGGACTACGCCTATGCGAGCCCCTCGCGGGTGCGCCTCAAGCTGCGCCGCATCGAACTACTCGCCGGCGAGGCGCCGCAGCGCGGCCGTCAGCTCGGCGCGACGCCGAGCAGCAAGCAGGAACAGGAGCGCGAGCTCGCCCTGGCCGCCGAACGCGCCTACCAGCGCCTGGTCAGTGACTGGCAGACCGGCCGCTCGGCGAAGAAGGGCGCGGGCGCCGCAGCGGGGCGCGCATCTGGCGGGTCCTCGCAGGACCCAGCAGCGCGGCAGACGGGACAGCCCCTTACGCCTGCGCTTTAGCTCGCGGTCGCCCGCACCCGAAGAGCAACGCTCGCACAGGAGGCTGGAGCTGTCGAGAGCACTTGACTTTCATCCGTCGGCAGAATGTCGGCGGTCTACGCGGGCAGGCGGTCGCTGTGTTCGACAGGGGCGGCGGAGCTCGCCGAGGAGGTCGAGAGCTTCCTTGCCCTCCACAATGAGGTACGGCCCCACGAGGCCCTCGCCTTCAAGCCGCCGCTGCACGCGCACCGCTCTGATCAACACCTGTTTGGGGCCTCAACTCTCCGAGAGAGATGACACGGTACGCTCGGTGCAGCGCGAACCCTACTTGCTGGAGTGCTCCGGCCCGCATATCGCCTTCGTCGGCGACCCGGACGGCAACTCGATCGAACTGATCCAGCGCTGAGATAGCGGCCGGCTCAGAACGTCTGCGAGCCCCCGCCGCCCTAGCCGCCTTGCTGCGCCCCCGAGGGCGCGCTCTGAGGCCGCGTGGAGAGCGCCGCGATGACGGCCGTCTCCTGCGCACCGGTGATCGTGCCATCCTTGACCAGCGGATCGAGAGCCTTGGAGTACATCGAGCTCATGTTCGACGGCTGGCCGCCGCCCTGCGGCTGTGCGCCCGCCGACGGCTGCGCGCCGGGCGTGGCGCCGGCACTAGGCCGGACGCCGGTCATCGAGCTCTTGAGCGCCGCCACGATGCTCTTCTGCTGGGCGGCGGTGATCGTCCCCTTCTTGACGAGCGCATCGAGCTGACTGCTCATCATCGTACCGGGGCCGCCCATGGCCCCGGCCCCTTGAGGCATGCCCGACGGGCGTGCCTGGGTCGTGGTGACCGTGGCCGATGAGCCGCAGGCGGCGACCGTGAAGGCGATCGCGAGCGCCGCGACGCCGGTGAGCAATGCGGCGCACAGGGCCGCGATGGATCTGCGCATCCCACTCCTCTCGTCCTGTTGTCAGGGAGCATCGAGAAGTATGGCCTACGCGTCTGGGCGCGGACTGAGACGCTGCTTGGAGACCGCTGAGAGCGGCCGGCGGCCAGCGCGGCGCCAATTCTCGGCGGCCAGATGCGACTCCGTCGAGCGAGCCGCCGTCAGGCGTACCGCGGCAGGCTGTTGCGGCTCCAGCCCATGCGGCCCGCGCTGAAGGCGCGCGGCGCCGCGAGCAAGCAGAGGATGCCGAGCAGGACGTAGCAGGAGAGGTTCAGGTTGTTGGCGGTGCCGGCCGCAGCGATCGCCAGGAAGTAGAACCCGCCGACACGGACACAAGGCACCAAGCGAAGCGATGCGGCTGGGGGCTGAGTACAACGAGGTCAGGCCACATCGGGCACTGTGACAGAAACGACCGCTCGTCGTGCACCGCGCAGATCCACACCCATTTCGCGGCCAAGTGCTCAGCAGGTTGACGCCATACACACCTTGATCGATCTACCCCATGACTTGCGGGTGGACCGATCTCAGGGGGTCCGGTCAGAGCGGCCATCAGGCAGGGGATCTTGACCGCCGCACAGGCGCGCGCCAGACCGGAGCGGGGGGCCGCCTCGAAGACGACGGAGAGCGACTCGCCCTGCGCCTGCAGCCAGGTGAAAAGCTCGGCGGTGCGCGCCAGGGCGCTACAGCTCCTCGCCTCGCCGGTGGGTGCGTCAAGCACCCGGCCGAGACCAATCGTGCATGCACGTGGAGACCGATGAACGTAAGCTCACGCATGCGGTGCCTCCCCGTAACTCCGCCTGGGCCACCACCCAGCGTGGCTGCAACCCGCGTCAACTTACGTGACGGAGCACCGCTCCGCTCCGCTCTATACGGTCTAAACCTGTTTGTCGGCGAGCGGCAAGCGCACAGTGAACCTTGCGCCGTGGCCTTCCGGGGAGCTCACGGCGACGGAGCCCGCGTGCGCCTCGACGATCGCGGCGACGATGGCCAGGCCGAGGCCGGCGCCGCCGGTGTCGCGGGTGCGCGAGGGGTCGGCGCGGTAGAAGGGCTCAAAGACGTTGTCCGCCTCGTCAGGCGGCAGGCCCGGACCCTCGTCGGCCACGTCCAGCACCGCCTGCGCATCCGCTGTTGCGAGGGTCACGTGCACGGGCGTGCCGACCGGCGTGTGCTCGCGCGCGTTGGCGAGCAGGTTGGCGACGACCTGGCGCAGCTGGTGGTCGTCGCCCATCACGGTGGTCGCGTCCGCCCCGTCGAGGCAGATCTCGCGATCCGGGGCGGCGGCGCGCGCGTCGGCGACAGCGTCGGTGACGATGCGCTTGAGATCCACCGGCTCCCGCTCGGGCTCACGGCCCTCGCCGAGCCGGGCGAGCACGAGGAGCTCCTCGACCATCACGCCCATGCGCTTGCTCTCCTCCTCGATGCGGCGCATCGCCGTGGCGAGGTCCTCGGGGTCGTCCTTGGCGCCGCGGCGGAACACCTCGGCGTAGCCACGGATGGACGTGAGCGGCGTGCGCAGCTCGTGTGAGGCGTCGGCCAGGAAGCGCCGCAGCTTCTCTTCTGTGGCGGCGCGTTCCGCGAAGGCCACCTCGATCTGCGCGAGCATCGCGTTGAGGCTGAATCCGAGCCGACCCACTTCCGTGCGCGGCTCGGCCCGCGTCACTCGCTGCGAGAGGTCGCCGGCGGCGATAGCGTCCGCAGTCTCGGCCATGTGCTCGAGCGGCCGCAGGTCGCGCTTGATGAGCCACCATGAGGCGGCCGCGAGCGCCGCCAGCACCAGGATCGAGACAAGGACCTCGATAGCGAGCAGGCGGTCGAGCGTCTGGCTGGTCTCGGTGAGCGGCACGGCCACCACCAGGATCAGCCCCCGCGTTGGGAACCTCTGCACGAGCACGCGGAAGCCGGTGCTCGACGAGCCGCTCGAGCGCGCGTTGAAGACCGTGGTCCCGCTGTCGTCGGCCCCGGCGCTGGGAAGCGGCGAGGGCAGCCTAGGCACAGCCGTGTTCGACTGTCCGTAGGAGAACGTGGTCTTGCTGAGGACGGTCCCCGAGGAGTCGACGAGGGCACCGTACGTGCCGGGCGGCAAGTTGGCGCGCGGGCCGCCCGGCCCCTGCGTCACGCCGGGCAGCTGGCTGTCGCTGGACAGGGAGAGAACCACCGGTTCTCGAGCCTCACGGAGCTGCTGGTCGACGCGGTCGAGCAGGAAGGAGCGCAGCGACGTGAACGTCGCCACCCCAGCCACCAGCAGGCCGAGGGCGACGAGCCCGAGCAGGGCGAGCAGGAGACGCGTGCGCAGGGTCACCGGCCGGCTACTCCTTGGGTAGCCGGATGGTGTATCCCACGCCGCGCACCGTCTGGATGAGCGGCGGACCGAGGCTGTCGACCTTGCGCCGCAGGTAGCTCACGTAGGTCTCGACGATGTTGGCGTTGCCGCCGAAGTCGTAGCTCCATACGTGGTCGAGGATCTGGTCCTTGGAGAGCACGCGTCGAGCATTGAGCAGGAGGTAGCGGAGGAGCTTGAACTCGGTGGCCGTGAGCTCCACCTCCACGCCTGCACGCCAGACCTGGTGCGCGTCCTCGTCGAGCTCGAGGTCGGAGAACGAGAGCCGGACCGGCGCTGCAGCGTCTGGCCGCACGCGGCGTAGGATCGCGCGTATGCGCGCCACGAGCTCCTCGACGCTGAAGGGCTTGGTCATGTAGTCGTCGCCGCCCAGAGTGAGGCCGCGCACCTTGTCCTCCGTCCCGTCGCGGGCGGTGAGGAAGAGGATGGGCAGCACGGAGCTGCCGTTGCGCAGGCGGCGCGCCACCTCGAAGCCGTCGAGGCCGGGCATCATGATGTCGAGGACGACGAGGTCGGGGTCGAATGCGGTGACGGCGTCGAGCGCCTCGCGCCCGTTCTGCGCTGCCTGCACCGTGAACCCCTCGTAGCGCAGCGCCATGGCCACGAGTTCGGTGATGCTGGCCTCGTCGTCGACGACGAGAATGCGCGCCGCGCCTGTCACAGCCTCGTTCATGTGAGGTGCCTCCCCTACCCGCCCGCGTCCCTGCTCTCTGCATCGATCATGAGTCGTCTGTCTGAGAGGACTCTGAGGACACACTGAGGTTCCTCTGTGACCTGCGTTCGCGCCCCAGCTCTCAGTATCTGCACAGGCGGAGTTCAGGGTCATCCAAGGCCGACCCTGTACAAATGGCCTCGGTATCCGATGGCGGCGCCTGGCGCGCCGCACGAAACGGCGGCGCGTACAGCGCCTCGCAAGGAGGGACGATGTTCTTCACCTACATCTACCGGGAGCTGCGCCGCCGCCACCGGCAGGCGTTGTTCACCGCCCTCGGCCTGGCCGTCGGCGTGGGCCTCGTGGTGGCCGTCACGGCCTACGCGGGCGGGGTCAGCGACGCCCAGAACACGGTGCTGCACTCGCTGTACGGCGTGGGCACCGACATCACGGTGTCGCAGACGGCCAAGCTCGGCGAAGGCGGGCCACAGAGCTTCGGGATGCAGCCGTCCGACGACTCGCAGCGCGGCAAGAAGTTCAAGCGCGACGCGATCACCGCCAGCCCCGGCCAGCAGTCACTTGCGGCGTCCAAGGTCGACACCATCACCGGCCTGAAAGGTGTCGACGCGGCCACGGGCAGTCTGAGTCTCAGCTCCATCCACGTGGAGGGTAAGTTCGCCGAGATGAGCGGCGGCTCCGCCGCGCAGCCTGCCGCCGGTGCCACGCCCCAGGCGGCTCCCTCGCAGGCGCCCATCAACGTGTCGTCCTTCTCGATCTCGGGGGTCGACGTGACCGACCTCGAGCTCGGGCCTCTCAGCTCCGGCGAGGTGACCACCGGGCGGTCCTTCACGAGTTCCGAGGCCAACGCCAAGGTCGCCCTCGTGACCAAAGCCTACGCCAAGCAGAACTCCCTGGCGGTCGGCGACGTGAAGAAGATCAGCGGCATCAAGTTCGAGATCGTCGGCATCGTGACCCTGCCCAGCGGGAGCACGTCATCCGACCTGTACATCCCTCTGGCCCGCGCCCAGAAGCTCAGCGACAACAAGAACAAGGTCAACCAGATCTACGTACGCGCCGACAGCGCCGAGAGCATCGCCGCGGTCAAGAAGGAGATCAAGACGACCCTGCCCAAGGCCACGGTGACCACCGCTCAGGACCTGGCCGACCAGGTCAGCGGCTCGCTGGCGAGTGCCTCCAGCCTTGCCGACCGGCTGGGCAAGTGGCTGGCGATCGCAGCGCTCGTCGCGGCCTTCCTCGTGGCCAGCCTGCTCACCGTGTCCGCGGTCTCGCGGCGGGTGCGCGAGTTCGGCACGCTCAAGGCGCTCGGCTGGAAGAGCCGCCGCATCGTCGGGCAGGTGCTCGGTGAGTCGGTCGTGACGGGCCTCGCCGGAGGTGTGATCGGCGTGGTGCTCGGCATCGCCGGCGCGCGGCTCATCACAGCCTTCTCGCCCGACCTCAAAGCCACCATGGGCAACGCCGCCCAGACCGGGCCCGGGGCTTCTCCCGGCGGCGGCGGCATGATGGAGGCCATGGGCAACGCCGCCCAGACGGTGACCGTCCAGCTCTCCGCCCCGATCAGCCTGAACCTGGTGCTGCTCGCCGTGGGGCTCGCCCTGGCGGGCGGCCTGCTGGCCGGCGCGCTCGGCGGCTGGCGCGCCTCGCGGCTGCGGCCCGCCGACGCCCTGAGCCGACTCGACTGAGGGGGAGGACATCATGACCGTGACCACAATGCGCACCCTGGAGGAGGACTCCATGCTCTACGACCTGACCGGCGTCACCAAGCGCTACACGCAGGGGCGCAAGACCATCGACGCCCTGGCCGGCATCGACCTGCGGATCGCCGAGGGCGAATTCCTCGTCATCCAGGGCTCCACAGGCTCCGGCAAGACGACGTTGCTGCAGATGCTCGGCGCTCTCGACCGGCCCACCAGCGGCTCGCTGATCTACGAAGGCCGCGACGTGGCCAAGCTGGGAGAGGGCGACCTGACGGAGCTCAGGAGCCACTCCTATGGTTTCGTCTTCCAGTCGTTCAACCTCATCCCCACGCTGACCGCCCAGGAGAACGTGGAGACGGCGCTGGTGCCGTGGCACGTGGGCGGCGAGGAGCGGCGCCGGCGTGCGCAAGAAGCACTCGCCGGCGTGAGCCTCGCCGACCGCGCGCGGCACATCCCCTCCGAGCTCAGCGGCGGCGAGCAGCAGCGCGTGGCCATCGCCCGGGCGCTGGTGCGCGAGCCCAAGGTGATCCTCGCCGACGAGCCCACCGGCAACCTCGACGAACGCACGCGCGACGACATCATCGGCCTGCTCGAGGAGCTGTGGCGCGAGCGCGGGCAGACGCTGATCGTCGTCTCGCACGACACCTGGGTCGCGGGCCGTGCCTCGCGGCGCATCTGGCTCGACGCCGGCAAGCTCGACGCGCCGCCGGCCGACGATCGGCCCGTGGAGGAAGCGGACACCGAGACGGTGCGCGACGCCGCGCTTCAGGTCTGACAGGAGAGCGACGGGGCTCTCGCATCCCCCGGCGCCTTCCGGAGAGCGTGCTGAGACCCCTCTTACTCGGCACGGGCGCGCGTACGGCTTATCGTCGCAGGCTGCACGCGCGCCGACTCTGTTTAGGCTCGGGTCGGTGGCGACAAGCGCCGCGCGACAGATGGCCCAACCGTTGCCGAGCCCCGCATCCAGGGCGAAGAGGCGCAAACGCAGCAGTGCATCGCAATCGGTCATGGCAGCGCCCCCTCCTCGTGTCTCTGATCGGGCAGGGCGAAGGCTGCGCCGCCGCGGGCTTCTCGGGCAAGGAACGCCGAGCTGTCGCCAGGACTCGGAAATTGCACAGTTGAGGCTGCCAGGGGCGCTGCAGCTCACAGTAGCATCCTAAGGCTTCCCCAGCCAAAGCTCAGCCCGGAGCGGTAGAAGTCATGACAGAGGAAAGCGACGAGCGCTGACCCGTCGGCAGGAGGTGCGCAATGAGGAAGCTGTGGTCGAAAACGGGGGCTTTCATGACGGGCACGCTCGCAACGGTGCTCATCGTGGTGGTGCTCATGACCACGGGCGTGCTCCCGGTGAAGACCGAGCGAACAGTCGTCGTGGCAACGGGGGCGGCAGCCGCAGGCGCCTCCGCTTCAGGCACCTCGTCCGCATCTACCGCCGACGTTGCTGCGAGGACCGACGCGCTGACCCCGGCCGAGATTTACGAGCGGTCCGCAGCCGGCGTGGTCGAGGTCCTCGCCAGCTTCTCCGCGACCGGGGGCACGACCCCCTATGGTCCTGCCTCCGGCACGGCGCAGGCGCTCGGCTCCGGCTTCGTCGTGTCCAAGGAAGGCCACATCCTCACGAACGCCCACGTCGTGAACGACAACGGGCAGCAGGCGACCGCGGTGAGCGTGGTCTTCAAGATCAAGCAGGGCGGCGACACCGAGACCACCGAGTTGCCGGCGACCATCGTCGGCAGCGACGACACCAGCGACGTGGCGCTGCTCGAGGTCGACCCGGCCAAGGCTCCGGCCCTGCAGCCGCTGGAGCTCGGCGATTCGAGCGCCGTGCAGGTGGGCGAGCAGGTGGTCGCCATCGGCAACCCCCTGGGCTACGACTTCTCGGTCACGTCCGGCATTGTCTCGGCCATCAACCGCAACCTGCAGTCGCCCAACGGCTCCGTGATCGCCGACGGCATCCAGACCGACGCCGCTATCAACGAGGGCAGCTCCGGCGGTCCGCTGATCGATGCCTCCGGCAAGGTGATCGGCATCAACGAGCAGATCGCCTCCCAGTCGGGCGGCAACCAGGGGCTCGCGTTTGCGGTGCCCATCAACACGGCGCGCGCCGTGATGCATCAGCTGGAGGAGAGCGGGTCTGTGACCTACGCCTACCTCGGCATCCAGGGCCAGACGCTGACCGAGGACGTAGCCGCGGCGCTCGGGCTGAGCGCCACGCAAGGCGTGCTGGTCGCCGAGGTGGCCGCCGGCAGCCCGGCTGCCAAGGCCGGCATCCGCGGCGGCGATTCGCAGATCGCTCTGCAGGACCAGATGTACGTGGTGGGCGGCGACGTGATCGAGAAACTCGATGGCAAGACGCTTGACAGCATGGAAGATCTCGCGGCCGCGATCAACGGCCGCAAGCCGGGCGATCAGGTCGTCCTGACCGTCCTGCGTGGCGGCAAGACGCTCGAACTCACAGCGACCCTCACCGAGAGCACGAGCGCGTCATGAGCGGATGGGACAGCCAGCGACCGCTACAAGGAGAGCGCAGCCGTTTCAGAGCCCCTTCACTAGCCGGAGAACTCAGCCCTCAGAGACGGTCTGGTCGGTTTGCCGTCCGAGCTGGAGTGAACGTTGCAGAGACGCTGACGAGGAACGCCAGCTCGGATTGCTTGACGTCTCGTTGTCGTGTCCGCGAGCCGAAAGCGCATAGTTCGCGGGTCTTCTGCAGCAGTTGCCGGCGAGAACCAGGCGACCGGGACCACTGAGAGCTGCTGGAGGTTCTCGTGTTATGGCGACGGGTCGAAACCGGCCAACGTGCAGGGACTCTGCAGACGGCGCCGACGGGGTGCCGACGCCGGAGTCGAAGAGAGTCTGCTGGAGGTTATGGAGTCGTGTCGGGCCTACAGAACATGCCCTCTACCAGGCACTCCCCAGGGGCTGCCGACGCCAAGCCGACGGGTGACCCGAGCCCACCGCCCACTTGCCTCGAGTCTCAGCCGACAAACACCGACGCGCACGTCGTATGGCCACGGCGCTCTCGTAGGTGCCCGCCGCTGTAGCGGAGAACCGTCCGCAGAAGCGGGCAACTCCAACTCAAGAACGCCGCCGTCGACCGTCGGTGCCTCCTGCCCCCAGAGTCGAAGCTGGCGAACCCCCACAACGGTGGTCGCTAGCCGCCGACATAGATGATTCTCCAGGGGAAGTCTTCACGGTATTGCATGAGCTCCTCTTGATCGAAGACCTCCGAATACTGATACCACTTGGCATCCTGGTATTCATCGCGGTCCGCAATCAGGGCGCCGAGATAGTCCTCGGACGGAAGCACCAGGCATGCGACACCGGGGTCGAAACACAACTCCGCGCAGTGAACGCGACATTCGCGCTCCCAGGTGAAATCGACTGCCGGCGGCTCATAGCAGACATGACGCCACTTCAGTTCATCGGGCAGCAAGTCATACTCGGCGCCCGGTTGGTAGATCACCGGGCGACCGCCCTGGTCGAAGATCCACTGCTTCTGAAAGAGAACCCCCCGAACGGCCAGTACTTCGAGTTTGATCTCGCTGCCGTCGGTGGTGCTGCCGCGGCGCCAGTGGGCGGGCCGTCCGCAGCCCTCAAGCCCCAGACGACTCGGAGGCAAACGCGCGGATGGCCTCGGACCTCGTCGCGTACAGCGTCATGACCCTGTCGAGACCGAGGATGCCGAAGATGCGCCCGAGATCGCCGTCGCCGCAGACCACGGCGAAGGCGCACCCTCGCCCATGCTTGAGCGCTGCCACCAGCACGCCGAGGCCGGTGGAGTCGATGAAGTCCGAGCCGCTCATGTCGACGATCAGACGACGCGGACCGAGGTCCAAGCAGTGGAAGAGTGCCTCCTTGAAGGTCGGCGCCGCGTAGATGTCGACGTCGCCGTGAACGTTGAGGACGATGAGCCCTTCTTCGGGCAGCTCGTAGGTCGTGTTCATCGACTCCCTCCTCCTGCGCCGCTGGTGCCCTCCTCGGCGGCCTTCCTCGCGCTGCGGCGCGACGTGACGGCAGGCGTCGAGAACGACGATCACTCTGAGCCCCGGGCAGCTCGTCTCGTGGTTGACCAGGACCCTGCCGGCAGTCTGGCACCCCCGGCTTGGCGAGGCATTAGGACCTCCTGAGAGGCTGCTGGGTCTTGACGTGGCGCGTCGTCGGTCGCCACAGAGCGCCGTGGCCGCTGTGAGGCCGTGCCGGCCGCCGCAAAACTGCGACGGCAAGTCCGCGCGGACGCAACCCGTGTTCACAGGCTGCGCCCAGTAGATGACCAGCCGGCGCTCAGGGCGCCCGGCTAAGGTGGGCATGGCCGGCGGCGTGGCAGCACTGCCGCGGCGCGCCGCCGGCCGCCATCGACCACACCGACGAGAGGGATCCCATGAAGCGCATCGCAGCCATCGTCATCGCCGCCCTGGCGCTCTTGGGGATCCTCGCTTCAGGCCTCATCGCCGGCGGGTGCGGCGGCGTCCCAAGCGACGCCGTGGCCACCGTCGGCGGCACGAGCATCACGAAGGCGCAGTTTCAGGGACTGATGGCCCAGGCCAAGGCGCAGGTCGAGAGCCAGGGCACAACGTTCCCCACCGAGGGTTCAGCGACCTACAAGAGCTATACGGCCATGATCGTGGACTACCTGGTTCAGGCGGAGGTGGTGGCGCAGAGCGCGAGCAAATTCGGCGTCTCCGTCAGCGACAAGCAGGTCGCCGACCAGGTCGCTCAGATCGAGAAGACGTACGGCGGCGAGAAGAAGGTGCTCTCCCTCCTCAAACAGCAGGGGATGACGATGGCCCTGCTCAAGCAGTCGATCAAGAGCCAGACGCTCAGCCAGCTGGTGTCGGCGAGGGTGGTCGCCAAGGCTACCGTGAGCGCCGCCCAGATCAAGGCCTACTGGCAGGCCCACGCCACCACACTGCGCAAGAGCAAGAAGACGGCGACCTTCGCCAAGGCCAAGGCGACCATTCACCAGACCCTCCTCTCGCAAGCCAAGTCGAAGCTGTGGTCGGCATGGCTGGCCCAGCGGACAGGCGAACTGGGCGTGAAGTACGCCGCGGGCTACGACCCCGCCGCGCTGACTACCTCGCCGACGCCGTCGGCGTCGGGATCGGCGAGCGCGGGCGGCTGAGGGCGCCAACGCGGGCAGCCGGCGGCGTCGGAGCGGGCGGCTGAGGCGATCGCGCCGGGGCGGAGACGATCAGCATCCGCACGCCGATCGCCAAGAAGGCCACCGGCCACTTGCCCATTGGAACATTCCCTTCAAGAGGATCGAGGGCCATGTAGCAAGGCGAAGACAGAGCCTCACGCAGCCGCGCACGTCACGGTGACTCCGTCAGCCCATGGCACCCCTTGTCTGGCCCCACGCGGCGGCCTGAACCCCTGAGATCGGTCCACTTGAGGTTAGGGTTTTCGGGCCGAAAAGGAGACATCAGGCCACGGCCCAGAAGCGTTCCCGATCTCAGCAAGATCATCTCCGAGGTTCCGTGAGGGGGAACTCCTCCTCGGCCAGGGCAAGAACGCACTCGAGGTCGTCATGGCGATCGGCAGCAGCGAAGTGACCTACTATCGCTGGCGCAGGGAGTGTGGGGGACTGACCGCCTCGCAGGCGAAGTGCCTCGAAGACTCAGAGCGCAAGGCCGCCCGCCGGCGCAGCACGATCTCCCGCTGACGCTCGACAGACTCATCCTCAAGGACGGCGGCTGGCGCAGCAGTAGCTGGCACGCCTCTCCTTTGACCCGACCGACCGGCGTGTGCTGCGAGAGCTCAGTGGCTGACCGGCTGGCACGATTCTGCCAGCGCCAGCATGAGATGGTTGGAGAGCAGGTCGTCGAGCGTGTTGATCACCCAGTAGGTGGTGCCGTGCTCCCTCCAGGCGACCATGTGCAGCCCCGTGCCTTGATAGAACAGCAGGTACGTGCGTCCGGCGATGGTGCGCGTTGCGTTGGGGTGGGCGATGGCGGGCGGATCGGTCCAGGCGAGGGCTTGCACGCCCCAGTACTCAGTCGTGTCCCACGGGCCGCCGGTCACCGTGCCGACAGCGATCGCCGCCTTCACATGCCGCTTGTCTGGCGTCTCCACCGAGTAGGCGCGGAAGGGCACGCGGGAAGTGTCGTAGTCCAGGCCCGGCGCCCAGATCGTCGGCGCCTCGAGCTTGAGGGGCGTCTTCCTGTCCAGCGCTCGCCAGGCCGACCAATCGTGGTAGGTGTGCCGCGCACCTGCTGAACTGTGCTTGGCACTGTTCCCCTCGGCGGTGCCGACGAGGTGGAAGCGCGTGCCGAGACGGACCTCGACCACGCCGTCAGCCGAGGCCGAGCTCTTGGCGAGGGCGACTCTCGCCGGCGCCAGAAGCCGGGCCAGCGAGCGGGCCGCAGGGGCAAGAGACCGCGGCGCACGGATCAACGTGCTCGAGCGCGACTCGTCGTCGCTGCCTGGGAGCGCGACGGCGATGTAACCGTGGCCTTGCAGACGAGCGGCGGCACTTGCTGCCAGGAGTGAGAAGCCCCGCGAATCGTAGACCCTCACCAGTAAGGACCTCTTCGCCCCGGAGGACCCGTGCGTGTGCGTCCTGGGATGCCTGAACCGGCCCACAGCCTGGGCGATCTCGTGTCTGGTCGCGACCACGTAGGAGACGCCGCCGATCGTCGACGTGCTGCCCTCGACGTGCACCTGGTAGATGTGCGAGGTATCGAGCGTGAGCGCCATGTTCACGATCGGCAGAAGCTGGTGCAGGGAGTCGAGATCGGTCGTCGACTGCCGCGTGATCGCCTTGACCATGGCGACGACCTTGCGCCAGTCGCCGCTCCAGCGCACGGCCTGGCGCTGCACCTCGCGCAGGAACAGCTGTTGACGCACCATGCGCGTGAAGTCGCCCTGCTGGTCGTGGCGGAAGCGCACGAAGCCGAGCGCCTGCTTTGCCTTGGTGAGCTGGTAGCCGGGCTGCAGATCGATCGACTTCGAGCCAGAGTGCGGCGGGTCGGCGTAGCGGTGGTCGATGGGCAGGTAGACACCGTGGAGCAGGTCGACGACCTGCCAGAAACCGCTGAAGTCGATGCGGATGAAGTGGTTGACAGGCAGGCCGGTGACGTCCGCGAAGGTCTTCACCGCCAGCTTGACGCCGCCGTAGGTGTAGGCGGCGTTCATCTTGTTGTAGCCCACGCCGGGGATGTCCCAGCGCAGGTCGCGCGGCAGGGAGAGCATGGAGATCGTCTTGGCCTGCGGGTCGAGGCGCACGAGGATCTGCGAGTCAGAGCGCCCGGGGTCACCCGGCCCAGCATGGTCGATGCCGAGCAGGAGGATGTCGACCGGCTTGTTCGGCAGGGGGTGCTGGAGGACGGTCTTGGTACTGGCAACCGTCCTCTGCCGCTCCGCGTTCCCCTGCCGGCCCATCTGCCCCAGGGTGCCGTTGGCGTAGCCGAGGACGAAGCCAGGTGTTGCCAAAGCCGCCGCCGCCACAGCCAGACACACGATCTTGACGGCTAGGTGGCAGCTGAACGCCATGGAGTAGGTGATCAGGGCGAAGACGGCGAGCACCACGACGAGGACACCGTAAAGCGGCCACTGCGGCAGCGTGTGCAGGTGACCGGCGACGCCCACCAGACTCGAGGTGGCGCCGAGAGCTTCACGCCCGAACAGCCACGTGAGCGCCGCCGCGGCAGCGACGACCGCGATGATGAGCGCCGGCTTGCCGTAGCGCACCAAGCCGCGCGTACGCGTATCAGCATCACGGGTGAGGGGTTGCGCGGGCGCCGCTCTGTCATGAGAGCGTCTTACGGGGCGTCTCCTGGCCGTTGCGTGCTCGTTTCCGGCGCGACGCGCACGAAGCCCTGAGCAAGTGCGGCGCTTTCACAGGTCGGGCAGACGATCAGCGTCTCGCGGCCGCAGGCGAAGCTCGCCGGGCGCTCTCCGGGCAGCAGGCGGCGGCCGCAGAGCCCGCAAGTAGGGGGACCGTCCGAGGCACACGCACCCGCTGTCCTGCCGATCTCGCGCACGACGTCGTCGTGCGGCTCGAAGCAGTTGCTTTGAAGCACCCGTCGCGCTTGTTCTCCGTGTGGTGAGCTGTGCGCCGCATTGCCTGGATGAGAGAGGCGCAACCAGTACCTCATGCTTGCCACCTGCCGGCAGCAGCAGCGGTCGCACTGGTCTGGAGCGGCAGCCTGACCCGCCGCCTGGAGCGGCGCCGGCTAGTGCCGGCGAGGTCACATCGCGAGACGACAACTCGCAGGCGCCGCGGCTCGCTGAACTCATGCGCGATCGCACGCCTCCCTCCGGCCACGTGTGCGACGACCCGTTGGGCACCTGCCCTGCCTGCCACCGCCTTGCGTTCCCTTCTCGCGCACCGGGCCTGCGGGCTTTCGGGCGGGCGCTGGTCCTGCTCTACCAGCAACGTTCTACGACACCAGCTTGGGAATCGACTGAGGGCAGCCTGAGAGTTAGCTCGGAACGCCGATGTGGTCTCCCGAGCCGCAGTCCTCTCCCGCGTACCTCCGCACCGGGCGATCTCAGGCCACAGTTCCGCGCGACGCTGGCTCGCACCCGACGAGCAGACACCCTCGCCAAGCAGATCTCACGGCAACGACGGGGTAGCTCACGAGCGAGCCGCGGCGATCTTATGCACCGCCGCCACAGCGATCGCCTCCTTCTGGGCGATGCCGCCAGCCTCCGTGGGCTGGTCGTTGGAGAGAACGGCCACCAGGAGCACGTGCCCGGCGTGAGGGATCACGCCGATGCTGTTGACGACGAGGAGCTGCGGGTCGGGAAGCAACCCAGTGTTGACCGCGGGTGAGGTCCCCGGCGTCGCAGCCGCGCTAGCGCCCCATGCCTGAGCGGACTCCACATGCCGCATCAGGCGCAGCTCGTAGGAACGGGAGGCTGCGGTGAGCGGGGAACTGCTGGTGATGAGATCGGAGAGCAGCCTCAACTGATCGCTAGCGGTGGTGCTGGTAAGGCCCCAGCAGGGGCCCTCGGCTAGCTTGGTTTGACGCAAGCCCAGCCGAACGTTCGCCGTGGCAACGCCGTGCGCCTCGCCGACGGCGTCTCAGAGCCTAGTTGTTCTTCCGCGCTGAGCGGCGTGCCGGCGGCCTGATGTTGCAGCAGCAAGGTGGCCAGGATGTCGACTTTGACGATGCTGGCCGTGCGGAAGCGGTGCCCGCGATCATAGACGGCGCGGACAGCGGTGGTGCGATCGATGACGCCCACGGCGAGGCGGCCCGTGCGCCGCTTCAAGAGCGGCGCGAGGGCATCGGTGAGTTCCCGATCCGCGACCCTGGCAGTGAGGGCCCGGCGGCTGGCCGTGGTTGACTAGCCGTGTCGGGGCGCACTACGGCACGGTACGACGCGCCCCGCACGCTGCCCGTGGCTCGCTGTGAGCCTCTCATTGCCACAACGAGGCCCGCGGCGGCGATCAGCGCCAGGATCGGCACGAGGATGACCAGCCACGCGAGGCCCGTCTTGCGGCGCGGCCCCGGGGCCGCCGGTCTACACGGCCTCGGGTCGTCTCGAGCTGCTGGCGGTAGAGCGGCACAGTCTCAGCGTAGTGGCACAGACGCTGAGCTTCTAGCGACTTCACCCATCTTCACAGCCTCTACTCAGCCGGTCCTCATGCGATACTCACCCGGGCGGGCCATGATGAGCCTGGCTCCAATGCCCCAGTGCGATCCGGCCCCCACCTGCCCGCACGCATCTCAAGCGGCCCCCTAGCCGCTGAGATCGTCCCGCAAGGGCCTGCCGCCTGTGATGTGACCTCCGGCGGCAGACCCTTCGCACGTCCTCGAGACGGAAACGTAAAGGGCACCGTTCCGGCCCGACGACCCCCCGGAGGACGAGCGCCTCGAGCACCTCCTCGACCTCGACCGGCGGCGCGGCGTCGGCCTGTGCATCACCGCGAAGGGCCTCGGCGACGAGCCAACCTGCCGGCTCGCGGGCGGCGCCCGCCCGGTGTCCGCCGTCAGGACCGAGCACGTGCACCGGTGGCGTTACCTCATCAAGCACGCCGTCGACATCCTCGTGGCGCTCGTTCGCTGCGTCGTTCTCTTTCCGCTGTTCCTCTTCGTGAGTCTGCTGATCAGACTCAGTTTCCGCGGCCGGCCATCTACGTGAGCTGGCGCGTCGGCGTAGGAAGCCGTTTGTTCCCGTGGCACGAGTTCCGCCCCATGTACGCAGACGCGGAGGGGCGTCAGGCCGAGCTGGAATGGAGAAACGAGTTGGCGCTGTTTGCGCAGTGCCTGACGAGTCCGTCGGCGTTGGAGATGTAAGGAATCCGAGTGGGATTACTCGAGGGTCCCTGCGAGGTGCGCCAGGCATTCTGACTGTCCCAGCTGTAGACGGTGTTCTCGCCGCCGATCGACGACTGGATGAGCTGGTCGGGGCCCTCGTAGGTGAGACCGGTGGTCGACGTGGACCTGGCCCGCCAAGGCGCCCCTGATGCCGGCATCACTCACAGGCGGCTCGCAGAATCCGCTCAGCCACCTCCAAGCCGAGCACGACAGAATGATGACGTCCCGCCCCACTGCTTCGGGAGGCGCAGATGCGCAAGCTCACGTCCTCACTACTCACGTGCGCGACCGGCGCGGCGGTCGCCGTGCTCGTGGTCGCCCTGCTCACGCTGAGCGGCATCTTGCCGGTCAAGACCACCGTGGTCAAGCAGACGGCGTCGTCCGCGGCCACGACGACGCAGGCGGCCCTCACCACGGGAGTGCTGACGGCCGAGCAGATCTACCAGCAGGACTCGGCCGGAGTCGTCGAGGTGCTGTCGACGTTCACGCAGTCGTCGGCCTCGCCGTACGGCCCATCGACCTCTACCGCTCAGGCCCTCGGTTCCGGCTTCGTCGTCTCGAGCCAGGGCTATATCCTCACCAACGCGCACGTGGTCTCGGACAACGGCCAGAAGGCGAGCTCCGTGACCGTCGTCTTCAAGGGCAGTGGCTCCGCCACCACGCAAGTCAAGGCGCGGATCGCCGGCATCGACGAAACCAGCGACGTCGCGCTCCTCAAGGTCGACGCCACGCAGTCGCCCAAGCTCGTCGTCCTCGCGCTCGGCAACTCGTCCAAGGTCCAGGCCGGCGAGGCCGTCGTCGCTATCGGCAACCCCCTGGGCTACGACTTCTCCGTGACCTCGGGCATCGTTTCCGCCACCAACCGCAACTTGGAGTCGCCTAACGGCTCGGTGATCCCCAACGGCATCCAGACGGACGCCGCGATCAACGAGGGCAACTCCGGCGGCCCGCTCATCGACTCCTCGGGCAAGGTGATCGGCATCAACGAGCAGATCGCCTCGCAGTCCGGCGGCAATCAGGGCCTCGGCTTTGCAGTGCCGATCGATACGGCCGCCAAGGTCATGGCGCAGCTCAAGACGAGCGGCACCGTGAGCTACGCCTACCTCGGCGTGTCCGGCCAGACGCTGAGCGCCGACATCTCCAAGGCGCTCGGCGCGAACGTGAGCCAGGGCGTGCTCGTGGCCGACGTGGCGAGCGGCAGCCCGGCGGCCAAGGCCGGCTCAAGGGCGGCAGCCAGCAGACCGTGATCCAGGGTCAGACGTACGTGACCGGCGGCGACGTGATCGAAGCGATCGACGGCAAGGCCGTCACCAGCGCCGAGGACCTCGCCGCCGTCATGCAACACAAGCCCGGCGACACAGTCACCGTGACCGTGCTGCGGGACGGCTCCACGCAACAGCTCAAAGCTACGCTCACGCAGCGCCCCAGCGGAACGTAGACCTCGGGCGGGCGGCGCCCGTCTCAGCCCCGCGAAGACCTGCCCTCCCCGCGGGTGCCGCCTCCGCTTGATCCCCGCCCAAACGGGCAGCGGCGCCAGGGATGATCGCGACAGCGTCGGGCTGGTCCGGCATCTCAGCGAGCGAGTTCGCCACGTTGATTGCCACCCGTGGTTCCTTCTGAAGACGGGGGACCTGACCCCATTCGCTGGGTCCACCTCTCACGACGGGGTAAGAACCCGTTCTCGCGAGAATGTCGGCAAGGCGAAGGCGACGATGACATGACCCAGTTACGCCGTCGGCGTGGCCCGCGGGCTCGGAGTCAGCAGTCCTCAGAATGATGAACTTGAGACGGTGGCGCATCCACCGTCCCCGCAAGCGCATCGTGCTTGTGGAGCAACGCCCATGAAGGCTGGCGTTCGTCGGGATGGGATCACACGACTGGGTAGTCCAAAGCAAGCCGTGTAGCGACTGAGCGCGCTGGAGGTTATGGAATGCTATCCGCGAGCAGAAAGCCGGTGAGGTGCAGGCGCTCTGGCGAGCTGGTCGACGCCATGCCGACACCGGTGGCGGAGTGTCTGCGCCAAGCGTCGCACCCTGGAGGGCGTCTCCAAGATGGAGATTATTCGCTGTGTGAAGCGCCACCTGGCGCGCGAGGCGTACCGAACGCTGCGTGCTGACCTGGAGGATCTGCACGGTGCTTGACGGTCTGTTGGAGCATCCCCCTACACTCCGTCAGACCCGCGGCACATCGGTCCCACCGGCAGACGGCGTCTTCGAGAAGGATGGAACCCTGTTCTTGGCCCCCGGCTCTCTCCATTCGACACCCATCTGGAGCTCCACATGCCCAGGGAAGTTGACACGGTGCACGCCCTCAGCGAAAGCACTCCGGCGCCGACTTCACCGCCTTCTGCAGGATCAGGCGCGCATTCTCCTTCGTGATGTGCGCGCCGTCATAGAACCAGCGCGACTTGCCGCCGAACGAACCGATGTCGGTGTAGTCGAGCACGCGGAAGTCGTAGCGGCCATGGAGCTTCGACAGGTAATCTTTGAGGCCGGTGAGCTTCTTCTCCCAGCCGACCACGCGGAAGGCACTCAGCGCTTCAGGGTGATACGGCATGATGACGATCACGGGCGTCACGCCGTGGCCATTGTAGAGCCGCAGCAGCTTGCGGAAGTAGAACTTCGACAGACTCTCGCCGGCTGACGAGCTCGCGGCGGCGCGCGGCACCATCCGCGTGAGATACGTCTGCAGCGACGCGGCCAACGTGATGCCCTGGGCCAGCCGCCTGTCGTAGCCGTTGGACAGTATGCAGCCGCGGCCGCTGTACGTCGATCCAGCGCTCGAGGGCACGCGTCGGGCGATGACCGCACCCTCCGCCTTCTTTCGGCTCGCGAGCAGGTCCTTCGGGAACCACTGCGAGAGCCGCTTGTCGTAGAGGAGAGCCTGGTCCATCGGCGCGTCGACCAGCGTCGTGGCCTGGATCGCGAAGAGGCAGTGGAGCTTCGTGGCCGGCGCGCGTGCGAAGAGGTACTTCGAGATGGCGTAGGCGTCCGCGGGCCGAATGTTCTGGACGGCGAAGTTGAAGGCGCTTTGACCGGTGAGACGTGTGATGACGGACGGCTCGAAGCGCTGCGCCCGCGAGCCGCCTAGCACGACCAGGTCCGGCGCGGAGGTGAGCTTCTCGACGAGGTCGCACTTGTAGCTGCGGTCGTAGCCGATGCGCGCCCAGCGCTTGCGCTGCGCCGCGGAGGCCCGGATGAGGGCGGCCGAGGTGGCGGCGGCCGACGGCGTGGCCGTCACCGTCGTCGTGGCCGCGGGGCTCGGTGAGGCGCCGGACCTGACGGTGCGCGTCGCCAAGACGGCCAGCGCCAGCGCCGCACCCAGGATGGCGGCCGAGACGGCGACGGCGACCCGCAGGCGGCGCCGTCTTTTCGCTCCCACTTCGCTGATAGCTCGTCCCTCCATGTCCGTCGGCGTGCCCCGAGGGAAACGGAGCCCGCCGGCGGACCGAGTATCATGAACCGAGATGGGAGAGAGCTGAGCCTGCCCTGAGGCTCGCCTGTGTCTCTTGACCTGACGTCATTCGTTGGTCCACTCGGTGAGATGGAGAGCCGATCGCGGGGTGAGTGTCTGTGGGCTCTGCTCGGCGAGCGAGAATGCCGGCCTGGGGATCGGCGGCGAGATGGGCCTGACGCCACAGGTTCAGGTGTGCCGTCGGCGATTGGAAAGCCGACGAGGTGCAGGTACATTGGCGAGTGGGCCGACGCGATGCCGGCGCCGCTCATGGAGTGCCCATACTCAGCACTTAGTCGAGACGGGCCCATCGAAGATGAAGCGGCCTCGTCGGCCTACGCGCTCATCGGCATGCGAGGTGTGCGATCCGCAGCGAGCTGACCTGAGGATCGGGCGCGATTCCCAGCGATCAGTCGTGCAGCGGCAGCCCTGGGTGCTCTCGACGCTCACGTACCCCCACGTGCATCTCAACCGGCGTCCGTTCCAGCACTCGCTCGACGAGCGTCGCGAGAAAACTACCCGTGCTGAGGTCCGGCGGCACGGCGTCCTGTCGCAGGCGCACGCCGCCGAACGAGTCATCGCTCCACTCTGCGAGGACGACGCTGGTCGCGTCGTAGACGTCGGGCTCGTCGCTCAGCTTGCGCAGCATGTCGACCGCGCGCTCGAACGTACCTGGCTCGTCCAGAACCGTCGACCGCAGCACAAAGAGGAAGCCCATCGCCGCCAACGGGTAACGTCCTTTGAGATTCTTGGCGTCTCCATACGACTCCTCGAACCTGTTGGGCAGGTTGTTGCGGAACGAGGACACCATGCTCTTTGTGGATACCAGCAGCTCGGGACCACGCGACCATTGCGCCACGAGGACGTCGACTTGCTTGACGTACGCGCGGCCCAACACGCGCGCATCGGACGGCGCGACCGTCTTGTTGCGGAGCAACTGCTCACGGGCCGCTTCCTGCAGGCTCTTCGGGAGGCCATCGATGAACAACCCGACCTCGCGCGGCAGCACGCGCGGCTTCTGCAGACGGGGCCACACCTCGTCAGGCGGAAAGCCGCAGCGCCGAAGCTCGTGGGCGACCCAGGCATCGATTGCCTTCGCGAGTCGACCGGTGCCAGAGGCCTGGCCCTCGCCAACTGGAATCGCGATCAGATCTTCGAGGAGTCCGTGATCCGGGAGGTACTGAGGAGTGCTTTCGTCAGCATTCGGACGCCAAGGATTAGTGTCGGCGCGGCCGGCGAGCACCTGCTCGAGGGAATCGAAGACGTCTGCCTTGTCAACCACGCTGCACCGTCCCGAAATTCGCACTGCAGAGTCGGAAGCATCCTATCAGCGCACAACCTTTCCGCGCGCCACGCGCCGGGCCCGTAGCTCCCCGTGGGCCGACTGGAGAGCGCTCACCTCATGGGGGCTCAGTCCGAGCTGTCCCTCCAAGAGAGCCTCATCCACGAGCTGCACGGCGTCCTGAAGTCGCCGGTCTCGCAGGGCGGACACGAGTGACTGGCGATGCGCGGTCAGTGCGTCTTCTACGGCCGTCAGACTGTCCGCGGACGGCACTGGCAGAAGGTCTGCCTCGCGGGGCTCAAGCTTGAGCATGCCACCACCGTAGGCACGCCCCACGGTCTCCGCACCGAGCAGCGTGATCGAGTTCAGGGCGCCCAGCGGCAAAAGCTGCATGCCAGTCTCGCGGAGGTCGGGACGAAGGAAGAGCCCGTGCACGGAGTTGAGATGATGCACCCCAGCCTCGTTGGCGCACAGGCGCGGCGTGTCAGCATTCATGTAGGTCACCAGCAGATCGGCGGGCCTGACCAACGGCACGCGCCACCACGGCGTGCGCACGCGGCACTTGTAGGCCTTCTGCACTCCGAGCGCCTCCCCAGCCTCGATGTAGCGAGCGGCGGCGGGAGACGGGTCGGCGGCGGGGCGGAAGAGCAGAGTCGCCTCGCCGGCGCGGGCTAGCTCCTCCCAGCCATCTGCACCAAGCGCCAGCCCACGCAGGTGGCGCGAGCCGGGAGGCGAAAGCGAAATCACGTCACTCTCCTGCAGTCCCAACTCAGCAGCCCGCTGCCGGCTGAGGGCGAAGTAGCGGTTGTTGCCGGTGACCATGCCGAGCGTCGTCTCGCCCCAGTCATGTAGGCGAGAGAAGGCAGGGCTGCGCGTCACCTCAACGTAGGTCTCGAGTGCCGCGCCGGGAACCAGGCTCGGAGTCCACTTGCCTTCCGGGCGCTCGGGCTTCCAGCTGCGCACAACAGGCTCAGGCGCACTGAGTCCGGCGATGTCCGGAACCTGGTAGAGCTCACAGCGGTCCGTGGGGCCGGCGCCCTCCGCGAGAAGCAGCAAGACCTCCTCTTGCACACCCGGGAAGACGCGCTCCGTGAAGAGTACGAGGCGCACGCGCGCGAAGCGCGCCATGAGGAAGCGCCGCACGTCGGCCGCGTAGTTGACCGTGAGCAGCTCGGCGGGAAGCACGAGGCCGAGGCGCCCTTCGGGCTTGAGAAAGAGCGCAGCGTGGACCGTGAACGCGGCCCACGACGAGGCAAGCCTGGTAAGCCGCACGCCGGCGCGCAGAGCGGCGGCACGACTGCGCGCCCGCGCCTCGCCGGCGAAGTCCTGGTAGCGCACGTAGGGCGGATTGCCGACGACGGCATCGAAGATCGGCTCGGGATCCCGATCGAAGAAGTCCGCCACCTCAATCTCCGCCGCCAGCCCCCTAGCTGTCAGAAGCTGCCCAGCCACACGAGCGCTGTCGGCGTGAAGCTCAACGCCATGCAGCTGTCCATGGCAGTCGGGGTGCCCGCAGCCCATGGCGCGCAGCCTTGCGCCACTGGACAGCAAGAAAGCAGCCTCGCCGCAGGAGGGCTCGAGCACGCGATCATCGGGGCCGTGCACCGCCCACTCTACGACGTAATCGCACAGTTCGGCCGGAGTGAAAAAAGCCCCGCGCGCCTTGCGCATCGTCGCGGGCTCCCGCGCAAGGCCGAAGAGGTTCATCTCTGGAGAGTCAACATCTACGCCCATCCGCGCAGAGAGACTCTGATCAATGGATTGCGCTGAGGACGTGTCCCGAATCGGCATGACCCCAGCATACGAGATGGGCGTGACGGAAGCCACGGCTCGGTGCCCGCCGGCCGCCTCTCGCCCTGCGCATATGGATGCAATAGGAGGGCGAGCACAGGTGTGCACGTTCTGCGTTGGCTGCATCACACGCCCACGTGCAGCGACTTCCCTCAGCGTGCCGACGCACCGCCGACAACATTAGCGGTGTGGAGGTGAGATGAGCGGCCACAACGACGGCTCGCTGCATGGAGCGCAGTCGCTCGGACAACGTCACAAGGCCCACTCAACCCCAGTTGGCGACAGAGCTGTGCGGGTTTGGCCGACGCCCCCGAAGTCACCCTCCGCATTCTTGCCGGCAGCCTCGATGAGGAAGAGCACGATCTGCCGGCGCAGGTCCTGATCGATTTCAGGCTTGTCACAGCTGTCGGTGTGTCGCTTCGAGAAGCGCCTGAAGATGCCCATGGTCGCCTCATGTTTTGCCCGGGAGCAGCCTACGACCGGGTGCAGACTGCAGGAATTGCCGCGGAATCTGACAGGTTCCCGCTCCATTCCATGGGCCGGAATCGCACGCCACGACGAAACCTCGCTGCACGTCTGCGAAGCCCTCGCGGAATCCGTAGTAGTGTCGCCAGTCCGACTGTGGACGCTCCGGACGCTGCCGACTAAGCTAGAAGTACGGAGCCGTGGACGGATTGACGAGACTCCTCAGTGCCCTCGGCAGCGCGACGAAGCCAGGGTCAATCGACTGAGGGCCACACCTACGTGGTCGCGCAAGGCGGAATCGTCCGATGAGCGAAGACATGTTGCCGCAGGGAGCCGAACTGGGGCCGGTGGTGTTCACAGCCCTGAAGGTCCAGGAGCGACTCCTCCCCGTAATCCTGCACGAGCGCGATGGACACACGCTCTACGTGCGCGAGTTGGACAGGGGAGAATCCTTACAGCCAATCAGATTCGATCCTGCGATCGACAGAATCGTGCTGATGAAGCCCGTCGCGGCGACCCGGCTTTGCTTCGGCCCGGAGGCGGGGGCTGACGACGCCCTGACCCACGACATTCGAGTCGTACCTGATGGACGAGAGGGATCGGCCGTGTACATGCGCACCCTCCGATACGGCGAGGCCGACGATGGTCGTCGCGTGCACCTCAGGCCCGGCGAGCATGCGGTCATTCGCGCCGGCTCGCTGGTGATCGAGCTCGACGCCCTGGACGAGCACTTCGCCAGTGGTCTCGAAGGGTACGCACCCCTCGCGAACACCGTGTGGACATGGCTCATGCTCCCGGGCCCAAAGCGGGATGCGTCGCGGGCTTGGTACGTTCTCGCGGCCGCTCGACGTCTCGACGCTGCCGCGGCAACGTGGTCACGCGTGACAGACCTCTTCAGCTCACTGCAGGCAGTGCCTAAGGCTTCCACTGGCCCACGAACTCGCGCCATCGTCTTTGAGCTGGTTTCCGGAGTCGAGCTCACTGTGATTGCTCTCAGACGAGTTGTCCAGATGGTGGAGTGCGCATCGAGCAAGGTGGGAGCGGGCACCCCCGTCCCCAACGTGGTCGTGCGGCTGAGTCCGCATCTGACGGCAGTCCGCGATGCGTTCGAGCACATCGATGAGCGGGCTCTCGGAGAAGTACGAGGCAAGCCACATCCGGACGCCACGTCCGTCTTCAACCAGCAACGCCTGGTGTCCGACCGCGCCATCGTCTATGGCAATCACCAGATCACAGCAGACGAGGTCGCCGAACTCCTCTCCGCATGCCGGCAATTCCTCAAGGACGTCGTGAAGTCCAAGTAAGCAGGTCGGCGTCGCAGCACATGTCACGCGATTCTGTCGCGCACCGAGAAGCGCCGCACACAGCGTCGCCGCCGACGAACAGCCGACAGACCGTCGGCTTGCCGAGACATGGAACGGCTGGGGCTTCTACATCCCCGGCCCCTCGGCCGCGCGCAGCAGGTACTCGGTGCACTCGTCATGCGGCATCGGCCGCGCCAGGTAGTAGCCCTGGGCGGCGTCGCAGCCCACTGCCTTCACGAAGTCGAGCTGCGCCTCCGTCTCGACGCCCTCGGCGACGACCTCCATGCCCAGGTCGTGAGCGAGATGGGTGACGGCGACAAGGATCACGGAGGCCGAACGGTCTTTGAGGCAGCTCGCCACGAACGAGCGGTCGATCTTCACGCGGTCGATCGGCAGCTCGCGCAGGTGCGTGAGCGAGGAGTAGCCGGTGCCGAAATCGTCGAGTGCCACCGTGGCGCCAGCCGCGCGCAGGCGGCCCGCCACCTCGGCGGCGCGTGCCGGATCGGCGAGCACCGCGGTCTCGGTGAACTCGATCTCAAGCGACGAGGGCTCGAGCCCGGCGGCGGCGGCGGCGCGCTGGACCTCACCGCAGACGTCGGAGCGCTGCACTTGGCGCGCCGAGATATTGACCGACAGGCGGGGCGGTGACTCCAGGGACCCCTGCCAGCCCTTGAGGTGGCCGCACGCCTTCGCCAGCAAATGCCGTCCCAGCGGCACGATGAGCCCGCTCTCCTCGGCGAAGGGGATGAACTCCGCCGGCGAGAGCAGGCCGCGCTGCGGATGCTCCCAGCGCGCCAGCGCCTCGACCGACTGCACGCGCATCGTTTCGAGATCGACGAGCGGCTGATAGTGCAGCGTGAAGTCACCCTGCTCGATGCCGTCGCGGATCTCGCGTGCCAGCCAGAGCCGTGCGGAGCCTTCCTCGGCGACGCCGGGGTCGAAGATCTCGAAGGCGCCGCCGCCGAGCTCCTTGGCGGCGCGCATCGCGCTGTGGGCGCTCTCCCGCAGCTGTCGTGCGTCGGCCCCGCCGTTGGGGTGCACGGCGATGCCGCAGCTGGCCGAGAGCAGCACCGACTCACCCTCGACGACGAACGGAGTGGCGAAGACATCGTGGATGCGCACCATCACACGCTCGAGGTGCTTGCGCGAGTTGATGCGCGGCAGCAGCAGCCCGAAGTCGTCGCCGCCCACGCGGGCCACCACGTCGACGGAGCGCACCGCCTCGTGCAGCCGCTCGCCGACCGCGCGCAGCAGCTCATCGCCGGCCTGGCGGCCGAGAGCGTGGTTCACGTCCTTGAAGCGATCCAGGTTGAGCCACACGACGGCAAGCTGACGCTGGTTCGCCTTGACACCAGAGAGCGCGCTCTCCAGCATCATCGAGAGCATGGAGCGGTTGGGCAGCTCCGTGACGGGGTCGATGAAGGCGAGCTTCTCGACGAGTTCTTCGGCGCGTTCGTTCTCCGCGACGTCGACGGCCATCAGCGCCGTCCCCCACACGACCCCATCGGCGCCGCGAATCGGCAGCATCATGGTGCGCATCCAGGCGTCGCTCTGGCTGGACTCGGGCAGCGCCTTGTCCTCGTGGAACACGGCCTCGCCGGCAAAGACCCGCTCGAACCTCTTCTGCAGGAGCGCGCGCACCTCGCTGCGCAGCGTCTGGCCGCGCATCGCTTCGCGAGGCATGCGCGCCAGCTCCGCGGCGGGACGACTCACCTCTCGAATGACCAAGTCACGATCGAAGATGATGACTTTGAGTGGCGAGTGCTCGAGGATGGTCTCGAAAGCGCCAAGCGGGTCGTAGGTTTGCCGGTCGCGATCTGGTCCAGCGACCTCCAGATGCACCTGCCGAGGCGCGCCCGTAAGCGACGTCGCTCGTGGCATGCTCTCTCTCCTATGTGCGCAGGACGGGGGTCGTATGTCGCCCGCCCCGCCCCACTATCCAACTCTCCGTCTGTGTATCGGCCGAGCGGCCGACAGAATCAGAGGCCGTCAGCAAAAAGCGTTGTCAGCGCAGACAGCGCACGCTCGCTCCGGGAGCAAAGCCCAGGGCAGATGAATGCCGGAGCCCCTCGCGTGGGCGATAGCGCGAAATATCGGAGCCAGTCTTGTCGCCATGCCGGTGACGGATGATCAGGCGTGTCAGCCGACCCAGCCAACGAGACTCGACAGACCGCCGCCGGCTGCTCGGCAGCGGCGCTGGTCAGTCGCTGCCGACGCGCACCAGCATCTTGCCGATGTTCTCGCCGCGCATGAGGCCGATGAAAGCGGCGGGGGCGTTCTCGACACCGTCGACAATCGTCTCGGCGAGACGAATGCGTCCCTCGGCCAGCCAGCCGCCGACCTCGGCGAGAAACGCCGGCCTGCGGTCAACATGGTCGCCAACGATGAAGCCGCGCAGCGTGAGCCGGTTGCCGATCATCAGACCAAGATTACGCGGCCCGGGCGCTGGCTCGTCGGCGTTGTACTGCGAGATCGCCCCGCACAGGGCCGCCCGTCCGTGCAAGCGCAGGGCGCCAATGGCCGCCTCCAGATGCTCACCGCCAACGTTGTCGTAGTAGACGTCGATGCCGTCCGGCGCCGCCGCCGCCAGAAGCTGAGCCGGAGAGCCCTCGTGGTAGTTGAAGGCAGCATCGAAGCCGAGCTCGTCGCAGACGTAGCGCGCCTTCGCCGCGGAACCGACGCTGCCGACGACACGCGCCGCGCCGCGCAACTTGGCGATCTGGCCGGCGAGACTGCCGACCGCGCCGGCGGCGCCCGAGACGAAGACGACGTCACCGGGCTTCAGCGCCGCGATCTCGAGCATGCCTACCCAGGCGGTCAAGCCGACCATGCCGAGCATGCCGAGCCAGGTGCTGAGAGGCGCGTCGTTCGCGGGGACACGGCGGAACGCTGCCGCCGTGCCGAGAGCATACTCACGCCAGCCCAGGTCGTGCAGGACGATGTCGCCGGCAGCCAGATCGGGTGACTGCGAAGCCACAACCTCGCCCACGGACAGGCCGGTCATCACCGCGCCCAGCGCAAAAGGCGGCACGTACGACTTGGCGTCGCGCATGCGTCCGCGCATGTATGGGTCGACCGAGATGAAGCGGTTGTGGACCAGAACCTGGCCAGGGCCCGGATCGGGCACCGCTACCTCGACAACGGCGAAGTCACTCTGCCTCGGCTCGCCCCGGGGCCGGGCGACGAGATGGATCTCTTTACTGCTACCCGAAGACTTCATCTGGGACACTCCTGAACGGAGGATAGCGACTCAGCCTTCTTGGCCGGTCGGCCTGATGAGGATCTCGTTGAGCGAGACCCGGTGCGGCTGGCCAACAGCGAAGGCGATCGCCGCTGCGATGTCCTCTGCCTGCAGCGCACCGACGGAATCGTAAAAACCCTGTGCATCCTCGCGAATGTGATCGTCACTGATGTGGCCGGTCAGCTCGGTGGCGACGGCGCCCGGTTCAACGACGATCACACGTACGCTGGCTTGAATGAGTTCCTTGCGCAGAGCGTCCGACCAGGCAGTGAGGCCCCACTTGGTGGCGTTGTAAACCGAGGAGTTGGGGCCGGTCGTGCGCCCTGCGACCGAACTGATGTTGACGATGTCGCCCTGAGCGGCGACAAGCTGCGGCAGAAAGACGTCGCTGACGAGCAGCACGCCGGTGAGGTTGGTGTCGATCATGCGCCGCCACTCGTCGACCTTGCCGGCGTCGAACGGCGAGAGCAGCATGACGCCGGCGTTGTTGACGAGTATGTGCACAGGACCGAGCGCGGCGCCGACAGTGTCCGCCGCGCGCAGGACGGCGTCGCGATCCTGCACGTCGGCGACGCAGGCGACCGCTTTACCGCCGGCAGCCGTGATCTCGGCCGCCAGACCCTCGATGCGCCCGGCGCGGCGCGCCAGCAGCGCCACCGCCGCGCCCTCGGCTGCGAGTACCCGCGCCGTTGCCTCGCCGATGCCACTGGAGGCACCGGTGATGACCGCCGTACGTCCTACAAGGTTCTTGCCCACGTCGTCCTCCACGTTCAGTTTCGGGGACGCCTTGAACCTGCCCGCTCGCGGGCACCAAAGAAACGCGGGGGTTGCGAATGGGCGCCGGCGCCAGCGCTATTGCTGGCGACGCTGTACCGCCGGCTGCCGATGCTGAGCCAACCGCCGCCCTACCGAAATGGCACGGTGAACCCGGCTCCGGCAACACGTCCGGACACGGCGAAAAAGTCGCGATCATCGGGCGTGAAATAGCGAGTCGCCGGCTGCAGCAGGCATTCCGCACACAGATCGCCTTGCGGCGCAGCCGTCCCTCGCTTGCCGACGCCGTGGTGGGGAAGCAGATGGGAGAAGAAGCGGCGGCGGCGCGCCTAGACCTGGTTGAAGAATCGCCTCTCGTGCAGACCGCCGGGGGCTTCGCTCGAAAGCTCGACGTTGTGGGGCACGAGCAGCACGACGGTCTCGCCGATGTACTGCAGACTGCCCTCGAGAGCGTAGGTGAGGCCACTGCAGAAGTCGGTCAGGCGCTTCGACAGGTCTCGCCCACAGCTCTGCAGGTCGACGATGACGGGACTATCGGCCCGCAGGCGATCGGCGATCTGCTGGGCGTCATTGAAGTCCTGGGGCGTGACGAGCGAGAACTCGATGCGCGGTGGGCGCACGAGGGCGAGGGGCCTCGCGGCGCGCAGCCTCGCCTGCTGCGGACGCAGGGGGGACTCGTCGCGGTAGATCGTATCGTAGTCGTCACCGCCGCCGCGCTCGCGTGGCCGCGCCTCGTCGCCGCTCTCGAGCTCTACCGGTCCTGAGAACGCATCGTCGTCATAGTAGTCGTCGTAGTCATCACGGGCGCCGCCGAACTGGCCGACGACTGCGCGAAGCGATTGGGCTAGACCCATGGATCCTCCGGCCTCATCTCGCAACAGGGCACGCCTGCTGATCGCGACTGAGGAGGGTTCGCGTGTTCTCCGGGAGCGTGCTGAAAGACTGCTTCGCCACTAGGGTGAGGGTTGCCTGCAAAACCGTGTCCACTTCAGCGCCGGCCACGGGAGCAGCGGTCACACGATTCTGTCGAGGCACAAGAAAGCGCCGCAGAACGCAACGACGCCGGCACAATGCCGACAGACTCGAGCGGGCTCACCGCGGCTGCGGGCACGCTCCGGAGTCGATGCAGATGACCCCGCGCCTGGTCGGCGCGCGACCTGTCGCAGTCCACTGGCAGCCATGGTCGGTACACTCATCTGCTCCGTTCGCGATTCCTCCGGCGACTCACGCCTCACTTACCATCGGGTCCACCAAATACTTGACAAGCGGCCTTCCCCGTCTATTATGACTGATTGTCAGTCACCTACGTGCCGGAGTCTACCCCGCCGACCTTGGAGCTGCGATGCCCCGTGTCGTCAACCGCGAAGCCCGCCGTGCCGAGCTCGTCTCGGCTGCGGCGACCGTGTTCGCGCAGCGCGGCGTGGCCAACACGGCCGTAAGCGACATCGTCAAAGCGGTTGGCGTCGCGCAGGGCACCTTCTACCTCTACTTCGACTCCAAGGACGATGCCGTCTTCGCGGTGGTTGAGCGCATGGCAGACGCGATCATCGAGAACACGACGGCGCGCATCGAAGCTGCATCGTCGGCCATCGACAAGCTGCTCAGCCTGCACAGTGTACTCTCCGATGTCGGCTCGGAGCCCGAGGCTGCCGCGCTCGCGGACCTGATGCACCGCCCCGAGAGCCGCATCCTGCACGACCGCCTCGCTGAAGACGTGACGCGGCGGCTCGTTCCGCTCTTGGAAGCGATCGTCGAGCAGGGCATCGCCGAAGGCGTCTTCAGCGTCGGTGACACGCGAGCGGCCGCGTGGTTCGTGCTCGCCGGGCTGCAGAGCGTCGAGCTCGCCGGTACTGCCATTCCGGAGATGCCCGCCGCACTCGCGAAAGCGACCGAGTTCGCCCTGCGCGCGCTCGGCTACCAAGGCCCACGACCTTGAGCGCCGACATGGCTATCGCCACGCGCGCGCTCACCAAGCGCTACCGCGACGTGCTCGCAGTCGACGCACTCGATCTCGACGTGCGCCGCGGCGAGATCTACGGCTTCCTCGGCAGGAACGGCGCCGGCAAGACGACCACCATCCGCATGCTGCTCGGCCTCATCCGGCCGACCGGCGGCCAGGTCGAGGTACTCGGCAGGCGAGTGCAGCCGGGCACGACCGCCTCGTTCGCGCGCGTCGGCTACCTCGTCGAGACCGCGACCGCTTACCCGAACCTCACAGTGCGCGAGAACCTGGACATCCAGCGCCGCCTCACACGAGCGCCGCGCGCAGCGGTCGCCGAGGTCATCGAGTTGATGCGGCTCGGCGAGCTCGCCGACCGGCGCGCCAGAGTGCTCTCGCTCGGCAACAAGCAGCGGCTTTCCCTTGCCCGAGCGCTGCTGCACCGTCCCGAGCTGCTCATCTTGGACGAACCAGCCAACGCGCTCGACCCTGCCGGCATCGTAGAGGTCCGCGAGCTGCTGCGGTCGCGCGCGAGCGAGCAGGGTGTCACCGTTTTCGTGTCGAGCCACATCCTTACCGAGATAGCCCATCTCGTCGATCGCATCGGCATCATGCATGAGGGACGCCTGCTTGAGGAGCTCGACCGTGACCAGCTGCGCGCCAAGGAGCGCTTGTACGTTGAGGTCGGCGTCTCGGAACCCACACACGCGGCGACGCTTCTCGCCGATGCGGGCTTCGCGCACGTCGAGCGAGCTGACGACCGGCTGCGGGTCTACGACGCGCAGGGGCGCGTGCCGGAGATGGCTCGCGTACTCGTCGGCGCTGGACTCGAGATCACTGAGCTCGCCCAGGCACACGAGGACCTCGAGAGGCACTTCCTGCGGCTCACGAGAGGTGCCCCGTGATGTTCGCACGGGCGCTGGCGACGGAGTTCCTCAAGCTGCGCCGCAGCAAGGTGACCTGGTTCACCTTCGCGGCGCTCTCGATAGGGCCCCTGGCCATCGCGCTGATGATGTGGATCGTGCGCGAACCGGGCCGGGCGGCGCAGCTCGGCCTGCTCGGCACGAAGGCAAACCTCTCCGGGCTCACGGCAACGTGGCCCGCGTATTTCTCGATGCTCACGCTGATGGTCGGGATCGGGGGGATGCTCCTGCTCTCCTTCATCGTCGCCTACATCTTCGGCCGGGAGTACACGGAGGGGACGGCGAAGAACTTGCTGGCGCTGCCGGTGGGCCGCCACTGGTTCGTACTCGCGAAACTCGTGGTGGCGGCGGTGTGGTGGGCGGTACTCGTCGTGGCCGTTCTCGCCGAGGCGCTCGTGCTCGGAGCGGCGCTGGCCCTGCCTGGCTTCTCTGCGACGTTGGCTGTGAGGGCCGTCCACGACGCGCTCCTCGCGGCCGCGATCGCCTACCTTCTCGCACCGGTGGTCGCGTGGATCGCCATGCTGGGTCGCGGCTACCTGCCGCCGCTCGGTTTCGCGCTGGCGATGCTCGCGCTCGGCAACGTGTTCAGCCATACCGGCTGGGCAACATGGTTCCCCTGGTCGATCGTCCCGCTGTACATCGGCGCCATCGGGCAGCGTGTCACGACGCTCGCGCCGAGTAGCCTCGTCGTGGTCGCGCTCACGTTCCTCGCCGGCATCGCGGCCACGATCGCGCAGCTGCGCTGGGCCGACAACGCACAATAAGGGCGCCGCCGATTCCGCGAGTGCCGGCAAGAAGCATGCCGCCTGCGTGAGACCGCCGGCACGGCTGCCCCCTTCCGCGCAGGTCAGTAGCACCGCGACTGGACGGGTAGCATGGGCCACGACCCGAATGCCTACAACCAGAGAAAGGGATGACCCGTCGGAACAAAGGTGATCACTACCCGCGGTAGACGAGCCTGCAACCACGGAACGATCTCCTGCATGCCAGCCTCTTCGCTCGCTGCGTGACCGAAGACCACTAACGCCTTGCGATGCCCAAGCCGCAACGCGTCCCGCACATATTCACTCGTCTCCCATTCGTGAATCTCCCCACACAACAGCACCTCCACGTCCGGGTGTCCGAGTGCTCGAATGTGCATCTCGCCTCCACAGGCCCCAACCAAAATCCCGACCTTCGTACATGCCATCTCAACGTCTCCCACTATCCGAACGGTGGTGAGCCCCAATCTCGTCTTCAGTTCAATCACCAGATCGCGCAGCGAGCGCGGTGGAAAGTGACACAGATAGGGGTGTTCTGGGAGAGCATACTCGGTCCAATCCAGGGCCTTGAGCAGACCCGTCACAGTGGGGTCAGGTTGTAAGGCGTGCAAGTAGTCATGAAAGCGCCAGATGGCCATCTGGTGCTCTTCGAGTAAGCGCCGCTTGGCTTCATAGACATGATCGCCACCGAGCCAGCGGATCTCATCGGCATGGTTATAAAACGTAGGTTCATGCGTAATGATGAGATTGGCCCCGTGCTGGATGGCTTGCTCAATCACGTGATAGGTAGCCAGAAAGGTAACGACAATGCCCGTGACCTTCTGGTGAGGATCACCGACCTTCATGGTATCGACCGTCTCGGGAAACGGAGCGCCCGGGACTGCGGCGACAATCGCCTCGATGACTTCTTGAACAGTCCTTTCCATGTTCGGATAACTCCTTGTTCCGTGGCCCAACGTTTGGCGCTTCAGCGGCGGACCGCAGCGCCTCCTCCATTGCACCAGCTTGCCGCCGTCCGCTGGAAGCGCTGGTAGCGCCTCATGACCGTCGGAAGCGGCCGTGTGACCGACCCCGCATCGACAGCTGCCCCAGCGGGAATGGCTTGCCGTGCCCAGGATGGACGGTCTCGACGCCCAGGCCACTCAGCTTGCGGATGCTCTCATCCGCTCGGGTCAAGTCGTCTATGAAGAAATGGAGTGAGGGTCTCGTCATGTTCACGAGCAGGTCCCCACAGAACAGATCGCCGTCGTCCGTAAGGATGCCGATCGATCCGCTCGAATGACCCGGAAGGTGTACGACTCGCGCGTCGAGCCCGTAGGCCGAGAGGTCCTGCCCGTCCTCCAGGAGTACGTCCGGCTCGAACACCTCGAAGTCCGCGCCCGTCCCGGTGATCTTGTTCAGCAGCCCGGTAGTCCACACCATGAACCTGAACAAGGGGGCTTGTATGTCGGGCTTGTCCTTCCTGCCGACGCCCATGTCTCCGCTCCGCACCATTTCTGCATCTTGGCGATGGATCGCAATAGGGACATGGTGAGTCCTGCGAAGATGCGCGCAGTTGCCCGCATGATCGACATCGCCATGGGTCAGGACGATGAGGCGCAGTTCACCGGGCCCGCAACCCGCTGCCGCAAGTTGAGCGTCAAGCTTGTCCCGCCTAGCGGGAAACCCCGTGTCGATGAGGACGTGACCGCACTCGACATCGATGAGATAGCAGTTCACGCCCAGGTTGATCCTGCGGATTCTGCCGACCATGCTGTCCTTCCCGTCGATGTCGGCGTGACCACACATCGGCTGCTTAAGAGACTATCAGCCTCCCCGGACTGACCTTGGGATTCCGAAACCTGGTGTCGCTGGTTCGATTCCAGCCGGGGGCACCACTTCTTGCCTGTAAATGGGCGCTTTCTCGTTCGGGAGATGGAGCCGCTTCTTGCCGAATCGGCAAGACTGCCGACATTCTGCCGACGAGACAGGGCATCACGCTGCGACACGTGACGCGCTGAGGGCGCCCTGGACGGAAGCCACGAGTCGGCTGCGCCTACCGGGCGCACGGCATCGCCGGCGGCCCGATGATCGCCTACCCGGGGCGGTATTGTGCATCGCGGCGCAGGCCATAGGGTTGTTCGAGAAGAGCCGGAGGTGAGTTCGGCCTCTCTCACCCCTCGAAGAAAGGACGCGTCATGCGAAGCCTGAGGGTCACCAGGAAACACAGGATCCTAGTCCTCGCTGCCGCGCTGCTGCTCCTGGCGGCGCTGGTGGTGCCGGCGGCTGCCCTGGCAAGCCACCCGTCGCGCTACGTCCTCCGCGGGGTGCCCGAGATCCCTCAGCTCGACTACAGCGGTTGCGGCTCAGCCGCGTTGGCCATGCAGTTCGCCTACTGGGGCCCAAAGGTGGACTACAAGGAGATCGTCTGCGTGACCCGCACCATGGCGCGTGGGGGCTCGCTGCCCGACATGGCTCGCGGCGGCCAGTTCAGCTTCAAGAGTGACGCCGTCTCCGACGCCTACCCCGGCTACCAGCCCGTGAAAGGCTACGCCGAGCGCAAACTCGGCTACGGTACCTTCTTCTTCGCCTCGACCACCTCGTGGTTCGACCAGCTGAAGGACATCATCGCCCAGGGCTACCCGGTCCAGGTCCTCACCGACTGGACGCCCGACGAGTACGGTCCCCACTACCGCACCGTGGTGGGCTACGACGACGTGAAACAAGTCGTCTATCTGAACGATCCCTGGCCCTATGGCGATTGGCTGAAGCAGTACAAGCAGCCGGGCTACAAGGGCTGGACTTGGCCCTATGCCGATTTCCTCGACGTCTGGGCGCTGCCCACCGACAACTGGGGTCTCGCTGGCTACAACTACGCGGCGGTCGTCTCCGCGCCCTGGAAGGTGAACGTGAAGGCGCCGGCCGACGCGACCGCCGGCAAGACGTTCACCGTCAAAGTGCGGGCCACGTACCGCTGCCCGGCGCCGTTCGGCCAGGGCCCCGAGGCCACCTTCCCGACCTTCCCGGCGAGCGCTGCCAAGCTGGCGCTCCTGCTGCCGCGGGGATTCAAGTCGGTCGGGGCCGCCAGCACGTCGATCGGCACCGGCACGCTGACAGCCGGGGCGACCTCGGCGTGGCAGAGCTTCAAGGTGAAGGCCCCGGCGAAGAAGGGCACCTGGAGGCTCCGCGCCAAGGGTAGCGGATTCGTGAGCGGCTCGGTCCCCGAGTGGGGCACCGTCTACTGGAACGCGGCCTACAGCTACACCGACCGCATCGGCGGCATCGGTAGTCAGAGGATCGCAGTGCACTGACTGGGCCGATCGGCCGACAAGGCTCGAGCGTGTGACCGACGGGGCCGGCATCAGTGCCGGCCCCGTCGGCATTTGCGGGGCCACTCCATCCCCAGGGTTGAGCTCGCCAGAGCTCCTGCCGAGCTTGGGGGTTGCCCAGGAGACGTCGCTCAGTCGCCGTGCCGCGATCACTGGGTTTGGGGGTGACTCTGCGCCACCCGGCCCGACGCGCTCACTCTCCCGCGAACACCAGCCCCGCGATCAGCGCCTCCGCCTCCTCCTGCATCGCCGGGATGGCATGCGAGTAGGTGTGCAGCGTGATCGAGACGGCGGGGTCGAGGGCCTGACCGTTCTCCTGCGTGAACACCAGGCCGCTCTCGACCCAGGCCTCGTCCCACTCCCTCTGCTCCCCGAGCTGGCGCGCCGCCTGGGCCTTCATCACCTCGACCGTGCCCGGGTCGAGGGCGATCACGCGCCGCCCCTTGACGGTCTTCGGTTCGCTGACGATGACCTCGCGGCCACTGGGGATGAGGGCGCGGCGCACGGAGAGGCGCCCCGCCTCGAGGTCGACGTCACCCCAGCGCAGGCCGATGCCTTCGCCCCTGCGCATGCCGGTCATGGCGATCGTGTGCCAGAGGGGGGAGAGGCGCTCGTCCCTGACTGCCTCGAGGAAGGCCTTGAGCTGTTCCTTCGTCGGTGTGCATCTCTTCCGTGCCATCACCCTTTGCCCCGGGGAGGGTCCAGCCTCAGCTTGCTCTCTCTGCCGCGGCACCGCATCGATCTCGACTGCTCTGCATGTCAGGCGGCGCCCTGCTTGACTCCGGGTGTCGCTGTGCGCGAGCATCAGCTCCATGGCTAATCGCGGCTGG
>Ga0209539_1000201_pt1 | contig 36640 bp, 28 predicted proteins | sample BarGraNGADG00312_2_FD_184499 | JGI IMG/M metagenome (GOLD analysis project Ga0209539, IMG submission 184499) | Arctic peat soil microbial communities from Barrow, Alaska - Barrow Graham LP Ref core NGADG0011-312 (SPAdes) (version 2) | ecosystem: Environmental > Terrestrial > Soil > Wetlands >...
GGTTACCGTTACGCTGCAAATGGTGTTTTCAATGACCTTGGAAACCTGACTTATTGGTGGAGTTCTACTGAACTCAATGCCACCCGGTCCTGGTACCGGCGATTGGATGGAAGTAACAGTCGTATTTTCAAAGCTGGTACCGAAAAGACTGCAGGGAAATATATCAGATGTGTGAAGGATTAATACTAAATTCAGTCCAAATAAAAGAGGCTATCTCACAAGGATAGCCTCTTTTTTCCCCCCTACTCTTTCCAGGAGATATTTGTAAAATCTCACTACTGCTGATTGATTGTTTTCCTGTTAGAAAAGCAAAAGAAGAAAACTAAAATTCCAAATATATTATCAATGTAATTGACTCTTTTTCTGATTAGTAATAGTTTAATATATCCTAATATACTTTATGAATTTATAAAACTACTAGAATGTCTACATATCGCGTTTATGTATATGGAGTTGTGAAAGAAGTTTAAAAAAAATTCGAAATCATTGCATTAAGATGGGACAAAACTTTCAACTGGTTTTGACACTTTGTTTTTATAAAATCCGGATTGTTGATCAAAATAACAATTGGGTCAGTAGTTCAGCGAAGTAAATCATGCCTTGTTTGTCTATGGTGAATCCTTCAATTACCTGAAACCATAGACTAAAAATTGTTTATTTATGAAAGAAATACTAATAATATTATCCCTTACAATAAATTCATCTCTGTTATTTGCACAGATAACACTATCAATAGAAGGAACTATTGTCAATAATACAGAAACAGGAACGTGGGAAGGGATTAATATTCAAAGAAGTGTGCCAACTACATTTACATATCGGAATAACTCTATTACATCTGTAAATACTTCCGGGTACATGTTACAGGCGGGCGATGAAGGCACTGGTAATACTAATAATAATCTTGACGGAGAAATTATTACAGGTAATAAGCTTATCTGGAACGGATCAGATATGACTAGTATTGCTCATGGAGTCTTTACCGGTTACAACTTAAATGCAGTTGTTAAATACAATTATCTGGATAATGTTCCAATGGCTATTATTCGCAAATCCAACGGAATGACGAATACGTCGGGAGGAGTTGCTTACAATATCATCAAGAGTCCTAATGTCGGAGTCGTTGCAAAAGGTATGAATGGAGTAAGTATTTATAATAATACATTTTACAACGATAGAACGATATCTCAAACATGGAGACCATTTGTGGATATTTATGCTAATGATAGTTTTAGTCCGTCTATTCCCTCAACCGGGACTAAAATAAAGAATAATATTTTCTATACTAAATATCAAACATTTAATATTTCAATCGAAGCTACTTGTTTATCAGGATTTGAATCTGATTATAATGTCTTCTACTGTGAATCGGGTTCTCCATTATTCAGTTACCTTGGTTCCTCAAAAACATTTTCGCAATGGCAGGCGATTGGTTATGATGTACATTCAGTAATAGTAAATCCAAATTTTATAAATTTTACTGATTTCGTTCCAGGCGCGCGTCTCAACTATGGAACTAATCTGGGTACGACATGGCAAACTGGACTTTCGGTAAATGCAGTATGGGGCAATAAGGATCCTAATACAACAAATCAAAATGGCACTTGGCAGGTTGGTGCACGCATTTATGATGCAAATATTTCGAATGATCCCCCCATATTGATTATAAAGAATAACGCGACCAGTTTTTCCGGCTTTATTGGTGAAATCGATGCTACAGGAACTTATGATTTGAACAATGATATTCTTACATACGAATGGACCATTCCAAATAATATATCAGTCTCTTCAACCAACACTTCTATGATCAAATTTCTTGCTCCTGTTGTTAATCCATCCCAGATTATCGATTTTCAATTGAAGGTTAGTGATGGAAGGGCTATAGTGACAAAAAGTATCCAGATCAATATAATGCCATATAAACCTGAACTTGACGAGGCACGAATAGTAAATACAGAAGCAAGTAGTTATCAGTCATCTGATTATCCTAAAAATGCTTCAGATGGGAATTTAACAACCAAGTGGTCCGCTATCGGTGATAATCAATGGGTTATTCTAAAATTAGCGGAATCATTTAAAATAAGTCATTTAGAGATTGCTTTTTTACCTGGGCAGAAGTATTATTCATGCTTTGATATTTATGCATCCAAAGACTATCTGACGTGGGAACCTATTTTAACCAATGCTAATTCCTGCAATTTCTCCGCAGATATCCAGGTATTTGATTTTCCAATACAAAAAACAAATACCGGATTTGTATTTTTAAAAATGATAGGACACGGCAATTCAGTAAATAACCTGATTAATATATCAGAATTTAAGATATTTGGTTTACGCCAACAAAACTCAAACACGAGCGATACCGCAAAAAGAAATATAATTATTTATCCTAATCCCGCCCGGGATTTTTTTAATATATCAATTGAAGAACCTGAGATTGAACCTGATATAGTCAGGATAAATGAAATTTCCGGAAGAGTTGTTTTAGAGGACTCATTTAAGTCAAATACCAATACCGTTAACATTCCAAGTTATCTAAAAAATGGAGTCTATGTTGTTACTCTGGAATCAGGTAGCTCAATCCTGTACACTCAAAAACTTATTATATATAAATAACCACTAATACTCTTTAAATCAGAGTTATTACTTGTAGCTTATACTTTCTTTATTATTTCATAAGTCTCTATTTAGAATTATCACATTAAATCAGATTTAGTCATAAATCTAAAAAACTATAATTCTTTTATCGAAGAAGTGTCATGTTTATTATCTTTAACCAAAAATTTTATGAGACCTTTAAATGCGTTGTTTGTAATTTGGCTTTTTACAAGCTGCGAATCAAATCAAAAAGAAATGAAGAAAATTGTATTTCTACATCACAGTACCGGTAGTACTATATGGGTTGGTAATACCAACAGATACCTTTATAAGTTGACTCAAAAAGGCGACGTACAAAAATTCTATACAAATTACAATAAAAAGAATAATACCAATTATGAGATAACCCAGCTTCAATTTCCCAAACAATCTCCATATGGTTGGAATAATTATCCTTATGATTACTATAATATCTGGGTTAAAAATGCAGGCGAGAATCCTTATTTGGAAGAACCTACCCTTGAAATTCTTACAAAAGAATATGAGGTCATTATATTCAAACATTGTTTTCCGGTCAGTAGAATTTTAGAAGATACAGGTACTCCGGATATTGACTCTGATGAGAAGCGGTTTGAAAATTACAAATTACAGTATAATGCCCTGAAACAAAAGATGCATAAATTTCCTAATAATAAATTTATTGTCTGGACACCAGCAGTTTGCACAAAAAATAAGATGACTGAAGATGAGGCTAAACGAACTCAACTTTTCTATAAATGGATGATCAGTGACTGGGATGAAAAAGGAGACAATATTTTTATCTGGGATTTTTATAAATATGAAACAGAAGGAGATTTGTTTCTGAGTGAGAAGAATGCGTATAGTCCCGATAACTGTCATCCTGGCAAAGAATTTGCTGCAAAAGTTGCACCCTTATTCAGCAAATATATTATAGATGTTATTGATTCTGTTTCTGAATAGTAATTACTTTAATTTATTCTTATTCATCTGATGAATTTAAAAAACATACTGAAACGTCTTCAATTAATGTTACTGAAAAAAGCCAGTAATGAGAGAAAAATTAAGTATATGCGTAGTCAGGGCATGAAGATTGGAAATAATTGTCGTTTCAACACTATTTCATTTTCGACCGAACCCTATCTGATAGAAATAGGCAATCATGTGGCTATAGCGGGTGGCACTGAAATTATTACTCATGACGGAGCAATATGGTGTTTCCGTGAAGAAATCGCTCATGCAGACGTATTCGGTAAGATTAAAATAGGTAATAATGTGTTCATTGGAGACAATTGTACAATTCTTCCAAATACTATAATAGGTGATAATTGTATTATTGGGGCAGGTAGTGTAATTCGCGGAAAATTTCCTGAAAATTCAGTTATTATCGGCAATCCTGCAAAAGTTGTTCTTAAAATGAGTATGCAGAAATTTCTTTACCTTCAAAATCCTAACTTACTTAAAATTCAAAATCTGTCTGACGAAGAAAAGAATAAAATTATCAAAAAGCACTTTGGTATATCGTAAAATAATTCTTTCGTAGGGGATGACCTGCAATCTAAAGCATTCCGGCTTTTTCATCTGTGTCAATTAATTCGATATTAAGCCCGTATTTGGCTAGCAAAAATGCAATATTATGATTATTAAAGGCTTCACCCGGTTGAGGAGGAACAAGTGTTAGCAGCCCTTCTCCCGTTAACTCATCCATCTTCACATCAATATCAGAACATTTAAAACAGAGATGATGAAAACCTCCGCCCCTGTTTACAAAATTTACAAGTGATTGATTACTTTCAAGAGGTTCAATTAGTTTTATTGTTAAGCTGTCATCCTTGCTTAAAAAGGTCACTTTTACCTTTTGGAGCGAGTTTTCCACTATTTTTGTCATTTGCTTATATTCAAATACTTTCTCCCAATAGGCAATTCCGTCATATAGATTCCTGACAGCAAAACAAATGTGATCTATTTTCATCAGAATTTATTATTAAAGTTGAGTAGTTAAATTTAATCCATTGATTATTAAGTAATTGTTCTAAAAAGTCAATTGGTTTAAATCACTTCAATTCTTAAGAAGAATCCGGTCGTAGAATTTGATTAACTTTTCTTTCTCATAATCCCATGAGAGCTCATTAAGTACTCTATTATATGCGAAATCGCCCATTCTTGTTCTTAATTCAGGATCATCAATTAGTTGAATTATCTTATTCGCAAAGTCAATAGTATCGCCACATCTGGCATAAAGGGATGCCTCCTGAGCCGAAAACCTGCCCTCTTTTAAATCATATTGTACGACTGGCTTTCTCAGTGCCATATATTCCATAATCTTATTCATGGTGGATAGATTATTCATCTCCGTTGGACTATCCGGGTTAACACAAACATCGGCTGAATTTAATACAGCAATCATTAAATCGTCAGGAACTCTTCCATAGAAATCAACAAAATCATTGAGACCTGATTTTACTGACAATTGTATCATATGTTCGAGATCACTACCGCCACCAACTATAGCAAATTGAATATTCTTACGTATAGAAACAATATGTTTCACACTTTCAAGCAAAAGATCAATACCTTCCTGTCCTCCTATTACCCCAACATAACCTACCAGGTATTTCCTCCCTTTGAAAAATTTAATATCAGGAGGAAGCAATTTAAGCCGCTCAAGTTTTGGTCCACTTCTTATTATCTGAATTTTAGCTTCAGCCATTTTCCCTCTTTTGATAGCTATTTCCTTATATGATTCGTTCGTAGCAATACTGAAATCTGCAGCGGCAAATGTCAGTCTTTCAAACAAAATTATCATTTCATATAAAAATCCCTTACTCTTAAACTTGGCAATATACAATTCAGGATTAATATCGTGATGATCAAATACATATTTAACTCCAAAAATTTTGAAACATAATGCCACTAAAAAAATCAGGTCAGGTGGATTACAACCATGAATGACATGAAACCTCTTTTTAAAAAAGATTTTCCAGCTTAAAAAAAACTCCCAGAATAAAGCAGAACTGTATTCCAACAAGTATCCAATAGCGCCTCTGGCCTCAATCGGTAACGAATGCCTGTAAATTTCTATTCCGTTTAATACCTCATAGGAGGCTGTATAGTCTTTCATCTTCGGGCAGATAATGCTAACCTTAGCTCCGTTATCCTTTAAGGTATTCGCTTCCTGCCATACCCTCCTGTCAAAAGGAACGGGAAGATTCTCAACTATGATCAGAATATGCTTATTTTGAAATGAAGCCATCGTTACCAGTTTATTCCGAAATAATTACTTTTTGAAATCATTGCATCATCCAGCCTGACAAAATCGATGATTATTTTATTATTAATATCAGGAATTAGTTTAATAAATTCAGGTTCTCTGGTGTTAATTACTATTACATCACATTCATTGATTAATTGAACCGGGTCACTGACTAAAAGATTAGACAAATGGGGTATGCGTGAATCAATATATTCTTTGTTTGTTCCGGTAAGTTTAGCCAGATTAATATTCTTGTCATAGATAATAATATCACACCCCTTGCCCAGCAAGGCTTCAATTATACTTACAGACGGACTGTTTCTTAAATCATCAGTCCCGGCTTTAAAACTTAATCCGAGGAAACCAAGTTTTTTATCCCAATACTTATAAATAAGTTTAATTGCACGTTGAATCTGAAGATCATTTGTTTTATGAATATTATCAATTACAGGAACATCGATATATAGATCATGAGCCAGAGTCTGAAGTCCTTTTAAATCTTTTGGCAGACAGGACCCGCCATAAGCAAAACCAGGTTTGAAATAATAAGGTGAAATATTAAGTTGTTTATCTTTGCAGAAAATTTCCATTACCTTATGAGAATCTATTCCTAATTCAGAACAAATATTACCAATCTCGTTACTGAAAGATATTTTAAGTGCATGATATGTGTTATTAATGTATTTCATAATTTCTGCAATTTTCAGATCAGTGATAATAATTTCACAAGGTAATTGTCGGTATAAATCCGCTATTTTTTCTGCAGCTTTTCTATTGTCTGAACCAATAAGGGTAAGAGGTGGATTGTAATAATCCTGCACAGCAGTTCCCTCTCTTAAAAACTCCGGATTATCTACAATAGCAAATTGTTCATTCCTCTTTTTACCTGAGATCCTTTCAACAATATCTGCAAATTTATCACAAGTACCTGGCATTATAGTCGACCTTATAACAATAATATGAAATGTATCTTTATTTTGTATTGCTTCGCCCATATCCTCAGCCACCTTAAAAATATATTGCAGGTTTAAATGTCCTCTATCGGTACTTGGCGTGCCAACCGCGATGATAGAAATATCAGAATCCTTAACTGCCATATGGTTATCGGTAGTCGCACTTATACGTCCTGCTGATCTTTGTTCTGCAATTATTATGTCCACATCTTTTTCTATAATGGTGGCTTTGCCTGAGTTAATCTGCTCCACCTTTGTCGCATTAGTATCCACACCAATAACCTGATGTCCGTTTTTTGCCAGACAGCCCAGGCTCACACAGCCTACATAGCCAAGACCAAAAATGCTAATATTCATATTTAAGTAATTTTAATTATAAATCTAAAGGTTGTTGTACATTTAATCTGAGTTTTACAATATATAACGTTTGCTGGTTCCTTTTTCAGAAATGAATTGGAATACCATCCCAAAATCTTAGGTTCTATTTGTCCTTTAATCAAGATCGGATCCAGTTTTTCATCAATATAAAATTCTGTTTTACATGATGCGTTCTTAGAAATCAGATAAAAATTAGTTCCCGTTTTTGTGATCTCAACATTGGGATGAATATGAAATGGAATTTCAATTTGTATATTCCTGTTTTTGCTGACTATTACGGTATCTAGAATATGAAACTCATTTCTTTGTCTGTAAAAAATAATTTCACGGACATGCTGAGCATCTTCTTTTAAATAACCATCATGAGTAGCTTTTACATGGTCAATTTCCTTGCCTAAATCCAAATCAATTATGCTTGTTTCATAATGCTTTGTCCATAATGTGGGACCACCATTAACAGCCTGATCTTTTTCGTTTATACAAATGGTGTTATGGGCCAGTGTACTAATGAAATAGCGACGCCATTCAGGTGCTGTATGATAGGTATAGGTTCCGGAATCAATGAAAATCGGTTGTCCGTCAATATGTAAGACAAAAGACAGAGCGTCGGCATGACCATGAGCAGCTATAGATAGAAATCCCAACGGAGCTGCATCGAAATGTAAAAAGATTTCTTTGGTTTTTTCCTTTTTCCGAAAATAGAAATGCCCCTCATCTCTGTAAAACCTGGAACTTTCGTTAATTATGATTTCCGGGATTGATTCATAAATCGTTTTACCCCTATCACCAAATAAGAAATGATTCTTAACATCAAAGCCGTTACTTTTTGATTTGAGTACCGGATCGTTAAATATTATGGCCCCCGAAGTCAGCAAAGATTTGAAATTATTAAACTTTTCATCAAAATCAATAATGAAACATTTTCCGTCATCTTCATCACCATATTTCGGAAAATTTCCATTGCAATCAAGAAAATCGTAAATATAGCAGAAGATTTTATAAAGTTGTTGTTTGAATTGTTCCGAAAAAGGTCTTTTCGTTCTTTCTCCGATAATGAAAGACAAAAGGAAAAAATCGGTAATGAATTGTATATATTCAGCCGCTTCTTCTTTGTTTATACCATTTTTCGAATGTTGTTTAATGATTTCCTTCTCCAAACCCTTATGAGCATATGCCTGCCATTTTTCTGATTCTTTGAATTTCCATTTTGAAGAAGCTATAAAAAGCCCCGCATACTCTGAAATCAGATGATTATTTGCAGAAGAATATTTTGAGGGATTTTCATAAGAATAGATGCAGTGTTTATTGATTAAAGGGAGCCAATCAATCTCTACAAATCTCTTAAAATTGATATCTTCTGACATAAGATTCTCTGTATCTAGAATTTCCCAGCAGAGAAACCATGTTATTAATCTGAGATTTATTTCAATGTTGCTATACCAGTTTATCCCCATCAGAAATGGATTCTGTGAAGACCACGATTTATTAAATTCTATAAAAAGGGCCAAATCGCTTTTGCTTTTAGTAGTCATATAGTTAATACAAATACCCGTGAGAAACTGAAGGCGATTAATTTCCCAAACCAACTTTGCAGACAAATCAGGATTTGCAGTGATATTTATTCTTCTGCAAAAGGATGGAAGGAAAACTTCATTCGATAAAATGTCTTTATGCCAATTTATCTCAAACGGTCTACTAAAATTAAAATCCAGACCAAATACATTCACAGTATTTGGAAGTATTTTTATATCCACGACTTCTATTCCAAGTATATTACTTTTCGATATAAGGTCTTTTGATGTGAATTTTACTGTATATCTAAATTTCTCTTCGAAATAGCTTTTAATCTGTTGTTTAATCCTGAAAAAAATTTCAGCAACTGACATTGTCTTTAACCTGTTAAAATACCAATTGTTCATTGAAAGTCAATTAAATGAATATCAAGTAGAAAACAAGGCCTCTAGTCCTCTTTAAGATTGGAAACATACCTTTGATATTTCCCCGCGGGGGTCAATAACAATTGATCAACTATTTTAACATTAATATCAATAATACCTTTAGTCTTACTGTAAATTTCTTTTTTTATCATTTCAATTTCTGAAATAAAGAAATTCTTATTTACTATTATTAATAGATCTGCTTGTCCTTTCTTGTTCTGAATAAATTGATATGTAGTTATGTTCTTGAAGATTGGTTCGTCCAGGTCAAAAGCTGAACTTGATAAAAACTCATCGTTATATCCTATTAATCCTGTTGTACTATTCCTCTTCCCAAAAATATTCCAAAATTGATCCGCAGGAGAACAAACATCATCTGTTTTATATCTTATAAATGGCATTTTATAGTTTAAAAATCCTGTTCCGACTATTGAATATTGATTATTTCCCAATGAAAACTGCTCAGAATATCCATAATAAGGATCAAATCTATACCTGTCTGGGCTTATTTCTTCAGCTATTACACATCTCTCGCTATGTCCATAAAATGTTGCTGATTTTATGTTAAAGAACTGTTCAATATATTTACGTTGTGTATTATCTATACTTTCAGATATTAGAAAAATACCTTTCAAATTAGTATTTAGCTTTAACTGATATTCATCGAACAGTTTTGCAAAATACCAGATAGTAGAAAGATATCCATTTAAATAATGAGGTTTAAACTCATTAATTTCATTTGCATATTTTTTTATTGTGATCTTCGACAATTTAATTGGTGAAAAGATCATTTCATTATGCATAGGGTTGTATTTCGAATATTTTTTATAAATATCAACATCTCTGAAGGTTGCAAGTTTGTCATCAAATCTATAGCCCAGTTTTTTTCTAAAATAATATATAAATGCGTTCTCTTTAAAAATTGAATCGTAATCATGTATAATCTTAATTGGCAAACCGGTACTCCCTCCTGTCTTTCCAACATAATATCCCCCTTTAACAATTCGCTTGGAGAAAAGCTTATGAAATTTTTCTGACACAATTTCTCTGGTAAGAAAAGGGATTTTTTCAATTTGTTCAAAATATGACAATTTATTAGGATCAAAAGATATTTTATTGAATAACTCATGATAATATGGTACGTTTTGGTATGAATATATTAAGATTTGCTTCAGCTGACTAAATTGATAATCTTTGACCTTCCCGGAATCTAAAACTTCTCTATTTTCAAGAAGTTTATAATACTTACAGAACTGACTATTTCGTATTAAGGTATTCCGAAATATTTTACCTGCCGTATACTTCAGAGGTTCTGGTATTCGGTCTCTAATATTTTTCAGGAAGCTTATATTCATATTAAAATACTAATATAAAATTCTTACCCCTTCAATTATGAATACGGAAGACGTTTAAGGGATATGACGCTTCTATATGATTATTGAAAAACCAGCTATTTATCTGATCTGTTTGTGATAAACATCTGAAACTTCCCCCTTGATGACAGGATCGCCTTTTCTTCAACTTTTATCTCAAAGTCAATTATCCCGTTCATTTTCTTATCTATTTCTTTTTTAATGTGTGTTACTTCCGAAGTAAGAAAATCCTTATTTGGTACCATTAACAGTACTGCAGTTCCTTTTTTCTCTTGAATAAACTGATACTGCGTAACATTTACCAGGATGTCGCTAAGAAAATGTAAAGATGAATTAGATATTATTTCATCATTAATACCATACAAAAAATCATTGATATCCCTCCTGCCTCTAATCAAAACTTTACCATCATTAATAGCCTGGCAAACGTCATTTGTTTTATATCGCACTAATGGCATAGTTTTGTTCAAGAATCCGGTACCAACAATTTCAAAAGAATTATCCTTAAAATCTATTTGATCAGTAAAACCATAATATGGATCAAATAAATATTCGTTATGTTTAAATTCCTGAGCAATTACACAACGCTCCGTATGACCATAAAAAGTTGATGACCTGACCTTAAAAAAATCTTCAACAAAGAGTCGTTCAACTTCATTAATATTTTCTGAACTGAAAAAAATTCCTTTTAATTTGAAATTTAATGATTGATTAGAGTCAGAAAGTAATTTGGTAAAATAATATATAGATGAGAAGTATCCATTTAAGTAAGAAGGTTTAATTTCATTTATTTTCTTTCTATATAATTCAAGAGTATGCTTTGATAACTTGAAGGGAGAAAAAATAGTTTCGCTATTTATAGGATTATATCTCCAAAGCTCTTCTCCAAATTCAATCCCTCTAAAAGTAACTAATATGTCTTTAAACTGATATCCTAGATCTTTTCTAAAAAAGTACAGAAATGCATTCTCTTTAAAGAATGAATCATAATCAAGCAACAATTTTAAAGGTTCTCCAGTAGTGCCGCTGGTAGTTGTGCTATAACTCCCACCTTTTATTTTTTTTACAGAAATTAGTTTGTCAAAATTTTCGTGAATAATCCCCTTTGTTAAAAACGGAATTACTTTGATATCATCAAAAGAATTTAATTTCTCAGGATTAAAATGAATTCTTTTAAAAAGCTCTGAATAATAAGGTACATTTTGAAATGAATGTATTAAAATGCTTTTTAGCTGAGATAATTGATATTCTTTTATACTTTCAGGAGATAAAGCTTCTCTTCTCTCAAGTAAGTTATAGTATTTGCAGAACTCTTTATTCTTAATTAATTTGTTACGAACAAATGAAGATGTAATGTATTTCAGAGATTCTGGCATATTATCTCTTATTCTCTTCAAGTTATGTTTATCCATTTGAATAAGTTGATTGTTAATTATTCATAATTGCTTACTTTCATTTACGAAAATGGCGAATCTACATTTGTTTTTTCAGATATATCCTCTATAACTATATATTATATTCATAATAAAGAGTTTTGTAAAAAATGATGCCATAATGCATTAACGAACAACTAGTTAGGCTTAACATTCAATCTCCTCCTCATACCTCCAATACAACACTGCAAGTGTTCTATACCATAATATGTATTAATTTCAATCACAGAGATTTTGTCATCCAATATAGCAATATCCCAGGCAACTTCCGGAAACTCGAATGCTTTATTTGCAAAATCAAGAATACATAATTTTATTTTGTCCCAATCATTTATAACATATCCTTCAAATATAAAATTTGTGTCCGGATGTTTTTCAAATCTTTCATTGGTATGTTCTGTATATGCATATTTACTAAACCTGCCATTTTCAATGTCTAGATTTACAGAAATGCCACCCTGAGCACTATTGTCAACAAAAGCATTGTTTCGGCCAATACGAAGAACTACTACTGATATTTTATAGCAGTTTTTGAAATATTGTGTAATGACTCTAAGAGTATTAACTGAAGATGGATTAATTTTTTTTATATCAATTCTTTGCGAAATGCCTTCCTGCAGTACAAAATCCTTATACTTTATTTTATCCATAAACAATTTTTCATTAAGCGCTTTGCCATCGATATAAAGTCCATTGTCACTCTTTTCTATAGTGAATATCCCCTTGCCACCTCTGCCTTTATCTGGTTTTACGAAAAATAATCTGTTATTTGATTTTAACAATTTCCCTGCTAATTCTTCAAAAATTATTTTATTATTTGAATTTTCATATATAATCCCTTTTCTGATAATGGCAATATGAGCTGGTGTTTCAATCTTTTTCTTAATAAAATAATTATGCATACTGATTTTACTATAAGTATCTGAAAGATCTATATTGTCATAGATACCTGGGTTGTAATAGTTGTAGAAGTAATATGAAGGGACATAGTCTAACAACTCATCATATGATAACTCCTTTTCAAATAACCTGTATCTATAATAGTGCATAGGATCGCAATTCCAGTATTTTTTGATTAAGCTGATTTCCTTTCTGATTGTCTCTTTGGATTTAAGGTTATGGCCACTTAAGTATTCTTTATAACCACGTAAATAATCACGATCCGTAATTTTTTTATAAGTAAAGTACAGTATTCTACTTTTTTTGATTTTTTCCCTGATGTCACTTTTTCTCATATTGTTCAATTATTTTTTCAGCGAAATTGATATTGCTATTTCCTAAACTCAAAATGTAGTCATTATAATTTTCAATTAAAGAAACTGTTTTATTATAAAAATCAACTTCCGAATTTAAATCATAAATAATTGTATCAATTGGCCTTGGGACAACATTTGATGCTATCACAGGAATTTTCAAATAAAGAGATTCCCTAACAGATAAAGCATCGCCATCCGATTTTGTAGGACGTAAAAAAACATTTACTTTTCTTAATAATGGCCATAATTCCATATTAACTTTTTCAACCCAGTATATATAGTTATCTAAACATTTACTCGCTGTATAATTCTTTAAAGATTTCAAATAGTTGATACTCTCTCTATCGGATACGGAGCCTAGTATTATTATAATAAGATCAACATTTTTGCCAGTATTCCTCAACTTCTCAAGAAGCATAATTGAATCCTTAAAACCATATATATCAAAAAACTTAGGATTATTAGGTAAAGTACCATTAATTAAAAGTTTAAAAGAATCACGAATTAAGAATTCCTGTAATGGATTTGGAATCTTATCGATGGAATTATTTGAAATAGACGGAGGAATAAAAGCGGGGATTTCAACACTTTTAGATTTTAAAACATGAGGTAAATCAAGTGAATCCCCGGGTTTTACACAAATGATCTTATCAAACCTTCTTAAAGAATAATATCCAAAGTTCGATGTTAAAATATGATTTATTTCTCCATGTACAGTCAATATAAATTGTGTGTGTTTTGAAAAGAGGAATCTCCATAAAGAAATATATAGTTTTGTAAATAGACCACTAACGTGAAAATGAATTACATCAAAGCGTTTATGTGTCAAAATAAATATTGGTAAAGACAGGTACTTAAGATATTTTAATGCCTTTGACTTTTTATTAATTACATTTTCAGAATGAGTATTGAATTTAACTACACAATAGCCCTTACTGATTAAAATACCATATAATCGATGAACACTTACACTAACTCCTCCAAGGTATGGAGGAAAAGGGCTGACCAAAAGAATTCGTTTCATATATTAATTTCAAGTATTAACTTCCGCAAGAATTTGTTTCTTTTAGTTTTTTTTGCGCTAATACTTCTTTGTAAACCTGATCAAATTCTTCACCCATTCTATTAATGGAAAAAAATGTGTTAATTCTTTGCTTTCCTTTATTGCCCATTAAAATACGTATCTCTTCATTATTCAACAGGAAATTAATCAAAGTAACAATTTTTGAAGCATTTCGCTCCACACAATAACCTGTTTCTCCCTCTATTATTATTTCTTTGCTGCCACCAATTGTATCAGTCGATATAACAGGCTTACCCAGGGCCATAAATTCCATAATTGAATTGGAAATACCTTCGGAATATGTGCACAAAATTCCTATATCTGAAGCTGCAATAATAGGCTCAACTTCTTTCTGAGTACCGGTTAAGATGACATTACTAATATTCTCATCTTTTATCCTTTTTTGAATACGGTTCCATTCCGGTCCGTCTCCAACTCCTATTAATGTAGCATCACTTCTGATTTTCTTTAATTCCTTTGCCACATCCAAAAACAGATCATAATCTTTTAATGTTGAAAAAGTCGCTATCATGGCTAACATAAAGTTAGTAGGAACCTTAAACTCCTCCCTCACTTTTTTTATGTCATACTTTTGTTGAAATCTTTCAAGATTAACACCATTCCATATAACTTTTGCCTTGCTAATATCAATTTTATATGCTGTAAGACCTGCGTTTGAATTTGAAAGAATAGTATTGGAGAAAAAAATGACAGTATTAAAATAAATATATTTTAATGAAAATAGTTTAATATTGCTTTTAGCATCTGCAATCAGACTGCAAATTAAAGGAACATTCCGAATCAATTTTGTCGGAATAGCATAAAATGCAGTCATGCTCCCCCACGAATGAATAATATCTGGTTTGAAGCTTTTGCAATACCTATAAAATTTAACAAAAAGCCTTGGATCATGTTTTATCCCTTTTCTTTCAATAATTTTTATTTGAATACCCAATTTATAAACATACTGATATTGGATTAATTTCTCGGTAAGTACAAGGGCTATAGTGTAATCGGTGTATTCTTTTAAATACCGGATCAATTCCAGTATACGCCGCTCTTTACCTCCGTAAGTCAAAGAATCCATGAAAAAAAGAATTTTCATTATATTGTTTTAATTTATATTATCCAATATATAAACTCGATTAATAATCAAAGAATTAGATTTAATATATTAATCAGATCCTATTGGAATAATCAAATGACTTTTCCTTCTGATTTTTTTTATTGTTCTGAATTTTCCTGTTTCTTAAAAATGTTTTCCACTGAATTATTGGAGAAAAAGCCCATTTTATACCATCTACAACTATAATATCATCCATTACATTTATAGTATGAATTGTATGCATCCCATAATTAAATTTATTTTTTTTATTTATGGAAATATTCATAAAAGGCTCTTCAACAACATTAATTTCGTTTAATTCGGTCACCACATTAATAGTCATTGATTCACCATATTCTTTTTTGCAGTTTTGTGTCGGTCTGTAAATAATCCCGTCGACCTCAATAAAATTTCCCGCAGCCCTGTTACCATCTAATCCGCTTTTAATTGGATTACCGGGATGTGAGACATATGGTCCCAACAAACTATCTGAAAAATAGACGTACAGTTTATAGTCTACGTCATTTCCCCATAAAGTTCCAAATATCCAGTATTTGCCATCCTTTTTCAATATGGTAGAGTCACGCAATGGTAAGTCCAGGATATCCTGTAAAAAAGTAAGGGATTCATTCACGGGATCATATTTATAACATGATAATTTACCACTCTGACCTGCTTCGGGAAATATATAGGTATTGTTGTTTTCCGTAAATATAAAAGGATACGAAAGATGGCTTTTTGTATCTAAGATGATTTTATAATTTACCAGCTTAAAACTTTTATCAAGCGTCATTAATGATATTTTCCCATAATCATCATCATAGGAATAGTCTTCTAGGAGGATTTTGGTATTCTCATCTTTCGAGCTTAAAAGAAAAGGATCAGCATAGTACTTATCTGATGATTTTGCAAGTAACCAATCAATATCAGGATCAAATGTTTTGCTTCTTATAATATCTTTAATATTATCCCTGCATATTCCAACTATCCATTTTTTGAAAAATAATTTAATAAAATATTTTGAGAGAATCCTTTTCATTATAATAAGATTTTAGTAGTTATTTCATTACAATCTGATCTTTATAGATAGTTTTAAAAATTTTGATATTCTTTTTTTATCAGAAGCCGGTTCATCAAGGTGATTTTCAATTATTATAAAGTTCACTAAAAAGACAGCTTATTTCTTTTATTTTAGCAGCATTTAAACCATGATTATGTTCTACATACGCTTTTGCTCTTTTGGCAAAGTCGTTTGTATATCTGTTATCATCCATTGCCTGCAAGAGACTATCCAAATTCCCGTGAGTATTCTCGCCCAACTCTTCTTTTTCAATAATGGAGCCCGGATCAACGTTCAAAGATAACACCGGAATTCCATATGCCCATGCTTCGATAAATATATTAGGGAACCCTTCCATAGGAGAGGTGCTTATCAATGCTTTTGAATTTGCGATATATTGTAAAGTATCAGAATGACTTAGCTCTCCAAGCAGAGATACGTTTTGAAAAGATTTTAGTTTTTCATAATAAAAGTATCCTGTCTTGTCACGGGGCGGACCAATAATTTTAAACGTGTATAAAGGTGCTTTTTTAATTACTTCAAAGAATTCGGCTATTCCTTTTCGTTTGTCGAGCCAGCCGACATAAATGAAATAATTATGAGTAGGGTTTGAAATAACCGGAATCTGAGTTAGATCTATCAGGTTAGGAAATATTATCGATTTGATGCCTTTTTGGAGTAGCATTTGCTTCTGACCTTCATGCTGAACAAAAACAGCATCTGACTTATGCAGCAACCAGGGATAAACAATTTCACTGAAAATTCCATCAATAAAAACCCATAGATTGCGTATATTAGTTAAGTAATAATATTTCCATCTAATTTTAAAATTTATGATTTCAAGATCCGATGCCAAACCGAGAATGAATTTAGCTTTCACTTTGCGTGCAGCCCACCATACAAAAATATGTCTTGAATCACGGATACGACAGTAATATATATCTGCTTTCTGCTCTCTCAAGCCTAAATACAACTGTGGTAGTCTATGGGTAAGTGTACGGATCATTCTTATACCTTTATTCCATCCTTTAATTGGATAAATTTTTATACCATCATCAGTATTAAACTCTTCAGTAGTTTCATAGTCTAAAACTACAACTTCGTGACCACCTCTTGCCAGTGCTTTTGCGAGTAAAGCAATTTGCAATTCACCTCCTCCACTCGTCCTGCCCATAAGTGCTCTGCCAATATTCCCCCAAAAGCAAATTTTCATAGCTTATGGCTTTTTGCGGCTTCTGAAGTGGTCTTAGCCATTGGATTAACCCCTATATCTTTATACAACAACAAATGCTTATTCACACATTCTTCAATACTAAAGTTAGTGAGATAATATTGAATCAAATCCTCTTTTTTAATCTGACCTTTGTTTTCAAGGTAAGACATTATAGTACTGTAATAATCATTTTCAGAAACAGACCCAGATAAATATCCTGTAATCCCATTTTGAATTGTATTTATTAATCCACCAACAGGGGTACAGATGGGAATACATCCACAGGCTAATGCTTCTATCAGGCTAATTGGCATTCCTTCAGAAGTAGAACTCAAACAAAAAGCATCGGAATTTAAAAGATAATCAGAGACATTATGCTTAGCTCCAAGAAAAATAATTTTATCACAGGCCAAACTTTTTAAACTCTTCCCTTCCTCTGAATCAAATCCGGAACCAATAATCAGCAAAACAATAAGTTCCCCATTTTGTACTAGTTTATTAAACACATTAATCAGCATTCTTTGATTTTTAACAGAACTGCAACTACCTATATGCAAAAAGATTGTATTACCATTATCTTTAAAATTCTGTATGTCATTTTTTACTTCTGAATATGCTGAAGTTGGGTTTGGGAGAATTCTTCCATTATATATTTCACTATAAGGTGAAGTTTTATAATAAGTAATAAAGGATTGAGAAGTTTCATTCGATATTGTTATGGCCTTCATTTTGAAATTTGTATAAAAATAACGCCTGATCCAATATTCAACCGAACTGTTGGCTTCATTCATAACGTTGCTATGAATAGTATGAAAAAATCTAATTTTAGTAAAAATAATTGCTAACGGGAAAACGTAGTTGACTAAATTGAGATGGCAATGTACAACCTGTGGCTTAATTCTTTTAATCAACTTAAAAAGTATAACAATATTATTTAACCTTAGTCCAACTGGAATTGAAAGATTAATATAGTTGATCTTTTCAGATATTTCCTGTTTGAAAAAACCAAAATTACCTTGTTTGTCGTCCCGCAAAACACATAAAGTCACATCATGACCTTGACGTGAAAGTTCATTTGATATGTCTACAACTAACCGTTCAGCTCCTCCTGGACCTAAAGAATACACTATTTGAAGGATTCTCATAATATGCTAATTTTTAAAATTCATCACAAATTAAATACTCCTGATTTTTCTACCACGGGTTTTCAAAAATAAGATTTTATTTTAAAAAAATAAATGTTCTATACAAGTATCTATCATCCTGTAAATATTATTTTTCTTTAACCTTGTTTATTGCTTAGATTTCAATTGAAATTCAGGAACTAATTTTACTTATGATTTGTTAAACGCTTTTGATTCTCTTCAATTTATTAACTCAACAAACAAGTCGCTAATTTGCTTTATCTTATCTTTATTTAAAATATGGTTATGCTCTACATAAGCTTTTGCTTTATTGGCAAATTTGTCTGTACTGATTGTGGTTGACATTGCATTTATCAGACTATCCAGATTTCCGTCAGCAACTTCACCTAAATCTTCCCTTTTAATAATACCTCCCGGATCAAAATATAAGGATAACACCGGGATCCCACATGCCCATGCTTCGATAAATATATTAGGAAAACCTTCCATTGGAGAAGTGGAAATCAAAGCTTTCGAGTTTAATATATGGTTTAAAGTTTCTGAATGACTGAGATTGCCAAACAGAGTAACATTTTTGCATGATTTTAATTTTTCATAATAAATATATCCTGTCCTATCGCGAGGCAGCCCAATAACTTTGAAAGTAGCAAAAGGGGTCTTTTCAACAAGTTCGAAGAATTCGGTAAATCCTTTGCGTTTATCAAGTGCACCAACAAAACAAAAATCCTGATGCATAGGATTTAACACTTTCGGTATTTTGTCGAGTTCAATTAAATTATTGAATATAATCGAGTTGATGCCTTTTTTAAACAAATTATTTTTTTGTCCTTCGTGTTGAACCAGAACAATATCAGCTTTGCGAACCAAGTAGGGAAATATTAATTCTGTCAGGAAAACTTTGAGAAACCAATATAGTCCTCCAAAATGAGTTAAATAATCATACTTTATTCTCATTTTCAAGTCCATAGCATCGAGATCTGAGGCCAGTTGAAGAATGAATTTGCCTTTCGTTTTACGAGCTGCCCAATAGGCTAGTATATGTCTGAAATCACGAATCTGGCAATAATAGATATCTGCTTTCTGTGCTTTTAAACTTAAATATAAATTAGGCAGACGCTGAGTAAAGAATCGAAAAAACCTTATACCTTTGTTATAACCTTTTATCTGGAAAACTTTTATACCATCATCTGTTACAAAATCCTTTTTTGACATAATGTCAACTATTACCACTTCGTTCCCCGATTTTGCCAATGCTTTTGCAAGTAAAGCAATCTGCAATTCACCACCTCCACTGGGTTTTCCTTCGAATGCGCTGGCAACATCACCCCATGTACATATCTTCATCACTTAGAATTTTTTGCAGCTTCTGTTAATGTAAAAGAAGCTATGTTATGATTATGTAATAAAATAAAAAAACGCTCCAAAAGTTCAAATAATTTCTCTATTGCTTCTTTATCAGTACGATATATTGAACAACCAGGCATGAATTCACTTGAATGAAACATCATTACAATATAAAACAATTTTATGCTTATTGATTCTTGCCATAATTCATCAAACAGATCAATATTCATCCAAAGATGTGGTCTTAACCAAAATGAAGGACTCTCATGAGTTCTGAAAATCTATTCTTTTTCCCACCGTACCTAAGAGTATCAATAAAAAATAACGCCCTTATTGCTACTGATTCTGCTTTAACCATTCTTCAAAAAAAAGCAATGACCAAATACGGGTGCTAAAGTCCTTCGTCCCAGTATTATTTTTTTCAACTATTTCTTTTATATATTTTTTGTTAAGGTATGAAGATACCAATGGATTTTGCGAAAGTAATACATCATTGACATACTTTTTTAAATCGTCTTTAAACCAAAGTGAAAGAGGTACATTGAAACCTTGTTTCGGATGTTTTAATATAATGTCGGGCAAAGAACTGGACATCGCCTGTTTGAAGATAAATTTTTGTTCTTTCCCTCTAAATTTTAATTGTGAAGGGATCTTAAAACTTAACTCGGCAAATTTATGATCCAATAATGGGACTCTAACTTCCAGTGAATTCATCATACTTGCCCGATCAACTTTTGTTAGCACACTGTCAACCATAAAGGTTTGTAAGTCCAGATATTGAAGGTTAGAAATAAAATCATTAGTAACACCATTTTTCAGAATTCCAACCTTGTAAGGCTCTGAAGCATTTGAAATAATACTAGCAGGATGATCATTCAATATTAATTTTTTTCTTTCCTCTATTGACCACATGTGCATATATGCGCTTACATAATTTTTGTTCCGTGAAAGGAGATACGATGCACTTTTCCCTTTCATGTTGTTTGGAATTATTTTATAGATACTACCCCAAAGAAGTTTATTATAGAAAGAAGATTTGAAATTGAAAGGATAAGAATACAGTCTTCTGAGGTATGAGTAGTGATTATATCCGGCGAATAACTCATCGCCACCATCACCCGATAGTACTACAGTCACATTTTCGCGGGCCATTTTGGACACATAATAAGTGGGAATTGCTGATGTATCGGCAAAAGGTTCATCATAGCCGTGAATTAGTTTAGGTAATAAACCAATTGATTCCGGTTCAACAATTTGTTCGTGATGTTCACAGTTGTATTTTCTGGCCACCACCCTGGCATATTTCAATTCGCTATATTCCTGCTCTTTAAATCCTATAGAAAATGTCTTTACAGGTTGGTTGGAATTTTTGGCCATCATGGCAACGACCGAACTCGAATCAATGCCTCCACTTAAAAATGCACCTAAAGGAACGTCGGAAATCATATGAAGTTTAACTGTTTCCGAAAGACAGTCTTGAATTTCTTCTATCCATTGATTATCTGTCTTTGAATAATCAGGCGCAAATTGTATTTCCCAATATTTTTGAATATCAATCGATACTTTTTCTTTGAATGAAAGAAGAAGATAATGACTTGGTTGGAGTTTCTTTATAGTTTTAAAAATAGATAAATCACTGGTGATGTAACTAAAAGCAAAATACGAATCCAATGCATCATTTGATAATGTTCTATCAACATCTCCTGCTTTCAGAATAGCTTTAATCTCCGAACCAAAAACAAATTTTTCTTTATCTGTATAATAATAAAAAGGTTTAATGCCAAAGCGATCCCGAGCACAGAATAGTTGTTGCTTGTTTTTATCCCATATAGCAAATGCAAACATACCCCGTAAGTACTGAAGACAACTGACACCGTATTCTTCATAAAGATGCAGAATAACTTCTGTATCAGTAGCTGTTTTAAATTTATAACCTTTCTTTTTTAATAGTCCGCGTTGCTCCAGATAGTTGTAAATCTCCCCATTAAAGACTATAGTTATACTTGAATTATTGTTCGATAAAGGTTGATGGCCGGTATTTAAGTCAATAATACTTAAACGTCGAAAACCCAAACCGACATTATTATCGACATAAAAACCTTCATCATCTGGACCACGGTGCTGTATTGTATCTGACATACTTTTTAAAACGGAAGTCTCTATTTTTCTTTTATTATCAAAATAAATTGCACCCGAAATACCACACATATCATATTTATTTAGTAGTTATTTTATTATGTCTGAAAATCCTTGGTAATCCGGAATTCTTCAAAAAAAATAGAATTCTATGAATAATACCTTAATATATGGTTTAATAGGTAATTAAATAATCTTGAAATTTTTCATCATAACGTCTAATAAGTTCGCTATTTATACCACTCTCAATAGTTTTGACTCTGTTATATGTGCGTATGATTTCATATACTTAAGGATATTATATTCATCATTTTTAGGAATAAAGTGAATTAATAAAACCAATCATTCTTTTAGCTTGAAAATTATAATTAAAAATTGTTGTTGTTAATTCTTTGCCTTTCAACCCAATTTGTTGAGCAAATTCGTAATTCGTAAGGACATAGTCTAATTTATCAGTAAACGCATCGATACTGTCCGGTTCTGATAAAAAAACATTTTCATTGTCTTTCAGGTATACAGGAATTTCGCCAACTTTAGTTACTACAACCGGTTTCCCCGTTGCCAGGTATTCCGTCAATTTTGAAGGGAATCCGGCATCGGCTACTAGGCTCCTGGGACGAGCCAAGGCAAGTATTTCAGCATTACATAAATATACTGGTATATCTTTTCTGGATAATTGACCCAAAAAAATTACTCTTTTATTAATTTTCAATGCAGCCACTAAATCTTTGATAATCCTTTCATCTTTTAATGAATCACCTTTCCCGATTAATACAAGATTTATTTCAGGATACTTATTAGATATTTTTGTAAAACTTTCAATTAAAATATTTACTCCATCCTTAAGAATCGTTAAACTTCCACAATACAATATATATTTAAAAGGTAACGGGGAATTAAAATGATTGTTAAACCTTTCTGTGTCAACTGTACTTGGTACCAGAAATAGTTTTCGTTGACTTACTCCATGCTTCATAAAAAAATCAACCAAAAATAACGATATACAAAATACTCCATCACATAAATTCGACTCAACATATAACTTAAATACTCCAATATTTTTCTTCAAAGCACCTTTATGATAGTAGCGTAAAGGATGCTCACTGCATTCTATTAATAATTTTGTTTTGTTAATTCTGGATAAATACCATGCAAATAAATGAGTAGAAAGTCGATTGGTAAAAACGTTGATAGTAATTATCTTATCGTTTTTATTTATTCTTCTTAATAATATAATAGTTTTAAAATATTTTATAAATTTCTGCCATCTACGGATTACAAAATATTTATTTCTTTTTCTTTGTCCGAATGGATGATAAAAATAAATCCCATTTACCTGACCATCATTTGTTATAATATATTCGTTCTCAAAACAAATTACATGAACTTTAATACCATTTTCGCTAAATCCTTTTGCATAAGTATATACCCGATTTGTAGCAGCATTCCCTTCTGGAAAAGTAAACACGTCACCAAAAATTACCAGAGCCATTATTACTATATTCTAGTTTAAAATACTTTGCTAAGATACTGGAAAAAACATGACTATATGAACTGATTTTACTTTTAAAAATAAAATCAGTTTATCCCACTCCATAAATTGCTAAGTTTACAGTTCCCAATAATCAATTTTAAAACTCTCCATGAGGTATCCTCAATCTGATAATCTTCAGGAATACTAGTTACCTCTCGGGTACTCTTTTCTTTAATTACCAGAGAAATTGAATTAAGAATTGTATTCGGATCGAAACCTGTAAGAATAATAGATCCGCTATCCTGTGCTTCCGGTCGTTCCATAGACTGTCTCAATGAAATCGCAGGAAAACCTAAAATTGATGATTCTTCGCTTATCGTTCCGCTATCGGATAATGTGCACAAAGCATGTTGTTGTAAATATATATAATCAAGAAATCCAAAAGGTTTTGAAAACAGTATCTTTTTGTTAATGTCCGTATCTCCCATTTGTTCAATTCTCTTGCGTGTGCGGGGATGTGTACTCACTATAACAGGCAAGTTATATTTATTAGCCAGCTTATTTAATACAATAATTATTTTTTTCAGATTAGTTGGATTGTCTACATTTTCTTCACGATGTGTCGAGACCAGAAAATATTCCCCCTTTTCTATACCCAATGTTGATAGAATATTTGATTTATTTATTTTAGGAAGATAATAATTCAGTACTTCACGCATAGGGGAACCGGTCAGATATATTCGTCTGTGGGGTAGTCCTTCACTTAAAAGATGTCTGCGGGCATGTTCAGTATAAACAAGGTTAAAATCCGCAATATGATCAATAATTCTTCGGTTGGTTTCTTCAGGAACATTAAAATCAAAACTACGGTTACCAGCTTCCATATGGAAAACCGGTATATGCATCCTCTTTGCTATATATGCTGAAAGACATGAATTTGTATCCCCTAATACAAGAAATCCGTCAGGCTTTTCTTTTTGAAGTAATCCTTCGACTTTGTACAAAATATCTGCAATTGCTGCTCCCAGTGAAGTAGTGTTTATTTCTAAAAAATAATCAGGCCTTCTTAATTCAAGCTCATTCCAAAAGACCTCATTTAATTCATAATCATAATTCTGCCCGGTATGTATAATCACCTGGTTTACATATTCATCCAGAAGGGTCATAGTTCGCGATAATCTTATGATTTCGGGTCGTGTACCCACTACTGTTACTATTTTCAATTTTGTCGGGGTCATAGTTGAATTTTTTTATGGCGTTGTTGTATGAATTCAGAATAAAAGAATTAAACAAAAAATAATTAATTCATGCCAAAATAATAAAGTGAATTCCCAAAAATAATTATTTATTATTTACTACACTTTTTCAAAAAAAGTGTCCGGATCATTTGGTTCAAAAAACTCATTTATCCAAAACAGTGTAATTAACTCATTATCTCCAACATTCGTAATGTTATGAGTGTACCAAACTGGCATATCTACGAAAGAAGGATGTTCTCCGTTAAGTTCAAATCGAAGTTTTTCGACAGTTCCAATACGACGTAACTCAATAATTGCTTCCCCTTTGATCACAATGAATCTTTCAATTTTTCTGGTGTGATAATGATTACCTCTGGTCACACCAGGTAAAGTAGTGGAGAATGAAAACTGTCCGCCCAGTGATGTCTTAATAGTTTCTATAAAAGCACCACGATGGTCTGTATTCTTCTTTAGCCGAACCGGGTAACGTGAAGAATGGTCCATATAACTTCTGAAAGTATTGAAAAGATTTACTTCAAAAATGCTATTCAATTCGGGAAAACAATGTCCTTCAAAATAATTCTTTTTAAAACTTTCGAGCATTAGTAGTATTTCAGATACTTTGTTTTCAGATGTATGTTGAACTTCATACCTGACTATATTTGAGCCTGTAGTCGGATCTATAATTTTTCTATATAACAGGTCAACCAGTTCATTTACATATATAAGTTGAACATTAGCATCAATCTCAATTTTAGGCAGTCCAAGATGTGTTAACTGATGGCAAAAGGTAGCTACAACCGAATTATAAAATGGATTACCGAATGGACCGAAAACATTTGGGATAATAAATCCGGTGAACCGGGCTTGATTCTGTTCAGCCCACTGTTCAAAAAGCAAACGGCCATCACGTTTTGATTTTCCATAAAGGTTGGCTCTCTCTTCCTGTGTAGAAGAAGAGAAGAGTATATGAGGACGTTTTACTGTTTCTTCCAGAGCATGTATTAATTGCTTAACAAGCTTTATATTTGTGTCATAAATCACCTGCGGGTCACTATGGCGATTCATGGCAGCAAGATGAACAATTGTATCACAATTGGCTACAAATTTTTTTAATTGATCTTCGTTTTCAAAATAGCTATCCTTAAAAGGGATCATAATTATTTCCTCCTTCTTAAGGTTAAGATAATTAAACAAATGTGTCCCAATAAAGCCGGATTGTCCGGTAATACCAATTTTTAACATGTTCTTAGCTTTCAGTGTTTTGCGTTGATATTTTAGCGTTTGGCACTCATACTTTCTTTTTTACATCCTCCTTTATGAAATCCAGCTTCAAAAGCAATTGTTTAGTTTCTTTAAGGTTCAAACGTGAGGTATTATGAGAAGTATATTCTTCCGTTAGAGAGATCTTTGCTTCTCCTTCAAGAAAAAAACTATTATAATTCAGGTCGCGGGTATCAGCAGGAATACGAAAATAGTTGCCTAAATCTTCAGCTTTTAACATTTCTTCACGGTTTACAAGTGTTTCATAAAGCTTTTCACCATGACGTGTTCCGATAATCTTAATCGGATTATTTGCTCCGTATAAATTCAACAAAGCTTTTGCGAGCACCTCAATTGTAGCTGCCGGTGATTTTTGAACAAAGATATCACCTGGATTACCATTTTTAAATGCAAAAATCACTAAATCAACAGCATCATCAAGGGTCATCATATACCGGGTCATATTTGGATCGGTAATGGTTAGCGGATTACCTTTTTTTATTTGTTCGACAAAAAGAGGAATAACCGAGCCTCTTGAAGCCATAACATTACCATAACGGGTTCCACAAAACACAATACCTGTGCCCATCAGGTTTCGAGATTTTGCAACCATTACCTTTTCGCTCAATGCTTTAGACATTCCCATAGCATTAATAGGGTAAACAGCCTTATCCGTACTAAGTACTATTACCCTACCAACTTTATTTTCAATAGCAGCATTTAAAACATTTTCACATCCCAACACATTAGTTCGAACGGCTTCTACCGGAAAAAATTCGCAAGAAGGAACCTGTTTCAAAGCAGCTGCCTGGAAAACATAATCAACTCCTTTCATAGCACTATTTATGCTCTCATAATTCCTGACGTCCCCGATATAATACTTAATTTTTGAGTTATTATAAAACTGACGCATATCATCCTGCTTTTTTTCATCTCTGCTGAAAATTCGAATTTCCTTGATCCCCGTTTGCAGAAAACGCTTCAAAACGGCATTCCCAAATGAACCTGTACCTCCTGTAATAAGAAGGATTTTGTCATCAAATAAGCTTTTCATAGTTATGATTTCTTCTACTAAATTTAAAAATTACAATTTTAATAAGAGTTATACCTCATTAAATTTCGTTTTATCCGACCTGGAATATTCTTGATCCGACTTATTTGAAATACTAAGTATTTTGAATAATAATCCCATTTATTATATGCTTTCATCACAAAGGTTTTCAGAGAATATATTTTCCTCCCTAAAATTGCCTCAACATCATTATTTTCTCTTAATTCTATTTTAATTTGACCTGATCTTATATCTCTCATCATGTTTATTACTTCTGAGGGATGACTACCTCTGTAATATTCAAGCCAGCTGGGCAACCAATAATGCCTTTCGATATTAAAAGGGTTTGTCAGCTTAAAATAATTATTATCTGCCCATTCAAGTATATCTGAACAATCGTCAGGTTTTTCATCTTTATATACCATTGTTTTTTGTTTAACCTGCCATGGAAAAAGATGAGAGTAATGATACATGTAAATGCCTTTCTTTTTTAACTTCTTTCCGCTAAGCCAATTAATTTTCCTTAATTCTACTCCTTTATCATTGAGTATGGTAGGTGGCTCATGTGTAACATATTTATAACCTTCACCCCATTTAAACAATCTATGACAAAATGCACCGCCTCTTAAAAACATCCAACCCTCTATTCTAAAGATAATATCCCCCCAAAAGCTCACAAATGGAAATGTAACAGCTGTAATGGAAGGATTTTGCTTCAGCAGATTAATTATAATTAGCATATCATCTTCTTTATAGAATTCATCAATATCTATCTGCCAAAGATAATCGCCGGTTGCACGTTCAGCAAAAGCTCTGGACTGTGGTGTTCTGTCGTTTCCCATTTCATCCTTTTTAGGCCAGAAGCCGTCTTTGGTGACAATCGTAAGTTTGTTGCCAGGATCTTCGTCCTTCTTAAATTTGTATAAGCTTTCCAGGGTGCCATCTATCGAATGGCCATCAGGAGTACAAACAGATTTTGCATCCACATGCCCACCTTCAACTACAATTATTTCATAAGCAAAAGGATAAACCGATCTTAGGCAATAGCGTGTAAAAGGTTCGCCATTTAAAACAATAATACCGAAGGTGATTTTAGGGAATTCCGGACTATTCATGATTTTGCTCTTTAGTTGTTGAATCATTATGATTTTTATTGGCTAATAATAAAGCGGATAAAATACCTAAATACCATAAACCCATTGCATATCGGTCCGAGGACATAAAGGTTGATGAGATGAAACTTCCTAGTACCTGTGAGACAATAACTAATAAAACCAGTAGAGCCAATTTTGATAATACGTCATCTCGTTTCATAAATAAGGAAAAAGCTTTTAAAATCGATACAATATAAAGTAAAACAAATAAGACAAAGCCAATAAAACCCCATCGAAATACTATTCCGGTCCATACTAAATCCCAATTTACGATTGTCATATCTTTTACCATAGATAATTGAGTTTCGGTTACGGGTCCGTTTCCTAAAATTAGCTTATCCTCATCAATCATATCAAAAATTTCACCTGTTCTGGCAAAACGATACAGGAGCGAATTTGATGATTCATCATTAGGACTCTGTTTCAACTCTTTAAAACGGTAAAAAAAGAAATTGGAACTAGCCGGAAAAAATTTTGCGATAGCTACAAATAAAATTAATCCTATAATGCTTGTCAACAAAATATTTTTAACAGCAGCAGAAAAATTACTTTCTTTATAAGCATTTAATAGATAGTATAAAATAATAATAAAAATTGTAATTATTAGAAAAGACCTGGTATATGAAATAAAAAGAGCCAGAAAGTTTATGATAACTAAAATGAAGAAGGTAACTTTCTTATGCCGTTTAAAGACAAATAAATAAGAAATTGAAAAAAACCAAAGAAGAGGCATAAACCAAAATGTTCTTGTAATAACTTCTCCCTGAAAAATTTCACTGATGTATTCTTCGCTTTTGTAAATTGTCAGATGTAAACCCTGGTGAAGTATATATAAACACGAAGCCAAACTATTAACAAGAACTATGCTGTATAAAAAATCTGCTATTAGATTAGGTCTGTAATAGCGAAGAATATCTTTAATAATAAAGTATCCTAAGAATAATGAAAAAATTGTTAAAAATTCTATAAAAACATTTTCAATACGAAGATATTCTATGTATACAACGATTAAATCTATAACTGAGATTATCATTAAAACTATAACAATGTAATCCAGCGAGTTTCTTTCACTTTTATTGTATAAATTGTTGCTAATGCTACTATATTTAGAAGTATTAATAATTCTAAATATTATCCAAAATATAATCAACCAGGCTATAAACAAAATGTCAGGGGCAAATCTCCCTGGGATAGCAAATATTTTTACATTTTCGAAAAAAATGCAATAGCGCAAGAACATCAGGAAAGGAATACCTAACAAATAGATTGGGTTTTTTACTGAACGAACCAAAAAATAGAATAAGAGTAAATAAGGTAGAAGTTTTGTGAATAATGATATCATAAGCTTTAAGTATAATGTTGAAAAGAAATCCTTAAATCTTCATCGTCTTAACTAGTACTTCTTTCAAATTAGTGACAGATTGTTGATGCATGTATAGATCAATAGAATCGGCGAATGATTTTTTTGATATTTCTTTAAACTTTTTATATTGTTCAATTAAAGAATTAAAATCTTCTTTGTAAGTTAATCCAAGATTGTTTTTTTTCACACGGTAACCTATTATACCTTCATCAGGAACGAGAACTGGTATTCCATAGGTTAAAGCTTGTAACATAACTCCGCTTGAACCATAAAAACTACGATAAGGTAGGACAAGATGACTCACAGACTTAAAAAAGCACTCTATAGTAATTGGATCAGAAATGTACTGGTCAGTTTCCATGATCCTTTCATTATCACAAAGAATTTTTCTGAATCCATCAACATCATAATAATATTTTTCCCTTTCATCACGTAGCCCACAGTGAACAAAGCATGCATTTTGTTCAATAGCCATCTTTAGAAGCAGATCATATCCCCTCCGCTTTTGAGCTGTGCCAAAATAAAGAAAAATAAATAACCCTTTGTTTTTTTCTGTAAACTCTTTCAGCCTATCAATCCAAATCCGTTGTTCTATGTATTCATACCTCATGAGTGTTTCGGCAAATTGCTGGAATACATCGGGTAACCATTGAGTTAATTTGTGATGTGCGACAAAGTTTTCATCAATATATAAAGCAGAATCTAAAAGTCTATGATGTTTTAATAAAAGACCATGAAACAAGCGGTCGTCAGTTCTCCATCTGGAGGTAAAATGCTTTATATATCTAAGTTTATCTAGAAAACTCAATTTCTCATAATAATAAAAAGGTCTTAAGAAAATACCAATTGTTTTTCCGTATAATTTGTTGCGTTTACAATTAATTTGTGCATTAAATAAAGAAATATGATGATCGGCTTCAGCAAAAACAGTCAGTTCAATATTGTATTTATTTTGTAATTCAATAATTTCCATCGCTGATATTTCCAAGCCACCTTGTGCATAAGAACTTGTATCAATCATTGTAACTCTATCGTCTTTCTGAAGCTTCTCAATATATAGGGAAGTTGTGATTTTTTCAGTCAGATTACCTGCAATGAAAATATTGAATTTTAGCTCACCTAAAATATGCGATAATACAAATACATATACTTGTCTATGGCCGTCGAAACCCGCTGAATAGATTAATGCGTTATGCATAGATTTGAATTAATTCTCCATTACGTTTAATATTACCACAATGCATGAGCTTATTTCTTTAAGTGATATTTAATTTCAATGAAGGTTGTTAATATTGTTCATATTATAGTATTTACTTAAACTGGTTTTCACCAAATACGCCATTCATCAAAATCAATACCATGACAATTCTCAGGCAACATTCTCATTCCTAAAAACATACCCATATTTGAACTGAACGTGCCTATAAAATGACTCGCATGTTCAAGTACCACCATTGAGGAAAAAAGGCGGATGTGATTGTCTTTTTTCTCCAAATTACTCAATTGGTTAAAATCAGACTGATAATAACCTCTCTCATGGAGTTGGCATAATGTATAAAAATGCCATGTGGTGTAGGATGCCTTCAACTCATGAATGACACTGTAATCATCGGTTGAAACAAATGCTGTCCTTATATTACTCATTGTTTCAGCTTTGTTTATAAATAAACTTACAGGCACATGCTGCGATTCAATGAATTTATCACCACGCCTGATATGAAAACCGATGTACTTGGCGGGAAGATCTAATTCTTGAATCATGTTATCAATTTCCCTCTGAATCTTCTCATTGAATCTCCATGTTAAATCGGTAAGAATTTTGCATAAGCATCTAAAGTTACCATAAAAACCAAGGTTAGGAATTTCAACATCCTCATAAGGATTTTGTTCATGGGCTTTAACAAATACATCCTGAGTTAACAACCTACCAATTCCGAGCGTTCTCCTCAAATGGTGCGAAATAGGATTATAATCAAAATTGGCTTTCAGTATACCAAATCTCATCAAACCCCTTACAAAAAGTGGATAGTATTCATTTGATCCATAAGGGTATGGGCGGCGGTTATATTTTAAATGAAATTCATTAAAAACCTCAGTACAAAATGGAAGAAAAAAATCCGTCCAGCCTTTGTTAAATCCGAAATTTGCATTACTGGAGAAAAGCTGAAACTGGTAATTGTTCCTGAGACACCAAACCATTGTCAGAATCATATTGTTGTATTCAGAGAAAAACCCAGCATTCAGACCAATTCGATATATAACTTTTCTCCTGAAAGATTTATTAATATAATAATAATTTTTTTCTGTCAGCATCATTTTAGCATCAATAATCCACTTTTTGTTGCCGGAAATTCTAATCCGGTACGGCCCTGGATACCCTTACAATTAACTTTAACAGAATTAGGAAAGCTTACTAATACTTCAATATTGGGTTGGGTTATGTCTATTGTCAATCTAAATTCATTTTTTGTAAGGGAATCTGGCAGAACGATAGTTTCATTCATTTCAAAATTGCCCTTTTTAAATATTTTAATTTGGCCATATAGGTGACCTGGAGAGTATAACATTTGCAGATGATCGTACTGATCAAAAAATCTGACTTCAAGTGCCATTCTTCTTTCTTCTGCTAATCTTCCCCTAATATTGATATTTAATTTATTTTCCTCGGGACTTATTTCAATCATGTTAGAAGTCAAATTATTTATTGTTATTGATTCAACCATAATTTGATTGTTACAAATTTTCATGGCATCAATAATTTCCCCTGATACAATTGTATTGGTTTTCAGATATTCATTAATTACTTCAACTGTGTTACCCGTTAAAAGAATCTTGCCTTTATCGATCAACATTACTCCTGAACATAGTTGCTCTATTGCAGTAATATTATGACTAACAAACAACACTGTACGACCTTGATATTGACTCACATCATGCATCTTTCCAAGACATTTCTTTTGAAATTCAGCATCTCCAACAGCTAAGACCTCATCTATAACTAAAATCTCGGATTCAAGATAAGCAGCGACTGCAAAAGCTAACCTTACATACATTCCACTGGAATAGCGTTTAACAGGAGTATCCAAAAATTTCTCAACCTCAGAAAAGGCTACAATTTCGTCAAACTTACTTTTGATCTCAGCTCTGTGCATTCCCAAGATGGCACCGTTTAAAAAAATATTCTCGCGTCCGGTAAGTTCAGGATGAAAACCTGTCCCCACTTCAAGTAAGCTGGCTATTCTACCTTTAATTGTCATTCTACCAAGAGTAGGTTCTGTTATACGGCTCAAAACCTTTAACAAAGTAGATTTCCCTGCGCCATTACGGCCAATAATACCTACCCGTTCCCCCTGCCTGACGTCAAAATTCACATCATTTAATGCCCAAAACTCTTCTTTCTCCGCTGTTTTAATAACTGGTCTGTTTGTCACTAAGTTTTTTGTTTTATGTAACGTTCCTTTTACTTTATCGGCAATTACATCTCTTAAAGCAACGTAGCCGGATTGCCCCTGGTGCCTTATGATATAACTCTTACTTAAATGCTCAACTTTTATTACAACGCTCATAATAAATTTCAAATTATATCGGCAAATGTTTTCTCCATTTTTCTGAAGTACCAGATCCCAAAGATGAGGAGAAAAATAATCAATCCTATTGAAAGCATCAGACCGGGTAAATAAATCTGGCTATTACCTCCTATAATAGACCAGCGGAACCCATCAATAACACCTACCATCGGATTTATTGAATACAATAATCTCCATTTTTCCGGAACAACGTTGCTGCTGAAACCAACCGGAGATACATACAAACCGAATTGAACTACAAATGGTACAATGTATTTAAAATCCCTGTATTTAACATTCAAGGCAGCTACATATAAACCGGCACCCATAGCTGTGAGGAGAGCTAATACAAGAAACAGAGGCAGGTAGAGAATTGTCCACGAAGGAACATAATGGTACCATATCATCAACCCGATCAAAATAATAAATGAAATAAGAAAGTCAACAAAATTGACAATAACTGCACTCGCAGGAATAATTAACCGCGGGAAATATATTTTTGTAAGCATATTGGAATTGGCGAGAAGCGAATTGCTCGCTTCACTAAAAGAAGTAGAAAAGAACTGCCATGGCAACATGCCAGCATACACTAAAATAGGATAAGGCACACCCTCTGAAGGTAGTTTAGCTAATCTTCCAAAAATGACGGTAAAAACAATCATGGTTAATAAAGGACGTATTAAGCTCCAGGCCAGACCAATAATTGTTTGTTTGTATCTTACCAGTATATCGCGCCATGCCAGGAATAAAAATAATTCACGGAAGCGCCATAAGTCATTCCAGTAATTCTTTTTTAACCGATTTGGTTCAATTATCAATTCAATTTCATTAGGCTGTTCTGTCATTTATTCAGAAATTAATTTCAAATAGTTAGCAAAAACTTATTCTGCGATCAAACATTTGCAAATATAAGAGTTTTTGCTTAAGTATCTTTCTGTTCAAAGTACTTCTTTAATCAGGTTGCAGGTTAAGCCATGGTAAATGCAATTCTTGTCCTTTTGCTCTCCACATTCACCCTTTCAAAATTATCAGATATAGATTTGACCAGTGATTTTAGAATCTGGTAATAATAAATGTTTTTTTTTAAAAACAGGAATTAAATGAAAAAAGATTTTATATTTGACATCAAGAAACAAGTTACTGGTCCTTAAAATACGGATGTTAGTCAATTATTTCATGCAATATACCAAATTACATGAGTCATTTTAAAAAGAAACTACTCATCTTATTATATATTCCAATATGTTTATCCCTTTCGGGTACAACATATTATGTTTCACCTGATGGCAAAGATTCAAATTCCGGTTCTATCGATCTGCCATTTTATACTTTAAATAAAGCATGGGCGGTAATTTCTGCAGGTGATATTGTTTATATGCGTGGTGGTACATATGTGTATTCAGTACCGACAGTATTCAGTAATAAAAGTGGTACTTCAGGGAACCTTATTAAGATTTGGGCTTATCCGGGAGAAAAACCGGTTATTGATTACAATAGTTTTACCCCTATAACTCAGATAATGGGTATAACTATGAGTACTACCAATTATCTGCATATAAAAGGAATAAGGATTTCAAACATACATCAACCAACATCAGGGACTATTTCGCAATATGGGATTATGCTTTGGAAAGCTGTAAATAATTGTCTTTTTGAACAAATGGAAATTGACCACATTGGGGGATGGGGTGTAACAATTGGAGAAAACAGTAGTGATAATACGTTTCTTAATTGTGATAGTCATCATAATGCTGACCCATATTCAAATAATGGTGAGCCCTATGGGGGGGCCGATGGGTTTGAATCTGCAAGTATTTCATCAACAGGGAATACGTTAATTGGATGCAGAGCATGGTGGAATAGTGATGATGGTTTCGATTTAAGAGAAAGTAATGGTAATTGGACGATAAAAAATTGCTGGTCATTTTGGAATGGTTATATTCCCGGAACGTTTACACAAGCTGGGAATGGTGAGGGCTATAAATTAGGGGGGAAAAAAACTCCTGCCTCAAATGATATACTAAGAACAGTTGAAAATTGCCTGGCTTTTGAAAATAGGACAACAGGATTTAGCCCTGATCCAGATGACCCTACAAGAAATTTAGGGGTTGAAATGTATAACTGTACATCGTATAATAATAAATTAGTAGGAATTAATTTTCAATATTCAAATGTAGGTATAGTAAGAAATAATATTGTATATAATAATGCTACAAATCATTATTCTTGGGGAACAAATGTTACGCATAATCACAATAATTTGGATATTCCTATAACTGTATCTGATGCAGATTTTGTAAGTGTCAGTTCAGTTGGCACAGATGGGCCCAGGCAAGCAGACGGAAGCTTACCAAATATAAGTTTTCTAAAACTTGCCACAGGATCAAAGTTAATAGACGCAGGTGTAGATGTTGGAATACCTTATGGTGGAAATGCTCCGGATCTTGGAGCATTCGAAATGCAGACTGGTGAAACTAATCCTATTCCTGTGTTAATCTCTGCCATTGTTGAAAATGAAACGCCGTCTCTTCTGGAAATAACCTATGATTTAACCCTCAATAACTTATTTATACCTGCAAATTCTTCTTTTAATGTTCAGATTAATTCTGCCACAAGGAATGTTAATTCAGTTGCAATTGTTGGAGCCAAAGTTCGATTAACCCTGGCAAATGCAATTGTTTATGGAGATATTGTTAGGGTAACCTACAACAAACCCTCAATTAATCCATTACAGACAACTTCAGGTGGAATGGCAGGAAGTTATAGCAACCAATCAGTAACTAATAATTGTGCTTCAGTTATCGTTATCCCGGTTTATATTAGTTCTGTTATAGAAAATTCCACACCTGCTATCTTAGAAATGACTTACAATTTAAGTCTGGCCAACAAAGTTCCTGCTACTTCTGCTTTCAATGTTCAGGTTAATTCTGTCGCCAGAACTGTTAATTCAGTCGCAATTATTGGAAGTAAAGTTCGACTAACCCTGACAAGTGCAATCGTCTTTGGAGATATTGTAACAGTGGCCTATGCCAAACCTTCAATTAATCCTTTACAAACAGCCTCAGGCGGAATGGCAGCGAGTATTAGTAATCAAAAAGTAATAAATAATTGTCTTGATCCCAATAAGTCTAATATCCCCCCGGTTCTTGTAATAAAGAATGAGCCAACCAGTTATTCAGGTTTTATTGGCCAAATAGATGCATCGGGAAGTTATAATGTAAAAAATGCTATTCTAAGTTATGAATGGACCGTCCCAAATAATGTAT
>Ga0209539_1000205_pt1 | contig 36425 bp, 33 predicted proteins | sample BarGraNGADG00312_2_FD_184499 | JGI IMG/M metagenome (GOLD analysis project Ga0209539, IMG submission 184499) | Arctic peat soil microbial communities from Barrow, Alaska - Barrow Graham LP Ref core NGADG0011-312 (SPAdes) (version 2) | ecosystem: Environmental > Terrestrial > Soil > Wetlands >...
GACAGCCGTCGGTGGCGACGGCGGGGAAGCCGTTGCCGCCGACGGCGAGGCTTCGCGGTCGCGGTAGGGTCACCGGGACTCGGTGGCGCTGACGACCGGCGTGATCGACACTGGTCAGGACTGCACGTGAGCGGGGAGGTTCGACGATGACGGATGAACGTGGCGATGCCGAACAGGGCATTGAGGAATCGAACGATCCCAAGGAGCGGTTCCGTGCTGCCTTGGCGGCGAAGAGAGAAGCTCAGCATCGCTCGGAGAGCGGCCGGCAGAACACCGGGTCGGTGAAGGGGGCGGAGGTCGCCGGGAGCGGTCACCGGGTGTTCCGGCGCCGCGCCGGCGGATAGCAGCGAGCGGCTCGACCGGCAGTTGTGACGCCGGTCGCCTCATGAGCACACGATCGCCTCGGCGGGGAGTTCCCCCAACGCCGAGGCGATTTCGTGCTGAGGCGATCTTGTTCTGACGCGAATCAGTGCTGGCGTTCGCCCTGACGCGCCCGGTCGGACGACCCCCGGCGCTGCGGGCCGCGCGCGGCCGGACGCCCGTGCTCCCCGTCCCGGGTGCCGCGGTAGCCGCCGGATCCGGCCGGACGACGAGGGCCGCGGTTCGGGGCGCCACGACGTTCGGTGCGGAAGCGCGGTTCGCTGACGCCGATCCCGCTCGGCTCGCGGCCGCCGGTCAGCTCGTCGACCATCCGGCGTCCGGGCTCGTCGTCACGGTGCATCTGGTGCCACGCCGCGCTGACGCCAGCGCCGGTCGTGAGGCGCTCGACCTCGCGACGCTGGTGCGGCAGTGCGAGCGTGAGAACGGTGCCACTCCCACCGGCGCGCGCGGTCCGCCCGGCCCGGTGCAGGTAGTCCTTCGAGTCCCCGGCAGGGTCGACCTGGAGCACGAGGTTCACGTCGTCGACGTGGATGCCGCGCGCTGCGACGTCAGTCGCGACGAGCACCGGAACCGTGCCGTCCTTGAAGCCCGCCAGCACGCTGTTTCGCTCGTGCTGCGACTTTCCGCCGTGCAACGCGCAGGCCAGTACGCCAACCTCGCGCAGCTGCGCTGCGACGCGGTCCGCCGCGAGCTTCGTCCGGACGAAGACGAGAGTCCGGCCCTCACGCGCCGCGATCCGCGCCGCGGTCTGGTACTTCGCGTTCGGCGGGACCTGGAGGACCAGGTGCTCCATCGTGGCGACGGATTCCTTGCTCGCGACGACGGAGTGGCGAACCGGGTCGTGCATGAAGCGGCGGACGAGCGCGTCGACGTCGCTATCGAGCGTCGCCGAGAACAGCAAGCGCTGACCCCTGGGGGCGGTGCCCTCGAGGATCGCGGTGACCTCGGGGAGGAAGCCCATGTCGGCCATGTGGTCGGCCTCGTCCAGGACGGTCGCCTGGATGTGGCCGAGCTCGCAGTTTCCGCGCCGGACCAGATCGGCGAGCCGACCGGGCGTGGCCACGACCAGGTGCACACCGCCCTGCAATGCCGAGATCTGGTGGGACATCGAGAGGCCACCGGCCACGAGCTTGAGCTTGAGCTGGAGGCTGTGCGCGAGCGGCTCGAGAGCGTCGTGCACCTGCATGGCGAGCTCTCGGGTCGGCACCAGCACGAGGGCGAGCGGCCGGCGCGACCTCGCGGGCCCGGCGTCGGCGAGTCGCGCGAGCATCGGCAGGCCGAAGGCGAGGGTCTTCCCGGATCCGGTGCGAGCGCGGGCGAGCACGTCGCGCCCGGCGAGGGCATCGGGGATCGTCTCGATCTGGATCGCGAACGGCGTCGTGATCCCGGTCCGGGCAAGTGCGGCCGTCAGCGGCTTCGGCAGACCGAGCTCGGCAAAGCTGGGACCGCCCTCGGGCGCCTCGGTGTTCGCCGCCGCGACAATCGGGGTCGTGGTCTGGTTCGCGTCCCCATCAGGGCGCGCGGGCAGGCTCGATCGAGCAGTCATGATGCCTCCGGTGGATGCACACGTCACCAGAAGCCGCCGGACGGCGGATTGCTGTGCGAGGACGAGCGCTGGATGGCGCTGCGTGGCTCGATTCGAGCAGCGTGCGGCGCGTAGGCGTTCAGTCTACGGCAACGACGTGGCCGCCCGGAACGGCGGTCCGGGTGACCTCCGTCACCAAGACCGCCACCGCGCGAGCACGCCCCTAGGAGAGCACGCGCAACCGGACGGTCTGTTCCATCTCCTGCATCTGGGTGATCACGGCCTGGTCGATGTCCGCGCTGACGTCCGTCACGACGTAGCCGAACTCGCCGCGAGTCGCGAGCAGCTGACCCTCGATGTTCACGCCGTGCTCGGCGAAGGTCCGGTTGACCGCGGCGAGGACCCCCGGCGTGTTGTGGTGCAGGTGCGCGAAGCGGTGGCAGCCGGCGTGCTGGTCGAGAGCAAGGTTCGGCAGGTTGACGCTCAGCGTGGTCGAACCGGTGTTGACGTAGTCGCGGAGCTTGCCGGAGACGAACTGGCCGATGTCGCGCTGCGCTTCCTCGGTCGAGCCGCCGACGTGCGGGGTGAGGATCACGTTCGGCAGACCACGCAGCTCCGAGTCGAAGTGGTCGCCACGACTCTTCGGCTCGACCGGGAAGACGTCCACGGCCGCGCCCGCTACGCGACCGGAGAGAACGGCCTCGCGAAGCGCCCAGTAGTCGACGACGAAGCCACGCGAGAGGTTGAGGAAGATCGCGCTCGGCTTCATCCGCGCGAACTGGGGTGCGCCGAAGAGGCCGGCGTTCCCGGCCCGCCCGTCGACGTGCAGGGTCACGACGTCGGCGACGTCGAGCAGCTCGTCGAGGCTCTCCACCCGGCGGGCGTTGCCGAGCGAGAGCTTCTCGCTGCTGTCATGGAAGACGACCGACATGCCGAGGGATTCGGCGAGGACGGAGAGCTGCGAGCCGATGTTGCCGTAGCCGACGATGCCGAGGGTGCGGCCGCGGACCTCGTGCGCGCCTTCCGCGGACTTGTCCCAGATGCCGCCGTGCAAGGCACCGTCGTGCTCGGTCAGCCGACGGGTGAGCGCGATGATCTCGGCAACCGCCAGCTCCACCACGGAGCGTGTGTTCGAGAACGGCGCATTGAAGGTCGCGATTCCGGCGCGCGACGCGGCGCCCAGTTCGATCTGGTTCGTGCCGATGCAATACGCGCCGATAGCGAGCAGATCACCAGCCTCCGCGAGCACTCGCGCGGTGACCTGGGTCTTGGACCGGATGCCGAGCAGCTGCACTCCTTGCAGAGCCTCGAACAGCTCGGACTCGTCGAGCGCACCGGAGCGCGTTTCGACCTCGATTCCCTGCGCCTTGAGGACGCTTGACGCCAATGGGTGAAGGTTCTCCAGCAACAGGGCTCTCAGCACGCCCCTATCGTCGCGGACGAGGGGCGCCAGGCCAAGTTGATACCGCGTGTCGGACCGGCACCGGCGCCGCCGTTCGGGTGCAGCGCGCCAAAGGACATCTGCGAGACTTCCGGCATGGGGATCCGAAGTCGACGTCGCGAACGCGAGTTCCGGAACCTCCTCCAACGGATGGAACGCCTCGACGACCAGCCGGTGGACCTGTACGCCCCCGCCTTTGGCGCCGGCGCGTTACCCCGTCGCCGGAGTGCTCTCCCGGGTCTTCTGGTGCTCCTGGTGATCGTCAGCCTGCTCGGCGCCTGGCGGTTCGGCCTGCTGTCCGGTCTCGGCGACTTCGCCGAGACCCGTGCGTTCATCAACGTCAACGGCAAGCCGGTCGCGGTCCCGTTCCCGCCGAAGAACACCACCCGACTGCTTCCCGCCGTGCCGGTCTCCACGCACGGCACGCACGCGTTCCTCTACACCCAGGCGAACGGGAAGCCGGTCGGGTACGACCCGTGCCGGCCGATTCGCTACGTGGTCCGCCCCGACGGCATGCCCTCGGTCGGCGAGCAGCTGATCACGGAGGCGGTCGCGGAGATCTCGGCCGAGACGGGTCTGAAGTTCGAGTACCTCGGGCCGACCGCGGAGAAGCCGGCACAAAGCCGGGCAGCGATCCAGCCGAGCCTCTATGGAGCCGACTGGGCGCCGGTCCTGATCGCGTGGACGACGGCGGACGAAGTGCCGGACCTGGCCGGAGCGGTTGCCGGGATCGGCGGCTCCGCGGAGGTGCCCGGCGCGGATGGTTCGGGCCAGTGGTTGGCGGCCGGGCGAGTCGCCCTGGACACCAAGGACATCCTGCGGATCATGGCGTACCGCAACGGCTATGCCCAGGCGCGCAGCGTGGTGTTGCACGAGCTCGCGCACGTTGTCGGGCTGGACCATGTGCAGGACCGGAAGGAGCTGATGTTCCCGGAGACCGCGTATCTCTCGGACTTCGGCCCCGGGGATCGAGAGGGTCTCGCGCTGGTCGGTCAGGTGGCCTGCGAGAGGGGCTGACGGTCCTGACCGGCAGGCCCGTCGGTCGTCATGCCGGCGGGGAGCGGTTCGGCGTGCACGATCCGCAGTTGACGCGTCGGCCGGGTCATCGCGACGTAGAGGTCGCCCGGGCCGCCCTCGAGGATCTCCGCGGGCTCGAGCAGCACGACGACGTCGAACTCGAGCCCCTTGCAGGTCCGCGGGGTGAGCACGCTCAGCGGCGCGCGCATCGAACCGGACTCTCCTCGTGGCGCCAGCAGCTCCGTGAGCGGGGAGGCGTCGAGCGCGGTGTGCACCGCGTCCAGACGGTCCCGGTGGACGACGACGGCCACCTGGCCAGGCTCGGTGCCCGCCGCGGCGTGTTCGGCCCAGAGTCCCCGGACCTCCTCGACGACCGTCGCCGCGAGACGGGCCTGGTCCGGCGCGGCGGTGGCCCGCACGGCGTCCGGAACAGTTCGGGCCGAGGTGAGCGCGCCGGGCACGATACCGGCGGCGCGCACGGTGCGTTGCGCGAGCTCGGCCACCGCCGCCGGGGTGCGGTAGTTGACCGTCAGGTCCGCGCGCCGCCAGCGGCGGTGCAGGACCGGGTCCAGGACCGCCGCCCAGTTCCGCGCACCGGCCGGGCTCGAGGTCTGCGCCAGGTCGCCGACGACGGTCATCGACCGGCTCGGGCAGCGCCGGACAAGCATCCGCCAGGCCATCGCGGAGAGCTCCTGCGCCTCGTCAACGACGATGTGCCCGTAAGCCCAGGAGCGGTCCTGCGCGGCGCGCTCGGCGGTGGTCAGTCGTGGGCCCGAGTCGGCGAAGCGCTCGGTCAGCATCTCGGCGGTCACCATGCCGCTTCCGGAGGTCGACACGACGCGCTGTGCGAACTCGAGATCGGCCTCCCGACGTTGTGCCTCCGCGAGCTGTTGCGCGCGCCAAGCCTGGTCGTCCTCGCCGAGCTCCTCGGCCGCCTCATCGAGGAGCGGGATGTCAGCCGGTGTCCACGCCGAGCCCCGGGCGCGCGCCAGGAGCCGACGCTCGTGCGCCGACAGCTCCGGCGCGGTCCTGGCCAGGTACTCGGGCGTGGCGAACAGGTCCTCGAGGAGACCCTGCGGCGCGAGGGGCATCCACGCGAGGTTGAGGGCGATCCGGATCTCGCGGGTGGTCCGCATCTCCTCGATGACCTCGCCACGCTCGTCCGCGGCGATCGGGTAGCTCATCTGCTGCACGTACTGCTCGGCCATCCGCGCGAGCATCTCGCGCACGAACGCGACTCGGGCCTGGTTGTGCGCACGATGATTGCGGCGCGCCTTCGCCTGTGCCGCGGCCACGTCGCTCCGGCGGATGACGAGGGTGCGTCCATCGACCCGGAACTCCTGGTCCCCGGCCGGGAGGCGCTGGCGGTCCCGAACGGCGCGCTGTAGGACAGCGGCCATCACCGCGCGGCCCTTGACCTCAGCGATCTCGTCCGCCTCGGTGCCCCGAGCCTCGATCCCGGGAATCAGCTCGGCCATCGTGGCGGTGACTACGCCGGTCTCGCCGAGGGACGGCAGGACCCGTTCGATGTAGGTGAGGAAGGTGCGACTCGGCCCGATCAGCAACGCGCCCGAACGTTCGAGGAGCCGCCGATGGGCGTAGAGCAGGTACGCGGCGCGATGCAGCGCGACGGCGGTCTTCCCGGTGCCGGGGCCGCCCTGCACGACGAGCACGCCGCCGAGCTCGTCGCGGATGATCGCGTCCTGCTCGGCCTGGATCGTGGCGACGATGTCGCCCATGTGACCCGTCCGGCGTTCGTTCAGCGCCGCGAAGAGCGCGCCTTCTCCGGTCAGGTGCGCGACGTCGACCGCCTCGCTGCGGTCAAGGCCCTCGAGGTCGAGCACCTCGTCCTCGAGCCCGACGACGCCGCGGCCCCGGGTGACGAGATGGCGTCGTCGGACCACGCCGTCGGGTCGCGCCGCGGTGGCGCGGTAGAAGGACTGGGCAGCCGGCGCGCGCCAGTCGGTCAAGATCGGCGCGTGCTCGGTGTCCGTGAGGCCGATCCGGCCGATGTACCGGACCTCGCCGTCGGCGAGGTCGAGACGGCCGAAGCAGAGCCGCTCCTCGACGGCTTCCAGCTGGGCCAGCCGGTCTTCGTACAGGGTGGCGAACGCATCCCGCTCAGAGCGGTTCTGCGGTGATCCGGACGGACCGACGCGCTTGACCCGCGCCAGTCGCTCGCTCGCCTGCGCGCGCAACTGGTCGAGACGTCGGTAGAGCCGGTCCACGGTGCGCTGCTCGTTGCGCAGCTCATCGTCGCCGTGCGTCACGTTCTCCTCCTGTTGCGATCGAGGGCCGCGTGCGTGGTGCGCGGATGGCCCGGCGGGTGCCGTTCCGAGTCGTCGTGACACCCACGTGTATGAAGCGGCCGTCCATTATCTGTGATCCGAGGCTCTGATGCGAACATCGCGGCCACTCGGTGGGACGCGGAACGCTCTGAGAGTCAGGGAGTCCGGCGTGATAGTCCGAGCTCAGGCCGACCGCCGGGGGTCGTGGCGGCGCGTGAACAAGTCGTGGCGTGGGTGCGACATCGGTCAGATCGCGGTGCGGAATGCCGGGTACCGACTGGTCGTTGTGCACCATGAGGCACGTTGTGCGCGAGGTGACCCGGGTACGTCAGACTGGAAGCGACAGGTCGACGCCCAGCGAGCAGAGGGGGGTGCCGTGATGCTCGACCCGAGTGAGATCTACGAGATCGATTCGCAGACCGCGGACGTACTCAGCCGGATCCCGGGCCCGCACTCGATGCTGCACGCGGTCCGCGGGTTCATCGACGCCGGCAACGCCGGTCAGCTGACCACCGAGCACCTGCTCCGCACCGGAGACCCGATGCGGCTGGTGACCTTCGACGTCGACCAGCTCCTGGACTACCGATCGCGCCGGCCGGTGATGACCTTCGACGTCAACTCGTGGAGCAGCTACGCCGACCCGATCTTGGCGATCGACCTGCTGCGCGATGCTGCGGGCGAAACCTTCCTGCTCCTGCACGGGGTGGAGCCTGACGTGCAGTGGGAGCGCTACGTGGCGGCGGTCCGGCAGCTCGTCGAGCGGTTCGACGTCTCGCAGCTCGTCGGTGTGCACGGAATCCCGATGGGCGTTCCGCACACCCGGCCGCTGAGCGTCACGGCGCACGCGACCCGTCCCGAGCTGATCGAGCAGCACCAGAGCTGGTTCGGATCGGTTCAGGTGCCGGCGAGCGTGAGCGCCTTGATGGAGTTCCGCCTCGGACAGAGCGGGCACGACGCGCTGGGCTTCGCGGTGCACGTGCCGCACTACCTGACGCAGTCCCCGTACCCGCAGGCGGCCGCCGCGGCGCTCACGCACGTCGAGCGCGCGACCGGCCTCGACCTGCGGGTCCCGAGTCTCGACGCGGCCATCCGCGACGCCGAGTCCGAGATCGACCGGCAGATCGCGGAGTCGGCGGAGATCGGCGCGGTCGTCCGTGCGATGGAGGAGCAGTACGACTCCTTCGCTCGCGCCGCGGGACAGGGACTGCTCGCCGAGAATGCGCCGTTGCCGACCGCCGAGGAGCTTGGCGCGGAGTTCGAGCGATTCCTCTCCCAGCAGCAGCGCGGCGACGGGTCGCTCTAGGACCGGAGAGCCGCTCCCTGCGAGATGGAGACGAACGACAGATAGCGCGGATGGTGCAACTCGTGTCAGACTGTCCCCCGTTGCAGTGACGTACTTACGCATGACCCGGTTTCAGCCCAGTGCTGGGACCACTGTCAGGCCTGGCTGGTCCATCCGGTGCAGGACGTGTGACAAGGCATTGCGGCACGGTGGTCGGGCAGAAGGCCCGGCCGAGAACGTCCCCGGTTGGACAGAAGGAACAGGAATACGCATGGCACAGGGTTCTGTGAAGTGGTTCAACGCTGAGAAGGGCTACGGCTTCATTGCTCAGGACGGCGGCGGCGCCGACGTCTTCGTGCATTACTCCGCGATTGAGAGCCAGGGCTACCGCAGCCTCGAAGAGGCACAGCGGGTCGAGTTCGAGATCACCCAGGGTCCGAAGGGCCCCCAGGCAGAGTCGGTTCGCGCCATCTGATCTGGTAGCACGTGCCGATCGATGATCGGCATCGAGTTTGAGGTCGCGCCCCCGTCAGGGGGCGCGACCTCAGTCGTTTCCGGGTGTCGGTCCGTCCTCGCCCAGGCGCCGGTGTGGCGCATCTCCGTCCCGCCACGGCACGGCGCCGCTCGCGAAGGACGCGGCGTCGACGCCGGTCAGCAGCCGGGCCGGAGCGGGCAACGTGCGCAGCGACCTGGCGAGCCCCGGCGCGTCCAGGACGTCGGGATCGTCCGTCCCAACCACGACCAGGTTGCCGTAGCGCCGAGAGTGCAGCTGAGCCGGCTCGGCGATGACGCCGACGGCGGAGAAGCGGGTCGCGACCGTGGCCACCTCTCGCCGTGCCTCGCTCAGCGGCGGCCGGTCCGCGCAGTTGGCGAGGTAGAGCCCACCCGGTCGCAGCACGCGGTGCACCTCGCCCACGAACTCGGCCGTTCGGACGTGCGGCGGCGTCGCGTCGCCCGCAAAGACGTCACGGATCACGATGTCGGCGCTCGCCGTCGGCATCGCCGCCAGCTCGACCCGGGCATCGCCGGTGCGGAGTCGGAGTCGCGGAGCGCGCGGTAGCTGGAACCAGGTGCGCACCAGTTCCGTGAGCCTCGCGTCGAGCTCGACCGCGATGTTGCGGGAGTCCGGGCGGGTGGCCTCGAGGTACCGCACCATCGAGCAGCCGGCGGCGCCGAGGTGGATGGCCCGAACCGGCGCGGTCGGGCCGCCAGGGACATCCCACGTGTCGAGGACGGCGGCCATCTGCTGCATGTACTCGAAGTCGAGACGGCGCGGGTCCGCGAGGTCGAGGTGGGAGCTCGGCACGCCGTTGACGACGACCGTCACGCCGGTCGGGTCATCGCGCTCGCGGCGCAGCTCGACCGTCCCGGTGCTCGTCATGACCGGTTCGCGGGGGAGTGCGTCGAGCAGCGCCCGCGAAGTCTTGGGCACAGCCGGGCGGGACCTGCCTCGTCCGCGCTGCGCCATGGGTGTCACGGTACGGCGTGGCGGGGTTGACGTGATCGAACAGGTGTTCGATCATTGTCTCAGGAGGTGGAGTCCATGCACGGTCATGACACACGCGCATCGGTCGGCACCGGGGTCCCGGTCAGTGCGGAGGCGCTCGCGCTGCTCGCCCGAAGCGACGCGGAGCTGCTGGCCGCCCAGTTCGCTCCCGAGGCGAGCGAGAGGTTCGTTCACGCTCATCTCGCCGCGATCCGGGCGGCAGCCGCGGTGCTCGCGGTGCGCGGGCGCCCCGGTCGACGATCCGCGGCCCGAACGGTGTGGGAGATGCTCAGCGGCGTCTCGCCCGAGCTCGAGACCTGGGCGGCCTACTTCGCCGCCGGGGCGGGACTCCGCTCCAGGATCGAGGCCGGGAGGCGCGAGCTCGTGGATGGCGGCCGCGCCGAGACCGCGCTCGCAGCCGCAGAGGACTTCCGTGACGCGGTCGAGCTGGTGCTCGGCGCCGAGGCCGCGGTGGCGCACCGCGCGGGCCGCCGGTCGGCGCTCGCCCTCCGCGCGTCGTGAGCGTGCCGAGATGAGTCGCGCGCCGCGTTCGTCCGCCGCCCGCCGCGACTGGGGATCCGACGAAGTGGGTTGCTCGATCCTGCACGTGGACATGGACGCGTTCTTCGCCGCTGTCGAGCTCGTCGGTCGACCCGATCTCCGCGGTCGACCGGTGATCGTCGGTGGGTCCGAGCGTGCCGTCGTGCTGGCGGCAACATACGAGGCTCGCGCCTTCGGCGTGCACTCGGCGATGCCGATGGGTGCGGCGATGCGTCTGTGCCCGCAGGCGATCGTGCTCCGTCCGGACCACCGCGAGTACCGGCGGGTCTCGGCGGGGGTGATGGAGGTGCTCGGGGACATCACGCCGCTGATGGAGCAGGTCAGCATCGACGAGGCCTTCCTCGACGTCTCCGGGGCGCGGCGCCGACTCGGTCCGCCGACCGTGATCGCTGCCCAGTTGCGCCGACGCATCGAGTCGGGCTTCGGCATCACCTCGTCGGTCGGCATCGCGGCGAGCAAGAGTGTCGCGAAACTTGCCTCGAGCCACGCGAAGCCCAACGGCGTCCTGCTCGTGCCGCGCGCCGCGACGGTCGACTTCCTGCATTCGCTGCCGGTCGGTGCCCTGTGGGGGGTCGGGGAGAAGACGGCAGATGCGTTGGCCCGCTGGGGCATCCGGACAGTCGCGGAACTCGCGCACACCGATCCGATGGCTCTGCAGCGCGCGGTGGGTCAGGCCAACGGTCGACACCTGATGGACCTCGCCTGGGGACGCGATCCGCGCCCCGTCGAACCGCTGCACGAGGAGAAGTCGATCGGCGCGGAGACGACGTTCCGCGAGGACACGGCCGACGTGGCGTTGATCGAGGCGCGTGTCCTTGCCCTCGCGGATCAGTGCGGTTCGCGGCTGCGCGAGCGAGGGCTCTCGGCGCGCACGGTCGCGGTGAAGGTCCGCACCGAGGACTTCCGGACTCTGACCAGGGCGGTCACGCTCGATTCTCCGACCGACATCAGTCGGGAGATCTACCTTGCGGCCAGGTCGCTCGTCGCGGGCGCCGACCTCCGCGGCCTGCGGGTGCGCCTTGTCGGGGTACGGACCGAGAACCTGGCAGTGACGCAAGAATCGCCACGGCAGCTCACCCTGGACGAGGTCACGTTCGAGGACCACGGTGCGCGGCGTGACGCCGAGCGGGCTCTCGACGAGGTCCGCCAGCGGTTCGGTCGCGGCGCCTTGGGGCCGGCCGCACTCGTCGCGCCGTCGCAGCCCGTCGGAGCAACTACCGCCGCGGCGCCGCGCGATCTATCCTGAGATCAGTTACTAGCGACGAGACGTACGGAGGTTGCCATGCCTCTGTCCGAGTACGAGCAACGCGTACTGGAGCAGATGGAGCGTCAGCTCACGTCTGACGACCCGAAGTTCGCGACCTCGCTCGAGTCGCGCACGGTTCGCCCGGGTGTCCGGTGGTTGATTGCGGGCGCCGGACTGGTCGTCGGTTTGCTGCTCCTGGTGGCGGGCGTCTCGGCCAGCCAGCCGTGGCTCGGCGTCGTCGGATTCGTAACGATGTTCGCCGCGGTCGCCTTCGCGCTGGCGCGGCCGCGCGCACCCGGACCGAAGGGCGTCGTCCGGCCGGACGGCTCGATCGGAGCGGGTCGGGCGCCCCGGCGTGGCCCTCGCCTCATGCGTCGGCTCGAGGAGCGCTGGGACCAGCGCCGGCAGGAACGCGGTCCCTGACCTCGAGCACGCGCAGCACGGTCACGATCCTCGTCTCGAGCTCCCCGGCCGGCCACTCCTCTTGGCGCGGTGAGTATCGCGCGTTCTCGACCGCACGCGCGAGTTCGTGCAGCGCCCCGGACGCCGGTGAGCCCCAGGTCACGCCCTCGCGCGCCGTGATGGTCCGCTCGACGAACGCGGCGGCCTGTCGCGGGGTGGTCGAGTCGCGCCAGGCAATGCCGTGTTCCCTGAGTCGATCCCTGAGCCGGCTCCAGGCCATCTCGGGCGTCAAGGTGCGGATCACGCGGCGGGTGTGTGCGGCCCGGAACAGCAGGCGCGCGAGGAGCCCGGCGAGCACGAGGAGGGCCAACCCGGCGCCTAGCACCGCGACAAGAGGAACCCGGGTTCCGCCGGTGCTGAAGCCCTGGGTCACGGCTCCCGGCACGGAGGTCGGGAGTGACGCCGGTGCCGAGCGGCGTGCGATGGCGCTCGCTGACTTCTGGGAGTCCGGCACCGGAAGGTTCTCCCCGAAGGGGCTCGCCCAGCTTGGTGGCGCCCCGGTCTGCTCGGCCGGGGTGGGCTCGAACCGGACCCAGCCGTAGCCGGGGAAGTACAGCTCGGGCCACGAGTGGGCCTGCCGCCCGGTGATGACGAAGCTGTCGTGCTCCCGACCGGGTGCACCCTGCAGGAAGCCGACGCCGAGCCGCGCCGGGATCTGCAGCGCGCGCGCCATCATCACCATCGCGCTCGAGAACTGGACGCAGTACCCGTGGCGGTTCTGCAGGAAGTCCCAGACCGCATCGTCGGAGGTGGTCCGCTGGACCTGGGTGTCATAGGTGAACAGGTTGGAGTTGCGCAGATAGGTCTGCAGCGCCATCGCCTGGTCATATCGGGTCGTCGCACCCTCCGTCAGCTGGCGGGCGAGATCCACGATGTGCCCGCGGTTGGTCGTGATCGGCATCGCGAGGTACTGGTCGGGGTTCTCCGGGCCGGCGCCGTCAGCAGCCCGTAGCCCGGCGGCAGTCATGAAACGCGCCTGGAACTCGACCTGATACGTGAGCCCCTTGGTGCCCCGGTCCAGGCCGATGACCTCGTCTCGAGCCGGGTCGTACGACCAGCTTCCGGGCGCGCTCACGACCCTGGGTTCGCCGGGGATCGGCAGCCGGGACTCGTCGAGGGCGCCGATCGTGATGTCGATCAGGTTGTTCTCCCGAACCTCCCCGGGGACGATGTACGGCAGTGCCTCGGGCCACAGAGTGGTGTTCGTGAGCGGGACCGAGCCCTGCCCCGCGCTGCTCTCGCGCTGCCAGACCAGACCGTCGAAGGTTGTCAGGGTGTAGAGCCGAAGCGTCCCGATCGAGAGCAACCGGGTGTGGTATGTGATCAGCGGAACGTTCGAGCGGTCCCTGAGGTTGTCGCGCAGATCGAGCCCGAGTGCCAACCGCAGGGTCCCGTTCGACCCCGCGCCGACGCCGCCCGGACGCGGCAGCGCGCCCCAGCCCGGCGCGGCGGATGCGATCGGGCCGATGGCGAGCGCTGCGGCGGCGACCGCGGCGGCCGGCACGACAAGCCGGGTGAGGCCGCGGCGCTCGAAGCGCGGCTCGGTCGGACCGCGCTCGCGGGCTATCGCGAGGATGAGCAGCCAGCACACACCAGCCGTGAGGAACGCCCACCACGGAACCGGGAACCCGACGACCATGATCGGTGCCCACATCGCGAGGAGCGGCAGCCCGGCCAGCGCGCCCATCGTCCAGCCGACGGCGAGCGCCTCCATCGCGAGGTAGACGAGGCACCCGCCGGCCACGACGAGCATCTCGATCGGCCGGATCGCCGGCGCCGGTGCGCTCGTCTCACTCGCGAAGGTGATGGCGTCGTGCACCAGTCCGCGAAGGTCGCGAAATGCGCTCGCCGTCGGGACGAGGGTGGAGCCGGCGGCGGTCCCGGCATACAGCACCACCAGGGTCCATCCGGTCACGACCACGCCGACGATCGTCGGCAGCTGGACCGAGCGGCTCACGGTGCGTAGTGCTGATGTGAGGAGGTACAGCACGGCGATCATCCCGACGGCGACGACGATCCAGCGGCCGGGATCGAGGACCGAGGTCAGTCCGGCGACGCTCGCCGCGGTGGCTGCTCCCGCGAACGCGGCGGTGAGCCAGCAGCGGGGTCCACGGAGTTCGCTCACGGCGCGACCGCCAGGTCCGGCTTGAGCAGACCGGCGAACTCGGAGCCCGGTTCTCCCTCGGTGAGTCCGATCAGGCGTGACCAGGCGCGCTCGAGGGCCTCATCGGGGTGCACCTGGCAGACGTGCCAGCCGGCGCGGACCAGGGCGGTCGCGGTCTGCCGAGCCTCGACCGCCTCGACCACGTCGCCGTGCGGCGTACGCACCAGCGCCCAGCAATGGCCGGCCCGCTCGATCTGCGCGACCGCCGTGCGTGCCTCCGCGGACAGCGGTCCGATCACGGCGAAGATCAGCTCGCCGCCGTAGGTGTCCGCGACGAGGGCGCGCGCCGCGGACACGACATCCCGCTCGGCATCCTCGATGGTCTCCGACGGCTGGAGGTCGACCGTCAGGTTGAGCAGGGCGGACCGGGCGGCCCCGGAGGAGTCCTCGCGTACATGGTGGTCGCCCTCGCTGCCGGTGACCCCAGCGGTGCTCGACCGGGCGGTCATCATGCGCACCGGGTGACCCGCCTTGAGCAGGGCGAGCGCGATCGACGTCGTCATCGAGATCGTCCACTCGGTCTCGGCTTCGTCGACCGGGAGGTCCGACAACACGGTGGCGAGTCGGCGCCCGGCACGTTCGTCCGTTCGCACCATGAGCTCGCCGCGACGCGCCGTCGATCGCCAGTGCACGCGGCGGAGGTCGTCGCCGTCACGGTAGTCACGCAGGGCGGCGTCGTCGGCCGACGGCGAACGGGTTCCGAGGACGGCACGGTTCGCCTCCGCGGCCAGACCGCTCATCGGGATCACCAAGTTGGCCGTGGCGGGCCAGACGGCGACGCTCTCGACCGGCCCCATCGGACTCTGGGTGCGGGCGAGACCGAAGGCATCGATCCGGCGGCTGAGCAGCGGACCGAGATCCCACCGGCCGCGCCGGCTCGGTTCGATCTGGTACGAGAGCCCGAGCCGCCCCGGGCGGCGGGTCACGTCCGCGCGGAGAGAGCGGATTGCCGACAGCTCGCCGGCCACCTGCTCGCTCACCTGGAGTGCCTCGACGATCGACCGCTCGCGCTCGTCGATCGCCTCAACGACGAGCGAGACACGGGCGCGAGACCCGGCCGTGAGCGGGTTCGGGTACGCGGTCCTGGTGACCCGGATCCGACCGCCGGCTCGCGCGGGGTCCGTGAGGGACAGCCAGAGGACACCGGCGCCGACGGCGAAGATCAGCAGCCAGCCTGCGCTCACCAGCGGTGCGGCGGCGAAGCCGGTGCCGAGCAGGACGAGCGCGGCGCCGACGGCGAGCAGCGTGTGGCCGCGAAGGGTCAGTCGGGCTCGGCGGATGGAGGCCAACGTCCCGACCGTGCGGCGCCTGAGCGAGCTGAACATGACGATCAGCCGAACGCGCGGCGCTCGCTGTGTGCCGTCGCGTGCGACGCAGCCGGCACCGGCGTGCTGGCGACGATCGCCTTGAGGGTGGTCATGACGTCCCGGCCCGAGAGTCGAGCTTCGGTACTCGGAAGGAGGCGGTGCGCGAGCACGGCTTCGGCGAGGGACTGGACGTCGTCGGGGAGAACGTGGTCGCGCCCGTCCATCGCCGCCCAGGCCTTAGCGGCGCGCAGCAGCTGGATCGCGGCGCGCGGCGAGGCGCCCAGGCGGAGGCCGGGATCGATCCGCGTCGCGCCGACCAGATCGACGATGTACTGCTTGACCGCCGGAGCCGCGTACAGCCGGCGGGTGAGCGAGATCAGCGAGTTGACGGTCGCGGCGTCCGTGACGGTGGTGAGTGCGGCCTCGGGATCCGCCACTTCCTGGCGATCGAGCATCTCGATCTCGGCGCTCTCCGACGGGTAGCCGATCGCGAGCCGCGCCATGAACCGGTCGCGCTGTGCCTCAGGCAGTGGGTACGTGCCCTCCATCTCGACGGGGTTCTGGGTCGCGATGACAAGGAACGGCCGTGGCAGGTGGTAGGTCTTGCCGTCGATCGTGGTCTGGGCTTCCTGCATACATTCGAGCAGCGCCGACTGGGTCTTCGGCGAAGCGCGGTTGATCTCGTCGCCGATCACGATGTTCGCGAAGACCGGGCCCGGCCGGAACTCGAACTCATGCTGTGCGGCCCGGAAGATGTTCACGCCGGTCAAGTCGCTCGGGAGCAGGTCGGGCGTGAACTGGATCCGACCGACGGTGCAGTCGATCGTCCGGCCCAGCGACTTCGCGAGGGTGGTCTTGCCGACGCCAGGGACGTCCTCGAGCAAGATGTGTCCCTCGGCGAGGAGACAGGCGACGGTCTGGTGGACGGCATCGGGTCGGCCGGACATGACGGTCTCGATGGCGGCGCGGATGCTGTCGGTGACCTCGGCAAGTTTCTCGAGCTCGGCTTGCTGGGGAATGGCGTGGATCACGGTCGACTCCCTTGTCGGAACGTTCCCCGAGCCTAAGTGACCTATCCAAACCGGGGAACCCCGCTCAGGTCACGATCTCGCCACTTTGCTCCACTGGAGGCTCGCCGAGCCCGTGCTGAGTCCTGGGCACCGCTCGAGTGGCCCACGACCGCGCACGTCGGGTGCGATCGGCACCGCAGTGCGCCGCCGATCGGGTGAATTTCCCTCCACCGCGCTCCCACATCTCTGACCTGGAGCGTTGTCTTCGGCGCGCGCAAGAATTCGACCGGGTTGCATTGACGGTGGGGAAATGTGGAGTAATGTGGGGCCACCTGGCGACCGGTGGGGTCGTTGACGGGCACGGAAGCGGCTGAGGGGAGGTCGGCGACGTGACGAACTCGGCAACGCTGAGCGACGTCAGCGCTTACCAGCCGTTCCTCGGCACCTACACGCCGCGCCTCGACGACAAGGGTCGGCTGATCCTGCCGGCAAGATTCCGCGCCCAGCTCGCGCCCGGACTCGTGATGACACGGGGCCAGGAGCGCTGCCTCTTCGTGTTCCCGATGGACGAGTTCCGCCGCATGCACGACCAGCTCCGCCGGGCGCCACTGACGAGCAAGCAGGCGCGTGACTACCTGCGCGTCTTCCTCAGCGGAGCGAGCGACGAGCTGCCGGACAAGCAGGGCCGGGTGTCGATCCCCGCGAACCTGCGCGCCTATGCCGGTCTGGACCGCGACGTCGCCGTCATCGGCGCCGGCACCCGGGTCGAGATCTGGGACGTGACGGCGTGGGACACCTACCTGGCCGAGCAGGAGGTCGGCTACGCCGACACCGCGGAGGAGGTGTTCCCCGAGGCGATGTTCTGAGCGATTGGCACGACCCCGTAGGACGAGGTCTCCTCCCGCCCATCCTGGCGCACTTCCCCGGCGCCAGACGGACGCGGAGGGAGACCTGGTCAGGCGGCGGAGGGCCGCTTGACCATCAACGTGACGCAGGGAAGCACGAGACAGCCCGGGCCGAGGCGCCGGGACGGGAGGCGAGATGACCGACGTCGAGATCGACGACGCGGCCCGCCGCCACACCCCCGTGATGCTCGGCCGTTGCGTCGAGCTCCTCGCGCCGGCGCTCACCGAGCCCGGCTCGGTGATGGTCGACGCGACCTTGGGCATGGGCGGCCACACCGAGGCCGTGCTGCGTCGGTGCCCGAACGCGACCGTGATCGGCCTCGACCGCGATCCGCACGCGCTCGCGCTGGCCGGTCGGCGGCTCGAGGAGTTCGGTTCGCGGTTCGAGGCGGTGCACGCCGTTTACGACGCGATCCTCACCGTGATCGCGGCGAGCGGCCACGACCAGGTCCAGGCGGTCCTGATGGATCTGGGCGTGTCCTCCCTCCAGATCGACGAGCCGGAGCGCGGCTTCTCGTACGCGCAGGACGCCCCGCTGGACATGCGGATGGACCCCACCACCGGGACGACGGCCGCGGAGGTCCTCGCGAGCTACTCGGAGCGGGACCTCGCCCGGGTGCTGCGCAGGTATGGCGAGGAACGGTTCGCGACTCGGATCGCGCGGGCGATCGTGTCCGCCCGCCAGGTGCGTCCGATCGAGCGAAGCGCCGAACTCGTGGAGCTGGTCCTCGGCAACATCCCGGCGGCCGCGCGCTGGGCCGGCGGCAACCCCGCGAAGCGGACGTTCCAGGCGCTCCGGATCGAGGTCAATGCGGAGATCGAGGTGCTCGAGCGTGCGGTCCCCGCGGCGGTCGAGGCGCTCACCGTCGGTGGCCGGATCGCGGTTCTGGCGTACCACTCGCTCGAGGACCGTCTGGTGAAGCACACCTTTGCCCGAGGTGCGACGTCGAGCGCGCCCGCCGGACTGCCGGTCGAGCCCGAGACCCATCGGCCGTACCTCCAGCTGCTCACCCGTGGCGCTGAGGAGGCGTCCGCCGAGGAGCGTCTGGCGAACCCGCGGTCCGCGTCGGTGCGGCTGCGCGCCGCGGAGCGGCTTCGGCCGACGCCCGGCCACTTGCGGTTCCTCGACCGACGGGGGCGTGCGGCATGAGCGCGCTTCCCGCCCACGCTCCGACCCCGGCCGGGCGGCCGGGCGTCCAGCGCGCCCCCGCGCGTCGTCCCGGTACCGCACCGGCGCCCCGGCTGCGCGTCGTCGCCGCGCCGGAACAGGCCCGCGCCCGGGTTCCGTTCGTACTGTTCTGCATCGCGATCGTCGGGGCGGCCTTGCTCGGGGTTCTCGTGCTCAACACCAGCCTCGCTCGCGGTTCTTTCGAGCAGAGCGATCTGCGAAGCCAGCTGGCGAAGCTCTCGGAGTCCGAGCAGACGCTGAACTCCCAGCTCGAGCACGCCGCATCGCCGAAGCAGCTCGCCGATGCCGCCCTCCACCTCGGCATGGTCCCGGCGCCGCCGGAGGCGTTCCTGCGGCTCTCCGACGGCACCGTCATCGGCAACCCGACTCCCGCGACCGGCGGCCGATGACGCCCCGGCGAACGACCGCCGGCGGTGCCGGTGCGCCCGGCGCGCGCCGGGCCGGCACCGCGGCGTCCGGGACCGACGGCCGCCTTCCCTCGCAGGGTGGCGTCACACCGAGCCGTGGTCGGGCGGCGCCGGCCACGCGGCCCGCGCAGCCCACGCGCGCACGCTCCGGCGAGCGGCAGCCTGCCCGCCGGATACCCCCCGCCGGTCCCTCGGCCACGCGCGGTCCGCGGCTCGGGCGACCCGAGGGGCGGCAGCGGCTCTTGGCGCTGGCCACGGTGTTCGTCCTCGGTGTCTTCGCCCTCCGATTGGTGTACGTCCAGGGCTTCGAGGGCTCGGCACTCGCCGACGAGGCACTGAACCGGCGCCTGGTGACCACCGTGCTCCCGGCGAACCGAGGCCAGATCCTTGACAGCAAGGGCGTGGTGCTCGCGACCTCGGTCGAGCGGTTCAACATCATCGCGGACCAGCGGGCGATCGCCGCGTGGAAGCCGACGACCGCGCAGGGCCAGGTCCTCGCGAGCGGACCCGAGGGCGCGGCCGCGAAGCTCGCGCCGGTCCTGGGCCTGTCGGCACCGGAGCTCGGCGCCCGGTTGCTGGGCGACCGCGTATACGCCGTCGTCGCCAAGGGTGTGACGGCACAGGTCTGGCAGCAGATCGCCGCTCTGAGGATCGCCGGAATCGCGGCCGAACAAACCAGCGAACGGGTGTACCCGGCCGGGAACGTCGCGGGCAACGTGATCGGCTTCACCGGCGCGGAGGGCACCGGCCTGGCCGGCATCGAGCTCACGAACGAGAAGGTGCTGACGGGCGAGGCGGGGGAGTGGACCTACGAACGCGGCCGCACGGGGCAGCAGATCCCGAGCGGTGCCGGCGGCGAGACGCCGGCGGTTCCGGGCAGCTCGGTGCAGCTGACGATCGACCGGGACCTGCAGTGGAAGGCGCAAGAGGCGCTCGACACGCAGGTCCGCGCCACCGGCGCCGACTGGGGCGTCGTCGTCGCGATGGACGTGAAGACCGGCGCGATCCTCGCGCTCGCCGACTCCGGCACGGTGGACCCGAATGCTCCGGGCGCGTCGAAAGGCGTCGCGCGCGGCAGCCGTGCGGTCTCGAACGTGTTCGAGCCCGGTTCGACGGCCAAGGTCGTCACGATGGCCGCCGCCCTCGAGACCGGCCTCGCGACGCCCACCAATCGCTACACCGTGCCGTACGCGTTCACGACGGCGAACAACCAGACCTTCCACGACTCGCACCCGCACGTGGACCTCAAGCTCACCCTCGCCGGCGTGCTAGCGAAGTCCTCGAACACGGGCACGGTGATGATCGGCCAGGACATCCCGCAGCAGGTCCGCTACGACTACCTGAGCAAGTTCGGTTTCGGGACGACAACCGATCTCGGGCTGCCCGGCGAGGCGAAGGGCATCCTACGACCGGCCGACAAGTGGGACGGCCGCACCAAGTACACCGTGCTCTTCGGCCAGGGCCTCGCGGTCAACGCGATCCAGGCCACCCAGGTCTTCGCGACCTTGGCCAACGGTGGCGTGCGGCTCCAGCCCCACGTCATCAAGGACTACCGCGACCCGAACGGCATCGTCACCCCGCCCAAGCTGGCCGCGCCCACCCGGGTCGTGAGCGAGAAGACCGCCAAGCAGCTGTTGCTGATGATGGAGAGCGCGGTTGACGAGGGGACGGGCACCCTCGCCGCGATCCCGGGCTACCGGGTCGCAGGCAAGACCGGCACCGCGCAGGCCTCGGACGGGCACGGCGGCATGACCGGCATCGTCGCGTCGTTCATCGGCATCGCGCCGGCGGACAACCCGCGGATCGTCGTCAGCGTGATCCTGTCCAACCCGAGAAGCTCCATCTGGGGTGGTGAGGTGGCTGCCCCCGTCTTCAAGGACGTCGCCAGCTACGCCCTCCAGTACCTAGGCGTGCCGCCGAGCGCACCCGCACCCCCGTTGTTCCCGGTGACATGGAACTGACAGCCGCTCGGCCCGCGTAAGGTTCTTGCCCGTGACTTCCGAGCAGCTCCCGATGCGTCCCGAACGTGCGCCGGAGCGTCGGCTCCGCGACCTCGCGTCAGCCTTCGGTCTCGCCGCGCCGAGCCGGGACGTCACCATCTCCGGCGTCAGCCTGAGTAGCCGCGAGGTCCTGGCGGGCGATCTGTTCGCCGCTCTGCACGGCCTCAAGGTGCACGGCGCGGCGCACGCCCGGGACGCGGTCGACGCCGGCGCCGTGGCGATCCTGACCGATGCGGCAGGTGTCGACCTGTGCGCGGGCCTCGGGGTCCCGGTGCTTGTCGCCCCGGACCCGCGGGCGATCCTCGGGGCGGTCTCCGCCTGGGTCTACGGCAACCCGGCCGAGGGAATCATGGTCGTCGGCGTGACCGGGACGAACGGCAAGACCACCACGAGCTACTTCGTCCAGGCCGCGCTCGCCGCGGTACACCGAACCACGGCGGTGCTCGGCACGGTCGAGCTACGGATCGGCGACCTGGCGGTGGAGAGCCCGCGCACCACGGTGGAGGCGCCGGTGCTGCACGGCCTGCTCGCGCTGATGCACGAGCGTGGAGCGACGGCGTGCTCGATGGAGGTCTCCTCGCACGCGCTCGCTCTGCACCGAGTGGATGGGCTCGTCTTCGACGTCGTCGGCTTCACCAACCTGTCCCGCGACCACCTGGACTTCCATGGCGACATGGACGGCTACTACCGCGACAAGGCCCGGTTGTTCGCCGCCGGCCAGGCGAGGCGCGGCGTCGTGTGCGTCGACGACCAGTGGGGCGTCCGGCTGGCGACCGAGGCGGCGATTCCCGTCGTCACTGTCGCGACGCGGGACGATGCGGTCGGCCGAGCGGACGCAGACTGGGTCGTCGCGGACGCGACCGTAGGGCTCGACAGTGTCGGCTCGGCGTTCACCCTCCGCGGACCGGATATCGAGGTTGCCGCGCACAGCCCGCTGCCCGGCGTCGTGAACGTGTCGAACGCGGCGCTCGCGATCGTGATGGCCGTCGAGGCCGGCGTGCCGCTGGACACGGTCATCGCCGCGGTCGCGGTCGCGCACGAGATCCCCGGCCGGATGGAGCGCGTCATCGAGCGCGGTGGCGGCTTCCCGCTGTGCATCGTCGACTACGCGCACACCCCCGACGCCCTCGTCCTCGCACTGGAGGCGGTGCGTCCGATCACCCCGGAGCGGCTCGTGATCGTCTTCGGCTCGGACGGCGACCGGGACCGCGGCAAGCGCCCGATGATGGGCGAGATCGCGGCCCGCTACGCCGACGTCCTCGTCGTGACGGACGAGAACCCGCGCTCGGAACCGCCCGAGCAGATCCGGGCCGAGATCCTCGCCGGCGTCCGCGCCGCCCGCCCGGACGGTCGGGACGTCCACGAGGCAACGGTGAGTCGCGCCCAGGCGATCCGCGACGCGCTGGACCTCGCGACCGAGCGGGACACGATCGTCGTCACCGGCAAGGGGCATGAGCCGACGCAGGAGATCGCTGGTGTGTTCCACCGGTACAACGACCGGACGGTCTTCCTTGCCGCGCGGGCCGAGCGCGAGGCCGCCGAGTGATCTCGCTGACCGCTGCGGAGATCGCGGCGCTGACCGGCGGCCGTTGTCATGCGTCCGCGGACATCCGGGTCACCGCGCCCGCGGTGGTCGACTCGCGCCTGGTGGAAACCGGCGGGCTCTTCGTCGCGCTGCCGGGCGAGCACGTCGACGGGCATGACTTCGCCGCTGCCGCCCTGGCCGGGGGCGCGGCGCTCGTCCTCGCGGAGCGCGAGGTCGACGGGCCCTGCGTGGTTGTCGACGACGGCGAGAGGGCGCTCGGCGCAATCGCCCGCGAGGTGCTGCGCCGACTTCGCACCGCCGGCGAGATCACCGTGATCGGGATCACCGGCTCGGTCGGCAAGACCACCACCAAGGACGTGCTCGCTCAGCTGCTCGAACCGTCCGGACCGACCGTCGCGCCGGTGGCATCCTTCAACAATGAGATCGGCCTGCCGCTCACGGTGCTTCGCGCCGACGCGAGCACGCGCTACCTCGTGCTCGAGATGGGCGCGAGCGGTCCCGGGCACCTCGACTACCTGACCGACATCGCGCCGCCGGACGTGGCCGTCGTGCTCGTCGTCGGGCGCGCCCACTTGGGTGGTTTCGGCGGCATCGAAGCCGTGGCATCGGCCAAGGCGGAGATCGTGGCCGGTCTCGCCCCTGGTGGCCTGGCGGTGCTCAACTCCGACGACGAGCGGGTGGCCGCGATGGCCACGGTTGCGCCGGGTGAGGTGCTCTGGTTCGGCGAGGGCGAGGGCGCCCAGGTTCGGGCCGAGGACGTGGCGGTGGACGCGAGCGGTCGAGCCCGGTTCACGCTGCGCGGGCCCGACGGTGCGGCCGAGGTCGCGCTGCTCCTGGTCGGCGAGCACCAGGTGCACAATGCGCTCGCGGCGGCGGCGGCGGCGATCGCGGCGGGCCTCGCGATCGAGGTGGTCGCGGCCCGGCTGTCCGAGGCCCGCGCGATCAGCCCGCACCGGATGGCCGTCACCGAGCGGCCGGACGGCGTCACCGTGATCGACGACTCGTACAACGCGAACCCGGACTCGATGCGGGCCGCGCTCAAGGCGCTCGCCGTGATGGCTGGTCGGGACCGGCGGTCGGTGGCAGTTCTCGGGGAGATGCTCGAACTCGGCGAGGACGCCCGGGTGGCGCACGACGAGCTGGGCCGGCTGGCGGTGCGGCTGAACATCTCTCTGCTCGTCGTCGTCGGCGATGGTGCGCGGGCAATTCACGACGGCGCCGCGCACGAAGGTTCGTGGGGTGAAGAGTCGATTCTGGTGCAGGATGTAGCTGCGGCCAAGGCGTTCCTCGACCGCGAAATCGCTCCCGGCGACGTGGTGCTCGTGAAGTCCTCGCACGATGCGGGCCTGTGGCGCCTGGGCGACGACCTGACCGCGACGGAGGACCCCGCATGAGGGCAGTTGTCTTCGCCGGCTTCTTCTCGCTCGTGCTGTCCCTGCTCGGGACGCCGCTGTTCATCCGCTACCTGGTCCGGCACGAGTACGGCCAATTCATCCGGCAAGACGGCCCGACGGCCCATTACACCAAGCGCGGAACGCCGACCATGGGCGGCGTCGTCATCATCGGCGCGACCGTGGTGGGCTGGTTGGCCGCGCATGCCGTCACCGGCCGGGAACCGGGCGTCTCGGCGATCCTCGTGCTGTTCCTCATGCTGGGCCTCGGGTTCATCGGGTTCCTCGACGACTACATCAAGATCTCCCGGCAGCGCAGCCTCGGTCTGAGTCCACGCTGGAAGATCATCGGACAGGGCGTGGTCGGGGTCACGTTCAGCGTCCTCGCGCTCCACTTCGCGAACGGATCGGGACTGACGCCCGCGTCGACTCGGGTCTCGTTCATCCGCGACACCTCGGTCAACCTCGCTTTCGCCGGCGCCACGGTCGGTCTCGTGCTGTTCGTGCTGTGGGCGAACTTCCTCATCACGGCCTGGTCGAACGCAGTGAACCTCACCGACGGCCTCGACGGCCTGGCAACGGGCGCCTCGGTGATGGTGTTCGCCGCGTACGTGCTGGTCGGGATCTGGCAGCTGAACCAGAGCTGCCAGTTCGTCGATCGCGCCGGTCCCGGCTGCTACGAGGTGCGGGACCCGCGAGACATCGCCATCCTCGCCGCGGCGATCATGGGCGCGTGCTTCGGCTTCCTGTGGTGGAATGCCTCGCCGGCCAGGATCTTCATGGGTGACACCGGCGCGCTCGCGCTCGGAGGTGCGCTCGCGGGTCTGTCGATCATCAGCCGGACCGAGATCCTGGCCGCGATCATCGGTGGGCTGTTCGTCGTGATCGTGCTCTCCGACGTGATCCAGATCGGCTGGTTCAAGATGACCGACAAGCGGGTGTTCCGGATGGCACCGTTGCACCACCACTTCGAGCTTGGCGGCTGGGGCGAGGTCACGATCGTGATCCGGTTCTGGATCATCGCGGGCCTGTTCGTCGCGCTCGGGCTCGGCGTGTTCTACGCCGAGTGGGTCGTCGGCTAGTGCCCGTGCGTCCACTGCCGCCGGCGGGGGTCGAACTCGACCTCGGCGGTCGCCAGGTCCTGGTCGTCGGCTCTGGCGTGTCCGGTCGGGCCGCGGCCAAGGTGCTCGTCGATCGTGGCGCGACCGTGACGACGGTCGACGAGCACGCGGCGGACGCCGACCACGCCAACCCGGACGCGATCGACCCGACCGCCTTCGACCTGCTGCTGGCCTCGCCGGGCTGGGCGCCGACCACGACCCTGCTTGCCCGCGCGGTGGGTGACGGGGTGCCGGTGTGGAGCGAGGTCGAACTCGCGTGGAGGGTGCGCGCTCAGGGCGAGGATGGCCCGGCGCCCTGGCTCGCGATCACCGGCACTAACGGCAAGACGACGACGGTGGGAATGCTCGAGTCGATCCTCTCCGCGGCCGGGCTGCGGGCTCGCGCCGTGGGGAATGTCGGCCCGCCGGTCGTCGAGGCGGTCGGCGATCCGTCCGTCGACGTGCTCGCGGTCGAGCTCTCGAGCTTCCAGCTGCATTTCACCCATTCCCTCGCGGCGCAGGCGAGCGCGTGCCTGAACGTGGCCGCCGACCACCTCGACTGGCACGGCTCGTTCGCGGGCTACGTCGCCGACAAGGGTCGGATCTTCGAGCGGACCCAGCGCGCTTGCGTCTACAACGTCGCGGACCCGGTCACGGCGCGGCTCGTCCGTGCGGCCGACGTCGGGGAGGGCTGTCGCGCGGTCGGCTTCACCACCGGCTCGCCGGGCGTCGGGCAGCTCGGCGTCGTCGACGACGTCCTGGTCGACCGGGGCTTCGCGCCCGAGCGGCACACCCATGCCGTGGAGCTCGCGACGATCGCCGATCTCGAGCACCTCACCGGGCCGGACGGGCAGGTGCCGCGACATGTCGTCGCGAACGCTCTGGCCGCTGCGGCGCTGGCGCTAGCACACGGGGTCGAACCGGCCTGCGTTCGCGACGGTCTGCGTGCGTACCGACCCAGGGCACATCGGCTGACGGTACTCGGCGGCCACGACGGGGTCGCGTTCGTGGACGACTCCAAGGCGACGAATGCGCACGCTGCCGAGGCCGCATTGCGGTCCTTCGCCCCGCACAGCGTGGTCTGGATCGCGGGCGGGCTCGCGAAGGGTGCCGAGTTCCACGACCTGGTCGCGCGATGCGCGGACCGACTTCGCGCGGTCGTCCTGATCGGCGAGGACCGCGACCCGCTGCGCCGTGCACTGGAGCGACACGCGACCGCAATCCCGGTCTTCGAGGTCGACCCCGGCGACACTGAGAGCGTGATGACCCGCGCCGTCGAAGCGGCCCGCCGACTCGCCGTCCCGGGCGACACGGTGCTGCTCGCCCCCGCGTGCGCCTCGATGGACCAGTTCGTCTCATACGCCGATCGCGGCGAGCAGTTCACCGCGGCCGTCCGCCGCGTCACCGGAACGGCCGACTGAGGGTAGGCATCGATGGCGGCCGGAACAGGCGTCCGCGCCGGTGCTGGCCGAACGCCGAGCACCGAGCCGGCAGAACGCGGTGCGATGCTCGGGTACTGGAACAGTGCCGTCACCAGCTACTACCTGCTCACTGGGTCGACGGCTCTGCTCATCGCGCTCGGCCTCGTCATGGTGCTCTCGAGCTCCACGGTCGACTCGCTCGTCGCCGGGCACTCGCCGTACGCCATCGCGCTCAACCAGGCATTGTTCGCGCTCGTCGGCCTGCCGTTGCTCTGGATCACGAGTCGCACGCCGCCGAGCGTGCTCAAGCGGGTGGCCTGGCCGCTGCTCGCCGCGGCGGTCTTCGCGCAGCTCCTCGTGTTCAGCCCGCTGGGCGTGACCCGCAACGGCAACCGCAACTGGATCGTGCTCGCCGGGCAGTCGTTCCAGCCTGCGGAGGCGGCCAAGATCGCCCTCGCGCTCTGGCTCGCCGCGGTGCTCGCCCGCAAACGACCGCTGCTCTCGTCGTGGCGTCACGTCGCGCTCCCGATGGCACCGGTCGCGGTGCTCGTCGTCGGCCTGGTGCTGCTGGGGCACGACCTCGGCACCGCGCTGATCCTGTTGTTGATTATTGCCGGGGCGCTGTTCGTTGCCGGGGCCCCGATCCGGATGCTCGTTGTCATGGGTGGGGGTGCGGGGCTGTTCGTATGGTGGCTGATAGATACCAGCAAGAACCATTCCGGCCGGATCACCTCGTGGTTGAGCAGCAACTGCGATATCGCCTCCGCGTGCTACCAGACCCAGCATGGGATCTGGGGTCTCGCCTCGGGCGGCTGGTGGGGGCTTGGTCTGGGCGCGAGCCGGGAGAAATGGTCGTACCTGCCGGAGGCGCACAACGACTTCATCTTCGCGATCATCGGTGAGGAGCTCGGCCTGCTCGGCACCCTCCTCGTCCTCGTGCTGTTCGGGGTGATGGCCTTGGTGATCACCCGCATCGTCCACCGGCACAAGGACCCGTTCGTGAAGATCGCGACCGGGGCGATTGGTTGCTGGCTGCTCGGCCAGGCGCTGATTAACATCGGTGTCGTGATCGGGATCTTCCCGGTGGTCGGCGTTCCGCTCCCGTTGGTCTCGGCGGGCGGCTCCGCCCTGATCACGACGATGGTCGCGCTCGGGATCCTGATCTCTTTCGCGCGGACCGAACCAGGGGCCGCCGAGGCGCTGGCCGCGCGGCCCGGTCTGGTCCGCCGCTCGCTCGCCGTTGTCTCGCGGGGCCGGTCGCGGCGTGGCTGACCCGATCCTGCTCGCCGGTGGCGGCACCGCGGGCCACGTCAACCCGCTGCTGGCGGTGGCGGACGAGTTGCGCCGGCGCGATCCCGATCGACCGATCACCGTTCTGGGCACGGCGACCGGCTTGGAGGCGGATCTGGTGCCGGCGCGCGGATACCCCTTGGTCTTGGTGCCGCGGGTCCCGCTGCCACGCCGACCGACGGCGGACTGGCTGCGGTTGCCCGCGCGGCTCCGACAGGCGGTACGCGCCGCAGGACGCGCGATCGACGCGTCCGGGGCTGGCGTCGTGGTGGGCTTCGGCGGCTATGTCTCGACGCCGGCCTACCTGGCCGCGCGCCGGCGGGGCATCCCGATCGTCGTGCACGAGGCGAATTCGCGTCCTGGCCTGGCGAACCGGCTCGGCGCACGGCTCACCCGTTTCGTGGGAGTGACGTTCGCGACGACCGCGCTGCCGCACGCCGTGCTGACCGGGATGCCGCTGCGCCGCGAGGTCGCCGAGCTCGCGACCGGCGACCGCGTCGAGGCGCGAACCGCGGCGCGGCAACGGCTCGGGCTGGACCCTCGCGCGCCGCTTCTGCTCGTGACCGGCGGTTCGCTCGGCGCTGCCAGGCTCAACTCCGCCGTCACGGCGGTCGCGCGCGAGCTCGCCGAGGCCGGCGTGCAGGTGCTCCATCTGACCGGTCGCGGCAAGGCGAGCGAGGTACGCGCGGCCATCGCGGGCACCGTGGCGGAGAACACCCACCAGGTCCGCGAGTACCTGACCGAGATGGACCAGGCCTACGCCGCGGCCGACCTCGTGCTGGCGCGCTCCGGAGCCGCCACCGTGAGCGAGCTCGCGGCACTCGGGGTGCCAGCGGTCTTTGTGCCACTGCCGATCGGGAACGGCGAGCAGCGGCTCAACGCGGAGCCTGTCGTCTCGGCCGGCGGGGCGCTCTTGGTGGCCGACTCGGCATTGACGCCCGACTGGCTCCGGGCGCAGCTGATCCCGCTGCTGCACGATCCCGAGCGCCTCGCCGTCATGGCCCGCGCGGCGAGCGGCGCCGGTGTGGTCGACGGCGCTGCGCGGGTCGTCGACCTGATCGAGCGTGCCCTCGCCAGTCGGGGCGGGGCTTCGCGCGCCGGAGCCGACGGAGCTGGCGCCCGATGAGCGCGACCGAGCCGGAGCTGCGCGCACTGGGACGCGTGCACCTGATCGGGATCGGTGGCGCCGGGATGTCGGCGGTGGCCACCCTCCTCGTCGCCCACGGGGTCCCGGTGAGCGGCTCGGACGCCCGCGGCGGACCGGTGCTCGACTCGCTCCGCGCGATCGGCGTGGACGCGGTCGAGGGACACGACGCGCAACACGTCGACGAGGTGGACACGGTCGTCGTGTCGAGCGCGATCCGCGCCTCGAATGTCGAGCTCACCCGGGCCAGTGAGCGCGGCGTGCGGATCCTGCACCGCTCCGAGGCCTTGGCGGTCCTGATGCACGGTCGCCGCACCGTCGCCGTCGCGGGGGCCCACGGCAAGTCGACGACCTCGGCGATGATCGCCGTCGCTCTCGCGCACGCGGGGCTCGATCCGTCGTTCGCCATCGGCGCGACGGTGCCCGGGGTGCCCGGCGCAATCGGCGGCGCACGGGCGGGTCGCGGGGACGTGCTGGTGGCCGAGGCGGACGAGTCGGACGGCTCGTTCCTCAACTACTCGCCGGAGATCGCGGTCGTCACCAACGTCGAGCCCGACCACCTGGACCACTACGGTGACGCCGCGGCGTTCGAGTCCGCATTTCTCGCCTTCGCGCACCGGGTACCGCCGACCGGTTGGCTGGTGGCTTGCGCCGACGACGACGGCGCCCGGCGGCTCGCCGAGACCGCGCGGCGCGAGGGCCGACAGGTGCTGACCTACGGTTTCGCGCGCGACGCGGATACCCGGTTGCACGGGTTCGAGACGAGGCCAGGTCCCGACCCGAGAACCGTCCTCGGGCTCGGCACCGATATCCCGGTGCTGGCCGAACGTGTCGGATCTCGCCTCGAGCAGCATCTGGAGCTCGCGGTCCCGGGCGAGCACAACGCCCTGAACGCCGCCGCGGCGTGGAGCGTCTGCCGGCTGCTCGGGGTGTCGAGCGAGGCGGCTGCGGCCGGCCTCGCGGCGTTCCGCGGCACCGGTCGTCGGTTCGACGAGCGTGGCATCGTCGGTGGGGTCCGAGTGGTGGACGACTACGCGCACCACCCCACGGAGGTGGCGGCGCTGCTGTGCGCCGCGCGCTCGGTCGCGAGCGGCGGGCGGGTCCTGGTGCTCTTCCAGCCGCACCTGTACTCGCGGACCCGGATCTTCGCGGCGGAGTTCGCGCGAGCGCTCCAGCTCGCCGACGCGGTGGTCGTGACGGACGTCTACGCCGCGCGCGAAGACCCGGAGCCCGGCGTGACCGGAGCCCTCATCACCGACCGGATCCCGGCCGACGTCGGGGCGATGTTCGTCGCCGATCGCGCCGACGCCGCACGGGCTGTCGCCGGGCTCGCGCGGCCCGGCGACCTCGTGCTGACGGTGGGCGCCGGAGACGTCACGGAGCTCGGCCCGGCGATCCTCGCGCTGCTGCGCGAGCGGCTGGGCGCGGGCGACCCACCCGAGGTGCCGGAGTGAAGCCGCCGGCCCGACCACACCCGCCGCGATTCGAGCCGCCCGAGCGGGCCAAGCGGACCGCCGCGCCGACGTCGGGCAGTCAGCGCGCCGTCGCATCGTCGTCGCGCCCACCCAGCGAGGGCGCGACGACGCAAAGCCAGCGCCTACGCACCGACGGGGTGGCGGCGCGTGCTCCACGCCCACCGGCGGAGGTGGTGCGGGCAGCCGCGGCCGGCGCCGCGCCCGGGGCTGCCGGGTCACGCTCCGCGCGACGCACCGTGGTCTCGACCCGGTCTGCGTCGCGGTTCGCCGAGCGGGTGGAGTTGCAGCGCCGGCTGACCCGGCGTCGGGCCTATCGGACGGGCGCCGCGATTCTCGTCGTGCTCGCTCTCGGCTGGCTCGGATTGCTCTCGCCGGCGTTCAAGGTGGACCCTTCGCGCGTCGTGGTCACCGGGGCGGACGCGATCGTCGCCCGGGCTGCGATCGACCGTGTCGTCTCGGCCCACGCTGCCGGTATCCCGCTGCCACGGCTCAACACAGCCGCGCTGCGCGACCGTCTGCTCGAGATCCCGGGGGTCCGAGAGGCGCGGGTGACCCGGGTCTGGCCACGCGGACTTGCGGTGCTGCTGGTCACCCGTCGGCCGGTGGTGGCCGTGCCGACTGCGGGGGCGTTCGTTCTTCTAGACATCGACGGGGTGCAGGTCGGACGGTCGAAGGCCCCAGGGGGGCTTCCGGTGGCGTCCGTGCCGGCGAAGAATGCGCGGACGCTGAGGGCAGTGCTCGAGGTGCTCAGAGGTCTGCCGGCTGGGCTCGCCGGCGAGATCACCAAGGTCGGAGCCGACAGCGAGGACACCGTGACCATGACGATGCGCGGCGGCGCGACGGTCGTGTGGGGGAGTGCGGAGGACACCCAGCTGAAGATCCGGGTCCTGGCCGTGTTGCGCAGCGCGGAGCAGACGAAGGGCGCTCGTGTGTTCGACGTGTCGGCGCCCACCCTGCCGATCACCCGCTCCTGAGCCGGGGCGGGCGGACCCGAGCGGCGTGGTGCCGGGTCGCCGATCCGACGCCAACTCGCGGGGGAGCGGAGCGCGCTCGCGAAACTGAGTGTCCGACACGCGCGTGTCGGTCGTTGCTCCAGTGCCGAGACCGACCTAGCGTGACGCCTAGGACAACCTGACATAACTCTAACCCTCTGGTTGAGGGTGAAGGTTTGGCAGGAGGCATCGTGGGGCCGACCGGTCCGCGACGAGCAGCACGAGAGGCGTCGAAATGGCAGCTCCGCAGAACTACCTGGCGGTCATCAAGGTCGTCGGCATCGGCGGCGGTGGCGTGAACGCCGTGAACCGGATGATCGAGGTGGGACTCAAGGGTGTCGAGTTCATCGCGATCAACACCGACGCGCAGGCGCTGCTGATGTCCGACGCGGACGTCAAGCTCGACGTCGGCCGCGAGCTGACCCGCGGGCTGGGCGCCGGAGCGGACCCGGAGGTCGGCCGCAAGGCCACCGAGGACCACACGGCAGAGATAGAAGAGGTGCTCCGCGGCGCCGACATGGTCTTCGTCACGGCAGGCGAGGGTGGTGGCACCGGTACTGGTGGCGCGCCCCTCGTCGCGAGGGTCGCTCGCACGCTCGGCGCCCTCACCATCGGTGTCGTCACTCGTCCGTTCACGTTCGAGGGACGACGCCGCTCCGCCCAGGCGGACACCGGGATCGAGGAACTGCGCTCCGAGGTCGACACGCTCATCGTCATTCCGAACGACCGCCTGCTGTCAATCTCCGACAGCTCCGTCTCGGTGCTCAGCGCCTTCCACTCCGCCGACCAGGTGCTGCTCTCCGGCGTGCAGGGCATCACGGACCTGATCACCACCCCGGGTCTGATCAACCTCGACTTCGCGGACGTCAAGAGCGTGATGCAGGGCGCGGGAAGCGCCCTGATGGGAATCGGTTCGGCCCGCGGTGAGGACCGGGCGGTCCAGGCGGCCGAGCTCGCCATCTCCTCGCCTCTGCTCGAGGCGAGCATCGACGGTGCGCACGGCGTCCTGCTCAGCATCCAGGGCGGCAGCGACCTCGGTCTGTTCGAGATCAACGAGGCGGCCAAGCTCGTCCAGGAGGCCGCACACCCAGAGGCGAACATCATCTTCGGCGCCGTGATCGACGACGCCCTCGGCGACGAGGTCCGCGTGACGGTGATCGCGGCCGGCTTCGACGGCGGCACGCCGCACGTGCGTCGCGACAGCCGCGCACTCGGCCAGATCAGCGCCGGGGCGGTACGCCGTAACGAGGCGCCCGTCATCCCGCCGTCGGCGGCGATCCCGGTGCCCGAGGCGATCGACGCGGACGCGCGACCCGCGCGGGTCTCGGTCGACGAGTTCGAGCTCACCGTTCCTGCCTTCCTGTCCAACGACTCGGAGGCGCCGACGACGACCGGCCAGCTCGAGGTCCCGCGGATCTTCGAGGAGGTCGCCGCCCGGCGCGGCGCCGCCGACGAGCTCGACATCCCCGACTTCCTGAAGTAGGGGGACCAGTCCACGCCATGGGCGTCGATCTGCCCGTATTCGAGGTGGACCTGGGACCAGGCGTGCGGGCAGGCTTCACCACTCGCGCCGGCGGGGTGAGCGTCGGCGGCTATGCGCAGCTCAACCTCGGGCTCGAGGTCGGCGACGAGCCACGCCGGGTGCTCGCGAACCGCGAGATCCTCGCAGGTTGGCTCGGCGTACCGATCGCGTTCGCGCACCAGGTACACGGCTCCGGTGTCCGGATCGTCAGCCGGCCCCCCGGTGCGGGCCAGTCCGCGGTGGGCGACGGCGACGCGCTCGTGACGACGTCCACCCGGTTCGGCGTCGGCGTGCTCGCGGCGGACTGCGTCCCGATCCTGCTCGCCGACGCGGCCTCCGGCGTCGTCGCGGCCGTTCATGCCGGGCGACGGGGCCTGGTCGCCGGGGTCGTTCCCCGGGCCATTGACGAGATGGTGGCCGAGGGTGCCCGGTTGCCGCAGATCACGGTCGTCATCGGTCCCGCGATCTGCGGCTCGTGCTACGAGGTGCCGGCCGCGATGCGCGCAGAGGTCGTCGCCGCGATGCGCGGCGCGGGCAGCACCACGTCCTGGGACACGCCGGCTCTCGACCTCGCGGCAGGGGTCGCCGCCCAGCTCCGCGACCGTGGCGTGCGCCACGTCTCACGGGTCAACCTCTGCACCCGCGAGGACGAGCGCTTCTACTCGCATCGCCGGGCCGAGGCCGCCCGGGGCGTCACCGGGCGTTTCGCCGGGGTCGTCCGGCTCGTCGAGCCGCCCGGAACAGCTTGAGCGGCTCCGGGCGTGTCGCCACGGGTCGACCGCGGCGCTCGGTTAGCGTGAAACCGTTGGTCCAGGAGTCGGACGGCGGCGCTCCTGGACGTGGGATCGTCGCAGTTCAGGGATGGAGAGTCAACGATGGCCGGAGCACTCCGCAAGACGATGCTCTACCTCGGTCTGGCCGAGGATGAGCACGCCGTGGATGACGACGAACAGTACGTCCTGGGCGACGACGAGCTGGAGGCGAACATGCATGACTACGACGAGCCTCGCGCCACCCCGATCCGTCGCTCCTCGAACGTCCGCCAGATCCAGCAGGGCGCGTCCGAGTTGCGCCGCATCACCACGGTGCACCCGCGCTCGTACAACGATGCGCGCGTCATCGGCGAGGCCTTCCGAGCGGGGACCCCGGTGATCATGAACCTCTCGGAGATGGACGACAACGACGCCAAGCGTCTGGTCGACTTCTCGGCCGGGATCATCTTCGGCCTGCACGGCAGCATCGAGCGGGTCACCAACAAGGTGTTCCTGCTCTCGCCGGCGTACGTCGAGGTGACCGGCGAGGACCAGGAAGCCAATGTCCGCGGCGGCTTCTACAACCAGAGCTGAAGCGTGACCTGGTACGCCACGATCCTTTATGTCGCGGCGCTCGCGTTCTTCGTGATGCTCTGGATCCGCTTTGTCCTCGACTGGGTGCAGCACTTCGCCCGAGACTGGCGTCCGCGCGGTCCGGTGCTGCTCCTTGCCGAAGGCGCGTACTCGGTCACCGACCCGCCACTCCGCGCGATCCGGCGGCTGATCCCGCCGCTGCGCATCGGCACGGTCCAGCTGGACATCGCGTTCATGGTGCTGTTCTTGGCCAGTTGGCTCGCGCTCAACCTGCTTCCAATGCTCTGACCGGGTGACATGCTTGGCACCATCAGTGCGTGGCCATGCGGCGTTGTCGGCGTAAACCAGGCATGATGTCCGCTAGCGTGACCTGTGGCGGTCGGCGGACTGCCTGCCCCACCAGCTCGAATACTGAGGTGACACTGATGGCACTGCTTACTGCAGAAGACGTCCTGAACCGGAAGTTTCAGGCGACGAAGTTCCGGGAGGGCTACGACCAAGACGAGGTGGACGACTTCCTCGATGAGGTCGTCAATACCCTTCGAGCCTTGGCCACGGAGAGTGACGACCTCAAGGGCAAGCTCGCCACAGCCGAGCGACGGATTGCCGAGCTGAGCCGTGCGAGCGCCTCCGCCGCGGCGGTCGCGCCTGCTGCGCCCAAGGTGGAGGCCCCAGTGCCCCCGCCGGTCGAGGTCGCCAACCCCGTGCCCACGCCGCCCGAGTCGGCTCCCGCCCCGGTGGCGGCGCCGATCATGGGTGCGGCTCAGCAGCGGATGAGCGAGCCTGAGTCTGCGACCGGGATGCTGGCACTCGCACAGAAGCTCCACGACGACTATGTCCGTAGCGGCCAGGAGGAGGGCGACCGCATCATCGCGGACTCCAAGACCCAGGGCGCCCGGATCGTCCGGGAGGCCGAGGAGACATCGAGCCGCACCCTCGCTCAGCTCGAGCAGGAGCGCTCGCTCCTCGAGCGCAAGATCGACGAGCTCCGGGTCTTCGAGCGCGACTACCGGACGCGCCTCAAGAGCTACCTGGAGAACCTGCTGGGCGATCTGGACTCGCGCGGCAGCGGTGCGCCGCCCCGGACGACCGACGCCGACGAAGCCGCAGCTCAGCCGCCGCACTTCGGCGGATAACAGTCACTCAGGCCCAACGCTCGTCAACACACCACGCCGGGACTGATCCGGCGTGGTGTGTTGTCTATGTCGGCATGAGGGGCCTAGTCTCTGCTGACTTGTAGTGGAGGAGGGTGATGGCTGTGAAGAACACTGCGACGAAGGCACCGAGCACCGAGCTGCGGACTGACCTCAGCAGGATCGCGCGCACCTTCCCCGTGCGGGAGGGCGAGAAGGCGTGGACCGTGAGTGAGGTCCGCACGATCGCCTCGGAGCTGTCCACCGAGATCGCGCGACTCCGGACGGAGCTGGCCGACGCCGACGCCGATCTCTCCGAGTTGCTTCGCAACTCCGGCGACGGCGCGGGCGACGACCAGGCCGACTCGGGATCGAGTGCGCTCGAGCGCGAGCAGGAACTCACCCTCGTCAACAACACTCGCGACCTGCTCGCGCAGAACACGCACGCGCTCGCCCGCATTGACGAAGGCACGTTCGGTACCTGCGAGCTGTGTGGCCAGCCGATCGGCAAGGCGCGGTTGCACGCCTTCCCGCGCGCCATCCTGTGCGTGCAGTGCAAGCAGCGGCAGGAGCGGCGCTGACGCACTCTCCGGCGTGCGAGACTTCTCGCAATGCCTGAGACCACCGCGCCGACGACGTCGAGACGCCGCCGCTGCACCACCGTTCTCGCCCTGATCGCCCTCGCGGTGTTCGTCGCTGACCAGGCGACCAAGGAGTGGGCGCTGGCGAGCCTGAGCCCCGGGCGGCGACCGTCGCTGTTCGGCGGGTTCTTCACTCTGCACCTGGTCCGCAATCCCGGGGCTGCCTTCTCCTTCGCCACCGGAACGACGTGGGTCTTCACCCTGGTCGCGCTCGCCGTCGTCGTCGCAATCGTCCGGATCGCGCGCCGACTGCGCTCGCGTTCCTGGACCGCGGCGCTCGGTCTGCTCCTCGGCGGTGCGCTCGGCAACCTGGCGGACCGACTGTTCCGGGCGCCCGGTGTGGCGCGCGGCCAGGTGCTCGACTTCATCGACTACCACGGCTGGTTCGTCGGGAACGTCGCGGACATCGGGATCGTGACCGGCGCCATCCTCCTCATCCTGATTTCGGCCGTCGGCGTCACCGTCGACGGCAACCGCGCCGCCGCCCGACAGCACGAAACAGTCCACCAGGATGTCTGAGCTCCGCTCGCTGCCGGTTCCCGACGGCCTCGAGGGCGAGCGGGTCGACGCGGGTCTGGCCCGCCTGTTGGGCCTGTCCCGGACCCGTGCGGCCGAGCTCGCCGCCGACGGCCATGTCACGCTCGACGGGCGTGAGCTCGGAAAGTCCGATCGGCTGGTGGCGGGCGGATGGCTCGAGGTCGAGCTACCGGGCCCGGCGGCGCCGGTCGGGCAGACTCCGCCGGAGCCGGTGCC
>Ga0209539_1000208_pt1 | contig 36212 bp, 32 predicted proteins | sample BarGraNGADG00312_2_FD_184499 | JGI IMG/M metagenome (GOLD analysis project Ga0209539, IMG submission 184499) | Arctic peat soil microbial communities from Barrow, Alaska - Barrow Graham LP Ref core NGADG0011-312 (SPAdes) (version 2) | ecosystem: Environmental > Terrestrial > Soil > Wetlands >...
TTAAAATTACTTTTTCCGGCGATTCGGTCTGTAGCATTGCATAATGAATATCCTCTTCCCGTTCGGTTACATCGTCATGATAAGCCAGGAGTTTTTGATTATAATAGAGACTTTCTTCTCCTTTATATATGCTCTGAGTGATATTGCCATATGGTGTATCTTTTGTTCCGGTAACTTTAGTGCCGGGGAGTAATATTTGCCTGAAAACAATATCAGGATTAGAAATTATGATCAGGGTTGCCAATAAAGTGATTAGAATTTTAACCAGGATCTTCCTTTTATTATTACTGATACAATGAGTTATCAATACATAAGCGATTGACAATAAATTAATTAATAAAAGCAACTTGTATGTATTGAGCAATCCAGCAGCCAGAACAGAGATTATAATACCTGAAACTATTCCTCCACTTGTTTCAATAGAAAATGATTTTCCGGGTACAAAATTATTGCCAGAACCGGCAATGGAAATCAATTTGATAAAGGTGAATCCCGATACCAGGCAAAAAGGAATCAGGACAAGAAATGTGTAAATAAGGGATATCAGAAATGAGGGAGATTCGCCCGTATTGAAAAACACCCGCGACAGGAAAAAAAGCAATAAAAGGGAAATTACAGGGCTGAAAGAAAAAACCAGATTTATTTTTCGTATATCATAAAGTGTCGATGTTCCGGCTATTGCAGCCCCAATAGCTGAACCGATCAGCCAGGAACCTAAAAATATTCCAGTAACAAGCTCATAGCCCCCTGTGATATTCATTATCTCTCTCATCATCAGCAACTGTATCGAAGAGCTGACAAAACCGATGATAAACAGATTCGTTCTTATTTCTCCTGATGTCGGTTTTTTCAGGTCAGAAATCCCGGGAATACTGATTGTTCTATCAAAAAACTTTGTGAAATAGTTAAGATGCCAGATAAAATGGAATATACCGGTGAATGCCAATGCAATTCCAAATTCCACATGCCATTTAAGTATAGTCTTGACGAAGAGAATGTTCCATTTATAGTTTATCTGAAGTGCCATGAACATTCCTGCAAGGGCTGTTATAAAGAAGGCGACAGTAAGTACCAGATTCCAAAGTTTTCTATGAAACTGCAGTGAATAATAACCGATCCGGTAGAAAAAGTAACTGATTAAATATAAGAGTATCGCGGTAAAACCAGTGGTTATTACATGGTACATATTAATAAGTGCCTAAAGTGCCTGAAGTAATTTATTTTTCCACAAGGCATGCTAAGTTATTTACAAGTAGTCTCTCAGTCCCTTAGTCTCTCAGTCCCTCAGTCACTTAGTCTCTTCCAGAACGACACCATCGTAAATGAAAAGTTCTGCACTCTTCCAACCGTCCCAACCTATACCGGCTTTATCTCTGGAAGTATATCCCAGGAACTCTTCGACTGTCCATCCGTTTTCTGTAGCAACCTGCGGGAGCATAGTACCGGAATTGAACCCTTTCTTGATATAAATCCCATGCTTGCCCAGGATAATCTCACTGATATTCTTAATCTTTTTCAATGGCCCCAGTACTGTTATCTCAATGTCAGTTTTTTTGAATTCCTCTTTTGTAAGGGGAGAGAATCGCGGATCCTCAAAAGCAGATGATATAGCAGATGCCCCGACAACACTGTATAATGGTTCTGAAGAAATGAACCTTCCGATGCAACCTCTTAGTGCCCCGTTAATTTTTAATGTTACAAATGCACCAAAAGTGTTTTTAAGATTCTCCGGAACTGACTTTTCATCGATAACAAACTTTTTGTTTTCGTAGAGCATTGACCGTATGCTGCTTTTAGCAATTGTAAAAAGTTGTTTCTTTTCTTCTTCGGTGAAAGAAAAACTTTTTTCCGACCCGGTCACAGGTTCTGCCTCATGCTTTTTTTCAAACAGAGCAATAGCATTATAACCTACAACTTCATCTTTTCCGACATTTGGAGAATCACCAGAATTACAGTAATCTATTAGTTTGAATTCGAGATTATTGCTCCCTTCAGCCAGGTAAAGGAGTGCAAGGCCGGAGGTCCAGCCACACATACTTGTTGCCAGCCCCTTAATATGTTTTGCACTATTTTGTTTGAGAGTATTGAGAAATGTTTGTGGATTGGCCGTTAAAATGCTTGTAGCCGTCAGGCTGTCCGTTTCAACAGCGTCTTTATATGGAGGATAATGGGAGAAGTCGCTGCTTATGATAAACAGGTTCTCAGGAGTGAAATATGGTTTTAGAGCTTCTGAAATTCTTTTCACTGTACTTTCATTATCAGTACCTATAATAACCGGAACGATCATGGTATTATCTTTAAAGTAATACTGAATAAAAGGCAATTGAACTTCTATGCTGTGTTCCTGAAGATGTGCATCAGTTGGAAAATTGAACACCTTATTGTTCATGATGAGCTTATTGGCTATTTCTTTGTTTACAGTAAGTTTACCAAGGGGTGTAATAAAATCACCGGAATTGTAAACAGAAGCACCATCAAAATACATAATGTGGCTTGATCCTATAATAAAGATATTCTTATATACGGCACTCTTTGGTATAACTGAGAAAGCTGCTGCAGCAATTCTACCTGAATAGATATATCCTGCATGGGGACTGATTATTGCCCTTACGTCGCGATTAACGGGTGTTTTTTTACAGATTTCGAAAAGACGGGAAATGTCTTTAGTAAGCGTTTCCTTATCAGCCGGATAAAATCTACCTGCTGCAACCGGCTGCCTGTCAGTTGTAATATTTTGGGAAAATGTTTCCATGGCAATAAATATTGAAAGCAAAACAACGAATAGTGCTCGCATGACAATTACAATTAATTGGCGAAATAAAGTTATGCCAAAAAATTGAAGAAATAATAGTTTAAGGATAAAAGTTAGGAGGCAGAATTAAATCAGAACCATCGACTCTTTTATAATCTCTCCTCTGTCGTCGGTTCCATAAATTTTAATTCCGAGACTTACTGTAGGTACACCAATCATATGGATAATCGGATGAAGTTCATCCTTAAGATCTTCAGCTTCCATATTATCATAGTCTTCAATATTAAAATAGAGATGTATCATCAGAGTATACTCACTATCCTTTATTGAGCCAAGAGTCTGAACAATTTTTGCCAGCCAGATAGCTGACGCAGTATTAAAGTATTCAAGATTAAGACGAAGGTTGGTGGTAGGCCTGGGATTTTTGATATATTCCGTAACCCATTTCAGAACTGCTTCATAAATTATTGCTGCATTTTCCGGGATTGATTTGCCTGACATGATAAGTTCACCTGAAGGATAATTTAAATCAACCTGGGGGGTCTTAGCAGTCGGTTCGATGTATAAATTTTTCAAATCCACCTTTTTAATCTGTTTTAATCTGTTTATGATGATAAAGTTATAAAAAAATCATATTCAAAATTAAAATATCTTTTTAATAATCGTATTTTCTTTATCAAAAAGAAAAGGTCAGTAGTCAAAAAAATAGCACGTTTGGTATAAACATGAGATCCATGCAGCTATTCAAAGATGGCCTTTTGGTCATTTTTTAATGTTACAAATATATTAAAATGTTATCTTTGCAACCTGAAATTTGTTAAGGAAAAAATGGAGATTGTTCTTAAAGAAAAGATTAAAGAAGCTGTTAAAAATATTTACAATAGCGAAGTTGCAGATGATCTGATCCAGATACAGGAGACAAGAAAAGATTTCAAAGGGGATTTCACACTGGTTGTCTTTCCTCTGCTGCGCTTTTCAAAAAATACACCCGAGAAAACAGGTGAAACCATCGGAAAGTACCTCATTGACAGCTTTAAGGAAGTGTCGGGATTTAATGTTATCAAAGGATTCCTGAATCTTGAAATATCCGATGCCTGGTGGCTTGAGTATTTTGGGAAGATAGCTTCTGAAAAAACCCATTTGGAGAACTGCCTGGTCTCTGATCCTGAAACCATCCTTGTTGAATACTCCTCACCAAACACTAATAAGCCATTGCACCTCGGGCATATTCGCAATAACCTGCTTGGTTATTCTCTATATCGCATTTTATCAGGTTGCGGGCACCGGGTAGTGAAAACCAATATTGTAAACGACCGGGGAATCCACATATGCAAATCGATGCTGGCATGGCAGAGATTTGGCAATGGAGAAACTCCGGGGTCATCCGGAATGAAGGGAGATCACCTGGTAGGGAAGTATTATGTTTTGTTCGAGAAGAAATATAAGACTGAGATTGAGAATCTTGTGAAGGATGGCATGGATGAATCAGAGGCAAAAAACGCCGCACCGCTGATGAAAGAAACCAGAAATATGCTACTGAAATGGGAGGCAGGCGATAAAGACGTTTATGAGCTTTGGAAAATGATGAACTCGTGGGTTTATGCCGGTTTTGATGAAACTTATAGAAAACTGGGTGTTGATTTTGATAAAATCTACTATGAATCAGACACTTACAAAATTGGAAAAGATATAGTTCTCACAGCACTTGAAGGAAAGATTCTTTATAGAAATGCTGATAGTTCTATATGGGCTGATCTTACTCCGGACGGATTGGATCAGAAGCTTTTACTTCGTTCTGACGGTACAGCGGTATATATGACTCAGGATCTGGGGACTGCTGTTGATAGGTACAATGAGTATGAATTTGACAAGAATATTTATGTTGTGGGAAATGAACAAAATTATCATTTCCAGGTACTTAAGGCTCTTCTTAAAAAGATGGGATATAAATGGGCCGATGGCCTGATCCATTTTTCTTATGGTATGGTTGAACTTCCGGAAGGCAGGATGAAATCGAGGGAAGGAACAATTGTGGATGCTGATGACCTTATTAAAGAAATGCAGTTGACAGCAAAGGATGTCTCGCTGGAGCTTGGTAAGTTATCTGATTTTTCAGATGATGAAAAAGAAGAAATATTCAGGAAGATCGGAATGGCTGCTCTGAAATATTATATTCTCAAAGTTGATCCCAGGAAAAACATGACATTTAACCCTGCTGAATCGATAGATTTCAATGGAAATACCGGACCTTTTATTCAATATACCTATACCAGGATAAAATCAGTATTCAGGAAAGCTGAACAAATGGGAATCAATGCTGGACAAATAATATTTTCTGGAGCAAAAACCTCTCAGAAAGAAATAGAACTTATAAAACTGTTACGTAAATTTTCTGAAACTGTGTCAGCAGCAGCTGCAGGTTATAGTCCTGCGTTAATTGCGAATTACTGTTATGAGCTTTCAAGAGAATATAATCAGTTCTATCACGATTTTTCAATTCTGGGAGAAGATGATGACGTGACCAGAAATTTCAGACTGAAATTATCAATAGTTACAAGTGAAATATTATATAGTGGTATGTGGCTGTTAGGTATTGAGATGCCTGAAAGAATGTGATTTATAATACCATCCTTTGTGACCCTTTGTGAAAAACCCTTAGTGTACCTTTGTGGTAAAAAAAATAAATTAACCACAAAGTATCACAAAGTAAAAACAAAAAGGAACACAAAGGGAAGAATAACAAGAAGTTAAGACTATTTATTCGAAAATCATATGTTTGAAAATTTAAGTGAACGGCTTGAGAAATCCTTTAAACTACTGAAAGGACAGGGCAGGATATCTGAGATAAACATCGCTGAGACTCTAAAGGAGGTGCGCAGGGCTTTGCTCGACGCTGACGTAAATTTTAAAATAGCAAAACAATTCACAGACACTGTAAAGCAGAAAGCAATCGGACAGGAAGTTCTTAAATCAGTTAACCCGTCACAAATGATGGTCAAAATAGTTCATGATGAACTGGTTGAACTGATGGGAGGTGATAAGACTGATATAAATATTAAGATTAATCCATCAATAATCCTTATTGCCGGTCTTCAGGGTTCTGGCAAAACGACTTTCAGCGGAAAACTTGCAAAATGGGTAAAGAGCAAAAGAGGGAAAAATCCGTTGCTTGTAGCATGTGATGTATACCGGCCTGCCGCTATCGAACAGCTTAAGATAATTGGCGAGCAGATAGAAGTGCCGGTTTATACTGAAGACGGAAATGTGAACCCGATAACTATTGCCCGGAATGCAGTAAAAGAAGCAAAAAAGAGCGGGCACGATCTTGTAATTATTGATACGGCCGGACGGCTCGCCATTGATGAAGAGATGATGAAGGAGATATCGTCAGTTAAGAATGCGGTAAACCCGCATGAAATACTTTTCGTTGTTGATTCCATGACTGGCCAGGACGCAGTGAACACTGCCAGGGAATTCAATGAGAGGCTTGATTTTGACGGAGTTGTATTAACTAAACTCGATGGTGACACAAGGGGTGGAGCTGCGCTTTCTATAAAATCTGTTGTTAATAAACCCATTAAATTTGTAAGTTCCGGTGAGAAGATGGATGCCATAGATATCTTCTATCCGGAAAGGATGGCCGATAGAATCCTGGGAATGGGTGATATTGTCTCTCTTGTTGAAAAAGCACAGGAACAATTTGACACTGAAGAGGCCAGGAAGCTTCAAAAGAGAATTTCAAAGGACCAGTTCGATTTTAATGATTTCATAAACCAGATCCAGCAGATAAAGAAAATGGGGAATGTAAAAGACCTTATGGCAATGATCCCCGGAGTTGGAAAAGCTGTCAAAGATCTGGATATTGATGATAATGCATTCAAAGGTATTGAAGCAATAATAAGAAGTATGACTCCGGAAGAGCGTACCAATCCGGTCGTTCTGAATGGCAGCAGACGAAAGAGAATTGCTGTGGGAAGCGGTACAACCGTGCAGGAGGTAAATAAACTGCTGAAACAGTTCGATGAGACCAGGCGTATGATGAAGATGATGACAAAGGGAGGAAATGTCGCCAGGCTTATGGGTAAGAAATAATCTGAACAATGTATAAGATAATTGATGGTAAGAAAGTTGCTTCTGAAATCAAAATGGAAATTTCCGATGAGGTGGCAATTCTTAAAATTGCCGGCAAAAAGATCCCGCACCTGGCTGCTATTCTGGTAGGTAACAATGGTTCAAGTGAAACTTATGTTGCCAACAAAGTAAAAGATTGTGAAGAGGTGGGCTTCAAATCAACATTAATCAGATTCGGAAGCGAAATCAGCGAGGCGCTTTTGCTTGGTAAAATTGCAGAACTTAATAGCGATCCGGATGTGGATGGTTTTATAGTGCAGTTACCCTTGCCTCAACATATATCGGAAAACAAGGTAATTGAAGCTATCGATCCGCAAAAAGATGCTGATGGCTTCCATCCGGTTAATATTGGTAAGATGGTTGTAGGACTTTCCGGATACCTGCCTGCTACTCCATATGGGATTGTTGAGCTTATAAAGAGATATAAAATCGAAACCTCCGGAAAGAATTGCGTTGTAATTGGTCGCAGTAATATAGTCGGCAGGCCCGTTAGCATTCTTCTATCACAAAAAGGTATGGATGCAACCGTTACCGTTGTGCACAGCCGCACCAGGAACCTGAAAGAAATTGTCAGTAAAGCTGATATAATCATATCTGCAATCGGATCTCCTTCTTTCGTTACTGAAGAAATGGTAAAGTCTGGTGCAGTAGTAATAGACGTTGGAACAACACGCATCAGCAATCCTGGTAGCAAATCGGGTTACAAACTTGTTGGAGATGTTGATTTTGAAAGAGTGGCCCCTAAATGTTCCTATATCACTCCTGTACCGGGAGGGGTTGGCCCGATGACCAGAGTCTCACTGCTGCGTAATACCCTGAACGCTGCTAAAAGATTGAAGTCCTGATTTAAGGGATCATCTTTCAGTTTGAAGGAAAATCGATCCCGGTGAAATAGAGATCAAATCCGCCTTTACCACCAGGTCTGTTAGACGAAAACATCAGATAATTGTTAGTGAAATCCGGATTAAAACCAATAACAGGCCTGTATTCGTCTGAAGCGGTATTTATTCGCGGACCAAGATTAACCGGGGAGTTCCATTTTCCATTTTTAAATAACGAGTAATAAAGATCATAACCGCCAAGACCACCAGGCCGGTTTGATGTAAAAACCATTATTTTTCTATAAATGAAGGGACATTTATCTTCATAAGTACTATTAATACTATCAACCTTTGATGCCGTTGAATAGTCACTATTAAACCATGAAGTCAGATCCTGTTCAGCCGGCTTCTTCTGAAGAAAAATGTCAAAATTTCCATCATAATTTGATACAAAATAGGCAGAGTCCTGATTTGAATTAAAGCAGATATATGCATCGTCGGCTACGGTATTCATAAGCTTAATGGGAAAGGGCCCGCTTACATCCGGGAGATTCGTGCCGAATACCGGCTGGTGTTTCAGATAATACAAATCAAGATTTCCGGCTGCGTTAGCCGAAGAGATTAATAAATATTCATAACCATCCACTGTGCTGAATAATGTGTATGGTCCAAAATCATTTCCCGGTGTTGTTGCTTTATTTATAAGTTTATCAAGGAAAGGATCAGTAGTCATCCTGGCTCCAAAGCCGAAAACTCCTGTGGTCTGATCAAATGAATATGAAATAACCGCCTGTTCAAGGTCAAATTGCCCTCCTGCACTTTTCCTGTTGCTTGAAAAGATAATGGGTGAATATCCGAGTAACTGTAATATATTAAGGTTATAGTCATCATATTGTGAGTTTATATCAGCAATGTTAATGACCGTATCGGGGAAAGTACCTTTAGGATACTTTATCGGATTTTCAGTTTTTTTGCAGTCCGTAAAACTTATTGAAATAAACAGGATGCTTATTGTTACTATTATTGAATTAATATATCCTGATTTTTTCATTTAGATGTATTTTAAGGAATGTATCAATACAAAGATATTAATATAAAATGAAAAACCGGGAGGTCGCCCGGTTCTTCGAAGGTAGAATTTAGGTTAATTCTAGGGTAAATATGGTGTTATTTTGAAAATAAATCAATTTAACAAATAATAGATGATAAATTTGGACACGAGGTTGCGTCAGTATTACAAAAAAAGTAATAATAAACAAAATATATTTGTATTTACCTGGATGCCAGATGTTTAAAAAAATGTTAAAATGTTAATAATTGAGTATCCACTGAAACACCCTTATTAAAAATAGTATTAATTTTGTACACATATTTTTGTAAGCCATGGAAGATGATAAGTATGGGTTTTCGTATGAGGAAGAGGTGAAGCATGCCGTGCAGAAGTTTGAGAGGATGAAGAAAAATAATGAGAATTATTTTTTTGATGTTATTGAATTTGAGACTATCATAGATTATTATATTGAGAGTAATAATTCCATAAAAGCTTTTGAAGCGGCTACATTGGCCAGCGAGCAACACCCGAATTCAGTTTCAATACAGTTGAGAAAAGCAAGAGTATTACTCGATAAAGGGAGAGCCGTTGAAGCTCTGAGGTTACTCAAGAGACTGGAAAGTATTGAGCCCGGAAATCACGAAATTTTTATAGCAAAAGGCACGGCTTTCGGTATGCTTGGAGACATCCAGGGTGCGAAAAAAATGTTCGACTATTCACTGACCCTTGATACGGAAGATGTTGAAAATATCCTTTTTGCTATAACCTCTGTGTTGCAAAACCTTAATTATTATGAGCATCTGATACCCTATATGGAGAAGCTCATTGATATGGAACCGGAATTTAAGGCTCATCTTTATGATATGGCTTATGCGTATGAAAAGATCGGGGATTTTGAAAACAGTATTAATTACTATTTGAAATATCTCGACGAAGAGCCATTTTCAGATAGTGCCTGGTACAATCTCGGTATAATATATAATAAGCTTGAATCATATCAGAAAGCAATGGAAGCTTATGATTATGCCCTGGCAATTAATTCCCAGAATACCTTCGCAATTTTTAATAAAGGAAATATTCTCAGCAACCTTGAGAGATATGCTGAAGCAATTCCGGTATATCATGAATATCTTGAAAATGAGCCCGATAGCTTCGAAGCCATGACTTATCTTGCAGAATGTTACGAAAAGATCGGGGAGGTTATCATGGCACGCAAATATTATCAGGAAGCTATAGAACTGGCTCCGGAGTTTGCTGATCCCTGGTTCGGGCTTGGTGTAATTGCGTTGAATACTGGAAATACAGATGACAGCCTGATTTATTTCAGAAAAGCTGTACATCTCGATGACGAGAATCCTGAAATATGGTACCTGCTTGGGAAAGCACATTATTCCAAAGGAGAGAAAAAAGCGGCCTTAAGATGTTTCAGGGAGGCATTGAAGCTCGATTCATACTACGATGAAGTATGGATAGATCTGGGTACTATTATTCTAAAAGATGGTCTGGCTCAAAAAGCTCTTCCATACCTCGAGAAAGCTTACAAGGTGACCGGTGATATTCCAGGCATAAACTATTTACTTGCTTCATTCTACCTGCATTCAGGAAATACTGAAAAAGCCTTTCGGCACTTTTCTCTGGCTTTGAATCTTGATAAGGAACTTTTTGCAGATTTTGAGGATATTTTCCCGGTGAAACTCTTCACCAGAAAAATTAAAAAGCTTCTGGAGAGCAACAATCTTCTAACCTGATTTTATTATATAACTGAAATATGAAAAATGTACTCCCATTTATACCGGAAAGGCCTTCAAAACCAAGAAATTCCGGAATAACAATGGTGATGGATAAAGGTCTGAGCATAAGGGAAGCAGAAGACTTTATGTCTGTTGGAAGCGAATATACCGATTATGTTAAACTCGGTTTTGGCACATCGCTGATAACACCCGGATTTGAAAAGAAAATCAAACTGTATAAAAAAGCCGGGGTTACTCCTTACTTTGGAGGTACCCTTTTTGAAGCTTTTATAATAAGGGATATGTTCGAAGAATTCATAGCTTTTCTTGACAAATATGAGATAGCTCTGGTAGAGGTCTCAGATGGTTCTTACGATTTTGAGCATAAAAGAAAACTGGAGTACATAACCAGGCTTGCAGAAAGGGGTACGGTAATCTCAGAAGTCGGTTCAAAGAAAAAGAATGTTGTTTATACTCCCGATGAGTGGGTCGGCATGATGAAATCCGAATTAACTGCCGGATCGGTAAAGGTTATTGCTGAGGCAAGGGAATCGGGAACAGTTGGTATCTATAATGAAGATGGCTCAGTAAACAATACTATAATCTGCGGTATAGCCGACCATGTGAAACTTGAAAATGTCATATGGGAAGCTCCGTTAAAGTCGCAGCAGACATGGTTTATTAAGAATTTTGGAACAAATGTAAACCTCGGAAATATTGCACCGACTGAAATTATTCCGCTTGAATCATTGCGACTTGGACTTCGCGGGGATACATTCTTTCAGTTTCTTCCCGATAACCTTAAGCAGTAGTCATATCATATTATTACACTCACCAATTTCACTAAAGAACCCTTTAAAATGAGAAAATTTGGTCTCGTTGGTTATCCTCTCGGTCATTCTTTCTCAAAAAAATATTTTACCGAAAAATTCATTCGTGAAAATATAAGTGATTGTCAGTATGAGAATTATCCTTTGACCGGTATTGAGCTTATGAGTGAGTTAATTTCCAATAATTCTGATATTTACGGATTAAATGTAACTATCCCATATAAATCTGCCGTAATAAATTACCTCGATTTTATTGATGAACAGGCCAGATCTGTCGGGGCTGTTAATGTATTGAAATTGAACAGGAGTGGTAATAAAGTAGTATTAAAAGGTTTTAATTCCGATATTGACGGTTTCAGGAACTCCATTTTACCATATCTCGGCGATAAAGTTGCTAACGCACTGGTTCTTGGAACAGGAGGAGGTGCGAAAGCAGTATGTTATGTCCTTGGAAAGTTAGGTATTAAAATAACCTCAGTGGACATAGTAAAGCTGGAAGGAGTATTAAAATATTCTGAAATTACCGACAATATATTGGTCAGCAATCAGTTGATTGTTAATACAACGCCTTTGGGTATGTTTCCTGATATAACAGGAAAACCCGATCTGAATTACAGTTGCCTCAATAATGACCATATTCTTTTCGACCTTGTCTATAATCCGGAACTCACATCATTTTTAAAAGCTGGAAAGGAGCAGGGTTGTACTATAATAAGCGGGATAAATATGCTCTATGGTCAGGCTGAGAGAGCCTGGGAAATCTGGAATGATGACAGTTTGTAATTTCCAATATAGGAAGGGAACGGTCGCGACCGTTCCCTACTACTACACCACATTAAAGATATTTTTCTAAGATATCCGTCAGCTGTTTAATTTTAATTGGTTTTGACATATAATCGTCACATCCTGATTTTACTGCTTCAACCCTGTCGGGCGACATTGCATAAGCTGTCTGTGCAACTACCGGCAGTCCGGGTCTTGTACTCTTGATTTTCTTAGTGGCTTCAAATCCGTTAATAACCGGCATTTTGATATCCATAAACACCAGATCAATAGAAGAATCAGTTTCACAAAGATTTATGGCTTCCTGTCCGTCCTTTGCCCATAATACTCTGATATTCATCCTTGTAAGAAAAATTCTTAAAAAATCATAATTGGATGGGTCATCTTCAGCAATAAGTATTGTTTTACCAAAAAACTTTCTATCGGATGTCAAACCTTTATCATCTGTCTCTTTTTCTTTTTCGATGCTTCCGGATAAAACCGGCAGAGTAAAATAGAAAACAGATCCTTTAAATTGCTCAGACTCAACCCAGATTTTTCCGCCCAGTTTTTCAATAGTTTTTTTTGCAATTGACAGTCCTATTCCCATACCACCGAACTTCCTGGTATGAGTATCATCAATTTGCCGGAATATATTAAAAATGGCATCATGATGTTTCTTATCTATTCCGATGCCGGTATCCTTGACATAAAACTGCAGAAAACTATTTCCTTCTTCTTCAGTCTCTGTAAATCCAAATTCTATATATCCTTTATCGGTGAACTTAAGCGCGTTCCTCAGCAAATTGATCAATACCTGCTTTAATTTCCGGCTATCGGTAAGCAGATGCTTCTGGTTTTTTTCTGCATCTAAATTCAAAATTAATTCGACATCGTTTTTGTTCTCCTTTAGTCTTTCCCCATCTAAAATATTTTTGACTTCCTTCAGGACGGAGACTATATCAGTTTTATCATAGTTGATTTTTATATGCCCTGTTTCGATCATTGTCGTATCAAAAATATCTTCGACAAGACTCAGGAGATGCTGACCACTTTTTAAAATATTGTTTGCATACGAAACAGTATCCTGGTTGGGGCCGGTATCTATCATCAGACCGGAGAAACCTATTATGGCATTCAGTGGTGTTCTGAGTTCATGTGAGATATTTGCCAGGAAAGCTGATTTGAGCCTGTCACTTTCTTCAGCTTTTTCTTTTGCAATAATAAGCTCCTGTTGGGCTCTTATTTTTTCTGATATGTCGTTCGATACTGATAGTATTCCGCGTTTACCGTCAGGCAGAATGATCTTGGTTTCATATAGGGCTACAATACAGGTCGTTCCATCTTTCCTGAAGTTTTTTACTTCATGTATCTTTGTTTTACCTGAGAGAATTTCAGTAATATTTTTATCTATCTCCTCATCATCGTCAGGTGAAGCAAATAATCTTATGTTTTTTCCGAGAATTTCATTTCTGGAGTAACCCAGAGTTACACAAAATGATGAATTAACCTCAATTATTGAACCAGTTTCATCTATCAGAATAATGCCAGCCGGAGATAATTCAAACATTGTCCTGAAACGGTTTTCGCTTTCACGAAGTATTTTTTCAACAGCTTTTCTTTTTTTCTCCTCCAGCAGGATATTGCTAGCTTTAAAGGAAAGGTAAAAGTAGGTGACCATTACAATTATGATCAGTGAAAAAAGAATGTACAAACGATTTCGGAATGATGTAAGTTTTGCTAAAACTTCGGCTTCCGGCGTAAAAATTATGATGGTCCAGAATGTATTATCAAGGGAGACACGATAGAAAGCAGCCAGGGTTTTTGTCAGATCTTTTGTTACACCCATTGTCGGTGAAGTATAACAGACAGAAGTACCCGCGGCATAAGTTACTGTCTTATTAATCAGCTCTGTAACCAAAGGAAAGTTGCTATAAGCCTCTTTAGCTGATTTTCCGATCTGATTATATGAAGGATTATATATTTCGATGCCTGCCTCACTGATCATCCATCCGTAACCGGTTTCTCCTGTCCTGATGTTTTCGACGAAACGCTTGCCCAGTTTGTCGAGTTGAATCAGGATAGCAATACTTCCTTTATAGTCACCGCCGGTAAAAATCGGAACATGGTATGCAATTGACCTGAAACCCTGTACCGATGTAAATACATCGCTAACAGTGGATTTGTGAGTTTTGATAATAGTCTCTATATGCTTCTGATTTGATATATCCTTTCCGAGTGCCTCCTTGTTTAACGGAAAAGTGTATTTCAGAATTCCCTTTGAATCAACAACAGAAATTGCTTCTATCTGGTCGGAATGATTATTATAAAAATCGGCCAATAAATCCCTCCCCTGATCATTCAGTTCTGAAACATATTTAAGCTTCGATAAGAATAAAAGTTCTCTTTGATAATAAATAAAAAAACTTTCTATACCTCTGGAAGCTTGTCTGGCAAGTGTAAACTGCTGAGAATTAAATTCATTTAACGTTCTGTCCCTGACATCCTTGTATGCTGAATAAAACAGATAGGTAAATAAGGCCAGTATAACAGGTAAAATAAGAAACCGTTTAGATAGTTTCATTTTATGAATCGACTGATAAGAAATCTAAAGTCAGATTTTATGCCGTCAAATATCAGGAAAAATTGTGAATAATACAATTATTTTCGGAGGGGCAGTCATACCTCCGGAGCAGGAGGGAGGACTTTAATAATCAGTCAATCGTTGATTTTTTAGTATGCTTTCTCCTCATCCAGTACCTGGGATCGCATTCAATACATTCCTCCTTCCAGTAACCCGGAGTCACAAATGTACCTTCTCTGGTTTTTAATTGCCTTTCATAAATAGCAAAAACAGGATTGAAGATAAGATCCGTTACACCAATTGTATATTTGAATTCTTCACCGGGGATCTCTGATACTTCTTTCATATCTTTTACTTCCAGGTTGTTGAAACTCAAAAGGTCGCTCAGGAAAGCAATACGTTCGAGAGTGGCACCGGTCTCAATAATTGTACAACGAATGCCATCAATCTCTCCGATAATATGTTTTGCGTTATTTAATGCCATAGCTTTTATTTTTAGCTTGTTACTTGTTGCTTGTTGCTTGTTGCTTGTTACTGTTGGATTTAACCAGCAACCAGCACCCAGCAACTAGACTCCGAAACTTAAATTTCTTATTACCTCAAATATAATACTGGCAAAACCCGTAACTACTATACCGGCAACACATATCCCCAATGCAAAACGTGTAGGAAAATCGCTGCTGAATTTTTCGATCGGTTTTTCACTTTTATTAATGAACATTGCTTTAACAACGAGGAGGTAATAGAACAATGAAATGATGGTATTCAGAACAGCAATGAGGACCAGCAGATAGAATCCTTTTTGAGCAGCCGCTGTAAATAAGAAAAACTTACCGAAAAACCCTGCCACTGGAGGTATCCCTGCAAGCGAGAAAAGTGCAAGGGTCATAATCAGGCTGAGCTTTGGATTTGTGTGATAAAGCCCATTATAGTCATCCATATTTTCTTTTCCCGTAGCATTTGAAATAGCTATAACCACACCGAATGCACCAAGATTTGAAAAAATGTACACCAGAACATAATAAATAACTGATGTCATACCAAGCTGATTTCCTCCGATAAAACCTAAAAGAATATATCCTGCCTGTGATATGGAAGAAAATGCAAGAAACCGCTTCAGGTTCTGTTGTCGTATGGCAAAAAGATTACCGATAGTCATGGTGAGTACTGATGTCACAAAAATAGTTTTCTGCCAGGTGGCAATTATAATGGGAAACACAGTAAAGAGAATAATTAATAAAATAAACAGAGCTGCCCCTTTCGAAATAACAGAAAGATAAGAAGTTATGTTTACAGGTGAACCTTCATAAACGTCTGCAGTCCAGAGATGGAAGGGAACTATTGAGATCTTAAAAGCCATTCCGGCAAAGAAAAAGATAAACCCGAGTATCTGAAGATTTGTATTGCCAAAATGTGTAGCTACCTCACTGAAATATAAGGTACCGGTTGTCCCATAAATCATTGATAATCCATATAATAGGATTCCTGAAGATAATGCAGATGACAATATGAGTTTAATACCAGCCTCAGCAGATTTGTTTTTATAACGGTCAAATGCTGCAAGTGCTGCAATCGGTATTGTTGCAAGTTCTATTCCAATGTAGAACATTAAAAAATGACCTGCTGAAATCATGAAGTCCATTCCTACCAGAGTAGAAATAAGCAGAAGAAAATACTCACTGATTTTTTCTGAATTTTCTTCCTTTTTAAGCCATGTAACAGACTGAATAAAAACCAGTAACACGCCAATGTTCAGAATATTCTTCATCAGAAGTGTGGTGCCCGTATTAATAAACATGCCTCCGAATAGCGATCCTGCCGGGGAAGGCAGGAAACCGACAATTGTGATAATTCCGAACAGAATTATCGAAAAAAGACTTATACTTCTCTTTCTATCAGGATTCCAGAATATCTCCGCAATCAGGACTAAAAGAGCCGCAGCTATCAGCAGCAGTTCATGACGCATTATTAAAAAGGTACCTAAGCTCATATCATAAAATTATCCAAAGCATTTATAACTATATTGTTCAGAATGGATTAAGTGCAATGATCTTCTCGATAACAGGATGAAGACTTGTTCCTATCATTGTTGATAGCCAGTAAGGTGCAAGACCAATTGCGGCTACTGATCCGATCAATGTTACAACCGATATTTTTTCAAACCATTTTGCATCGGTAAGATGCTCAAAATGCTCATTTGTAGTGGGACCAAGCAATAAAATTGCAACTACCCGAAGTATATATACGGCTGTGATGACAATGGAAGAGACAGCCAGAATAGTCACTATCCGGTAAAAGAGTTCAGGATGCTGAAAAGCTCCGACAAAGATTGTCATTTCGGCAACGAAACCACTAAGTCCGGGTAATCCAAGTGAAGCAAGACCTGCAATTACATAACAAACCGACAAAAAGGGAATAACCTTCATCAATCCTCCCATTTCATTTATCATTCTTGTATGTGTACGACCGTAAAGCATACCAATTAGAGCAAAGAACAGGGCTGTCATCAAACCGTGAGATATCATCTGGATAATAGCTCCGTTCATAGCTGTCTGATTCATCATAAGGACTGCAAAAAGTACAAGACCGCAATGGCTCACCGAGGAGTACGCATTGATATATTTTAGATCTTTCTGGGCAAGTGCTCCAAAAGCTCCGTAAACGACACTGATCGAAGTAAGTATAATAAATATCCAAGATAATTCATGTGCTGCTTCAGGCATAAGAAAAATAGCTACCCTGAATGCGCCATAGCCTCCCAGTTTCATCAGAACACCTGCATGCAACATAGATACAGCAGTAGGAGCAGAGGCATGTCCGTCGGGCGACCATGTATGAAACGGAAACAATGCACCAAGAACTCCAAATCCAACAAATGTGAGCGGAAAGAATATCCTTTGAGCAGGTAAAGGTATGACGACTTTAGAGATCTCAAGAATATTGAAAGAGAGCCTGGTACCATCAGGTGAAGAATTAAAGTAGATTCCCAGCAAACCGACCAGAAGAAGTGCTGATCCGCCCATCAGCATAAGTGTCAGCTTCATTGCCGAATACTCTTTTGGACCTGTACCCCATATTCCTATTAAAAGATACATAGGTATAACCGCAAGTTCATAAAACAGGAACATCGTAAACAGATCGATAGAGATAAAAAATCCGAAAACACCTGTAGCCAGGAGAATCAGAGAAACAAAGAATTCTTTTCTTAGTAACTCTACTTCCCACGAGGCAAAGATACCGGCAAAAACTACCAGAGATGTCAGCGCGATCATTGCTACAGAGATACCGTCTACCCCAACCGCATAATGAATATTTAGACTTTTAAACCACAAGTAGTCTTTTACGAACAACATCTCATCGCTATTGCCGGCATGACGGGCAGTCAGATACAGGAACACAAGAATTGCAGCCATTAATAGTTGCAGACCCATTCCAAAAGCCGAGACCAGACGAACCTGGCGAGTATCTTTTAAGAGCAGGATAGCTGTGATTGTCAAGACCGGAATTACTACAAACAGAGATAAAATATCCATAATTAAAAGTCTTTTCTAAATTTATTTTATTTCCACATGTATATAAGTAATATCACCAGCATGATAGCCCCGGTAATGAAGACAAAGGCGTACTTTTGCAACTGGCCCGACTGAAATCCTCTTATTCTGAATGATACACTTTGAGTAACAGCGGCAATCCCATTCATCGTGGCATCCACAATATGGCGGTCGAACCATGCAACCGGTTCAGAAATATATCTGAATATGATCTTTTTTGTAACAAACAGATACACTTCATCAATATAAAATTTATTGAACGCCCATTTATAGCTATACTTAAATCTTGCAGCCAGTTTATCAGATATGCTATTTTCCTTCCTATACATAACATAGGCTATTCCTATTCCGAGCAAACCAATGAGCACTGAAGGTATTGCTACCGCCAGTTCAAGTTCACTTTCTAATATTTTGCCATCAGATGTAACAAGCTTATTAAAAGGAATAAACCCGGTAACTACTGACCCAATGGCAAGTACAATTAAAGGAATTGTCATAGTTGCGGGTGCTTCCTGAGGAGTATGGTGATAGTGAGTATCTCTTCCCCAGAAAACACTGAAATAGAGTCTGAACATGTAAAACGCAGTCAGACCTGCCACAGCATATTCTACAGCGAATAATATTTTATTACTATGAAATGCGGCAGCAAGTATTTCATCTTTACTGAAGAACCCCGACAAAGGAGGTATACCCGCTATAGTAAGACATGCTATTAAAAAGGTAATATGAGTGACAGGCAGATACTTACGAAGCCCGCCCATATCAGTCATATAATTACTGTGAACAGCATGTATAATTGCACCTGCTCCAAGAAAGAGCAGAGCCTTGAACATTGCATGAGTAAACAGGTGGAACATTGATGCCATATAGCCTAAACCCTCATGGCCGCCATAACCTGATACCCCCAGTGCAAGCATCATATATCCGATCTGCGACATGGTAGAATAAGCAAGAACACGTTTTATGTCAGTCTGGGTACAGGCGATAACCGCTGCAAAGAGAGAAGAAAATGCCCCGATATATGCAACAACATTCAGAGCCACAGGTGCGGCTATTGCATAAATAGGAAACATTCTTGCAACCAGGTATACGCCCGCAACAACCATTGTTGCTGCATGAATAAGTGCCGATACAGGAGTAGGACCTTCCATTGCATCGGGGAGCCATATATGAAACGGGAACATCGCTGATTTACCAACACCTCCCATAAAGACAAAAATCATCGACCATGTCATAATAGAAAGTCCGAGGAATCCAATTCCCGCTCCTTGTGTGATGGCAGATCCTGCAGGGTTAGTAAGAGAAATAAAATCAAATGTTTTAGTATTGAATGACAATATCAGGATACCAATCAGGAATCCAGCATCTGCAAAACGGGTAACAATAAATGCTTTCTTTGAAGCTCTGACAGCTGACGGTTTCTGGTAATAGAAACCGATAAGAAGAAAAGAGGAGACGCCAACAAGTTCCCAAAAGATATACATCTGGAAAATATTCGTTGCAAGAACTAATCCCAGCATTGAGAAACTGAAAAGAGAGAGAAATGAAAAGAATCGTTCAAATCCTTTTTCGTCCTTCATATATCCAAGGCTGTAGATATGAACCATTAATGAAACTGTGGAAATAACAACCAGCATCATAACAGAAATAGGATCCAACAGGGCTCCAATATCTATATGCAGCTTATCAGTGAATTGAAGCCACGTAAAATTGAAAGCTATGATTTTCTGATATGCTCCCTCAATCTTTTCACTTACAAAAAAGTATTTGTAAGCTGTGACATATGATAGTATAGTAATTATTGCCAGTCCTGATGTTCCCAATATTCCTGAGAGCTTTGGAAAATACTTGTGACCTGCCAGACCCAGGAATATAAACATTAGAAAGGGTATCAGAAGGATCCAGATTGTATAATTGAAATTTATCATATTAATATTTCATTTCATTAACATCTTCTACATTGATAGTTGTAAATCGTCTGTAAATATTAATTATTATAGCAATTGCAACCGCAGCTTCTGACGCTGCAACAGCAATTATAAACAGGCTGAAAAACATACCCTCGAGTTTATGCGGGTAGAGATACCGGTTGAAAGCCAGAAAATTTATATTTACTGAGTTTAAAATCAATTCCACCGACATAAGTATTGTAATCAGATTCCTGCGTGTAAGGAAACCGTAAATTCCGGCGAAGAACATTACTGTAGCCAGAATTAGAAAGTATTGCAATGGTATTCCAGTATTCATTTTATTCAAGATTTTATTTCGATAACTCAACTTTTTTAGGATTACCCTTTTTTGCAATTACAATTGCTGCAACCATAGCTGCCAGAAGTAATACTGAAATCACCTCAAATGGAAGTACATATCCATCATAGTCAACGGATAAGAGGCTTTTTCCTATAAATTTCATGTTCACCTCCTTAGCAGCTTCAGTAGTTGCGGAGAATTTGTAATCGAGGATTGTTGTAATAGATAAAACAGCTCCGATCAATGCTGCAAGTGCTGAAAAAATATTCTTTTTCCAGCCGGAAGATTCAAACTTCTGGCTTAGATGACTTGTCAACAGAATTGAGAAGATAATCAGAACGACAATCCCTCCGGCATAAAGTGTCAGCTGGACTGCAGCAAGAAACTGATAATTAAGCATGAAATAAAGCCCTGAAGTTGATACCAGGACAAAAAGAAGAAATACTGCAGCTCTAAGTATTTTGCGGCTGGTTACTGTCAGAATTGAAAAGACAACAATCATCGTAGAAAAAAGGATAAACATAATCTGATTAGCGCCCATTATTCGACTCCTTTCATTAATTGTGAACCCGGTTTATTTAAAGTTTTGATAAGATGCGCCCTGTTAAAGACAGCATGTTCAAATTTCTGAGAAAAGGCGAGTGCATTTGAGGGGCATGTCTTAACACATAGAGCACAGAAGGTGCACATGCCTAATCTGTAGATGTGTTTGTCAATTGCTCTTTTCTTCTTTCCGTCCTCAGTAACAATAGTTTTAGAAATAATTTCTATTGTACCGTTCGGACAGTTTATTTCACAAATTCCGCAACCGGTGCACTTATGTTCATTTTTCTCATTATGAGGCATCACCACCTCACCTTTGAAACGATCGAACATGACAAGATCTTTGCGGTTACTTGGGTATTTTTGAGTAACAATCGTGCCAGGTCTGAAAAAGTATGATCCCGTGACTTTCATCCCTTTCAGCAGCGACCACACACCAAATATTATTTCCTTCAGATAATTTATTATACTTCTCATTCAGAGATAGATATTTTTAGTTACTTACTATTAAAAATGCCAGCCCATCAATACTATAAAGGCCATAATCAATACATTAACCAGATTAATCGGTAACAGGTACTTCCATTCCAGTGTCAGCAGCTGATCAATTCTCAATCTTGGGAATGTCCATTTAAACCACATCATCAAGAAGATTACAAAGAATGTCTTTCCTATGTACCATACAAATGGCGGAATAAAATCCATTACATGGTTGAAACCATCCCAGTGACCAACGTGAAATGGCATCCATCCGCCGAGGAACACAGTTGCGGCTATTGATGCAACTATAAACATGTTGATATATTCTGCCAGGAAAAAGAAAGCGAATTTTATACCGGAATATTCGGTGTGGTAACCGGCTGTCAGTTCAGATTCAGCTTCTGCAAGGTCGAAGGGTCCGCGATTTGTTTCTGCAGTGCTGGAAATCAGAAATATGATGAAAGCTATAAATGCCGGTATGTGACCTTTGAAGATAAACCAGCCCGCACGTTGAGCCTCAACAATTTCAGATAGCTGCATCGATCCGGCAAGAATAACAATGGTAATAATCGAAAGACCAACTGATAATTCATAGCTTACTATCTGAGCTCCGCTTCGCATAGCACCTATCAGGGAATATTTGTTATTGCTAGACCAGCCGGCTAGCAACACTCCTATAACTCCCATTGCCGAAACAGCAATTACATATAATACTCCTATATTGAGATCAATTGCATGCAATCCTTTTGCAAAGGGAATTGCGGCTATTGCCATAAATGATGCTATTATAACAATAAATGGAGCGAGGTTGAACAGAAATCCATCAGCATTTTTAATTGGGACCAATTCTTTAAAAAGCAGTTTGAAAAGGTCTGCTATCGTCTGAAAAATACCAAATGGGCCCACTCTGTTTGGTCCGAGACGGTTCTGCATAAAAGCACAAACTTTCCTTTCTGCATATACCAGAAACAGTCCGACAAGTGCATAAAACAGAAGGATCAAAACACCTATTATCAGCAATTCGGTCACCGTAGACCAGAAAGGTGACATGGCATTATGAAGTCCCTTGTCGATCGATTCTGTTAACGATGAAAAATCGTAGACAACTTTCCACCATGGGACTGATAGCGAAGGAGAAGTATTTAGTGCAACAATATCAGGTAGCATATATTTTTACTTTTTACTTTTGTCTTTTTACTTTTGTCTTTTGTCTTGACTTACCTGTCAATATCAGGTATAATCAGATCAAGCGAGCCGCCGATTGCTACCAGGTCGGCTATTTTAAAACCACTGGCAATATGGTTTAGCACAGATAGATTGCTGAAATTGGGAGATCTGAATTTTACGCGGTAAGGATTTTTATTACCGTCGCTAATAATATATACTCCCAATTCTCCACGAGCTGTTTCTACCCTCTGATAGAATTCACCTTCCGGCAGTTTAATAATTGGTTTCATTTTTACTGCAAAAGGTCCCTCAGGTATATTATCTATCAGTTGTTCAATGATGTTCATCGATTCCCACATCTCTTCAATACGGGCAACATACCTGCTGAAAGTATCACCTTCGGTAAAGAGTATTTCTTTGAACTGTACCCTGTCGTATGCACTGTAAGGTTCATGTTTTCTCACGTCGCATGAGAATCCGGATGCCCGTCCGGTAGGACCTGTTACACCAAAGGATATAGCATCTTCCCTGGTTAATTTCCCAATACCTTTGGTGCGTTCATGAAAGATCACATTTCCTGTCAGAAGCTGATCATACTCTGGAAGGATTTTTCTGAAATACTTTATGAAATCCTTGACCCGTTTCTGAAAATTGGGATGAATATCGTACATCAATCCCCCCGGGCAATTATAACTGACTATCATTCTTCCGCCGCAGGTCTCCTCAAAAATGTCCAGAATTTTCTCCCTGTCACGCAAGCCATAAAAGAAGCATGTCAGTCCGCCCAGGTCCATTCCGAAACAGGCCCACCAAAGCTGATGTGACTGAATACGTGTCAACTCCGACATGATAGTGCGGATCACCTTTATCCTTTCAGGGATATCAATTTCAAGAGCTTTCTCCACATTAAGGCAAACTGCTTCATTATTGATATGTGCTGATATATAATCCATCCTGTCGGTAAGATGTATGATCTGAGGATAAGTAAGGCTCTCGCACATCTTTTCAATTCCACTGTGAATATATCCGACGTGAGGTTGAATACTCTTTACCATTTCACCTCTCAACGATACTAAAAGTCTTAGCACACCATGAGTTGAGGGATGTTGCGGCCCCATATTTATAAAGTATTCCTGGAGTTCGTCAGGAGTAGTTATTATTTCTTTTTCTTCCATATTACTTGGTAACGATATTTACATCATCAACATAGTCTTTCCTTAATGGGAATCCCCATGAATTATCAAGGAATAATCTTCTAAGGTCGGGATGGTTCTTAAATTTTATCCCAAGCAGATCGTACACTTCCCTCTCATGGAATTCAGCAGTCTGCCAGATATCCGTTACTGAATCCAAAAGAGGATTCTGCCTGTCAGATGTACGAGTCTTTAAAACAACGGTATGATCATAGACTGTCGACCGTAAATGATAAATAACCCCAAGGTCAGCCCCGTAGTCGATACCTGAAAGACAAAAAAGAAAATCAAATTGTGCTTCTTCTTTCTCCTTCAATTGTCTGGCTAACTGATATAACCCTGAAGGATGTACTGTCACTTCGAGGTATTGTTTACCTTCCTTTATCTCCGGATTCTGGGCAATCGATCGTATAAAATCTCCTAATTGTGTTTTATCCATTTTTGATCAGATTTCTGAAATTGACTGGTTTTTATTTATAATCATGAGATTTATTTCTCTCCCTCCTCGATTTGATCGTCTGAGTTTCGATCATTCGCTGAAGCTGAAGCATTCCATATAACAATGCTTCAGGGCGTGGCGGACAGCCCGGAACATAGACATCGACTGGGATTACATGCTCGACTCCTTTTACAACACTGTATGAATTCAGGAAAAACGGACCTCCTGAAATTGCACATGCACCCATAGCAACAACATACTTAGGTTCGGCCATCTCATCATAAAGGCGTTTTAAAACCGGTGCCATCTTATGAACTATAGTTCCGGCAACAACGATCACATCAGCCTGACGCGGACTGGCCCTGTAAACTTCCATGCCGAAACGGGCAAAGTCGTGCCTGGGAGCTCCGGCAGCCATCATTTCAATACCGCAGCATCTGGTTGCAAATGTAAGAGGCCAAAGAGAGTTCTTTCTTCCCCAGTTAATAACATCATCAATTGTTGTTAACAAAATATTGGTTCCGGATGCATTAAGAAGATCAAGGCTTTCATTATCCCCGAATTCTTCCCTCTTCATTCCTTTTATTCCCATATAAGAGCATGTTTTTTCCAGGCATATAATAAACCTAAGCCCAGTATGAAAAAGAATATGACAATTTCGATAAAGGCAGCCATTCCTGTTTCCTTCATTACAACGGCCCATGGAAATACAAGTACCGTCTCAACATCAAATACCAGGAAGAGAATGGCAAAAAGATAATACCCCACATTAAACTGCAACCATGTAACACCCTCTGTAGGGATTCCACATTCATAAGGATCAAATTTTTGTGGATTTGTGGATTTTGGAGCTACAATTCCTGAGAAGACAAGAACCAATCCTACAAAAGTGGCCCCGACAAGGAAAAACAAAACTAACCATTCATTATTCATAGAACCTGTTTTTAGGAGAAGGTAAAGTCGCACAAAAGTAGATTTTTTTTTTGTTTTGTGAAATTTTTAACAGATGATATAAGTGATATTTATCACATGAGACTAAAATGAACTGTTATTCATTTCACAGATTAGATGCATGTTACCCCTTTAAAAGGGATTATGAAATTTTTCTGGATTATGGTGAAATTCTCAACATGACTTTTTTCATGTTAAAATAGCTTTTTAATTAGTTAATTTTGTCGGCTGGTTTTTTGGCCATTTCATATTTCAGGTTTAATAAAATATTATGAGTTCAGATACACATCATTCTAAAATTTCCGGACTGGGGGGAGAAGTGTTCGAGCACACAGAAGTCAAGGCAAGCCATTGTTACCAGTGTGGAAAATGTTCAGCCGGTTGTCCTCTTTCTGAAGAGATGGATTATCCCCCAAGTGTAATTATGAGGATGTTGCAGACAGGCGACCCCGTACTTGAAGATAAAGTGTTGCGTTCATTCTCGATATGGGTATGCCTTACATGCGAAATGTGTTTTGCACGCTGCCCTATGAGCATTGATATTCCAAAAATGATGGATTTCCTTAGGGAAAAATCGGTAAATGAAAAAAAAGCAAATTCAAAAGCAAAAGAGATAATTGCTTTTCACAGATCATTCCTTGATTCGATCAAATATACCGGAAGACTTTATGAAATCGGACTGTTTGTTGACTATAAAGCAAGGACACTGAGAATTCTTGACGACCTTGCCCTTGCTCCAAAAATGATGAAACGTGGTAAATTAAATATAATTCCTGAGTTAATAAAAGACCGTTCAGGCGTCGCTGCAATTTTCAGAAAATCTAATAAAAAGAATAAAAACTAAATATATGACTCTCGGATTTTATCCAGGTTGTTCCCTTAAAGGATCCTCGCGTGAATATGCCGAGTCGGTCCTTGCCCTGGCAAAGGCATTCGATATCAATCTTGAGGAAATTACTGATTGGAATTGCTGCGGAGCAACAGCCGCCCATAACATGAATAAAGAGCTTTCTCTCGCCCTTCCTGCAAGAATTCTTTCTCTTGCTGAAAAACAGGGATTAACAGAAATCGTTGTTCCGTGTGCAGCCTGCTACAGCAGGTTAACAGTAACTAAACACGAGTTGGCGAAAGATCCGGCACTTAAGGCTGTTGTAACAGTGGCAAATGATCTTGAATACACCGGATCAGTAAATGTTTTAAATATCGTCCAGTTCCTCGATAAATATATTATTCCAAACCTCGAGGGACGGGTTGTAAAACCTTTTGATCATAAGGTAGCATGTTATTATGGATGCCTGCTTGTGAGGCCCCACGAGATACTGAATTTTGACCGGGAGGAAGATCCTCAGTCGCTGGATGTTCTGATGCTCAAAGCTGGTGCAACCCCGATAGACTGGGCATTTAAAACTGAATGTTGTGGAGCAGGTCTGTCAGTTTCAAGAACCAGTTCAGTAGGAAGACTCTCCGGCAGGATAGTAGGTGATGCAAAAGACAGGGGTGCAGAAGCAATAATTGTCGCCTGCCCCATGTGCCACTCAAACCTCGATATGCGTCGTGATTCGATAAACTCTTATCTGGGTGAAAAAGTTGATATTCCTGTCCTTTATATAACGCAGGCAATTGGCCTGGCCGTTGGTCTCGACAGGAAAGCCCTCGGTCTGCAAAGGCATTTTGTAAAAGTTACAGTTTGATTATTAATAAGTATATCAAGCAATTATATGTCAAAAATTGGAGTATTTGTCTGTCATTGCGGGGAAAACATCAGTGCTACAGTTGATTGTGCAAAGGTTGCGGAAACTGCCGGCAATTATGATGGTGTTACCTTCAGCGTGGATTATAAATATATGTGTTCCGATCCCGGGCAGAATCTGATTAAAAGTGCAATCAGAGATAAGGGGCTTACAGGAGTCGTTGTTGCATCCTGTTCTCCGAGAATGCATGAGCCTACATTCAGAAAAGCATGCGCTGAAGCCGGATTGAATCCATTTATGTGCGAAATGGCTAACCTGCGGGAACATTGTTCCTGGGTGCATGAAAAAGGAGAAGCTACCACAGAAAAAGCAATTGATCTTGTGAGGATCCTCGTTGAAAAGGTCAAGTATAATCATTCGCTAAATGAGATAAAAGTACCGGTCACTAAAACTGCCCTTGTGATTGGCGGAGGTATTGCCGGAATTCAGGCCAGCCTCGATATAGCAAATACCGGTCATAAAGTGATACTTATTGAGAAAGATCCTTCAATCGGAGGTCATATGTCGCAGTTGTCGGAAACTTTCCCTACGCTCGACTGTTCCCAATGTATCCTTACTCCCAGGATGGTAGAGGTGGCTCAGCATCCGAATATTACCTTGTATACATATGCTGAACTTGAAAGTCTTGAGGGATTTATTGGCAATTTCAAAGCTAAAATAAGGAAGAAATCAAAAAGCCTCGATGAGAAACTTTGTACCGGCTGTGGCCTTTGTACAACCAAATGTCCTGTAAAGAAAATTCCAAGTGAATTCAATGAAGGACTGGGTAAACGAACAGCAATATATGTTCCATTTCCTCAGGCTGTTCCGAATAAACCCGTAATCGACAGGAAGAATTGTACTTACTATATAAAGGGTAAGTGCAAAGTTTGCGAAATAGTATGCCCTACCGGAGCAATACGCTTTGACCAGGAAGATGAGATTGTTGAACTGGAAGTCGGTGCAATTGTTATTGCAACCGGGTTTACTGTAAAACAACCCGATTTCTTTCCTGAATATGGATATGGCAAATATGCGGATGTGATAACGGGACTGCAGTTTGAAAGACTTGCATCAGCTTCCGGTCCTACATTGGGTGAGATCCGAAGACCATCAGATGGAAAGGTTCCTGAGAAAATAGTATTCCTGGCATGTGCCGGATCGCGCGACCCTGCAAAAGGTATTCCCTATTGCTCCAAGATATGCTGTATGTATATAGCAAAACATGCTATGTTGTACCAGCATAAAGTACATGGAGGAAAATCATACGTCTTCTATATGGATATAAGGGCAGGAGGGAAGCAGTATGAAGAATTTGTCAGAAGAGCCATTGAAGACGATGGTGTAAACTATGTTCGTGGAAGGGTTTCAAGAATTTATGAAAAGAATGGTAAACTGATAGTAAATGGGGTTGATACTCTTTTGAATGCAATGCCTGTGGAAATAGAAGCTGACATGGTTGTTCTCGCCACTGCAGGAGTTGCCAATGAAGGAGCAGAAGAACTTGCACAGAAATTACACATATCTTACGATCCTTATAAGTTCTTCGCCGAGGCCCATCCGAAATTGAAACCTGTTGAAACGAATACAGCGGGTATCTTTCTGGCAGGGGCATGTCAGGCACCACGCGACATTCCGGAATCAGTTGCTATGGCATCCGGTGCTGCGGTCAAAGTTGCCGGACTTTTCTCACAGGATGAACTTACCCGCGAACCAATCATTGCTGTAGTAAACCGCCAGGCTCCTCCTGTTTATTCATCATGCGTGGGATGTTTCCTGTGTGTTTCTGCCTGCCCTTACCAGGCTATTGAGAAGGAAGAGATTAAAAACCGTAATGGCGAGGTTGTTAAATCGATTGCAAAAGTCAATCCGGGGCTTTGTCAGGGATGTGGTACATGTGTCGCATTCTGCCGGACAAAATCAATTGATATACAGGGTTATACCCATGAGCAGATGTACTCTGAAGTTATGGCTTTATTAAATGAATATTAATATTTAGTGTTAATGGCTGAATTTGAACCAAAAATTGTTGCTTTCGTCTGTAACTGGTGCACCTACGCCGGAGCAGACCTGACCGGCACCAGCCGAATCAAATATGCTTCAAATGTCCGTATTGTCCGATTCCCATGTACTGGGCGAATAGATTATATGTTGTTGCTGAAAGCATTTGATGAAGGTGCCGACGGTATAATCGTATCCGGCTGTCATCCCAACGATTGTCATTACACTTCAGGTAACTTTCATGCCAGGAGAAGGTGGATAATGTTCAGGTCATTATGTGATTTTACCGGCATTGATACGGAACGTATTAAATTTTCATGGGTGTCGGCAGCGGAAGGCGCAAAATGGGCCGACATTGTAAATGCCACTGTTTCTTCAATCCGTGAATTAGGTCCCTACACTGAATATAAGAAAATTGCTAAATATCCCGAAAAGGAGGTGACCCATGGTTGATCTGATTAAACGCGCAAAAGAGCTGATCGGGACCTCTGCTGTAAAGGTTGTGATAGGTTATGAGCAGGGCACAGGAAATAAAACAAGGGCAGTTTTTGTTGAGAAAGCTGAAGATGCTGATAAACTGATTTTTGACAGCCGTTGTGTTCAGAATCTTGCAGCCTATGTCACAAAAAAAGAGGTCAGAGAAAAGGGAAAAATGGCTATTGCAGCCACCCTGCCTGTAATGAGAAGCATAATCCAGCTGGCTTCCGAATTCCAGGTAAATGACAAAAATCTTCTTGTACTTGGAATAACACCTGATAGTAAACTTGTTGAATTTGCCAGTCTGGCTGAAGTGGAAACATTCGTGCATCAGTATCAGATAGAAATTGATGAAAGGAACAGAGAGATGCTCGGCAAACTTGAAAAGATGACCAGGGAGGAACGCTGGAAATTCTGGATAGATGAGCTGGCTCCATGTTTCAAATGTTACGCGTGCCGTGCGGCTTGCCCAATGTGTTATTGTCACCGGTGCACGGTTGATTTTAACCAGCCTCAGTGGATACCTGTTCCGTCTCATGAACTTGGTAATCTTGAATGGCATTTGATGAGGGCGATCCATCTCACCGGACGTTGTATTGATTGTGATGCTTGCTATAATGCATGCCCGCTTTCAATTCCGATTAACCTGCTGACCAAGAAGATGCTTTTAGATGCAAAAGAACACTTTGATGGTTATCAGCCTTCTCTTAAAGGTGACCACCTCATGTCAACCTATAAACCTGATGATAAAGAAAATTTTATACAATAAGATATGAATATTGATAAGCGATTAGTCAGGAAAGACTCACTGGAAAAGCTTTTCGATATCTTAAAGCGGAACAGTAAAACAATATATGCCCCGTTCACCAAAAACGGGAAAACCACTTTCATAAATACAGAAAGTTTTTCAGGAATTGCTACCGGGTATATTCAGACTACTGAGTCATCAAAAGATATTGCCTTTCCGCGTGCCGAAAAGTTACTCGAGTATTCGAAGAACAAAGAGGGCATGACAGTGAAAGGGATAGATATTAATGATATCCCTGAAGTTATTTTGTGGGGAGTCAGGCCTTGCGATGCAGCAGGAATCGTAGAGCTGAGTTCAATTTTTAACTGGGATTATAAAGATGAGATTTATAATAATCGTTTATCGCGGGTTACAGTTTTCGGATTCAGCTGCAATAGATCAGATGAATACTGCTTCTGTACCTCCGTAGGCGGTAATCCTGGAAATACTGCCGGAAGCGATATTCTGTTCACCAGGATGGGAGATGATGGTGATTATCTTGCTGAAGTTTTAACTGAAAAGGGGTTATCAGTCGTTTCTATGACGGCTGATCTGTTCGAAAAATCAGAAAATTACGGGAAAGAGAAATTTCTTGCAGAAGTTCAGGTAAAATTTAACCATGAAGAGATAAAGGAAAAGCTTGATAAATACTTTGAAAGCAAAGAGTGGATTGAACAATCGATGAGATGTCTCGGGTGCGGGGCCTGTGCTTATGTTTGTCCTGCCTGTGCCTGTTTTGACATTCAGGATGAAGCACACGGCAAGAAAGGCTCGAGGGTCAGATGCTGGGATTCCTGCGGCTTTTCACATTTTACTCTCCATACCTCGGGTCATAACCCGCGCGATGTTCAGTCGGCACGATGGAGACAGCGCATAATGCATAAATTTTCATATATGCCTGAAAGATTATCTGTTTATGGCTGCACAGGTTGCGGACGATGTTCCAGGGCTTGTCCGGTTGATATGAATATTCTCGAACATTTAATTTCTATTCAGGAGGTAACTGTATGATGGATAATTTGTATATGCCATACCTTATGAGGATCGAGAGAATCACTTATGAGGCGCCAGGAGTAAAAACGTTCATGCTGAAATTTATAAATGAAGCTGATCAGGATAAGTTTTCTTATAAAGCCGGACAATTTGGAGAATATTCGGTTTATGGTGTAGGCGAATCGACTTTTTGTATTGCTTCTTCTCCTACGCGAAAAGGCTATATTGAATGTACTTTCAGGCAGACAGGCAAGGTTACCAATGCTCTCTCAGATTGCGAAGAGGGGAGCATAATTGGTTTCAGAGGGCCATACGGCAATGTTTTTCCAATTGATGAGTGGAAAGGGAAAAACCTGCTTTTTATTGCCGGGGGAATTGCATTGCCGCCGATGCGCTGTGTCATCTGGAATGCTCTCGACATGAGAGAGAATTTCAAAGATGTTACGATTATCTACGGAGCAAGAACTGTCAAAGACCTGGTCTATAAAGATGAGCTTAAAGACTGGGAACTCAGAAAAGATGTAAAACTTGTTACGACTGTCGATCCGGGTGGCGAATCACCTGACTGGCGGGGTGAGATCGGTTTTGTTCCTACAATAGTCGAGAAAATTGCTCCATCGTCAAAAGATACAATTGCAATAGTATGTGGTCCTCCTGTAATGATTAAATATACTTTTCCTGTGCTGGCCAAACTTGGTTTTTCGGATAATAGCATCTATACAACCCTTGAGAATCGTATGAAATGCGGTTTTGGAAAATGTGGCCGCTGCAACGTAGGCAAAGTTTATGTTTGTAAAGATGGACCGGTATTCACATTGGCGCAGCTGAAAGAACTACCCGACGAATATTAATAGATTCGATTTGTAGGGAATGGTCGCGACCATTCCCTACAAATCATTACACAAATATTTCTTCAGGATACTCAATATCCACCAGAAACAAACCCTTAGCGGGTGCTGATTTTCCTGCTTTGCATCGATCCTTTGCAAGAATGATCTCTTCAAATTTCTTAAGATCCATCTTCTCAAATCCAAGTTCAACCATTGTTCCTGCTATTGCCCTGACCATATTCCTGAGAAACCGATCAGCTTTTATTGTCAGTACCAAACGATTATCAGATTCATCCCACCTTGCATTATAAATCTTACAGATATTTGATTTTGTACCTGAATGAAGCCTGCTGAAGCTTGTAAAATCAGAATGACGAAATAATATACCGCATGCTTTATTCATTAATGCAACATTAATTTTACCATGAAGGAGCCAGCTTGAATTATCAAAAAATGGGTCTTTAATCCTGGAAATATTATATTTATAAGTTCTTGAAATGGCACTATATCTTGCATTCGCATCTGGCACAACTTTTCTTATTGAGTTGACTGAAATATCAGAAGGCAAATATCGGTTAAGCCTGAATATAAGGTTCTCTATTGTTGCAAGGTCAGGTGCGATACTGTCAAAATGAGCACAGAAGATCATTGCATGAACCCCGGCATCGGTTCTTCCGGCGCCTGTAGTCGAAATATTCTCATTTAGAATTACAGTCAATGCTTCATCCACTATCTTCTGAACAGTAACTGAATTGGGTTGTAATTGCCATCCGTGATAGGAAGTGCCTTTGTATGAGATAAATATAAAATATCGTGTTTTCACCGGAATCTTTCAGCAAATATAATGTATTACGTCTGAATCCGTTGTTTTCTGCCCCCTTCCCTCTAAAGGGGTTTTAATACTCTGATATTTAGACGAATTCTACAAAAACATTGAGATTTTTTCCCCCTCCGGGGGAAATACAAAGGGGGTATAATGAAGAGGAAGAACTCGTTAAGTTAGTTCTATTTTGGGAGCAGAACCCCTCCGCCCTTCGGGCACCTCCCCTAAAAGGGGAGGCAAAACTCACACATTTAGCGTATTAACCCCGTTTTAGGGGAGCAAAGGCAAATTACCGCAAAATTATTTTCGATTTTTATTTGAAAACCGATCTTAAAATGTATTTTTACTTTGGTACTTTAATAACCTGTGATTATTAGAATATAAGTGGACATTACTCTTGAATAAAAATCTAAAAACCTTAAACTATGAGAGTTGATTTGAGTTGGATAGATTATCTGATCATGATAATCTACTTTTTATTTGTACTTGGCATCGGCTGGTTCCTGAGAAAATTCATGAAAAATGCCAATGCATTTCTTGAGGCCGGAAGGTCTATGCCTGCATGGGTGGCCGGATTAGCGTTTATATCAACCAACCTCGGAGCTCTGGAGGTAATGGGTATGACAGCATCGGGCATGAAGTATGGTATGCTTACAACCCACTTTTACTGGATCGGCGCTATTCCCGCGATGATCTTTCTCGCCCTGTTCATGATGCCATTCTACTATGGGTCAAAAGCAAGGTCGGTACCCGAGTTCCTCAAACTAAGGTATGATGAGAAGACACGTGCCTTGAATGCAATTCTTTTTGCTGTTATGACGGTTCTTGCATCAGGTATATCAATGTATGCTCTGGCTCTTCTAATGGAAAAGGTATTGGGATGGAATTTCGATCTTAGCCTATGGATATCAGCTTTGATAGTTCTCGGTTATACATATCTTGGAGGACTATCATCTGCAATCTACAATGAAGTTCTTCAGTTTTTCATTATTGTCATAGGACTGTTACCTCTCGTGTTCTTAGCTTTGAAAGACGTTGGAGGGTGGGTCGGGCTTAAAGCACAGTTGGCTCCCATAGCAACATCCAGGGGATTCGCACCTGAAACATTTACCTCAACATGGAGCCATACGGGCTCAGCTGCATCCAATCCGTTGGGGGTGGAATGGTATGGAATATTGTTTGGTCTTGGATTTGTATTATCCTTTGGTTACTGGTGTACAAACTTTCTGATCGTTCAGAGAGCATTTGCCGCAGAATCAAAAGCAGCAGCAAGGAAAGTCCCTCTTATTGGGGCATTACCTAAAATGTTCATTCCCTTTTTGATAATTGTTCCGGGAATAATAGCTCTGGCTCTTTCACATGATCCCGGTAAAGGTTTCATTATCCCACCAGATGCTAGCGGAGGACTGAATTATAATTTAACCATCATCATGCTTTTAAAACAGTACCTTCCCGCAGGTGTTTTGGGACTTGGAATCACTGCATTACTGGCCTCTTTCATGTCGGGAATGGCTGGTAATGTATCAGCATTTAATACGGTCTGGACCTATGATATTTATCAAAGTTACATGAGACCACGTACCGGCGATGAAGAAGCTGACGGAAAACATTATCTGAAAGTTGGGCGTATCACTACCATTGTCGGGATTCTCTTAAGCATTGCTTCAGCTTATGTAGCTGGTAAATTCGGCAACATCATGGATTTTCTCCAGACAATTTTCTCATTGATCAACGCACCTCTGTTTGCAGTTATCTTTCTTGGAATGTTCTGGAAGCGGACAACAGGTCATGCTGCCTTCTGGGGATTGCTTATGGGCTTCCTGCTGGCGCTGGTGCATCATGGCCTGACAATACCTGCCGGGGCAACATCTCTTGTCAAAGGCGGATGGATTGCCACACTCCACACATACCCGGTTGAGATGGCTCAGAATTTCTGGACTGCTATAATAGCCTTTGTAGTAAGTACAACTGTTACAGTCGGGCTTACTCTTGTGACAAAACAGAAAAAATCTGATGCGGAATTGACAGGACTGGTTTATGCTCTGACTCCACGTACGCTTGATGATAAAGATCTGAAGTGGTATCAGCGCCCGATAGGACTTGCAATCCTTGTCGGTGTGATCTTTTTAATATTAACAATAATGTTTTGGTAGGAGGAAATTAAAATGGTAGATATAAGAATACCTATAGGTCTGATGTTTTCGATCGTAGGAGTATTAATTACAGGATTCGGTTTTTTCACAATGTCAAATACCGAAATGTATCATAAATCACTGGGCATCAATGTAAATATTATAATGGGTTTGCTGATGCTTGTATTTGGATTGATATTTTTGTTTTTTGCTTTCAGGAAGAAGAAAAAAGCCTGAAGAGAAGGTATTGGGGATAGAGAATGAAAAACAATCATGTAAAACGTGGTTTTGCCAGCGATAATAATGCCGGTATTCATCCGGATATTCTGAAAGAAATACTATTGTCAAACACTGGTCATGTAACTGGTTATGGTACAGATGTATATACTGAACAGGCTTTAGATATATTTAAAGAACAGTTTGGAAGTACCACAGAGACATTTTTTGTATTTACAGGAACAGCAGCCAATGTGCTTGGACTTTCCTCAATAACAAGATCGTGGAATTCAGTAATTACTGCATCCACGGCACACCTGGAAGGTGATGAATGCGGAGCACCTGAAAAATTTATAGGATGCAAAGTTCTCGTTGTCGATACTCCGGATGGGAAAATAACTCCTGATCTCATAGAAAAACATATGCACGGTCTGGATTTCGAACATCATTCCCAGCCAAGGGTAGTATCTATTACACAGGCTTCAGAAATGGGGACCGTTTACACAGCTTCTGAGATTTCAGAACTAGCCGGTTATGCCCATGCGAGAGGTATGCTGCTTCATATGGATGGTGCCAGGATAGCAAATGCTGCCGTATCGCTTGATCTGCCTTTCAAAGCATTCACGACTGATGCCGGTGTCGATGTACTCTCTTTCGGGGGTACCAAGAACGGTATGATGTTCGGGGAATCGATCTGTTTCCTCAGACCGGGTCTTTCTGTTGATTTTAAGTATATCAGGAAGCAGGGTATGCAGCTTGCCTCAAAAATGAGGTTTATCTCGGCTCAGTACATTGCCTATTTTCGCAATGATCTGTGGGAAAGATGTGCTTCACATTCAAATGAAATGGCCGGTATGCTCGCAGAGAAACTTAAACAGATACCGGAAGTTAAGATTACCCAGGAAGTTCAGTCAAATGGTATTTTTGTTATAATGCCTTCCGGAGTTGCTGAAAAGATGAGGAACCATTACTTTTTCTATCCCTGGGA
>Ga0209539_1000211_pt1 | contig 36044 bp, 31 predicted proteins | sample BarGraNGADG00312_2_FD_184499 | JGI IMG/M metagenome (GOLD analysis project Ga0209539, IMG submission 184499) | Arctic peat soil microbial communities from Barrow, Alaska - Barrow Graham LP Ref core NGADG0011-312 (SPAdes) (version 2) | ecosystem: Environmental > Terrestrial > Soil > Wetlands >...
AGCGAGGTCGGCGACGTACGCGCTCAGGCAGCCCTGCGTCAGGCCGTAGAAGAGGCCGTAGGCGGCGAAGAGCAGCCAGATGTAGACGAGCCTGTGCGCGAACCCGAAGCCGAGGTATACGAGCGCGTAAACGGCGAAGCCCAGCAGCAGCGTCTTCTTCCTGCCGATGCGGTCCGAGATCATCCCCCCCGGGGTCGAGGTGACGCTGTAGACGATGTTGAAGACCATCCAGACCAGCGGGATGATATAGGCTTTCATCCCCAGGTTCTGCGCTCGCAGCAGCAGGAAAGCGTCGCTGGAGTTCCCCAGGGTGAAGACGGCCACCACCACCAGGAGCATCCGGTAGTTGTGGCTGAAGCCCGCAAGGTGGAGCCCGGGAAAATGCGCGTCGCCCCCGGCGGGCTGGTCCCGGAGGGCGAAGACGATCAGGCCCATCGCGACCAGTGACGGAATGAGCGCCGCCAGAAAGACCCACCGGTACGCGCTGTTCCCCTGGCCGCGCAGCAGGTACATCATCAGGAACGCGATGGCGGGCCCGATGACGGCCCCCAGGGTGTCCATCGCGCGGTGGAATCCGTACGCCTTCCCCCTGGCCTCGGGGTCGGTGGTCTCGGATATCAGGGCATCGCGGGGAGCGGTCCTGATCCCCTTCCCCACCCTGTCCACGAACCTGACCAGGAGCACCTGCCAGACCGCGTCCGAGGCGGCAAAGAAAGGCTTGGCGACCGTGGAGAGGCCATAGCCCGCGAAGATCAACGACTTGCGCTTGCCGATCTTGTCGGAGAAATAGCCGGAGAAACCCTTGAGGATGCTGGCGGTCCCCTCGGCGATCCCCTCAATCACACCGAGGAAGATGGCGCCCGCGCCCAGCACGCTGGTGAGGAAGATGGGCAGGAGCGGGTAGATCATCTCGCTGGAGGCGTCGGTGAACAGGCTGACCAGCCCGAGCACCTTGACGGTCCGGCTCAGCTTGCCGGGCTGCTCCCCGGAGCCCTCGCCTCCGGTCGTCTCCTGCTCCGGAACGGAGGACTCTGTTACCTCATCATCTGTACTGGACCCGGCCACCATCGACCCCTTCCGGCAGTGCTGCCTGCTGTGTTTGCACAAATGTGTGCGCCTGGCGAACAAGGTATTCTTGCGCGAGCGAAACTGTCAACTTGCCCCCTGCTATACCATTGAATCGCGCGGCCATATGGGGGTAGAGTAATAGAACCCGATCGGCAATGCATCGAAAGGAGAGCGGTGGCTGCAATTCCCGGAAGCTGGTGCCCCATCCGGCAACCTCAGATACCCGGAGCGAGGGTCCCGTGTGAAGACAGTTGCGCTCTGTATATAGCTTCGTCCAAGCTCCCCGCGACCCACAGCTGTGCCGTCACGGCCCTTGGCATCTACGCGTTGCAGCGGATAGTGGTACCCAAGCAGCAGCCAGACGAGGGGGCCCAGCCAGGCGGGGGTCAGCAACACAAGCCGGAGTAAGATGGCCAAGAAGGCTAGCAGCAGAAAGAGCGCCGACGCGTCCCAGGCGGGCAAGGTCGAGCCTGGGTATCTCGCCGGTGATAACTACAAAGCGCGACTGACCAAAGGACTCCTTGGGGTGGGGCTCGGCGAGGGCTATATCGTCGAAGTCCTCAACTTCATGACGAAGCGGGTCTTGAGGCGCGAGCTGTTCGAGACCTCGGAGTCCGCGCGTGACGAGCTCGATCTTATCCGCCGCGACATCAAACAGATGACCACCGAGGAGTTCAGGCGGAAGTACCTGCAGCCACCCGAGTGAAAAAGAGGGGTCAGGCACTTTTCATTGATTTTTTCCACTCTTGACGTCCTGCAGTCGTGACATCGATCTGTGTGTGGCTTTGAGAACGGGTCGCTGACGATTCTGGTTCCTCCCGTTGCGCACCGTTCGGTGAGCAACGTCCGTCACGGTGCCTGACCCCTTTTTCCACTAGCGGCCCAGCGCGTACTCTTCGACCATCCGGCTGACGGTGAGGGCGCTCTCGGCGGCCATCTCGGTGCCTATCCCCCGCCCCCCGGCGTCCGCCCCCACGGCGTAGAGACCTGCCACCGGCATCTTCGGGCTGGGCCGGTTCTTGCCCACCTGCCTGTAGTCCTGCGAGATCCCGATCACCTCGCCGAGGTGCCGTCCCGAGATGTTGGACGTGTATTCGACGTCGGTGCGCAGCTTCCAGATGACGTGGTCCTCGATGCCGGGGTGGAGCATCTGCATTGTCGCCTCGATGCGGTCGAGCACGTTACGGTTGAGCTCCTTCTGCTGCGGGTCGGCCGAGAGCACCGCCCCCGCCAGCACCAGTTGGCAGCCCGGTGGCGCCAGGTCAGGGTCGGGTATCGAAGGGACCGGGTACATGATGCCCACGTACTTATCCAGAGCCTCCTGATCGGTCACGTCCGGGATCCACAGCGTCATGGGATACGGCACCACCTCGGCATCGAGCGCGTACTTGACGCTCACGGCCCCGTACGACGACCTCAGCTTCAGCACCTTGTCTACGTATTCCGCCGGCAGGTGGTCGGCCACCATCCTGGCCGTCGGCTGCAGGCCCATGTTGGATATGACGATGTCCGCGTCGATCCGGCCGCCGGCATCGACGCCCGCGACCCTTCCGTCCTCGATTATGATCGACTCGACCGGCCTGTCGTAGGAGACCTTCCCGCCCAGGCGCACCAGCGCGTCCAGGTAGGAGCGGGCGATCGAGCCCATGCCACCCTTGGGGTAAGACAGCGAAGCGCTCGCCGCCATGTTGGCGAAGCAGTAGATGAACTCGCCGGCGGAGCCGGTGAAATAGGTCACCACGATGAGCATGCCGCAGACCGCGTTGAGCATCATGTGGAACTGGAAGTCGTCGGTGAACCTGCTGACGTAGTCCTTCAGCGTCGTCGACTCCAGGATCTCCATCTCCGAGGCCGGCTTCATGGTAGCGAGCTCCTTGAAGCAGATGTAGCAGTCGTCGCGGTTCTCCGGCCGCACGCCGATGCCGTCGATTATCGCGCGTATGGACTCGTCGGAGGCGTAGTCCAGGGGATAGGTGGCGACCTTGTCCCCCAGCACGATGCGGTTACCGCCCTGGATGAGGGCCCACTTCAAATCGGCCCCGACCTCTCGCGCGATATCCCCCAGAGGCCCGGAATCGCCGCTCCCGATGGCGTGGACCCCGGTGTCGTAGGTAAAGCCTTCGCGCTCGAATGAGGCGGCCTTGCCACCGGAGAATGAATTGCGCTCCAGGACGGTGACGTCAAACCCCTTCTGGGCGAGAAGCGCGGCGCAACCGGAACCTCCCACCCCACTCCCGATGACCACCACTCTACTGTCGCCGGACGCCATCTGCGGTCTCCTTTCTCGTTGACGCGAATAATCTATCAAATCGAAGTTGAATAGTCTGTAAGCGCGCGGAGGCCCCGTAAGTTAGAATTATGTGGCAGCCAGGCGAAAGGAGCGGCGCGCATGTCGTCGAGGTGGCAGCGGATCAAGGCAAGCAAAGCGAATCTGGTGCTGTTCGTGGTGGGGATATTCCTGATCGTCCTTTCAGGACTGTGGAGGTTCACCATAGCCCCGGCCATCAAGGTCGTCGCCACGGACTTCGACCTGGTGCGCTTCGACACCGGGCACTACTCGGTGTTCGTGAGACCTCCGGGCCAGCCGCCCGTCGGGCCTTCACCCATAACATACAGCGTCACCATCCAGGGCAAAGAGGTCAACCCGGTGGGGCGGTCGACCACCAGCTCCGCGGTCATCGAGCTGCAGTCGGCGGTGATCGACACAGCCACCAGGAAGCACCTGTCCGATGATAACTCACTCTTCGCGGTGGACAGGCGCACCGCCCGGCAGGTGAAGGACCAGGGCTCGGACAAGAACCGCAGCGGCTATTACCTGGTGTTCCCTTTCAACACCCCCAAAGCGGACATACCGATCTGGGACCCGGTCACGGGCAAGGCGCAGAAGGGGACTTTCGAGAGGCAGGAGAAGCTCTTCGGCATCAACGTGTATGTCTTCAAGGTCGCTTACGCCGGACAGCCGGCGGTGCAACCGGCGGGGTTCCCGAAGCAGATGAGCGGCGCTGAGTTCAAATCCATGCTGTCCGACCCGATGCTGCCGGTCGCCGACACGGACACCATCAACATCGAATACAAGGCGAACCAGTCGATCGAGTACATCGTCGAGCCGATAGGCGGGACGCTGGTCTCGATGACCAACGCGGTGGGCTCGGTGTACATGTCTACTGCGTACGGCAATCCACCGACGGCCTCCGTGGTGACGCAGTCGCAAACCCAGGTGGTGAGCAAGCTCGACTTCACCGAATCGGTGACCAGCCAGGAGGCCGCGGCGACTTTCGCCAGTGACGAGATCCAGAAGATCAAACTGCAGGAGGTCTACATCCCGATCGGCCTGCTGGCCCTCGGCATCGCCTGCCTGCTGATTGGGATCTTCACCGCCCCCAAACCAGACTAGTTAAAAATGAGTGCCAGGCACTTTTCGGGGCTTTTTTTCAACCTATGCACAGGGCATCAATAGTTAAGTTGAAAAAAGCCCCGAAAAGTGCCTGACACCATTTTTTAACCTAGACGCGGTCGGTGTAGATGTCAAAGGGGAGCTTGCCCTCGACGAACCTCTCCAGGTCCTCCCCGTTGTACAGCTTGATGACGATGCGCCGGAGCTTGCCGCTGAGGGTGTCGATCGCGGTCTTGGTGAGCGGCTGCTCCAGGAAGCCCGAAAGATCGATCGGCTTCCCGATCCTGACGACCACGCGCTTGTAGAGGATGAAGCGCATCGAGCCTCCCCTGACCGCGGGGTGGTCTATGGCGCGGTTGAGCACCCTTGATGACAGTTCGGGGAGCTTGACCTCTTCGGTCGGCACCACGGCCGCCGGTATAATCGGCACGCCGGCCTCAAACGCCAGGCGCGCGAAACCGGTGCGGAAATAGCTTATCTTGCTGGCGCGGTCCGGCCTCATGAACGACTCGATGCCTTCGGGGAATATCCCCACGATCTCGCCGTCCTTCATCAGCCGCGCGGTCTCTTCGAGGCCTCGCGCCGTGCTGGCCCCGCCCTTCATCGAGAGCTTCATCATGCCGGTCATGTTGTAGAGAGTCTTGACGGTGGGGACGACGAAGCCGCGCGACCCGCCCACGAAGTGGATGTACCGGTCGATCTCGGTCATCAGCGCCACCGGGTCCAGCACCGAGCGGTGATTGCATATCAACAGCGCCCCGCCTTCGTCCGGGATGTTCTGCGCCCCCTCGCAATGTATTCGGAAGGCGAAAGTCAGCCACGGCCCGAAGAACGTGCGCATACCTTCATAGGCCAGCATCTGGTAGACGTTCATGGTCTTGCTCCGTACGGCGGTTCACGGCAGTCCTGCAGTGCCCGTACAAGATAGCACAGTCCCCCGGCGCGGTCACGGCTCACATCGCGGACGGTGCGTTTGTAGTATCATTTCGCGGATGAAGGTCACATTCGTCTACACCGATTACTTCGAGACTCAGGACATAATCACCGAGCCGCAGGGGCGCGTCTGCCTGGGCATCGGCTACCTGTCCGCGGTGCTCCAGCGCGCCGGTCACTCGGTCGAGCTCATCCATCTGGTGCGCCCCGCCGCCCGCCAGGAGATCATCGAGGCGGTGCGTGCCTCGTCACCCGGCCTGGTGGCGTTCTCGGCCACCACGCTGCAGTTCTCCAAGGTCAAGGAGCTCGCCGGCTGGGTCAAAGAGGACCTCGGCCTGCCGGTCGCGTGCGGGGGGGTCCACCCTACCACCGCGCCCGAGGAAGCCATCGCCGTCGCCGACATCGACTACATCTGCGTGGGCGAGGGCGAGCAGGCCATCGTTGAGCTGTGCGACGCGCTGGACGCGGGCCGTCCGGTCGATGGCATCGCCAGCATCTGGAGCAGGCGCAACGGCGAGGTGGTGCGAAACCCCGTGCGCCCGCTGGTGGAGGACCTCGACTCCATCCCATTCCCGGACCGCGAGATCTTCGACGAGGCAAACTTCGCCCCCAACCAGAAGAAGCGCCTCACCATGATGGCGTCCCGCGGCTGCCCGTTCGACTGTTCCTACTGCTGCAACCACCTGCAGAAGAGCATCTACCCCAACCCCTCCAAGTACGTGCGTTTTCGCAGCCCGGCCAACGTGATTTTGGAGATCGAGGCCGCCCGCGAGCGCGACCCCGGCCTGGCGCAGGTCAGGTTCGAGGACGACATCCTCACCATGGACAGGGGCTGGTTCCGCGAGTTCGCCGCTCTGTACTCCGAGCGTGTCGACCTTCCTTTCATATGCAACGCCCGGGTGGACCTGATAAACGGGGAGATGGTGGACCTGCTGGCTCGAGCCGGCTGCAGCGCCATAGCAATGGGGGTCGAGAGCGGCAACCTGTGGCTGCGCAGGAACGTGCTGCGCAGGCAGATGGGAGACGACAAGATACTGAGGGCGTTCGCCCTCTGCAAGGAGGCCGGCATCCAGACGGTGTCGCTCAACATGACCGGCTTCCCCCACGAGACCATGTCGATGGCACTCGACACGATCAAGATGAACTCGGCCATCGAGCCGAACCTGGCGCAGGTGACCGCGCTCTGCCCGTTCCCCAACACGGCCATCCACGAGGAGTGCGTGGCAGGTGGGATGATGGGCGACGCCACCCCCGACACGCTGTTCACGGGTCGCTCGGAGCTCATGCTCGACAAGCTGACGCGGGACCAGGTGAAGATGCTGTGCGAGAACTTCGTCCTTCTGATGGTCGCCTACCGCAAGTGCGCCTCGCTGCCCTGGCCGTTGTCGAAAGCGGCGACCGCGGGGCTCGACTTCTTCATGAAGACGCGGCTCATCTCACAGAGCGCGCGCGACCGCATCCTGGAGAAGCGGCGCTACAAGCTCGACTGGAAGTACTTCGTGGGGGTCGATTACTGACCGGGTCGGGGGAAGACATCGATCTCGTCGTCATCAAGCACGAAAGTCCCATCGACCGCCTGAGAGTGGACCACGTACTTGAACTGCTTGCCGCCCGGCTGCGGCTGGATCTCCAGGACGTCGATGAACTCGTCCAGCCTGAACGCGATGATGCCGTCGTCCTGCATGATGTCATGCCTGATCCGCCCGAAGTAGACTTTCTCGTCCGAGCGGACGTCCGGCGCGATGAGGCTGCCCCTCAGACCCCTTAGCATGAACCAGATCGGTATCAGTGCAAGCACCAGCAAGATGTAGACCAACGCGTTTCCTTTCCACGCGGGGTGCGCCGCCGTTACCCTTGCCATCGCCACCGGCTGAGATGAATATAATGTATGCGGCTCGCGGGCGGCAACCGCCCGGCATCGACGGAAGGCAATGGCTTGGCCAGGGAAACCGAAAAGACCATCAGGGAGGATGGAGCAAGGCCGGATGAGATCAAGCGGATGATTTTTATCTGGCCCCTGATCGCGGTTGTCATAGGGTCCTTCTTGCTGCTGGCCTGGAGGTTCGTGAAGATACGAGTCTTTCTCGTGGCCGTGATCATCCCCGTGGGCGTTCTGCTGTCCCTTATTCTGGTGGACATCATTCGCAATGCCAGGTCCAACCAGATGTCGGGGCAAACCCCTGCCACCAGATTCGACGAGAAACGCTACAAGATCTTCAGCGGCGCGCTCGATTCGTTGTGCATCGCGGTGGGGATCAAGCCTATGCGACTCGCGGTCATGAAGCTGCGTTCTCCCAACTCCTGCTTGATCGAAGCCGGTCACACATCGATGATCGCAGTCACACCCGACCTGCTCGAGCAGGACCTGACCGGCCAACGGGTGGAGGCCATCATTGCCGTGGCGGTGGCGAAGCTGATGCTGGACCCGCTCCATGTGAAGTCGCACAGTCTCAAGGAGGGTGACTTGGTGCCGGAGCACACTCAAACGCCTCTCCTGGAGGTCAGGGCGGACACCCTGGCGGCACGGATCACGGCGAGCGGGTCAGGGAAAGCAAACCGGTGACTCTGCCGAGGGGCTGGCAGTAGAACGGAGGGCACGTGGTGGATTCAAGGGACAAGGCAAAGCAGAGGTTCGACAACTGGTCGGCGAGCTACGAGCAGTCTTTCACCTGGCGGCACTTCTTCGCGCCGGTGCACGATATCCTGCAGGCGCACGTGCTGGGCGTCCAGGGGACGCACATCCTCGATATCGGCTGCGGGACGGGCGACATGCTGCGCAGGTTCTCTGGTGAGAACGCGGCGCGGCTGGTCGGAGTCGATGAGAGCGATGGGATGCTGGCCAAGGCTCGGGAGCTTTCGGCGGGATACAACAAGATAACTTACCTGGCGGGCTCGGCCGAGTCGCTCGCGTTCGCCGACGCCGAGTTCGACGTCGTGACCTCATGTGTGGCGTTCCACCACTTCCCTGACCCCGGCGGCGCGGTCACGGAAATGTACCGCGTCCTGAGGCCCGGTGGGCGCCTCTTCATCTGCGACCTCACCCAGGAGGGCCTGCTGGGCCACCTGATGCTCTACTTTGGCAAGGGAAAGGCGGACGAACATTACTTCACCGAGACGACGATGAAAGCGCTGCTGATGGAGAAGGGCTTTCGCGAGGTCGCATCGGAGCGCGTGTTCACCTTTCCGCCCTCCATGCTGGTCTTCGGGTTCAAGGAGAGATAGAAATGCACCACGGCGCCTGACCCCGTGGTGCATTTCTATACAGAGTGGAAAAAACGGGCGAAAAGTGCCTGGCACCCGTTTTTAACTTACTTTTCGTTGGTTAGGATCACGACCCCGCAGACCACACCGCCGAGCCCGCCCAGGTTGTGAGCCATCCCGACCTTGGCGCCCTCGCGCTGCCTTCCGTCGGCGCGCCCCTGGAGCTGCTTTGTGACCTCGTAGATCATGCGGACGCCGGTCGCGCCGATCGGGTGGCCGAAGCACTTCAGCCCGCCCGACGGGTTGACCGCGACCTGTCCGTCGATGTTGAACCGGCCCTCGGCCGTCGCCGGGCCGCCGTCGCCCTTCTTGCAGAAGCCCAGGTCCTCGACATTGAGGATCTCGGTGATGGTGAAGCAGTCGTGGCACTCGGCGAGGTCGACCTCGTTGGGCGGGTCGGTGATGCCGGCCATCGCGTAGGCCTTCTCCGCGGCCTTGACTGTCGGCCGCCAGGCCAGGTAGTCGAAGTTCTTGTCGTACATCATCAGGTTGGTGTAGGTGGCGAACCCCATGCCCTTGATGGTCACATAGTCGTCGCGGTACTTCTTGGCGATGTCCGCCCGCGTGATGATCGCGGCGGCCGAGCCGTCCGAGATCGGGCAGCAGTCCAGCAGGCCCAGCGGTCCGCTGATGATCGGCGCCTTCATCACCTGCTCGAGCGTCACCTCGCGCCGGAAGTGCGCCTTGGGGTTCACCGCGCCGTTGAAGTGGTTTTTCACCGCCACGTGCGCCAGGTGCTCCTTGGTGGTCCCGAACGCGAGCGCGTGCCTGGGGAACGCCAGGCCGAAGGCCGAAGGGGCGGTCAGTCCCGACATCTGCACCGGGTGCCCAAAACCGGCGGTGGGAAGGCCGCGGCCTCCCTGGTCGGTTATCTTCTCCACGCCGCAGGCGATGACCATGTCGAACTGCTCGCTCGCCACCGCCAGGCAAGCGTTGCGGAACGCGTCCAGGCCGGACACGCAGTAGTTCTCGGTGTGGGTGATGGGTATGTCATAGGTCTTGATCGCGTCGGACAGCGTGGCACCGGAGAAGCCGGTGAAGGGGTACTGAATACCGATCCAGCCCGCCTCCAGTTGCCCGGGCTCTATCTTCGCGTCTTCCATGGCTTCGAAGCAGGCCATGGTGAGCATGTCATCGACGCCCCAGTCGAAGTTCTCACCGAACTTCGTCGCGCCGACGCCGATAACGGCAACGTCTCTGAGATCAGCCATTCTCCATACCTCCTTCGCGGACCGGCCGGGTCTTCCAGAAATAATTGTGGAAGCCGCCACCCTCGTGGATTATCCGGAAAGTGAGCTCGACAGGCATCCCGAGCTCGGTGGTGCCGGCCTCGCGGTCGGTCATCTGCATGAAAATCCTGCCGCCGCCATCGAGGTCCGTTATCGTCAGGGTCGTCGGAGGCTCGGGGTTCGGCGCCAGGTTGTCGTCGATGGAGTTCCAGAGCGTGCCTTTTTTCGCGAGCTTCCAGTCCACGTTCATGTCGTATTCGTGGCAGTTGGGGCAGACCCGGCGGGGCGGGAAGTACACCGTTGAGCAGGACTCGCACTTCTTGCCGTACAGCGGCAGCACCGACTTGCGGTCCCTCCACATCTGGATGGCGGACGAGACGTTCTCTTCGGACTCCATCGGCACCATGTCCTTGCGGGCCAGGAACCGGGCGTACGAATCGAGGTTGCTCTTCGAGGCCAGGTAGCCCTTGATCCCCCGCCGCGGGGCTAATTTCTTGATCTTGTCGGTGACCTCCAGCAGCACCACGTCGTAGGTGTCGCCGCCGCCGGCAACCAGGATCTTGTCGCCGGGGCTGGCGTCCTCGAGCGCGCCGGCGAGCATCATAAGCGGCTGGGCCGCGCCGCACCCTCCCACGAAGGCGAACAGCGCGTCCTGCATTTTAGCGGGGTCCTTGATGCCGAGTGCCTTGGCCACCTGCTGGTGCGAGCGGAAGTCGGGCGCCGCGACGGCGAGCTTGGTGATGTCATCTGGCGCCACCCCGAAGCTCGCGACCGCTTCCTTTATCGCGCCCGCGATGTCGGGGATGAAACCCCTGGCCGTGTACCAGCGGGGATTGGACTCGCGGGTGAGGCGCTCACCCGGGAGCTTCCACGCCCCCATCAGCTCGTCGTAGGAAGAGTAGACGCCCTTGATCTCGGCGATCGCGTCCCCCTTGCCGACGAGCACCGCACCGGCCCCGTCTCCCAGCGTCTGCTCGTCCGCGGTCTTGGGCCGCGCGAGCTGGCACTCAGCCGCGGTCACCAGGATGCTCGAGGCCGCGCCCGAGTCGACCGCCTCCGATGCGGCTATCAGCGCCGCAAGCGCGGAGCCGAGCGAAGCGCCGAAGTCGGCGGTCGCGGATTCTCCTGTGAGGTCGAGCACCGCCGCCACGATCGTCGCGCTGGACTTGGCCGCGTACGGCGCGGTCGTCGAAGCGAAGTACAGTCCTCCCACGCCCTCCGGGTCGTCCTGAATGCAATCGCGGGCGGCTTCGACGCCCATGGTGACGCTGTCCTCGTCGAAGTTCGCCACCGCGATCTCTCCCGGGGCGCCGGGTATGCCCCAGCTCTCGGCTATGAGCTTCCGCTCCAGCCGGAGCCAGGGGATGTAGGCCCCGTAAGCGATTATTCCTGCCATATCTACCCCCTGGTCGTTGATTCCTGGTTCCGCAGCCCCCATGAACGTAAGCGGAACGCACGGTGAATGATACCAAAATATGGAGGTGACCGAGCAGCGTACACGTATAATGTTAAAATCATGCTGAAGGCTTTCGGGGCCGCGTTCGGGCTGACTTTCATCGCCGAGCTGGGCGACAAGACACAGATTGCGATACTGACCCTGTCCGCGCGGTACGGTTGGCTGCCCACGTTCCTCGGAGCCAGCCTCGCCTTCGTCATCCTGGACGGGCTCGCGGTGACCGTGGGCGAGGTGCTGGCGAAGTTTGTGCCGGTGGACGTCATCCGCTACCTGTCGGCGGCCATCTTTATCGTTTTCGGCCTTCTCTCGTTCAGGCCGGTGGCCGAACCGGCCGAAGACACACCTGCGAGCAGGAGGAATCCATTTCTCACGGCGTTCTTCTACATCGCCCTGATGGAGCTGGGAGACAAGACCCAGCTCGCGCTGGTGGCGCTGACCTCGCGCTTCAAGATGCCTTTCTGGGTCTTCCTGGGAGGCACACTGGCACTGGTCCTCTCTTCTTTCATCGGGGCGGTCGTCGGGAAGATGCTGGGTCACCACCTGCCCTTGAAGTGGATCAGGTGGGGCTCCGGCGTGGTGTTCATAGTATTCGGGATCCTGATCGCGGTCGGGGTGATATAGGGCGCCCGCGGCGCCGCTGGAGTAGAATTGCCTCGACCATGGAAGAGAAACCGGAGATCATCAGCGCCTGGCAGGACGCGGCGCCAGAGGAAACCAGCAGCGATGAAGGCTACGTGAACGCCGAGGACCTCTTCTACTGGATGGAGGAGACGCCGGGCGCGGAGATACCCCTGGCGGCCCTATGGATCGATATCCCCACGGGCTGCAGGTTCTGCTGTTGATACTATGATGCGTCGGTAGCTATCGGATGGAGGTAGGCGGTGATGAGTTTGGAGTTCGGCCGGCATTTTTCCAAACGGGACTGCGAGCGACTTTTCGACGAGTCCTTCTCCTTGCCCGAAGGTTTCATGTTCGGGTGCGCCAACGCGCCCTTCCAGGTCGAGGGCGGCTTCAACGGGCACGGGGAGCCGCTCAACAATTGGGTCGAGTTCGAGCGCTCGAGCCGCGCCGAGGTTTCCGGCGAAGCCATCCGCTTCTGGACCGATTACCCCCAGCAGCTGGAGATGGCCTCACGCATGGGGCTCAACGCTTTTCGCATCGGGATCGAGTGGGCGCGCGTCCAGCCGGAGACCTCACCCGGCGTGAGGAAGGAGCCGGCTTTCGACGACAGCGCCATCGATGCCTACGCGACGATGACGGCCGCTGTCATGGACGCCGGCATGGAGCCGGTCGTCACCCTCCACCACTTCACCCACCCCTACTGGCTGGGGCTCGACCCCTGGCTCGCGAGCGCGGACGTGGAGTGCTACCGGCGCTACGTCGAGAAGATGGCGAGCGAGATCAACCGCCTGCTGGTGGAGAAGCACTCCAGGCGACCCATCAAGTACTGGATCACCCTGAACGAGCCGAACGGCCTGGCGATGCTGACTTACCTGGCACGCGCCTTTCCCCGCCGCAGGACCGGCCTCAAGGACACGATGCTCGCCTGGTCCAACATGATCGACGCGCACTGCCGTGCGTACGACACCATCCACAAAGTCTACGCCGACAGCAAGTGGCCGGAGCCGATGGTGAGTTACAACACCATCCACATCGCCCAGTACGGCGTCGACAAGGTGATGATCGATCTTCTGAACGCCCGGCGGAACGGGGTCGAGCGCACCGACCTCAAGGAGTACCTGCTGGAGGGCAAGCGATCGTGGGACAACGAGATCGCCAAGTGCCCGGTAACGGTCAAGCCCGCGATCGGCGGCAAGACGATCGAGAAAATAATGTCCAGGGCGGTCGACCGCCTGGTAGACCCGGCCCGCTTCGAAAACGGGGTCAGGGCGATCTACGACTCCGCCTCGCCCGATAAGCTCGACTACGTGGCGGTGGACTTCTACGATCCTTTCGCGCGAACGATGTTCAAGTGGCCGACGCTCTCCGACGTGAGGGAGAAGAGGGTCAACGTCAACGCGGAGCACTGGGAATGGGCGCTGAACCCGGTCGCGATGTATCACTTCCTCAAGGCGGACACCATCAACACCGAAGGCCTGCCCGTTTTCGTGGTGGAGAACGGGATGTCCCATAAGGTTCGCGAGGGACGCGTGGAACAGCGCCGCGACGGGGCCACGCGTGACACGTTCCTGCAGTCTTTCATCTTCGAGGCCATGCGCGCTATGAAAGATGGCGTGCCGCTGATCGGATACCTCTACTGGTCTATGGTGGACAACTACGAGTGGGGCTCCTACGAGCCGCGGTTCGGGCTGTTCACGGTCGACCGGTCGCGCGAGCCGGTGAAGATCTCCTCGGTGGACGCCTGGGGCACCAACGCGGCGGGCGCCTTCGCCGGGATCATCGGCGCGCTACAGAGCGGGGACCAGGCCGGGATAGTAGAGGCGTTCACCCGCGACGCCGAATGACCTTGCCGGGCGCACGAGCTGGTTTTGTAGGGCCGGCGTTTCGCAGAGGTGCCTGACCCCCCCATTTTCGCGATTTGCGTCCCGCCGGCATTGCACCGATGGCCGCTTTTCGAGACTCGACTTTGTGTCGTTTGTATCCTTATTTGGGCCCTCCCGGGCTTCGCGGAAAGAGTTATCAACGACCGCGGGGATTGTGATATCATGCAGTAACCACCTGACCTGTTTCAGGATGGTCTTATGCGGCTCAACAAACCGGCTGAAAGTGAAGACGTGCTATTCGCCGAACTCGTGACGGGAAACAGGCGTGAATAAGTCTCTTGCCAATGACGCGTTCGAGAGTTTCCGGGAGGTGTTTCTCCTCATCGGGCCGGACGGCCGTTGCCTCTTCTGGAACAAGGCCCTCAATGAAGTCGCGGGCTACGGCGACGACGAGATCAAGGCCATGCCCGCTACCGACTTCTTCCCCCACGACGATGCCCTGCGCATAGAGGGCGCCATGAACACCGTCTTCGCCAGTGGTGAGCATCAGCGGGTTGAGACCGAGGTGATCACCAAGGACGCCAGGCGGATACCCTACGCGCTGTCACTGGCGCTGGTCAAGGACGCCGGGGGCAAGCCGGTTGCGGTCGCCGGGCTCGGCGCCGACATCACCGACAGGAAGCGCGCCGAAGATGTCCTGCGCAACATGGTCAGGGAGACCAACATGCGCAGGGAGGAGATAACAGCGTTGCTGGAGAGCACCAGGCTGGTGCTGGAGCGAAAGGATTTCCTCGACGCGGGGCGCGAGATCCTGAGGCTCTCCAGGAACCTGGTCGGTGCCGGGTCGGGCTACGTCGCGCTTTTCGAAGGGGATACGAGCAGCGTGGTGCTGGTGGAGCCCGAATCTCTGCGGGAACACATCGGGCTCGATGGCCCGATGCCGGTCGTGGCTTTGCACGGCAAGGATTTCGTGCTGGGAAAGGCCTTGATAGAGAACGACCTTGCCTCCAGCCCGCTGGCCGAAAAGCTGCCCGAGGGCCACTTCGCCGTGAAGAACATCATGCTCTCCCCACTTATGGTCGACCGCGTGCCGGTAGGCCTGATCGGGCTGGCCAACAAGACGGGCGGCTTCAACAGAAGAGACGCGCTGATGGCGTCGGCGTTCGGCGAGATAGCAAGCCTGGCGCTGCAGAACGCGCGCAACCTCGAGATGCTGGCCGCCAGTGAGGCGCGGTACCGCGAGATATTCCAGAACGCCACCGAGGGCATATTTCAGAGCGCGGGGGACCAATTCATAAGTGTCAATCCCTCCTTTGCCAGGATATTCGGTTTCTCCTCGGCGGAGGAGATGATGTCCGAGGTGTCGGTCGGCGACATCTACGCGGACGCCGCGGAGCGAGACAGGGTCATACGACTCGTCGACGAACGCGGCAGGGTCAGGGGGGTCGAGGCACAGGGCAAGCGACGCGACGGCGAGCTGATCTGGTGCTCCCTCAACAGCCATGCCGTGAGCGACGAGGAAGGCAACCCCCTCTTCTACGAAGGCACCTTGCGGGACATCACCGAGCGCAAGGAGGCGGAGGAAGCCCTCAGGCTCAGCGAGGAGAAGTACCGCCTGCTGATAGACACCGCCCCGGACATCATCTACACGATCGACGCGAGCGGCACGCTCACAGACATCAACGAGGCCTTCGAGACCATCACCGGTTTTCCCCGCGACGAGTGGGTGGGCAAGCCCTTCGCCCCCCTGGTCCACCCGGACGACCTCCAGCGCGCTATCGAGACTTTCGAGCAGGCCAGGAAAGGGGGGGACCCCGAGCCGTACGAGCTGCGGATACGCACCAGCGAGGGCGGCTATCGTACGGGTGAGTTCATCAGCAAGCCGCTCACGAAGGAAGGGGAGCCCGTCGGCGAGTTCGGGGTGGCGCGCGACGTCACCGAGCGCAAGCAGGCCGAGGAGGAGCTGCGGCTGGCCAAGGAGCAGCTGGACGCGACCGTCGATGCCCTGCCAGATCTGATGTTCGAGGTGGACCGTTCGGGACGCATATACGAATACCGTGCACCACGGGCCAACATGCTCTACGCGGCGCCGGAGGAGTTCATCGGCAAGACTGTCTCCGAGGTACTTCCCGCCGATGCCTCGGGCATCATAATGGATGCCATCGGCGAGGCCGTGAGAAACGGCAGACACAGCGGAGCGGTCTATTCCCTCGACATGCCCACGCAAACCTTCTGGTTCGAGCTGTCCATCGCATCCAAGGGTGAGGCAGACAGTCCAGGAGACCGACTGGTCGCGCTCGTCCGCGATATCACCGACCGCAAGAAGGCTGAAGAAGAGCACGGAATCATCATCAAGACAGCCATGGAGGGGTTCTGTGTCAACGACCTGAACGGGAACCTCCTGGACATAAACGACGCATACTGCCGGATGCTCGGTTACTCGCGGGACGAGATAATAGGAATAAACATAAATGACGTTGAGGTGATCTATTCTCCCGAGGAAGTCAATGAGCGCATCCGAAAGATTGCCGCGACAGGTAGCGATCACTTCGAGACGCGCCACAAGGGCAAAGACGGAAGAATTATCGACGTGGAAGCGAGCGTGACGTATCGAGACGTCGGAGGCGGAAGGTTGTACTCGTTTATCCGCGACATCACGGAGCGCAAGAAGGCCGAACACGAGCTGCAGATCCTCAACAACGAGCTGGAGGGTTACGCGCACGCGGTATCCCACGACCTCAAAGGGCCACTGGCGTCGATCAGCGCCGCCAGTGAGACCATCCAGAGCCTGCTCACCAGGGATCTGGATGACGACGAGATCGGCGGCGTGCGGGAGATGTCCGCGATAATCGCCAGCAACGTGGAGAAATCGACCGCCCTGATCGAGGGCCTTCTCGAGCTCGCGGAAGCGGGGCAGCGGCCTCATGACGCGACCGATGTCGATGTGGCCGAAGTCGTCGACGGCATAGTGGCGGAACGGCGCGAAGCGATCAAAGCCCGGCACATCAAGGTACACACCCACCGCGACCTTGGCAGGATCAAGGCGAGCCCCACCCACATGTACCAGCTCTTCAGCAACCTCATCGATAACGCCATCAAGCACAACACCTCCAAGAAGCCCACCATCGACGTCGAGTACCTGGGCCGGGACCGCGCCGGGGGACACCAGTTCGTCGTCAAGGACAACGGCCCCGGGATAGACCCCGCCGAGGCGAAGAAGATATTCCTGCCTTTCGTGGTGGGCGCGGGCGGAAAGACCGGCATCGGCCTTGCCACCGTGGAGAAGATCGTGGGCGTCTACGGCGGGAACATCGAGGTCTCCAACGACGGCGGGGCGCGCTTCGACTTCGTCCTGTTCGACGTGGTCTGAGAGTTCTACAAAACCCTCAAACCTTGCCCTCTCCCCTTTCCCGTGGCAAATCAATTATCATTAACCAGTCAAAAAGAGGGGGTCGGACAGTTGCCGGGTAAGATCGACGACAGCATCCTCGAGCTCTGGAAAGGATTTCGCGACGGCCGCGCCAGGGAGCGGGTGCTCTCCTGCGCCGCCGCGCTGGCGGACCGCGATTTCACCGTGATCCCGGTCCCGACCGCGTCCGAGGCCAACAGGTGCATCCTGGCCCAGGTGCCCCTGCACAAGACCGTGCTCTACTGGGAGGCCTTGACTCTCAAGGAGCTGGGGATAATCTCCACCCTCCAGGCGAGAGGAAACACGCTCAGGAGCGTCATGCCGCTGGCGACCGGCCGGTCCTCCAGGCGCAGGACGCGCATACCACCGCGGTCGATGTACCTGTCCACCGTCTGCGCGGTGACCATGGACGGGCTGCTGGTCAAGGTCGAGCCGGAGCAGGTCAGGGTGTTCGGACCAGGGCGAACGCCCGACTCGATAGTGCTGGTGGTCGGAGTCAACCACATCGTCGACGGGCTCGATGAGGCGTTCAGGCGCGCCAAGGACGTCTGCGTCCCGCACTGCGCCAGGATGATGGACATCGACGTCGAGTGCGCACACACCGGTCGCTGCGTCGAGTGCGCTTCCCCCCTGACCATGTGCGCCGTCAACACGCTCGTCACCCGCAAGCCCGGCGCGATGGACATGACGGTCATCCTCATCGGCGAGCGCCTGGGAGGCTGATGTCGATGGTGGCGGCTGTCAGCATGCGCTACCTGGTCAAGGGCGCGGTCCACGAGACCAAGAGCTTCGACGGGACCGTGATCAGATACACCAGGAGGGGCCAAGGCCTGCCGATCGTGACGACCAACGGGGTCGCCAACACCAGCACCTTCTGGCACTACTTCGAGGACTACTTCTCCACCATGGCTGAGGTCATATGCTGGGACTACCGGGGGCACGGGCGCTCGGAGGTGCCGGACGACCTCGACACCTTCGACATCCCCTGCTACGCGCGAGACATGCTGGCGGTCCTTGACGACGCGGGCATAGACCGGGCGGTGCTGGTGGGGTTCTCCATGGGCGCGCAGGTCGTGCTCGAGTTCTGCCGGGACCACCAGGACAGGGTGCTGGCGCTGGTGCCGCTCAACGGGCCCTGCTCCAACCCGTTCGAGGCCTTCGGCACCACCGCGTGGTTCGAGAAGGCTTACACCAACGTGTTCAACTACTTCATCGAGCACCCGGGCGGGCTCGAGGCGATCGGCGTTCCCCTGCTGCTGAGCCCCATCACCTGGCCGGTCGCCAAAGCCGTCGAGGTCGACAGGCACCGCTGCTCGCGGCAGGAGATGGACCTCTACTTCGAACACATCGCCAAGATGGGTTTCGCCAACGAGCTGCGCGCGCTGCTGGGCATGGCGAGGCACTCGGCCGAGGACGTCCTCGCGTCGATAGACGTACCCACGCTGGTCATCGCGGGCGAGAAGGACGGCATGTGCCCGGCGCGCCTGGTCAGGCGCATACACCGCCAAGTCAAAGGATCGGAGCTGTTCGTCGTCCCTCACGGCAGCCATGCCACCCTGATCGAGCAGCCGGAGCTGGTCAACCTTCGCATCGAGGCGTTCCTCCGCAAGAACGACCTGCTTTGAATGCACCACGGGGTCAGGCGCCCTGGTGCGTTTTTGTGTCCTCGGTAAGATCACTAATCTAGAAACGCACCACGGCGCCTGACCCCGTGGTGCATTATCGGGCGTAAGTGCATTTGTGGTAGGATTCTTAAGTTACGTTGACCCACGGATGATGGAAGGAGGTCTGCTACAAGCGCGTATGAGTTCGGTCATCAAGAAGAGGCGCAAGAAGATGCGCAAGAAGAAGCATAAGAAACAGCTCAAGAAAAACCGTCACAAGAACAAGAAGTAGTGAGAGCGTGAAGGTGATCCTGATCTCTATAGATGAACGCAGTACTCGCCGGCCGCGGCGCGTCGCGCCTGCCTGCCGTTCACCTCGACCCCACGCGCCGGAGACGCTCCCGCAAGCTTGACCACCACGTCGACCACCGGGTCCACGTGAAAGTCGACGTCCAGCTCCAGCTTCCCATCGACCTCCTCGACGCGATCGACGCGGCACCCGTTTATCCCGAAAGCACGCATCCGCCCCACGTCCACGAAGATGTCCCCGTAGTGCATCTGCGCGTATGCCGCCGCGTGACAGGCGCTCCCGGCCCCCCAGTCCGAGTCGAGGAAACCCGGGACCGCGTGGTCGTAGCCGAAGTGAGCGTAGTTCTCGGTCACCGAGCCCGTCTCCTCCGGAACGGCGCGCCGCATGTTGCCCGGCGCCACCCTGTTGTTCTCCTCGATGAACATGGTCGTGAAGGACGCGCGCAGTGCGCTGATCCCCCTCTCCATGTGCTCGGCCTTGCCGGTCACCCCGTAGTAGTCCATCAGCAGCGTGGCCATCAGCGCCTGCCTCGCGTCGTTCCACTCCGCGTCGGTGTTCATGGAGCCGAAGCCTCCAAAGGCGTCGATCGAGAGGAACGGCGGGTCCCAGACCTGCTGGTACAGGCAGAGGCGGTCGAGCACCTCGGTGCCGGCTCGCAGGTAGTCGTCGTCGAGCGTGGCGAGATAGACCTGCCTCATCAGCTCCGCGGTCCAGTACATGCTCATCGTGTTCTGCGCGTAGCTGCCGGTGTTCTCGTCGAACAGCCCCATCCTCTTCTTGGAGCACGAGAAGAACGTCTCGTAGTCGAACCACTTCTGAACAGGGATCACCTCGCGGGACAGGAAGTCGCAGGCCAGCATCGCGGACTGAAGGTAGCGCACGTCGCTCTCTATGTGGAAGAGCCGCGCCAGGAACATGGCCGGGGCCGCCGTGCTCGCGCTCTCCTTGAGCTCGTCGGAGACGCGCATCTTACCGCTGCCCGGCTGGACCCAGGTGGGGAACGCGCCCGAGGGAAGCTGCAGGTCGAGGAAGAACTCGGCGAGTTCGCGGCATCGCGCCAGCAGCCGGGGGTCACCCTCGTGGTCCTTGAACCAGTTCGCCATGTAATAGCCGGTAGTGGCGCAGTCGGGCGTGTGGTACCAGTCCAGGTGCTTGAAGCCCCGGGTGCCCCGCGACCAGAATATGCCGGCATCGGTGGGGTAACAGACGGCGGGGAATGCCCCGTTCTCGCGCGGTGCCAGGATCGCGAGGTTCTTCACGGCCAGCGAGTGCGCCAGCAGCTCGTGGTCGTTCCACCTGCGCGCGAACCAGTAGGCGCCGTAGGCGCTGCGCAGGTTGTTGAACCACGACTGCAGGAAGACCTGCGGGGGAACCTTGGGGCCATAGCGGAACTGCACTTTCTCGAACAGGTGCTCCATCCACGGCCTCTCGCTCATCTGCTCGATGCCGAAGCGCGAGACGGCCAGCATCACGTCCTGGTAGCGCAGGTAGCGCTGGAGCTCACGCAGCCCCATCAGCCTGACTCCCCTCCTGTTGAGGAAATGTATGCCGATGCTCCCACCGCAGGTCTGCCCCTCCAGGTTGAAGGTCTTGAAGATATCGGAGCGCTTGAAGATGCGCGCGAGACCCTGTGACGCAAACCTGTCCCAGCCGGCCGTCTGAGGCTCGCCGGAGAGGTAGCGCCGGCGGCCGAACTTCTCCCAGATGAACGACACCACGTCCGACGGACCCATGCCGTCCCGGTCGGCGACGAGGTAGTAGCCGAGCAGCAGGGACTGGCCGGGGCCGCACTCGAACTCCTTCTGGAAGTCGTTCTCGAAGTAGACGTGGCCTTTGACGTGGCTGCGTCCGATGCCGAAGTTCAGAGCGGGGCTGTGGTTCTCGCCGCCGGACACCACCAGGTCGAGGTAGTAGCGTATGCATCCGGCCCCGTAACCCTCCTCCAGGACGTCGAGGTCGGGGATGATGGCGAAGAAGACATCATCCTTTCTCATCATCACGGTCGGAGACCTGAAGACCTGGTCGCTTATCACCATGTTCGACCGCGGCCTCAGGTGGGGCACGGAGCAGTAGTCCAGGCCGCCATCCTCCCCCTGCGCGTAGATGAAATCGAAGCGGTCGAAGACCCTGTTGACGCCCGTCGGCTGGAGCAGCCGCTCGATCTCGCCGCCCTCCCACGCGGGCGTGCTGGCACCGGGCGCCGCTGGGGTGAGCCGGTGCGTCACGTGGACTATCGGGCTCGAGGGCTCCAGGGTGATCCTGCTCTCGATGTCGAACCCACCCCGCACGTCGCGGATCACCACGGCGGTACCGCCCCCGGTGGCGTCGATGTCGACCCCCGGGCCGGTCTCCTCCTCGTTGCCGCCGACGATGAGGCGTGGGAACGAGGCGCCCTTGTGAAAATATCTCAGCTGCCTGGCCCCGAGTATCGCCACGGGAAACCAGGCGCCGTCTCCTCCCTCGACGAGAACCGACATCACCGGATGGACGCCGGGCTCGTTGAAGACGAGCCTGACCTTGTCGTTGCCTATGGTCCCGTGCGCCAACGGTCCTCCTCCTGTTACCTGCCCCTGGCCTGCTCGGCCTCCATGCGGGACAGCTGTTCCGGCGTGCCGATTACAATGACCACGTCGTCCTTGCCGATACCGACATCAGGGGGAGGGTTCGCGTTGAACGACGTGTCGCCCTCTTTCCTGATCGCCAGTATGGTCACCCCGGTCCGCTCGCGCAGCCTCGAGTCCTTTATCTTCATTCCGTAGAGGATGGAGGACTCGTCGACCCGCAGCTCGGTGAGCTGGTACTCGGGGAGCGAGCCTGTGATGCCGACGTCCAGGAACTCGCACACCCTGGGGCGGAGCATGAGATTGGCCATCCTCTTGCCCGCGATCTTGTGCGGCGAGATGACGCGATCGGCCCCAACCATCTCGAGCTTCTGCTCAGAGTCGAAGTGCTCCGCTCGCGCTACGATCAATGCCTGCGGGTTCATCGTGCGCGCGGTCAGCACCACGTAGAGGTTGTCCGCGTCGGTGCCCAGCGCGCTGACCAGCCCCACCGCCTCGGCGATGCGCGCCTGCTCCAGCACCTTGTCGTCCGTGGCGCTCCCGTGGATGCAGAGATGTCCGTCTCTCACGCACTCGCCGAAGATGTCCTCGTCGATCTCGATCACCACAAAAGGCTTGGCCTGGTCAGAGAGCTCCTCGGCCACGCTGCCTCCAACGCGGCCGTAGCCACAGACGATATGGTGACCATGGAGCTTCGATATCTGGTTCTGCATTCTTCTTCTCCCCCAGAGGTTGCCTAGATACTCGCTCAGGATGAACTCGAACAGGCCGGTCAGGAAAAACAGGACCGCGCCCAGGCCGGTGATCACGAGGAACATCGTGAAATACTGGCCGCCGGTGCCGAGGACCTTGACCTCCCTGAAGCCCACCGTGGTTATCGTGATCACGGTCATGTAGAGGGCCTGGGTGAAGGTCATGTCCTCGATCAAGATGTAGCCGACGACGCCTATGACCAGGACGAAGAAAATGATGCTCAGCGCGAGCGCCAGGTTGCGCAGGCCAGCCGATTCACGCAACTTGTCAGCGATCCTCTTCACACGGATTCACCCCTGGCGAGGAGCATCTCCACGGCTCCCCGGTCCGGCATAGATGGTTGAGCCCCCAGAACCGTCACCGCGGCCGCGCCCGCCGCGTTGGCGAAGCGGACCGCTTCCTCGTCAGCGGCGCCCTCGGCCAGGGCGACGGCAAGCCCGGCGGTGAAAGCGTCACCCGCGCCGGTGGAGTCGACGGCCTCTATCTCGAAGGGCGGGACGTGGACGGCCTCCCCGCCGGCGAGGAACAGCGCCCCTTGAGCGCCCATCTTGACCACGATTCTCTTTATACCCGCGCCGGCCAACTCCTTCGCCGCCGAGGTGGCCGACTTGATGCCGCGTACCTCGCGGCCGCTGAGCGCGGCCAGCTCCTTCTCGTTCGGCGAGACCACGTCGAAGGCGGACAGCAGCTCTATTCGTGCGTCCCTGGGCGGGCCCGCGTCGAGCACCGTGACCAGCCCGTGCTCGCGCGCTCTCCGGGCGCCCTCGGCCACGACGTCCAGCGGTATCTCCAGCTGGAAGAGCGCAGTTCCCGCGAGGGGGTAGTAAGGCTCCAGCGCGTCGAGGTCGTTCACCTTAAGGGCCATGTTCGCCCCGGGGTCGACGACGATAGTGTTCATTCCGGTCCCTTCTTCTATCGCGATAAGGGCGACGCCTGTCGACACCGTCTCCGAGCGCTTGACCAGGGAGGCGTCCACGCCCGTCGGCGCGAGCGCGTCGAGCAGGAAATCTCCGAAGGTGTCCCGGCCCACGCACCCCAGCAGGAAGGAGTCCTCGCCCAGCCTCGCCGCGGCCAGCGCCTGGTTGGCTCCCTTGCCGCCCGCCACCATGGAGAAGCCGGTGCCGTGCACGTTCTCGCCCGGCTCCGGCAGGTGCGGAGCGGTTATCACCATGTCCAGGTTCATGCTGCCTATCACCAGCACTCCGGCCATCTCTACCTCCCGGCCAGAATCGTACCACAGCAAGAGGAGCTCAACGCCCGGCGCGGATTCGCGTCGACGGCATGGGATGGTCCGCGGCGGTCGAACTAGACGGCAGGGCCGCGGACGAATCGTGAGATCGCCGACCTCGCCGGGAAAGTGGAGGCGAGGCTGGCGGGCGGGCGGGACGTCCTGGTGTACTTCAACAACGACTATGAGGGCTACGCGGTGAAGAACGCACAGGAGCTGCTGGGCGGAAGGAAGGGTGGTGCAGGTGCCGGAGCTGCCGGAAGTAGAAGCAAGGCGAAGGTATATTGAGGAGACGTCCCTGGGACGGCGGATCGCACACGTGAAGGTGTTCGACGAGAGGATCCTTGAGGGCGTGTCGCCCCGGGCGCTCTCGAGGGGAATAACGGGTGCGAAGTTCGTGCAGGTGAGACGGCGGGCGAAGTTCCTGCTGATCTCGACCGATGCCGATCGTACGCTCCTGATGCACTTCGGGATGACCGGCGACGTGCTGTTCGACGCGAAGGGAACCGAACACCCCAGGTCGGACCGGGTCGACTTCGAGTTCGCCGACGGGTCCGTGCTCCATTTCAGCGATCACAGGCTGTTCGGCCGCATCGCGCTCTACAACACCACCGACGAGGGCAAGGTCCCCGATATCGCGAAGCTGGGGCCCGAGCCGCTGGAGAGGTCGTTCACCTACAAGAGGTTCAAGGACGTCCTGGCCGGTCACAACACCACTATCCACCAGGTCCTCATGGACCAGGAGCTCATCGCCGGCATCGGGAACATATACTCGGACGAGATCTGCTACCAGGCGGGAATCAGACCTGACCGCAGGCCGCGCGACCTGGGCGAGGACGAGACCAGGCGGTTGTTCGACAAGCTGAAGTGGACGCTGCGGCGCGCGGTGGAGCTCGACGCCGAGCTGGACGGCCACGCCGACCTCTTCCTCATCCCCAACCGCGGCAAGGGCGGGAGGTGCCCACACGGCCACCCGCTCCAGAGCGAGACGATCGGGGGGAGGACCTCCTGGTTCTGCCCCACCGACCAGAAGTGAAAAAGAGGGGTCAGGCACTTTTCACCCTGTTTTTTCAACCTGTATGACAAGCAAGGCGGGATGCGACAAGGTGGGCTCTGTGGGAGTTAAAAAAACCCCCCGAAAAGTGCCTGACACCGTTTTTTAACTTGGTTCAGATTTCTTTGCCTTCGTACTCGGCCGCCATGAAGGGAACGATCTTCGGTCCGCCCACCAGGTGTGACATCAGGTAGACCGCGGCGGCGCGCTCGACGATCTCGGCGTGCAGCAGCGCGTCCCTTATCTTGGCACCGACGGCCACCACGCCGTGGTGCGCCAGCAGGCAGGAGTTGCGGTAACCGAGGGCCTCCACGGCCTTGTCGGCGAGCTCCCTGGTGCCCGGCGGCGCGTACTCGGCGAGCTCGACCGCGCCCAGGAGCTGGAAGACCTGCTCCTCCAGGATCGGCGGGATGCCCTTACCGGCCACCGCCACGGCCGTCGCCATCTGCTGGTGGGTATGCACAATCCCTCCGACCTCGGGCCTCGCCTCGTAGATCGCCAGGTGCATGGATATCTCGATAGAGGGCTTGTACCTCCCCTGCACCAGGTCACCTCCTGTGTCGAGGACGCACATGTCCTCCTGCAGCAGCAGCTCGTACTCGATGGAGGTGGGCGTGATCACCACGAGGTCGGTGTTGGGGACGCGGACCGAGCAGTTCCCCGAGGAGCCGGCGACCAGTCCTCGCCGCGCCATCTCCTGTCCCGTCCTGAGAACTTCCTTCATGGCTTCGAGGACCATGGGCTCCATCTGTGTTACCTCCGGAATTCGCTGTAGAACACGCCCGTCGGGCCATAATGTTACCATAGTTGCCGCGACCCATTGGCTCTTCAGGAGGCGGGATGGCTGGCGCAAACGGGCTGCCTCTCATGCTCGGGCTCGACCTCGGCACCACCGGCGCCAGGGCGGGCGTCATAGACTCATCGGGCCGGGTCCTCTCGGCGGCCTTCGAGGAGTACTGCACGTCCACACCGCGGCCGGGGTGGGCCGAACAGGAGCCCGCGGACTGGTGGGCGGCCTCCGCCGCGGCCGTCAGAAGCGCCATCGGCGAGAGCGGCGCACGCGCGTCCGGCATCCGCGGAGTCGGCGTCTCCGGCCAGATGCACGGCTCCGTCCTTCTCGACTCCGACCTCGAGCCGGTGGCCCCCTGCATCATCTGGTGCGACCAGCGCGCCTCGGCCCAGTGCGAGCGCATCACTCGCGAGGTGGGCGACGACACCCTGGCCGAGCTGGTCGGAAACAGGGCGCTCCCCGGTTTCACCGCCCCAAAAATAATGTGGATGAGGGAGCATGAGCCCGCCACTTTCGCGCGGGTGAGCCATATCATGCTTCCCAAGGACTACATCAACCTCAAGCTCACGGGCTCGCTCGGCACCGACGCGTCCGACGCCTCCGGGACGCTCCTGTTCGACATCCGCGAGCGCGCCTGGTCAGCCGGCATGCTCGACCGGCTCCAGATCGAGCTGGAGTGGCTGCCCGACGTCCTCGAGTCACCGGAGCGCCTGGGCTCGGTCACGGCCCAGGCCGCTTCGATCACAGGCCTGGAGGCCGGCACGCCCGTAGCCGCTGGCGGCGCGGACAATGCCTGCAGCGCGATCGGCATGGGGGTGATCAGCGAAGGCCTCCTGGCGGTCAGCACCGGCTCCTCGGGCACCATGCTGGCACCCACCGGCTCGCCGAGGGTGGACGAGCGCATGTTGCTTCACTCCTTCTGCCACGCCATCCCGGGCACCTGGTACCTGATGGGAGTGATGCTGAGCGCGGGGCTGTCTCTCCGGTGGTTCCGCGACGAGCTGGGCGAGCCCGAGGCGGGCGAGGCCGCGCGCGCGGGCCGAGACCCCTACCAGCTGCTCGACCAGACCGCCTCGCAGGCGCCGCCCGGCTGCGAAGGCCTGGTGTTCCTGCCGTACCTGAGCGGTGAGCGAACGCCTCACCCGGATCCCGACGCGCGAGGCGTGCTGTTCGGCATCGACCTGACCAAGAAGCGCGCCCACGTGGTGAGGGCCGTCATGGAGGGCGTGGTCTTCGGGCTGGCCGACTCGGTTTCCCTGATGCGCGAGGCCGCCGTCGAGATGGACTCGGTGGTGTCTGGCGGCGGAGGCTCGCGCTCGGCGCTCTGGCGCCGGATGCAGGCCGACATCTTCGGCATGCCCGTAGCAGCCGCGGGCGAGCCGGAGTCCGCGATGCTGGGCGCCGCGCTGCTCGCCGGCGTGGCCGGCGGCGTCTTCGGCGACGTCGCCGAGGCCTGCGCGTCCGCGGTACACAACAGCGCGCCCATCGAGCCCGATCTTTCGGTCGGCGATGCCTACGCCGCCTCATATGAAACTTTCAGGCGGCTCTACCCCGCGCTCCGCCCGGTGTGGTCGCGTGAAGAAAAGCCGGGGCGCTAAGGCCCCGGCCTTTAGTCCATCCGCTTAGCGCCGCGCGCGGCGGCCCTCAAGCACTACTTGCCCAGGTTCTTGCTGGACTTGATGTTCTGCGCGGTTGTGTACGCCTGGCTGGCCGCCGTCGACTGGGCCTGCAGCGTGTTCAGAGCCGCGGCGTTCGCCTGGAAGTACTGCGTGACCGCCGCGGTGTTTCCGGCCTGCACCAGCGGAGTGATGTCGGTGATGAGCTTCCCGCCGGCGCTCAGGGATGCCTGGTCCAGGTCTATGGTCTTGATCATCGCGTTCGCGTAGCTGACGTAGTCGGGGACCCCCGTCAGCTTGGTTATCTTCTGGTAGTCCGCTTTGACCGCGGGGAGCTCGCCCAGTATCTTGTCTATCCCCGCGCCCGCGCTCTGCAGCGTAGCCGGGGTCAGCTGCGAGAAGTTGCCGCTCACCGCGCCGCCAAGCACGGTGGTAAGGCTGTTGCCGAGCGCGTCCATCTGGGTCTTCACCGCCGCGTAAGCCTTGTCCGCGGCCTGCATGTCGGTCTTCGCCTGTGACGAATTCCCGCCGCAACCCACCGCCGCGACGGCGGCCGCGCACAGCGCCAGCGCCAGGACCACTACCATCAATCTCTTCATGTCGCTCCCCCTCCCGGGACAATCCTCCAACACGACGCACACTTCGATCACGGAGCCGTCGCCTTCAACGCTCCGCTTGACTACCCTCTTTGACATGCGTTGGTCGTTCTCCTTGCGGCGCGGCCGACCTCGTCTCACCGCGGGCACTCACTTGTGCGGCCGTGGGATTTGCCACATAATTCTGCCCATACTCTCAAGACAGGGGGACCCCATGCTCGGTGATGATTTCCCGGAAGTCGTCGAGGTGCTCGTCGAAGTCCCAAAGGGAAGCCGGAACAAGTACGAGTGGGACCCGGAGAGCGAGAGGATCAAGCTCGACCGGGTGCTGTACAGCTCCGTCCACTATCCCGCGGACTACGGCTTCATCATAGACACGCTGGCTGAGGACGGCGACGAGGTCGATATCCTGGTGCTGATCGAGGAGCCCACCTTCTCCGGCTGCCTCATATCCGCAAAGCCGGTCGGGATGCTCCAGATGCGCGACGAGAAGGGACCGGACAACAAGGTGCTCGGCGTGCCGGTCAATGACCCCAGGTGGAGGCATATCACCGACATACACGAGATTCCCCCGCACCTGCTCAACGAGATCGAAAACTTCTTCCTCACTTACAAGAGGCTCGAGGCCAAGGTGGTCACCAGCGAAGGCTGGGAAGACAGGAAGAAGACGATGGAGTACCTCAACAACTCCGTGGTGTGACGCCGCGGGCGGAGCGCGCCGACTTCTGCGCCCGGCCTCCTCTCAATCTCGCCGCAAGGCATTCCAGGCACGGGCCCGAAATGGTGTACGGTGACGAACAGGGGACACAATTGCTGATAATCGACACGCACGCGCAGCTCTGGACGGCCGAGGCCATCATGGCGATGCCGGAAGCCATGCGGGAGAACTACGTCAAGGTGTTCGCCGGCAACCTGCCGACCATCGCTGACGTCTGGTCCTACATGAAGGGGCCGGTCAAGGACAAGGCTCTCTTCGGCAGCGATTTCCCGCTCGTCTCCCGCAACAGAGTGGTCGACGAGCTGTCCGACATCGGCCTGCCGGGCGACACCTGCGAGGCCCTCTGCTACAGGAACGCGCTGGAGGTGATCCCGGGCCTGAAGGAGGAGTTCTCCCTCTAGGCACTAGGGACGCCGGCGCCGGTTGTTCTGGACAGCCCGAGGGCCGGCGGTTAGAATACACGCCGTAACTGATACTGACGCTCGAACGGTATGCACAAGGCGCCCACCAGGGCGGCACCCAGCCGTATGGCTGGGTTTTTTTTCGTCGTTTTCGGGGAGGGACGTAGTGGCCGGAAAACGGATACTGATGATCGACAACTACGACTCGTTCACCTACAACCTGGTGCAGTTCCTGGGCATGCTGGGGGCGGACCTGGTGGTGTTCAGGAACGACCGTATCCGCCTGGGCGACGTCAAGCGCGTCAAGCCCGACGGCATCGTAATCTCGCCGGGGCCCAAGACGCCGGCTGAGGCGGGAGTCAGCAAGGACATCCTGCTCAGCTACGGCCCCTCGATCAAGACGCTGGGGGTCTGCCTGGGGCACCAGTGCATCGGCGAGGCGTTCGGGGGAACAGTGGTGCGGGCCGACGAGGTCATGCACGGCAAGACCTCCATTGTGCACCACGACGGCAAGGGCGTCTTCAAGGGCGTGGGCGGGCCCTTCCCCGCGGCGAGGTACCACTCGCTGGTGATCGACCCGGACTCGCTGCCCGACTGCCTGGAGATGACCAGCCACACCGAGGACGGCGTGGTGATGGGGGTCCGGCACCGCGAGCACCCGATCGAGGGGATCCAGTTCCACCCCGAGTCGTTCATGACCGAGCCGGGCATGCAGATACTGGAGAATTTCCTGGAGGCATGATGTCGCTGGAGAAGACGCTGTGGCGGCGAGAGCCGGAAGAGGCCCTGCTGCGCGCGATAGAGCTGGAAGATGCCAGGGAGATCGTCGAGATCTTCGACGAGGTGGCGCACTTGCCCTACTCCTGCTTTCTCGATTCGAGCCTCCCCATGCGGCGATACGGACGGTACTCGTTCGTGGGCTTCGACCCCTACCTGGTGCTTACCACCAGCGGCAGCAAGGCGCGCTTTATCCAGCGAGAGGGAGAGGTCCTGGAGCTGGACAACATGGACCCGTTGGAGGCGCTGCGGATGGGACACAACACGCGCGCCATCGTGCCCGCGGGCCAGCCCGACGGGCTGCCGCCCTTCGTCGGCGGCGGGATCGGCTACCTCTCCTACGAGCTGGGCCGGTACATCGAGCGGCTTCCCGGGGCGGTCGAGGACGACCTGGGGTTGCCGGAGCTGGCCTTCGCTTTCTTCGACAAGGTCGTGGCGTTCGACTCTGAGACCGAACGCACCTGGCTGCTGGTCTCCGGACCCGACCAGGCCTCTCTGTCGGAAGCCGCCGAGGAGGCGCGCGAGCGCATCGCCCCCGGCGCGGGCGAGAACACCCCCACCGCCCTGACCCCGCGGCAGGCGGCGCCGGGCTCCGAGCTCACCTTCGAGTGCGGCTTCACACCCGAGCAGTACAAGGAGTCGGTGCGCAAGGTCAAGGAGTACATCCTGGCCGGCGACATATATCAGGCCAACCTCTCCCAGCGCTTCAGCGCGCCGCTGGTCGAGGGCGCCTGGGACCTTTACCGCAGGCTGCGCGTCCTCAACGCCGCGCCGTTCAGCGCCTATCTGAACTTCGGCGGGTTCGCGGTGGCCTCGTCTTCGCCGGAGCGCTACCTGAAGGTCGACGGCGACTACATCGAGACCCGGCCGATAAAGGGCACCAGCCGGCGTTACGACGACCCCGAGCAGGACGAGCGCAGCAGGAGCGAGCTGCTCGCGAGCAGGAAGGACCACGCCGAGCTGTCCATGATCGTCGACCTGGAACGCAACGACCTGGGGCGCGTCTCCACCTACGGCAGCGTCCTGGTCGAGGAACACGCGGTGCTGGAGTCGTACGCGACGGTGCACCACCTGGTCTCGACCATCGTGGGCAAGCTGCACAAGGAACGGGACGTCATCGACCTCATCCGCGCCACCTTCCCCGGGGGCTCGATCACGGGGGCTCCCAAGATCCGTTCCATGGAGATCATCGACGAGCTCGAGCCCACCGCCCGCAGCGTCTACACCGGGGCTCTGGGCTACCTGGGCATGAACGGGAAGAGCGACCTCAACATCGCCATCCGTACCATGATAATCAAGGGCGCCCGTGTCTACTTCCAGGTCGGCGGCGGCATCATCGCCGACAGCGATCCGGAGGCCGAGTTCCAGGAGACGCTGGACAAGGGCAAGGCCATGTTCGACGCCGTCACCGGAGCCCGCGCAAAATAGGGGTCAAACCTCTTTTTTGCGTTATCATCATCATTGCGATGACGGGACCATCCAGCGGGAGGCTTGATTGCCCGAAGAGCTCACCTTTTTGAACGGCGAGATCGTTGCGGCCTCGGAAGCCCTGATACCGGTGAGCGACCGCGCGGTCCTCTACGGCGACTCCGTGTTCGAGACGCTGAGATCCTACTCCGGACGCCCGTTCAGGCTGCACAAACACCTCGAGCGCCTCTTCGAGGGGTGCCGGTTGATGCGCCTGGAACCTCCCATGCCGGCCGCCGAGATCGAGGTCGCCGTCGCCGAGCTGCTCGAAGCCAACGGGCTCGACGCGAAGATCGACGCCTACGTCCGCATCACCATCACGGGAGGGCCGACCGCCGGGCCCAAGGGCCTGCGGCGCCCGGGCGAGGCGGGGATATTCATAATCGCCCACCCGTACGAGGCGCCACCACCGCAAGACCACGAGCGGGGCATCTCGGTCACGATCTCAGGTATCAAGCGCAACGCGTCCTCCCCGCTGTCGGGGATCAAGTCGGGTAACGGAATGGACGGCATGTTCGCCCGTCAGGAAGCCTACGACCGCGGGTTCGATGACGCGGTGATGCTCACCAGCGCCGGCAACGTTGCCGAGGGCCCCAGCTGGAACGTCTTCATGGTGAAAGACTCGGAGCTGTTGACGCCCAACATGGGCTGCGGCTTCCTGCCGGGGATAACCCGAGAGGCCATCATCGAGGTCTCGCTGGAGCAGGGCCTTCCCGTCAAGGAGATCATGGAGGGCACTGACGCCCTCACGTCCTGCGAGGAGGCGTTCGCGACGGCGAGCACCATCGAGGTGATGCCGATAAGCCAGTTCGGCACCCACCTGATGACATTCTGCCCCGGGCCGGTGACGCGGCAGGTGATGCAGGCCTATCGCGAGCTGGTCAGGCGTGAGACCACGGGGTAGCCCCGGACATCACTTCTGGGACCGGTGCACGCAGACGGCTCCCACCAGCTTGTCGCCTTCCTCTTTGCACTCGTAGGGATAGCCGGTCAGGATGACCTGCAGGTGCGCGTCGTAGTCGAACTCGTCCAGCGCCCTCTTCGCTCCCGCCATCAGGCCCTGCAGGACCTCCGCGTCGGCCAGCGTGCTGGTGTCGCCGAACTCGTCGGTCTTCCCCTCGACTATCTTGCGCAGGATGCGGCGCATTATCTTGCCGCTGCGGGTCTTGGGCAGCCCCGGGGTGAACTGGACTATGTCCGGCGCGGCGAAGGCTCCGATGACCTCCCGCACCCGCGCGGAGACGTCGCGGGCGATGCGCTCCTCCTCGTCGTACTGCCCCTCGAAGGCTTCCTTGACCGTCGCGAAGATATATATCCCCTGGCCCTTGATCCTGTGGGGGAAGCCGACCACCGCGGCTTCGGTGACCTCCGGGACGCCCACCGCCGCGCTCTCGACCTCCGCCGTCCCGATGCGGTGGCCGGAGACGTTTATCACGTCGTCGATGCGGCCCTGGATCCAGTAGTAGCCGTCCTCGTCGACGCTGGCGCCGTCGCCCGACAGGTACACTCCGGGAAAGGTGGACCAGTACGTCTCGATGTAGCGGTCGTGGTCCTGCCACACCGTTCTCAGCATCCCCGGCCAGGGCTCCTTTATCACCAGGTTGCCCGGCTCGCCCGCCTCGGCCTCGGTCCCGTCGTCCCTCAACACCGCGGGCACCACGCCGGGGAACGGGAAGCTGGCCGAGCCCGGCTTCATGGGGGTCGCGCCGGCTATCGGGGTGATCATGATGCCGCCAGTCTCCGTCTGCCACCAGGTGTCCATGATCGGGCACTTGGATCTGCCGATCTTGTCGTAATACCAGAGCCAGACGTCGGGGTTGATCGGCTCGCCCACGGTGCCGAGGATCCGCAGCGACGAGAGGTCGCGGGTCTCGGTCCAGGAATCGCCGTATCTCATCAGCGCCCTTATGACGGTGGGAGCGGTATAGAACCCCGTGACCCGGTACTTCTCGCAGATGCGCCAGAAACGGTCGGGCTCGGGGTAGGTCGGCACGCCCTCGAACATCAGGCTGGTCGCGCCGTTGGCCAGCGGCCCGTAGAGGATGTAGCTGTGCCCGGTGATCCAGCCGATGTCCGCGGTGCACCACCAGACGTCGTCCTCGCGCAGGTCGAATATCCACTTGTGGGTGAGCGCCGCTTCGAGCAGGTAGCCCCCGGTCGCGTGCACCACGCCCTTGGGTTTGCCGGTGCTGCCGCTGGTGTAGAGCAGGAAGATGGGGTCCTCCGCGTCCATGAACTCGGGGGCGCACTCGGCGGTCGCGATCACGCTCGCCATCTCTTCGTTCCACCAGGCGTCCCGGCCGGCCTTCATGTCCACGTCCGCCCCGGTTCGTCTCACCACTATCACCCTGGTCACGTCAGTGGGGACCTCGAGGGCCTCGTCCGCGCTCTCCTTCATCGGGATCCGGTGGCCGGCCCTGAAGCCTCCGTCCGCCGTGATGAGCATCTTCGCCCGGCTGTCCAGGACCCTCTGCCTGAGCGCCTGCGCGCTGAAGCCGCCGAAGACGACGCTGTGAATCGCCCCGATCCGGGCGCAGGCCAGCATCGCGATGGGCAACTCGGGGATCATCGGGAGGTAGATGCAGACGCGGTCGCCCTTGCCGACCCCGTGCTTCCTCAGCACGTTGGCGAACTCGCACACCTCCTCGTGGAGCTCCGAGTAAGTGTAGATCGCTGGCTGCGTCGCGGGGTCGTCGGGTTCCCAGACCAGCGCGGTCTTGTCCGCCCTGCCGTTCTTGACGTGCCGGTCCAGGCAGTTGTACGACGCGTTGAGCTTGCCGCCCTCGAACCAGTGGAAGGCTTCGTTGAGCCGATCGGCGGAGAGCACCTTGTGCCACTTCTGGAACCAGTCGAGCTCCTTGTCCGCCATGTCGCCCCAGAACTCCTCGGGGTCGTTGACCGAGTGGTTGTAGAGGGCCTTGTACGCCTCGAAGCCGCCGACGTTCGCCGTGCTGGCCATGTGCTGCGATGGGTAGATTATCTTCCCGGCCTGTTCGCTCGCGTCCACGTACCCCACCCTCTTCACGTCGGAAACGAAGAAACCACTCGGTGCTTCGTATTCTCAGAAGCCCGTCATATTCCTGCCGCACACCCGGGCAGGCGCCGGCGCCGGCGGCTAGAAGAGTCCGGTGAGCGACGTCGCGGAGTGAAGGAAGAGCTTTGCACAGCATCGGCAGATCACCAGCAGGACATGGAGGAGGGCCCCGGGTCCGGCGCGCAGTCCTGGCGGCGGCCGCGGTAGTTCTCCTGGCGGCCGGCGGGCTGTCCTGCGCCGGCGCCTCGAAGCAGGGCTCTCAGCCGGGCACCACCACTCCTGTCGCCGGCTCTAAGGCGACCGCCGCCACGACCTCGAGGCTCTCGGGGCTCTGCTTCAGCCCCTACACCCGGGGGACCCCGGCCAGCGACGCCGCGCCGGGAACCGTGGACAGTCTGCTGGGCATCGTGTCGCCTTACACCGATTCGATCCGCACGTTCGGTTCGCTGGGCTCAGGCGCTGAAACCGCAACCGCGGCGAATGCACTAGGCCTGAAGGTCGCTGTGGGGGCGGACATTGAGAGCGACCCTGTCCGCAACGACGCGCAGGTTGCAGGGGTGATCAGCCTGGCCTCGGCCGGCAAGGTGGACCTGGCGGTCATCGGCGAGGAGAGCCTTTACTTCAACTTCACCGACGAGCAGAAGCTCATCGATTACATCAACCGGGTCAAGAAAACCGGGGTGACGACCACCACCAGCGAGACCTGGGGGGAGCTCATCGGCCACCCGCGGGTCATCGCCGCCTGCGACGTGTTGGTAGCCAACATGTTCCCCTACTGGGAGAACGTGGACATCGCGAGCTCGATCAAGTACCTGGAATCGAGCTACCAGAAGATCACGAAGGCGGCCGGGAGCAAAGAGGTCATGATCGAGACCGGATGGCCTTCGGCCGGCGCCACGCGCGGCGCGGCCGTGGCAAACCCTGCTAACGCGGCCTATTACCTGAAGGCATTCACCTCCTGGGCGCGCTCGCACAAGGTGAAGTATTTCTATTTCGAAGCTTTCGACGAGCCCTGGAAGGTGGCGCATGAGGGCGAGGTAGGAGGCCACTGGGGCATCTGGGACACCAGCGGGCAGATGAAGCCCGGCATGGCCCCGGCGTTCGGCAAGCCCTGATCCGTCAAAACGCAAAAAAGGGGTCTGACCCCTTTTTTGCGTTTTTTGCTTTTTGGGCGAAAAAAAGCCCGGACTTCCGCCCGGGCCTTTTCGATCGATCTCGAGATGCCTAGAGGTCTTCCTCCGGTGTGGTCTTGTAGTTCCCCTCGACCGGCTTGTACGGCCAGAACGGCAGGATGGTCTTTCCGAAGACCTCCTCGAGGTTCTCGGCCATCGCCAGGTAGAGGGCCGCGGCGCCGGTGACGATGCCGATGATTCCAGCAACCTTCACCACGTCGGCGTTGCCCCAGCCGATACCACCGGCCAGCAGGAAGAACACGACCGTCAGTGTCGCGAACACAAAGAGCAGCACCTTGTTGATCCTCAGGGTCGCGATCAGCATGAACACCGTGAAGATCCCCCACAAGAGCATGAACCACCCCAATCCCTTCCCGCTGGGCTCGTAGAGCAGCGCGGCCAGGAGCGGCTTGTTCGCCGCTATGTGGTGTTCGTACATCAGTACGAAGGTGACGGCGATCCAGAACGTGCCATAGGCGAGGAACGCCGTCATGGCGAAAGTGTTTCCCTTCCTGAACTCCATGATGCCGGCGATGACCTGTGCCAGGCCGCCTACGAACAGGCCCAGCCCGAAAATCGCCGGGTCGAGCTTGAATGCCCCCGCGTTGTGCAGACTGAGCAGCATGGTCGTCAGACCAAAGCATGTCAACCCCAGCACCGCGGGATTTGCCAACTTGATGTCGTCTGTCATACGTGTCCCCCTCCTAGCCCTTCTCCTGTGTCTTCCCTTGCCGACCTATTTGTCCATCAGTTCCTTGGAGCCCGCGAT
>Ga0209539_1000212_pt1 | contig 36016 bp, 23 predicted proteins | sample BarGraNGADG00312_2_FD_184499 | JGI IMG/M metagenome (GOLD analysis project Ga0209539, IMG submission 184499) | Arctic peat soil microbial communities from Barrow, Alaska - Barrow Graham LP Ref core NGADG0011-312 (SPAdes) (version 2) | ecosystem: Environmental > Terrestrial > Soil > Wetlands >...
CCCCTGATGTGGCTTATATTCATATCTCTTACTTCTGATTGTGAAAGATATCATACCGATCCCGAGTGAAATCCCAAGAAACGCACCAGCCCATGGAGAAGCATTAATGAATCGCCTGATTATTAATTCTTCTTCTCCAAACAATACTGATTCTGTTTTACCTGATTCTTTGAATGCTACTACATCTTTTAAAGCAGATTCAATTCCTGATTTCTTCTCGGCTCTTATCTCTCTGGCCAGCCGGACTGTGCTATTTGCTCCCGACAGGGCAGGAGCAAGGTTATGAAGCAGAAATGCTCCGCCTGCAGCAAACAGAGGAACAAGAAGGAAATAGAGAATAAACCTCTTTCTTGACTTCTCAGGTTCTTCCCTCTTTTGTTCTGTATCTGAAGGAATTATAGCATCATAAGGGCAAACCTCCTCACAAAGTCTGCAATTTGTGCATTCTGCAGGCGTTATTGTCAGATGTTTTCCAGCAAACCTTGAAAAAATATTGAGCAGAACCCCATAAGGGCAAAGGAACCTGCAATATGGCCTGTTTACAAATATCCCCGCTAACAGTAACAGGACGCCAAAGATTATCATTGTGTAAGGTGCATCAAATCTGAATATGCCAACGAAAGGATCATATCTGCATATAATAAACTGACTATTTGTAGAAGCGAACAGGATTGCAATCCCAAGATAAATGAATGGCACTGAGGCAAGTATGACTTCAACAGATTTTGGAAGCTTAACCGGTCTGATACCGGTTAGTTCCTGAATAGCCCCAAGTGGACAAACGCCTGCACAGAATACACGTCCGTATGCAAGTGCAAACAGAAGTGGTATAGTAAAAAACAGCAAGGCAGAAAGAGGAATTGAGTACCCCTGGTTAAAAAGAGCAAGGGAGACGTTTTGGACAGAGCCAACTGCACAAATACAACCATGCCGGTAAAAGCCAAAATAGGCAAGGGAGAATACCGACATCCAGACCAAACCCTGTCGCGAACGCTTTTTCAGAGCCAGCCAGGTAGTTACAATCAATGCTCCGATCAATACAACAACATCAAAATATTCCCATCCCGGAGCCCTCTGCGTGGGCATCTGGTTTGTCGGGTAGACATGTCCTGATTCAAATTCAGGCCTTGGGAACCTGTCCTGGGCAAAAAGCACTATATGCCAGAAAAGGAGCAAAATAAATATTATATATGGAAGGACTTTCTTCATTTTCGCGTTTCGCGTTTATCGTTTCTCATTTTTCGTTTTATGTTCTAACTATAAACTACATTACTTTTAAAGTCATTGCGAGCCCGATGCAGGAGGGCGTGGCAATCTCAGGTCTTTTGTCTTTTGTCTTTAGGTAAATACGCAATGCTTGCGGGTATCCTGGATATAGCATTCGATGGGCAGGTACGTGCAATTGAGCATTCGTTACAATTGACACACCGGTCGTGTCTTATCTGCATATAAAGTGAACCATTACCAAAATCAGCGCATCCCTTTACGCATTTTGCACAACCATCGCATAATTTTTCATTAATTGTATATTCAAAATATGGTTCTTCAACAAACTTCCTGGTTATAGCATTTGTTGGGCACAACTGGTTTTCTGCTCCTGTACTTATCGTTTTCACTCCCTGACGGAGGTAACCTCCGCATAAGTCACAATATCCGCACATAGGGAAAGCATGTACACATTTTGAGGCTGAAGGTGTCAGGACGCAGTTTGTTTTACATTGACCGCATTGTGTGCATTTGAAAGGATCTATCTGCCAGACATATCCTGCTGCTGAAGTCTTTTTTGCAAGAAATGCAGGAATAATAACAAGAGGAACGGTAACGATCAGTTTACCTGCAGTTTTCACAAAATCCCTTCTTGACTGATATTTATTTTTACCTTCTTTCATGCCTGTTGCAACTAGTATTTATTACAGTCGGTTTTTCCATTACAAATCCCTTTACCTGCACAGGTTGAACAATCATTTGCAGTTATTACCTTGCTTCCCAGAGCTAAAACAATTACAGCCATCAACAATAAGAGAAGATATCTTCCTAGTTTTTTTAAAAAATCATTTCTACTCATATGTTATTATTAATAAAATTGTTACTTGTTACGTGTTTCTTTTTTTTTTGCCCCACCAACCCCCCTAAAGGGGGGGCTAATTCTCTCTTGCTTAGTGTACTTTTAATAAACTTTTGTCTTTTTACTTTTGTCTTTTGTCTTTTAGTTTTTCCGGGTAAAAATATAAAGTTTTGAATCAGCCGGATTGGCAGCATAAATTGTTATTCCATCAGCTGAAGCCAGATCCAGTGGAACAGACTTGATAAAATTATTTTTTGAATTAACAAACTCTATAAATTCTCCTTTTTTGCTGAGAATCTTAATCCTGTTAATCCCTTTTTCAGCAGTAACGAATCCTTCAGGAACCACTATAAAATGAGCAGGAGCACAACAACCGCAGAATAATCCAGGAGCAGTTCCGGCTTCGCCAAAGTAGCTTTTTATAACACCTGCGATTGTACGTGTTTCAATCCGGTGGTGACCTGTATTCGCTATAAACAGATTATTGTCATAATCCAGTGCCACATCAAAATATGGACTTGGAATAACAAACTGTCCGTCATTTTGACCAATCATTGATTTGACCTCGCCGCCTTTATCGAGAATGAAAACCGTCTTATTTCCTGCGTCAGCGAAAGCCACATATTTTCTGTTTGAACTGACCGAAGTGATTATACTGCTATCCTCGAAGGGTCCCCATTCGCTTTTTATTCTTCCTTCAGGACTCATTATAAGAATCTGTTCCATCGTTGCAGCAAAAACAGTGTCCCCGAAGATTGACAGTGATGTTACAGGGGAAGGCGTTTTCAGATTCCACATAAGTTTTAGTTCTTTATCATAACAAGATACGAATGAATCGCCTCCCAGATAAATTTTACCGGCAGGGCTAATGGTTACTGCTTTAAGAGTGCCTTCATTCACCTTAAACTCATTTGAAATCTTCCATGCGTCAGATGTTTCCTTTACTTCTGCATTTTTGGTTTCATTTTGACCGGAACTTCCGGATTTCATGGAATCAAATATTATATAACCTATAAATATGAGTATTATGGTTACAGATAAAATCGTTACAACTTTTTTATTCATTTTCAGTTCATTTACCAATATCAAGACAAAGTAAGTTTCTTGCATCCCTCATAATGAGGTATTTTCCGGCAATTGCCATTGGTCCCCAGGCTTCAATTCCGTTAATAACTTTATGACTTTCAATTAACGTAACTTTACTATCATTAATTTTGTAAAAGTAAAGTTTTCCGTCATCATCCAGCAGGAACAATTTATCTCCGCTTACAATATATGGTCCAAGACCGCGGCCAAATCTGTTTTCTTTACCACTTGACCATACAGCTGTCAACAGATCTGATTTTTTATAACAAACAAGCTGTTTTTTAAGAGGACCGGCATTCTCCGGCAATACACTCCAGATATAGTCTCCCAGAATTACAGGTGTTTGCTGATCGCTTGAAAGTCCATTTGTTGCTTTATGCTGTTCTTTAACAGTTGCGGTATAACCGGATCCTTCCGTGTTTACTATAATTCTGGCTCCGCCAGCTCCATAACTTCCAAAAACTGCAATTTCGTTATTTCCAAGATAGAGTGGAGAAGCTGCAGTCGTTGCCGGACTCCAGTCAGTAGTCTTCCACATTAACTTTCCTATATCTTCCCCATCAGCAGATACACCACATACTCCTCCGACAGCATTATATACATACATTCTTTTTCCATGAAGAACCATTGGTATAATTGAACCATGAGACATGCGAAGGGAATCAGGATTAGGTGTTTTCCATACTATTCTACCTGATGAACAATCGACACCTATCATAAGTGCTTTCCCTCCGGGCGCTATAACAACAACATCTTTATCAATCAATGGACATTGACCTGTATAAAAATCCGGAGTGATTCTTCCTTTTTCAGTGCCCGGAATACCGTATTCTTTTTCCAGGTCAATAGACCACAACATTTTGCCGGTCAGGGGATCAACACACATTACATGCGACCTTGGACCAATAGTAACAAGATATTTATCAGTAACTGCAGGAATGGTCCTTGAATATCCATGATTGCGTTTCAGGTCAACATAGTACCATCGCCGCCATAGCTCCTTCCCCGACGAAAGTGAGAAGCAACGCAGAGCATCGGCTTTCTTTCTTTCAATATAATCAAGAATATATACTCTTCCGTTATGAATAGCAGGACCAGCATAGCCTTCACCAAGTGTGGTCCTCCATTTAATAGCAGGGCCGGAGGTATCCCACGATTCAGCTAGTGGCGTTTGATCTTTGCTAATATTATCGATGTCAATTCCTCTGAACCTGGGCCAGTCACCTGGCTCAATAGCATCCATTTCAGCCAGGGAATCAAAGAACTCCCCAATATGTACAGTGTCGGATCGGGGTTCCATTTTTGGACGGTTATCCATACCGGGAATCCTCTCAGTTACGGCCAATGGCTGAGCTATAAGCAGCCACAAAAAAAGAGCTGCTGTAAAGATAGCAATAACAACTCCTAAGATAAATTTGTTATTTTTCAGTGGCAATGACATCCGCTCTATAAGCTATATGCAGTATTCATGATAAATGATCGCAAAGGTACTATTTGATATTTAATTCTTAAAACCCCCAGCATTGGATATTGAGAGTTTAAAAAAGTTCTGGCTTTCTTAACCCTATAAGGAGGGATGGGAGGGAAATACCGGGGCGTGAGCAAATTTTACTTTATTGAGTACACAGCAAGATAATCACCGTGCCTCACAAATAATCTTCCGTTGTCTATTACAGGATGCGCCCAATATGGACCTGGTCCTTTTGTAATACGGAAATTGCTGACAACTTCAAGTTTTTGACTGTTCGGTTTAACCAGACCTAAATATCCCGACTTCTCTTCATAAAAATAAAGCATACCATCAGCAGAAATTACTGAACCTTTATTATGCCAGTCGGTTATCCACATCGTCTTACCTGTTATCCAGTCAACACAGATCCATCTTCCTTTTGAGTTGGTATCATGAGTTGAACTATAGATGAAATTATCGAGAAGCACCATACCGCCTACATGAGGATTAAGATCAGTGTTCTTCCATACAACGGCAGGTTCAGATCCCTCCGGATTTATCTTAATCTTAACAGCTACCTGACCATATCCGTTGGCAGCTAAAATAAAACCATCCCGATAAATTGGAGTATTAACATGATTTCTGTCTCCCGTTGCTTCAGCATTCTGGGCTTCATAATTGAATTTCCAGAGAAGTTTCCCATTGACAGAATTAACAGCAATAATATTTCTTTCAGTCAGAGTCACAATAATTTTTTGTGTACCATTTTCAATCAGGAGAGGATTTACATATTGCGTTCCGTCATTAATTGATGGTGTCTCCCACGCCATACCACCATTTCCAACGTTAAAGGCAACCATGGCCGCCTTATCTCCTCCGGGGGCTGCTATTACATAATTATCAACTACTAAAGGCGACTCGGATATACCAAATTGAGGTTCCTTTGAATTATACTTCGGGTAATAGTTTACAGACCATATGATTTTCCCATCTTTTCCAACACAAACCATATCACCTTTACCACTTATTACAAAAATTTTCCCGTTGGAATAAGTAGGAGTACAGCGACTGTCAGGAAAATTGCTCTCAGAAGCATTTCCATAAGGTACTTCCCAGTTTTTTTCCCCTTCCTGGCTAAATGATGTCAAAACATCTTTTCCGCTTTTTCTGCCTGTAATATATACAGCGTCCCCTGTAACTGTTGCACTTGAATAGCCGGTACCTGTTCCTGTAGCTTCCCACATTAATGATGGTCCTGCAGAAGGCCAGGATTTCAATAATCCGGTTTCATTATAATTACCACCGCGTCCCGGTCCGCGCCACCCATATGACTGTGAGTAAGAGATACCGGCTAAAATCGTAATTATCGCCAATATTAATAAAAGTGTCCTTTCAAACTTCCTCATAACAGTAATTTTAAATTTGAGATCGCAATTTAGGAAAATCATATTCAATAAGTGAAATGATTAGATCTTTTACTTCTTAAAAGATTCTATTTTAAGAATTTTTAACAACACTTAAATTCCATGCGAGATTTGCAACAGTCATTATAATGTTAAAAACATGATTTTTGTCATGTTAATAATATTTAATAAATACCTCTATTACATATCAATCATTTACTTTATATATTTATTTACTTAATTAATTTACTATTTATGTCATTTATTATATCAATTTGAATAATGATTATCAAAATAATATTAGCTTTGCAGCTTGAGTTATTTAAAGTATGTAATAAGAAAATATTAATAAAGGAATAGTATGTGTGGAATTGTAGGCGTTTTTGATCTAAAAGTCAATTATATGGAATTAAGGGCAACTGTCCTTAAAATGTCAAAAAAGGTAAGGCACCGCGGTCCGGACTGGTCGGGAATATTCTATTGTGAAAAGGCTATTCTGGCTCATGAGAGGTTGTCAATTGTTGATCCTCAGTCCGGCAAACAGCCACTATACAGTAAAGATCGCAATCTCATATTAGCCGTTAATGGCGAAATTTACAATCATCAGGAAATAAGAAAGCGTTATGAAAATTCTTATGAATTTCTGACTCATTCCGATTGTGAAGTAATACTACCGCTCTATCGCGATAAAGGCCCTGCTTTCATTGAAGAATTAAATGGAATATTTGCTTTTGCATTATACGATATGGAGAAAGATTGCTATTTCATTGCCCGGGATCATATTGGTATCATCCCTCTTTATGTTGGATGGGATCTGTTTGGTAATTTTTATGTGGCCTCTGAACTAAAAGCTTTAGAGGGAGTTTGCAATAAGATACAGGAATTTTTACCCGGACATTATCTCTACAGCAAAGATGGGGTAATGACAAGATGGTATAAACGGGACTGGATGGATTATTCCGCAGTTGAGAACAATGAAACGAGCATTGCGGAACTTAGAGAGGCGTTAGAAGCTTCAGTTCACCGTCAGCTGATGTCGGATGTTCCGTATGGAGTTCTGCTCTCAGGAGGTCTCGATTCATCTGTGGTTTCAGCAATAGCAAAGAAATTTGCACCAAAAAGAATTGAGTCACAGGACAAAAGTGAGGCATGGTGGCCTCAGTTACACTCCTTTGCAGTAGGACTTGAAGATTCGCCCGATCTTGTGGCAGCCAGAAAAGTGGCTGATCATATCGGAACGATCCATCATGAAATCAACTTTACAGTCCAGGAAGGACTGGATGCCATAAGAGACGTTATATACCACATTGAAACTTACGATGTTACAACCATAAGGGCATCTACTCCGATGTATCTCCTGGCAAGGGTGATCAAATCAATGGGAGTGAAGATGGTACTTTCAGGAGAAGGTGCCGATGAAATTTTCGGAGGATATCTTTATTTCCATAAAGCTCCAGATCCTAAAGCTTTTCATGAGGAGACTGTTAGGAAAATAGGCAAATTGCATCTTTATGATTGTCTCCGTGCTAACAAATCGCTTGCTGCATGGGGTGTGGAAGGTCGTGTTCCTTTTCTGGATAAGGAATTCATGGACGTTGCAATGAGACTTAATCCGAAGGACAAGATGATTAACAAAGAACGTATGGAAAAATGGGTTTTGAGAAAAGCTTTCGAAGACTACCTGCCTGCAAGCGTTGCATGGAGGCAAAAAGAGCAATTTTCCGATGGAGTCGGTTATAACTGGATCGATACATTAAGGGCGCTTGCTTCAAAAGAAGTTACTGATGAACAGATTGCAAATGCCAAATACCGCTTTCCCATTAATCCTCCTATGTCGAAAGAAGAGTATTTCTACAGATGTATCTTTACCGAGCATTTCCCGTCAGATTCAGCAGCATCCTGTGTTCCTTCTGTTCCCTCTGTGGCATGCAGTACTCCGGAAGCTATCGCCTGGGATGCTTCATTTAAAAACATGATCGATCCTTCAGGGAGAGCTGTAAAAAGTGTTCATAATGATTCCTATAAATAGCCATTGATCCGATTGTCCGCTACTGTATCAATATGATACAATAAAATTCTTACTGAGTTATTTAAATATCATATAATCAGGTTTATATATTATTGGCATGACTATTGACCTCTGTGAGGTTGATACAAAATGCGTTTAATATATGGATCGTCCGGTATCGAAAGAGCACAAAAGAAAATTACTCATCAAACAGATAGGAGTTATTTCAATAATTGTACTCGTCCCCCTCGCAATTATCCTTTTCCTGAAAAGTCTTTTTATTGAAACAGTCAGCCTTTCCAGGGTAACAACTGCAATTTCAGAAAGAGGAGATATTCAGATTACCGTTCAGGGATCAGGTAATGTGATACCGGCTTATGAAGAAGTAATTACTTCACCCTTTCGCAGTAGCATCGTGAAGATTATTAAAAAACCGGGGGATAAAGTATTCCCTGAAGATACCTTGCTTGTTCTTAATAATAAGCTGGCAGAGAATGATCTTGATATGTTGAAAAATGAATTTGATCTTCAGAATATCAGAATTGAGAAACTTAAAATTGAACTGCAACAGCTGAGGGAGGATTTTGAATTCAGTCGAAAGATAAAAGAGATAAAAGTTGAAAATTCCAGGTTAGCTTATGAATCTGAATCAACCCTTAACAAAATGGGAGGAAGCCCGGCATACGAAGTGAAGAAAGCTAAAACAGGATGGGATATTGAGCAGCTGGAATACAACCAGGCTCAGTATAACTTTAACAACCAGGTAAATGCCAGAAACAATGGGATCCGGGAACTTGAGACGGAGATAAACATTTTGAATAATAAAATTGTAAAGGCAAAAGATCTTGTCGATCAGGCTTATGTCAAGGCCCCGTTTGACGGTGACCTGAGTTGGGTGATTGATCAGCCCGGCGCCTCGGTTTCTGAGGGACAGCAGATTGCACGTGTCGCAGATTTCTCAAGTTATAAGCTTAAAGGTACGATAAGCAATTCCTGGGCCGGCAAAGTCGTTGCAGGCCAGAAAGTTGAGGTCCGGAACCAGGGGAAAAACCTGACAGGTACCATCGAAAATATTATGCCGGCAGTCAGTCAGGGAATGATGGAGTGTCTGATTAAGATTGACAAGGGCGATATCACTAATCTGCGTCCGGCCCAGCAACTTGAAATCCGGGTTGTCATTTCATATAAGGATAGTGTTCAGAGAGTTCCAAATGGTCCCTATTATAAGGATCGCGGGTATAAAGAGATGTATATAATCAGGGGAAACAAAGCTTTCAGGACTAAGATTCTTTTTGGTGATGCCAACTTTGATTATGTTGAAGTCCTGGAAGGTATGAAACCAGGAGAGAAGATAATACTTACTGATATTGCAGAGAAATATAAAAGGGATGAGATAAGGGTGAGGAAGTAGGCAAAAGACAAAAGACAAAAGGAAAAAGAAGAATTGTCACAGAAAGACACAGAGTATCACAGAGTTACACAGAGAAAACAAATTATTTCCATTTATTTCAACATATATCAACTTTATTTCAACTTATTTCCAGAACCATGATCAAACTCGAGAACATAAGCAAAGTTTACAGGACCAAAGAGATTGAGACTCTTGCCCTTGATAATATTAATTTTGAGGTGAAGGAGGGTGAATTTGTCTCTGTTATGGGTCCTTCGGGGTGCGGGAAAAGCACTCTACTGAATATTATCGGGCTGCTTGACGAACCTGATAAAGGCAAACTCAATCTTAATAGTCTCGAAATCCTTTCATATGAGGATAAAAAGACTGCCAGGATGAGAAACCAGCTTGTAGGTTTTATATTTCAGAGCTTTCACCTTATAAAAGAGCTGAATGTATATGATAATGTTGAACTGCCACTGATCTACAGGAAAACACCGCAGGCGGAGCGCAAAAAGAGGGTTATGGAAGCTCTTGAAAAAGTCGGACTGGTTAACAGGATGCAGCATTATCCTGCTCAGCTCTCAGGCGGCCAGTGTCAGCGTGCGGCAATTGCCCGTGCTGTTGCAGGGGACCCGAAGATCATTCTGGCAGATGAACCGACCGGGAATCTCGACAGTATAATCGGACATGAGGTTGTCGGTATCCTGGCTGATCTTAATTTAAAGGGGACCACTATTGTAATGGTAACCCACGATGAGATGATTGCCAGATCAACACACCGGATAGTAAGGTTATTCGACGGCAGGCTGGTTGGTTGATTAAGGTTAAGGTTAAGGTTAAGGTTAAGGTTAAGGTTTAGAATAAATGATTATAACGATGTTAAAAAATTATTTTAAAATATTCATTAAGGTTGCTTCGCAGAATAAGCTTTTTACTTTTCTGAGCCTATTCGGTATCAGCCTGACTATCATGTTTGTCATGATTTTCAGTATGACAATCTCAAAGATCACTTCGGGGTCAGGCCCGGAAAAGGACCTTAAGAAAATTGTCTTTTGTCAACGGGTCAAGACGAAGACCACGCATAATGGGAAAAGTGATGGCGGTTATAGCGTATCAAGTTGCGGCCGGTCTCTTTGTGAGGATCACCTTAAAAATGTAAAAAGTGCAGACATAGTTTCAATGTATTCGGGACCTGGTACCTGGGAATTTATTTTTAACGGGAAATACCAGTTGAAGTCACAGACTCAGACTGATGCAGAATACTGGAATATGTTCAATTATAAATTCCTGCAGGGCAGACCATATAATAAAGATGAAGTGACAAAAGGGGCCGATCTTGCTGTTATTACCCGTTCACTGAAAGAACTTCTTTTCGGTTCTGATGAAAACGTTTTAGGAAAGGTTATTCATTATACCTCCATGAATCTTACCGTAATTGGAGTGGTTGAGGATCCACCTGCGACGGATCAAAACGCATTGGGCGATCTTTATTTTCCATTTACACTGCTAAAGAATAATGATGCATCTGATGAGTATTTAGGGGGATTCAATATTGCTTTTAAAGCTGCTTCTTCAAAGCAGTTTGGTCTAATCCGGAATGAAGCACAGGAGATGATTGCCCGTATGGACGCCGCTGATACGCTACATACTGTTTTCCTTTCCGGGCCTTATTCGCAGGTTGAAAAAATGATGGCAGGCTATGGCGACCCGGAGGATTATTCGCTTGGCACCAGCCTCTTCAGATATTTTTTACTTGCTTTAGCGTTTATTCTGCTGCCAGCAATAAATCTGATGGCATTAAACTTCGCCAGAATTCATGAACGTGGAGAAGAGATCGCTATCAGAAAATCGTTCGGAGCTGCCAGCAGTGTTTTGCGTGGGCAGTTCTTGTTTGAAAATATCCTTATGACTCTTGTGGGCGGAGTAATAGGAATACTTCTCTCTTATCTGGTTGTAGCCCTGCTGGGCAATTCTCTGACTCTCAGGATGAATTTCTTCAGTAGTGTACCCATGACCTTCTCTTTCAATTACATTGTATTTGTTACAGCACTTATTTCCTGTCTTATTTTTGGTCTTCTCTCAGGTTACCTGCCTGCTGTTAGGCTGTCGCGAATGAAACCTGCGGTTTATCTGAAAGGAGGTGAGTTATGATACGTCTATTCTTTAAAACTATCTGGAACAACAGAAGAAGGAATATCCTTGTATTTATAGAGTTATTTATGATCTCGCTGGTTATGGTAAACCTAACAGTATATCTTGTAAACATGTTCGCAATCTTCCGTATTAAGAATTGTTACGATACTCATAATGTTATCCTTGTAAATATTTCCAAAAAAAATGATGAAGACGAAAAAATCACTGAACAATCATTCCAGAATCTTAAAAAAGTGTTCAGCTCAAATTCTTTTGTGGAATCAGTCTCGATCAGTAATAATGCAATCCCGTTTAACTATAATCTTTATTCAAGAGATTTTAAACACGACAGCGATCATTTTAACCTGGCTTTACGCCATGTTGATATAGCTTATTCCGATGTCATGAAAATAACACCTCTGAAAGGAAGATGGTTTGATGAAACAGATATAGGAAAAGCCGTTCCGCCCATCATCATTTCGAGGGATATTGATGAGAAATATTTTAAGGGTGATGCTTTAGGTAAACGAATTGCAGAAGATAAGAATCTTTATGAAATTGTTGGAGTAGTTGATCATTTTAAAAGAAGCGACATTGAAAAACCATATTCATTGGGTTTCTTATTTAAAGATAAGATCAATGCGAAATCATTCTGGTCGACATCTTTGATGATCAGAACCAAAGAAAACAAAACCGGGGATATGCTGGCAATAGCAGAAAGCCAGGTTTATTCAACTCTTTATCCTGAAAACTGGACAATTAACAGTTTAAATTCCCTTGAGAATATGAGGGTTCAGCAGAATGACCAGAATTACCAGAGGAATTACCTGAGTGTTATCATTGCATTGTTTATTATGATCAATGTTTTTCTCGGAACTATAGGTATACTCTGGTACAACACTAACCTGAGAATCCATGAAATTGGCATTAAACGGGCACTGGGTTCGACGGGTAAAGGCATAGAAAGGCTTCTGATCACTGAAAACATGGTAATTGCCGGAGTGGGATTATTAATTGTCATTTTAATCATTCTTCAGATACCGACACTGGTCAATGGCGGAACAGCTGAACCTGGTGTACTGACTAAATCAATCTGTATAAGTGTAACAACGATGATCATACTTGTACTTCTCAGTACATGGATACCTGCGTCGCTCGCTTCAAAAATACATCCGGCCACTGCATTGAAAACGGAATAGTTTCGTAATTTCGTCAGCAATGATAAAGTCGCACCGAATATTAGTCTGTGATGATGATGATGCAATCAGGAGCTCGCTTGGCTTTTTGCTGAATAATGCAGGATATAAACCCAATTTTGCTTCCAGACCTGAAGATATCATTAAACATATAAATGACACTGACTTCGACCTGGTTTTGCTTGACATGAATTTCTCTGTATCGATAAACGGGGAGGAGGGAATTGAACTATTAAGAAAAATTAAACTTCTTAAACCTGCCATACCAGTTATCCTTATAACAGCCTGGGCCTCGGTTGAACTTGCAGTACGTGGAATTAAACTGGGAGCATCCGAATTCGTAACTAAACCATGGAATAATATCCAGTTGCTTAAAATAATTGAAACATTAATCACTTTATCAGCCGATCGGGAAGAGGAAACAACCTCTGTTTTAAAAAGAAGAGAGAAACCGGCTGAATTCCAGGCCATAATCGGGGAGGACCCAAAACTACTTGATATTCTTGAGGTTATAAAAAGAGTTGCACCAACACATGCACCGGTTTTAATTACCGGCGAAAGCGGAACCGGAAAAGAATTGATAGCCTCTGCAATTCATCAGTATAGTACAAGAAAATCAAAACCGTTTGTTAAAGTTAATCTTGGAGGAATCCCTGCCAGCCTGTTTGAGTCAGAGATGTTTGGTCACAAAAAAGGAGCATTTACCGATGCAAAAAGTGACCATGCAGGCAGGTTTGAAAAAGCTCACAAGGGAACAATTTTCCTTGATGAAATAGGCGATCTGGATCCCACATCTCAAGTTAAACTTTTAAGAGTGCTTCAGGACCAGACATTTGAACGGTTAGGTGATGCAAACAGTATTACTGTGGATGTCAGAATATTATCAGCAACCAATCATAACCTCTACTCACTGGTGAATAAGGGTTCATTCAGGGAGGATCTTTTATATCGCATTAATCTTATCCAGATAGAAGTTCCTCCCCTCCGGCAGCGGATTAATGACATTCCTCTGCTTGCTGCTTACTTTATTGGTCAGGCTGTTAAAACTTATTCATTACCGCTCAAATCGATATCGAAAGAGGCAAATGAGTGGCTTTGCAATCACTCATGGCCCGGTAATGTAAGGGAACTCAAGAATACAATGGAAAGAACGCTCTTGCTTACCAGAAGTGATCAAATTATGCCGGAGGACTTTGTTATAGCGCAAAGCACAGGCCGTTATCCTGATCCTAAAATGTACGGATCAACAGGAACACTTGATGATATGGAAAGACAGATGATCATTAATACAATTGAAGAATGTGGCGGGAATCTTTCAAGATCCTCAGAAAGACTTGGAATTAGCAGGGCCACTTTATACAGGAAAATGGAAAAACACGGAATACAAACAGAAAAGAATGAGTAAAAGATGGACACTTATCTGGCTGACGCTGATTTTTGCACTTTTCCTGGTTCTTGCCATTTATTCATTTCATAAAGACAATTTTGTACTTGTAATTGGTTCCGAGATTGTAATACCCCTGTTATATTTTATAACTATCCGGATGATCATCAGATCTCTGAAACCTATCAGCACAATCGGAAGAAGCCTGAACCTGATGAAGGAGGGCGATTTTAATATTACGATGGTAAAAACAGGGAATAAAGATGTTGACAATATCATTGATGTGTATAATTCAATGATTAAACGTTTACGGGAAGAACGATTATCAGTAAGAGAAAAAAATCATTTTCTTGATCTGTTGATTGAATCTTCTCCTCTGGGGATAGTGACAGTAGATCTCGATGACAGGATTATGGATATTAATAAAGCCGCATTCAGAAGCCTTGGTATCCCAATGGGAGATTATAAAGGAAAATATCTGAACGATCTTAACAGCAGCCTGGCGCCTGAAATAGCCAAAATTAATTATGAGGAAAAGCAGCTGTTGGTCCTGGCTGACGGTCAAAAATACCTTTGCCGCAAATTATATTTTATGGACCATGGTTTTAAACACCCGTTTTATATTATTGAGGAGTTTACCGATGAGATCAGAAGAGCTGAGAAGGAAGCTTATGGCAAACTTATAAGGATGATGGCTCATGAAGTGAACAATACTATCGGTTCTGTGAATTCGATAATGTCCAGCATTCAGTCTAATCAAGGTTCTTTTGCAGAATCAGACAGAGAAGAAGTCACCAGGATGCTGGGTATAGCTATCCAGCGTAACTACCAGATGAACAGATTCATGCAGAACTTCTCCAATGTTGTAAAACTTCCTCTTCCGGAAAAAGAAAAAATGAATCTCAATGAATCATTAACGGTTGTAATAGAGTCTTTCAATTCGGTGTTGAAAGAAAAGAAGATAACGGTTGAAATCCGTTTGGATAGCACTTCGCCTGTTATTTTCGCTGACAGGAGCCAGATGGAACAGGTCTTTTCAAATATTATTAAAAATTCAGTAGAGGCAGTTGGTCAGAATGGACAAATTGCAGTCAATACTAAAATCAAACCTGTACGGGTTCAAGTTGAAGACAATGGTACCGGTTTATCAAAAGAGGTATCTGAAAGGATATTTACACCATTCTTCTCCACCAAACCCGGAGGGCAGGGGATAGGCTTAACCATTGTCCATGAGATACTTACAAATCATGGTTTTACTTTCAGCTTCCGGAATAAACAGACAATCGGGACTGAGTTTATTATAAGATGCTATAGTAATAACTAAAAAGATTGCAACTGAAACAATTTTTTTGAATTATTGATGTTAGCAGATGCAATCATAAACGCAAAAGACAAATCAGTAGTCAGCTGGTGGTGGTTGAGTGTTCCGGCCTTTATAATCTTAATGCTGATGATGAAAAGTACATTTATGCCCGGCACAACTTTGATCTCTAATTTGCACGAGTTGGAAAGCACTCAGAAATATATGTCGCTTATTTTATTTCTTATTTCACCACTTGTTCTGATAATAATAAATGCATCCAGTATAAGAAAAATCTATTTTCTTTCAGGAAGCCCAAAGTCAGTTGACTTCCTGGGAACAATATGGTTCAATATTCTTATAATTACATTGTCTGTTTTGACATTAATAATATACTCACTTTAATTCATTTCAATATGAATTTCCCATGGTTTAAGAGAACTGGAATCTTTTTTATACCGGCAACTGTTGTCGGATGGATAATATTATTGGCCGGATTTGTATTTGCAGTTTTTAGCTTTATGGACATTGATGGCAGATCACATTCGGTAAGTGACACCTTAATGAATTTTGTATTCATGTTACTGATTATCGGGGCGGTATATTCACTTATAGCTTATCTGACAAGCAGGGTTTGGAAGAAATAAGAGTCTTTTGCCCCCCAACCCCCCTAAAGGGGGGCTAATTATCTCACATTAAGACAATTATATTAAAATTGAGGATTCACCCCCCTTTAGGGGGGCAGGGGGGCGGCTTTTATAGTGCAAACCAGTAAGAAAACTTAATGAGGAATACATTATGTGGTGTTTTCTGAAATAGATCTTTCATATCGTTCCCATAGGAAAAAAGGCCATTTGAAGCGGAACTTGTCCTCCCCTGAGACCATACAAGATATAGAGTCGAACCAGGCAAATACTCCCATCTTACTACCAGGTTAGAACGGAACTGCCGGAAATTATAATCCGGATTTGCGATGGAATAGGGGGTGGAGCCAATTCCATTCTCATTTATGATGAAACTATTATTTTCTGAATTGAAGTTTATTTCATCCGGAGTAAATACATGAAACCTGTTATTGAACTGACCTGCATCCGGCTGTGCTATTTTCTTGTAATCACTATACTTTCCTGCTGAAACGAAAGGCTGACCATAATATTCTATGCTTAATTCAGGATTGATAGTATAATTTATCCTGAAAGTCATGCTTAATGTCTTCTGATTTAATGTTCCAAACAGATATGCGGGATCGCCGTTTGTTCCGTTTGTGCTGACATACTGCAGCTCAGAACTTTGAATAAAATAATCGGGTTCCAATGATATTGAGATTGAGTTGGATGGCCTTATATAAACGCCTGCATAATATTCGTGAGCTCTGAAGCTCTTTGCGTCACCGGAACCATGGTAATTGCCAAGGAAGAAAGAGAGTTTTTTAGACTGGTCAGTACTAAAGTTTAAATTAAAACTCTGATTTCCGGGAGATATAAATGAAGGACCACCCCGTAACAATGTTGTCGATACATTCTCACTCTGCCGGTTGAAATTTCCATTAATCCGCCATTTATTTTTAAACTGGGAATTAAAATTGGTATTGTGATTTGTCGACAACAGCTTGCCGGAGAAGTTCCAGTATATCCAGTAATTGGTATTCAGATAGAAATTATTGAATATCCAGAACGGATTACGCAAATAATATGCTACCCATGTGCCATGATGAATGACGTCCGAGTATCTCATATACCCAATATCATTGAATTCCAGTCCCGGCGATCGTACTGTCATGCTGGTTTCAAACTGCACCTTTTTCTGGCTCGATTTTCCGAATTTTACAGTACCGCCATAACCTTGCAATGAAGTTAGTGTTGAATCAACTGAAAGGTATTTTGCATCCGGCCTCTGGTAATATCTTGCCGAAGATATCTGAGTGTTTATTAAGGCAACAGGTTTCCCCCTTACACTGCTGAATTCAGCGTTTCCCGCTACATACCATGTTCTCTCCTTCCATTTATGCTGAAAATCAAGGCCAGCTGTATATGCCGCTGCAAGCAGATTATCAAGAACAGGTGTATTGATATCTCTGTTTACTGCAGTGAAAATTCCTCCAAGTGTTGTTTCCCCTTTATTGAAATCCTGCTGGATTCGCCCTACAAAATAGTTTGTAAGCGGTTCAACGGTTTCCTTTCTTCTTACACCTAAGCTGTCTATCAAAGCATCTTCTCTGGATGTCAGACTCTCGAGAATTCCGATAGACAATCCTTTTTTTGTTTTGCCTGAAATCTTCATTGCCCCCAGAATTGTAGTTGATTCCGGCATTTTTACATATTCATTGGCACCAACTGAAGGGTAATTATGCGGATATCGTCCAATTCGTCTTGAGTAAAACAGATTGTCGGAATACATATTATGGATTACTATAGTCTGATTTGGCATAAATTCAAAGATGTTTTTTCCTTCCACGAAGAATGGCCTTCTTTCTGAGAAGTATGATTCGAACGCCGTCAGATTAACTTCCGATGGATCAGCTTCAACCTGGCCGAAATCAGGATTAATAGTGAAATCGAGCGTAAAGTCATTTGTCAGACCAATCTTTCCGTCGAGTCCTGCAGAAAGCTTTGACAATTTACCGGTATTAAAAGGATCACCCTGCACTTTTTCAAATCTTTCAATGCGTCCCACTGTGTAAGGCATTATTTCAACCTGATGTTTTGGCTTGATATTATTTATACCATACAACTCGCCATAAAGATGCACGACCCCCGGAGAGCCCTTTGGAATATATTGCCAGGTTGAACGTTCCTGCAGACGGTAGATATTACGCGTCACCTGGAGTCCCCATATCTGTTCATCCTTTTTTCCGAAGCGGAGCTGGCTCAGTGGAATTTTCATCTCGGCACACCAACCTTTATCGTCAACGGATGTTTTCATATACCAGATTGGATTCCAGTTATCATCTTCATTATTGCCATCATCGGTAATTGCCGCATCACTTTTCGCCCCGGAAGCTGAAGCCGCAAATAAGAAATCCGTCTGCTTGTCAAAGTGACTGTCAATATCCACGTATACAAAATCTCCGCTAAAATTGTCCCTTCTTGACATTATCTTGCTGATCTTATCTGGTTCAGTGTCATAAGCCCGGATAAAAATGTACAGATTATCATTATCATAAAGTACCTTAAACGCAGTCTCCTGTGAAGGAGGCTTATTTTCAACAGGTTGAGACTGGATAAAATTTGTACTCCATTCCACCAGATTCCAGCAATCATCATTCATCAGGCCATCAATAACAGGAACGGTTTTCGCAAATGCTGTCTGATAGGTTCTCTTCACTATTGTTGAATCTTTTTTCTGTGCATAACCACTTGTCAGCAGAAGAATCAGAATCTGACTGAGAACGATTCTTTTTAAGAGATTAAATTTCATAAGGTTAAATCTGTTAGAGGGTAAATCAAAAAAACTAGTTTCAATTCTGATAACTCTTCCTGAGCAAAAGGGTTACAAAATACTTTCTAAAGACTTTAAATTTTACAGAAAGCTGCACTTACCAGTGCAATTTCTTTCATCTGAATAGATGCTCCCCGCACACAGCACACCGCATGCCGCATTCCTACCGGTTTTAGTGTGAAAATTAATTAGTTTGATTTCCTGAAGAAGATATCGCCACTTATTGTTTCAAGTTTAATCGGAGCTCCTCCATTATTAAGTTTTTCAGTTATTTTCAGGGGGATACCGCTATGCAGCTTACTCAATGCAAGTTCATGGTTTGAATACATCTTACCTGAAATTGTAGAGAAATCTATGTCTGCCTGTTTGCTTGCAGGTTCTGTCAGGTCGATATAACCGCTGATAGATTTTACATTCATCTCCCTGGTTTGACCGGTTATTGTAACGTTTGCATTTATGGTTTCAACTGAAAATTTGGTTTTTTCCGGCATATAGATTTGCCAGTAAATATCAGTTTCATTACAGCAATTGTTTTTCCCTTTAAAATATTTGTCCTTGAAGTGTGCATCAACAACGACTGTCTTGCCTGTTTCATCGAATGAGGTTATATAAGCCTCATTATCTTTATTTTCATTAATATTAACTGAAGCTTTAATATATACTTCATTTTTATTCCATGTTTGAAGGTTTATGGAATCAGCTATCTGAATTTTAAGGGAAAGAGATTCTTTTCCGGAAAAATCCATATGTTTTTCTATTATCTGTTGGGCCTGGATTGTGCCAAAGCATAGCCACACTACAACTAAAATTGTTCCTGTTTTCATTGAAATAAGTATTAAAAATTTAAAAGGAGAGGAGGGAATTAATTTCCCTTCCTCAGATAAATATTTCCACTTACACTACCAATAGTGAATTTGAAACCGCCTCCGTTAAGAGAATAATTCATTTCGTTACCACCGACTTTTTTCAGGTTCTTTTGCGATTCTGAGAAGTCGAAATCGGAATAGAACGCACCGGAAACTGTTCTTAGTTCAAGGTTAGTTGCTGTTTTTACAGGTAAGGTAATATCTACATCACCGCTTATAGAACTAACTGAAGATGATTTGGCCGGGTTTATGCTGCTGAATGTTATATTAATATCACCACTGATGGTTGACAGAACAAGCGGACCCGTTACATCTTTCAATTCAATATTGTGACAGCTTTTTATATCAATCTCATTTTTCATACCCTTAACAGAGATATCATTCGATCTCTCACATCCACTCGATAGTTCTATGGCCATATTTTCCGGAACTCTGATTTTATATTCTCCGTCACGTGAGAAGGGAAGAAGACATGTTACTGTAATCAGGTTATCGATTTTCTGCACGTCAAGGCCAAGTCCGGTATTATCAGTTCCGGAAGGGAATATCGGCTTTAAGCCTTTTGCCTTTTCAGGTGGTGTAAGATCTTCAGAAGTTGAGGTAATAACAATATCAGTACCGCTATAACCTTCGATCGGTAATGTACCTGTGAAGTCTTTAAGGATGAGTCTTCCGTCTTTTGTGTTCTGGACGGGAATCTTGTATTCCTGTGCAGATAAGATGCCTGCACTTAAGAATATACAAATTGCTATAATACTGGTTTTCATTGCTTTCATAACATTTTTTATTAAATAATTAACATTTAATCAGGCAAACCCGGAATCTGCCACGATTTATTTTAAACTGAATTCAATCTTTTTCTTTGTTTCTCAGATTAGCACTCTCAAACTATTTTCTGCCACCGTCCTGACCTCTTTTAATGTACTCTTGTTTGCAATAATCTCCTGAATTGGTCTTAACGCACTTTTCTCCTTTCTCTCCACGAGTATGTTTATAAGAGTGACCTGCAATATGGGATCGCTCTGATGTGACAGCGACTTGACAAGCGAGTCGCAGACAGCGCGACGGTCAGCAAACTTAGAAAGAGCATAGGCTGCTGCCATCCGTACATTTACATTCTTATCGTTATTCAGGGTTTTGATCATTACTTCTATTACATTTTGATCAGGATTATCAAGATCTTCCACATATCTGACTGCCTGGATCCTGTCGCTCGATGATTCTTCTTTCAACATTGTGAACATAGTAGCTTTTTTCAGGTCAGAAATCTCCGAATGCAGCTGTTTCAATTCATTTGCAGCATAAGAGTTATTTAACCCGGCGTGTATGAAAATGCCAATGAATGTTCCGCAAATGAGGAGGGCAATTCCGGCAGCAATTCTATACCTGCCTTGATTATACCAGGGATTGAATGGTATTTGAAATGAAGACGTTTTGCTTTCCTCATTCTTTTTAATCTGACTACGAAGCATATGGTAAAAATTGATTCGTAATGAATCTTCCGGCTTTACCATTTCGTCCTTTGAGAGGAGCTTAAGAACCTGCTGGTTATCCTTTAAATCATCCAGACATTTTTCACACGTTTCAATATGCTTTTCTATTTCCCGACGAATATCTTCTTCAAGGTTTTTATCCAGATAATCGATCATCAGTTTTTCAACTTCTTCACACTTCATAATCCTGTAATTTAAATCTGTTTTAAATAGATCCCTCTTAATTGCTTTATGGCTCTGTGAATGGCCACTTTAATTGCAGGAACGGATTGATTTACAATATGAGAGATCTCTTCATATTTCAATCCCTGGTACCTGCTGAGTATAATCAGTTCCCGTTGTTCATTGTTCAATGCTGCAAATGACCGTTCCAACCTTTCGTAATCATCTTCAGGGAAACCATCATTTTCGTCGCTGATATCTACCGGATAGTTGTCTGTGTTCAGAAATAGTCCCTCCGATCTTTTTTCTTCTTTACAATAATCAATATGAAGATTTCTCGCCATCTGATACATCCATGCCTTAACACTGTACTCGTCCTTATATGAATTTTTATACCTTATCATTCTGTAAAATAAATTCTGAGTCAAATCCTGACTGATTAGCCTATTATGGGTCAGCTTAAGGAAATAATTATACAGCTTGACATTATATCGTTCAAACAACTCCGACATTTCCGACAGATTACCGTCCTTAACATGCTGCATTATTATCTCGTCCTTAATCTCCGACACTGTTTGTTTTTTTTATTCTCTATATTGATTACTTGTAAAGTTACAAATGGTTACAGGGAAAACCTGAAAATATCTTCAAAATGGTATAATATGTACTGAAATAAGGAGAATGGGAGAATGGGAGAATAGGAGAATGGGAGAATAGGAGAAAAGGGGAATACGAAACAAAAAAATCCCATCCTGGAGGTGCCAGGCTGGGGTTCTAAAATAAATGCCTCTTCGGAGTAATATAAGAAATGTTTTATTTCCTGAAGAGTCGTGCGAAAAACTCTTTCATATCATTCCACGAATCCCTGTCAGCATCGGCATTATATTCAATAGGCATATTGAACTCCTTACCAATCTTTGTAGCATCCGGATTGGTAAATGCGTGAGTTGCGTTTGCGTAAATTTTTAAGGTATTATCTGCACCAATAGAATCTAACTGATATTTAAGCTTCTCTGCATCTTTCTGAGATACAAACTTATCGCTTGCTCCGTGACAAATGAGAACTTTAGCCTTTAGCAATTTTTTATCTACCGGTACACCGCCTAATCCACCGTGAAAACTTACCACTCCTTTCAGATCAGCGCCAAGCTTGGCATAATTCAGCACCACATATCCGCCAAAACAATACCCAATTGCAGCAATATTCTCCGTATCGGTCTGCGGGTATTCTTTAATTTTCTTTAGTGCGGCGTCCAGGCGAATCTTTACGAGTGTTGGATCTTTATAAAATGGAGTCGTAAATTCCTGAGCTTCAGTTGGATTTGTTGCAATTTTACCATTACCGAATACATCCGCCGCCATAGCAATATAACCCAGTTCTGCCAGTTTACGTGCCCGCATTTTTAAATAATCATTCAAACCCCACCATTCGTGTACAACCAATATTGCAGGCCGTTTTCCTTTAATATTGGCATCATAGGCAATAAAACCTTTATACGTCACACCATCAGCAGTATAGGTCACAGCTTCTTCCTTGATGTTCGTAGGCAGGCCTTTTGATTGGCTAATTGAAGAGACAGAAAGCATACTCATATAAATCAGGATACTTTTTAAAAAAGATTGTGTTTTCATATTGTACTGGTTTTAAATTGAAATATTATTGATCAGTTTAACAAAAGTTATCTGAAAAAGTTCTGTACCTGCATGTTATTTACATCGAAGAGAAATTGTACCGGATACATTGAACAATTTTAAAGAATGAATTGTTATAAGCCTGTTGTCAATTATAAATATATTCATGAATATTTCCCAATTTGTATTAGCATCAAGACCCATTGGTTTACCCACTTCAGACAATTTCAGACTTGAAAAGATTTCACTTGGAGAATTAAAAGAAAACGAGGTTTTACTTAAATCTTGGTACATTTCAGTCGATCCGTATATGCGTGGCCGTATGAATAGTGTAAAATCTTATGCGGCATCATTTGAGGTTGATCAGCCAATTAAAGGTGGTATCTTAGCAAAAGTTATTGAAAGCAAAAGCAAATCAGTTCTGGCAGGTGATGTCGTTGTAGGAACATTACCTTGGGCGACATATAGTATTGAAAAGGCTGATAATCTTCGCAAAGTTGATGTTCAGAAAATCCCGCCTGGCTATTACCTTGGAATTCTTGGAATGCCTGGAATCACAGCCTATTTTGGAATGATGGAAATATGCAAACCTGTTAAGGGTGATACAGTTGTTATATCAGGAGCTGCGGGAGCAGTTGGAATTGTTGCAGGACAAATTGCAAAATTACAAGGAACACGAGTAATTGGAATAACGGGAAGTGATGAAAAATGCAGATTATTAAAAGAGCAATTCGGATATGATGAAGCAATAAATTACAAAACATCAAAATCTATAAGAAAAGAGTTGGCAATCCTTTGTCCGGAGGGTGTGGATGCTTACTTTGACAATGTTGGAGGAGAGATCACTGAAGCTGTCGCAGCTAATCTTGACTTTCACGCAAGAATTGCCTTATGCGGGCAAATTTCACAATACAATAATGCAAAGCCGTATGTTGGGTATTCAATTTTGCCACACCTGTTAACCAGAAGCGTTTTGCTACAGGGCTTTATAGTGAGCAATTACAGCACGCGTTTCGGAGAAGCTGTTTCACATCTTACACAATGGTTAAATGAAGGAAAACTAAAGTATACCGAAACTATTCTAGATGGATTCGATAAACTTCCTGATGCGTTCCTCGGCTTATTCAGCGGGAAGAATCAGGGTAAAATGTTGATAAAGACAGAATAACTGCTATACTCTCATTTGGAATACTTCAATACTTTCCATATTACCTTTCCGGCAAGCGGATCTGATTCCAAAGCAAATGTGCCATTTTTTCTCACTAATGAAATCTTATGCAGCACTTTATCCGAAGGTAGACAGATAAGACCATTTACCTTCTGTGAATCTGTAGCATAGACAACAAGGTCGAGTTTTGACCAGTCCATCTGAGCTGTAGATTGGGCAAGCGCGATACGTGGTATTACGGAACCTTCACGAACCAGTGTGACAATTGGAATTTTTCCTGCTTCGATATTATGCCAGCCTCCGGAATATATTTTACCTGTCTGATAGTCTATCCATTGTCCGGGAGGCAGGTAAACATCCCGTTTTGCAACATTTTCCAGCAGCGGAGCTACCAGCATATCAGAACCAAACAGATATTCATCATCGATCAGCCAGGAACCCGGATCATCGGGATACTCAATGAAAAGAGCACGTAGCATCGGAAGACCTCGTTCGGTACAGTCTTTTGCCTGAGAATAAATGTAAGGCATGAGTTCATATCTCATATTATCGGCAAGACGGAAAGCATTCATAAAATCTTCACCATATTCCCACGGTTCAGTAGGTGGAGCACCATGACTGCGAGTATGGGAAGTTAACATACCGAACGGGGTCCAGCGACGATAAAGGTCCTCTGGTTTTTTATTAACAAATCCACCAATATCATGCGACCAGAATGAAAATCCGCAGAGGCCGAAAGACAATCCGGCTCTCAGTGTAGCTGCCATCGCAGTGTTGGTATTTTCAGCGTCACCTCCCCAATGAAGGGGATACCGTTGACTTCCGGCCCAGGCACTTCGTGCCCAGATAATAGTCTCTCCTGTTATCTGTTTTGTGATTTCAGCTACAGCTTTATTGTATCGCAGCGGGTAGAGATTATGTTCGTAGAATCCAGTTTGTCCTGAAAAATACAGACCATTTTTCGGTGCAGCTTCACCGAAATCTACCTTTATAACACCAACACCCTGTTTCAATAATCCTGCAATTTTATCCTGGTACCAGCTAACAGTTGCCGGATTTGAAAAATCGAGAACAGCATCCTCATATGGTAAGTTGCCTTTTGCGTCTTTTACGTAGAGACCCTTTGCAATGATTTCGGGAAATAAAGTGTTTTTGGGTACAAAATAGGGCAGTTGCCAAAGGCTTGTCTGGAAACCCATTTTCTTGAAATCAGTCATCATTTTAGCAGCGTCCGTGAAACGGGTTTTTGAGAATTGATAATCGCATCTCCAGTCTTTCTCAAACCAGCCGGTGTCGAAATGCAGAACATCGCTCGGGATTTTATTCTCCCTGAGTTTCTTTGTGACCTCACGTCCATCTGCTTCAGAGAAGTAAGTGATCCGGCTCATCCAGAAACCAAAAGACCATAGTGGCGGCATTTCAGCTTTCCCTGTCAGATTTGTGTATTCATTCAGGATATCTTTCGGTTCACCAAGAAAAATAAAAATATCGGCTTCGTCATCTCCAATCAAAAGGGAATAGATACCGCTATAATACTTTCCGAAATCGCATGTAATAGGTGATGAAGTATGCATGAATACACCATATCCGCGATTGCTCATGAAGAAAGGGATAGGTTTGTACATCGCCTCATTCTGTACACCATTTGCATCGTCGGTCCACAAAACAACTTTCTGACCCCTTTTATTAAATTCAGTGAACGACTCACCACAACCAAATATTTTTTCGTCAGGCGCCAAAGAAAAAACAGCAGACATGCTTGTTGAATAATCTGATGCCCTGCGGACAAAGGAAAAAGGCAATATTGGCATAAATGTTTCTGCACCATCAGCACTATGAATAGTATGAGTGAGCGATTTTCCTTCAGCATCACGTATTTCAACACGCCACGGTGATTGTGTTATTGTAACCGAACCAAAAGGACTCGTATAGCTAAAGCCACCATCAATCTTCTTATATTTCCAGGCAATATTGTCATGCGGAGGCTTGCCATTGACAAGCATAAGTGATTCTTTGTCTGGTTTTACCTGGAAACGGGAGCTTGTTTTTAATCGTATTGTGCGGGGTGATATAAACTCAATCGAAAAGGGGAGGGATGGTGAGCCGGCATATTCACCCGTCGGAAACTCATTTGGTTCAACGGGTCTCAACACTCCCATAATGTTATTAAATGCCTCTCGTGTAATATATTCATAACGCCGGTATGTAACCTCACCTTTGCCAGTCTTCGGATCGAAAGAGGAAAGACTATCAGCTAAATAATATGTATTTGAAAAATTCCGAAAATCACCGCTGATGTCAAAGGGTTCATTCAACAACTCCTGATTCCTGTCAGGAGAATATATTGGAATCTGGCCAAAAACAAGTGAATGGGGAAATAAAATGCCAAATAAAACTGCAATCATGTATTGCATTTGACGAAGAAAAACTTTCCTGGTTTTCATAGAATCTCCATATAATTTATTTATAAATATAATAATTGCTAAATTATTTATATTAGCTGAAATTCCTTGAATAATAGTCAACTTATTTCATTTTGCCTGATCGCTATAAACATAGAGTTTTATTTCTGCCAGATGTTCCTTTCGGTCGTCAACCAATCTGATAAACTTAGTCTGACTCTCAACACCATCAAGTTTAATATTTAGTTTGCTATTGTCTTCATGCAGTTGCGTTAAGGTAATATGGTATATTGTTTCCCTGTACCGGTAATCAATCTTAAAAGAAACCCAATCAGAGGGAAGACAAGGTTCAATATATAATTTATCTTTTTCGAGCCTTAATCCGAGTAACGATTCGACAATCAGCCGATACATCCAGCCGGCCGATCCTGTGTACCAGGTCCATCCACCCCGGCCAATATGGGGCGACAAGGCATAGACATCGGCAGCAATAACATATGGTTCAACTTTGTACCTGGCAACTTCTTCAGGAGTTTTGGCATGATTAATTGGATTGATCATCGTCAAAATATCCCATGCTTTCTTACTGTCTCCCAATTTTGAGAATGCCATAGCTGCCCAAATAGCTGCATGTGTATACTGACCTCCATTTTCCCTTACTCCCGGAACGTATCCTTTAATATAGCCGGGATTCAGATCTGATTTATCAAAAGGAGGATCAAGAAGCTGGACTAATGAATCTTCATGCCGGACAAGCCTTTTATTCACAGATTCCATAGCTATCCTGGACCGGTCACTGGCTCCTGCTCCTGAAAGCACGGACCAGCTCTGGGATATAGAATCAATCTGGCATTCATCATTACTGGCCGATCCAAGCGGCAGGCCATTGTCAAAATATGCACGGCGGTACCATTCGCCATCCCATCCATTTTTTTCAATATTAAATTGTATTTTTTTTGCTGCCTTCCTGCATAGTTCAACAAATTCAGAGTCTCCTCTTGCGTTTGCAATTTTGATAAACTGTGTCAGAACATCAAAAAGAAAAAAGCCAAGCCAGACGCTTTCACCTTTGCCCAGGTTTCCAACTTTATTCATTCCGTCATTCCAGTCGCAGGTACCTATGAGTGGGAGGCCATGATCACCAAATCTAAGCCCATGAAGGATAGAAAGTTTACAATGTTCGTATAAAGTACTTTTTTCTTCCGAACGGTTTGGAAGATCGTAATAGGAATCGTCTTCCGGGTTTACGAGACGTCCTTCAAGAAAATGAATGGATTCATCCAGGACTCCAGTATCGCCTGTACCTGTTACATAGCGACAAGTCGCTAATGGTAACCAAAGGTAATCGTCTGAACAATGTGTACGAACACCTCTTCCGACAGGAGGATGCCACCAGTGCTGGACATCTCCTTCCGGAAATTGTCGACTTGCAAAAAGAACAAGATGCTCCCTCAGGAGATTTGGTTTGGTATGAATTAAAGCCATCACATCCTGCAACTGATCACGAAAACCGAATGCTCCACCCGATTGATAATATCCACTGCGAGCCCAGACCCGACATGCCAGAGTTTGATATAAAAGCCATCCGTTTGCAAGAACATTTATTGACTGATCAGGTGTTTCTATCTGTATGGAACCAAGAGTATGGCTCCAATGTGTCCAGACTGATTCCAGTGCTGAATATGCAAGATCTGACCCACGATAATTACGTATGAGGTTGTTTGCATCTTCCATATTCCGTCCTGTACCAAGCCTGAATATTATTTCGCGTCCCTGTCCTGCTGCAAGATCAAAAGGGACCTGAATTGCTGCACAAGGATCGAGAGCTGCTCCACTTTTCCCTGAAAGACGGGAACGTAACATTGCAGCCGGTTTTTTCAATGTGCCGTTGCGTCCAATAAATTCTGTCCTGTCGCATGTAATAGAGCATGATGTATCGTCAGTCTGAAGAAATGCAACCCGCCTGGAGAATTCCGGATTATATGAATTTACTGCATATACTACGCCACTGTTTAAATCAGCACTGGTATTAACATGCATGGCAGTTTTGTGCCGCAAATCGCCAAGTACCCATTCTACATAATTTATTGCTGATAATTTGCATGATCGCCCCGATTCGTTCCTCACTTTTAGTACCGAAAACTTTACAGAAGCATCTATTGCAACGTAAACCCAAAGTTCGGTAACTATGCCTCCTTCGTTGTGTTCGAATACACTATAGCCGAATCCATGACGGATCAGGTATAATTTTGATTCGCTATTTGTCAAAGGTGTTGGCGACCAGAAGTGACCAGTCTCTTCATCACGAATATACATAGCTTCTCCGCTTGAATCGGTCACAGGATCATTATACCATGGTGTCAGACGATACTCATGGGAATTTTCAGCCCAGGTATATGCCACCCCATTCTCAGAAATTACAGTGCCGAATCCCTCGTTTGCCAGAACATTTACCCATGGCGCCGGTGTACAACTGTCTTTCGATGTTGTAATTACATATTCCCGTCCGTCTGATGTAAATCCTCCAATCCCGTTATAAAAAATCAGGTCTGGTCTGGGTAATACCACATCTGTTTGTGAATTTGGTCTATAAGTACGGGTTGGTTTGAACTTCGAAACTGATAAATTTCCAAAGCCACGCCTTTTAATCTGATCTTCCAGGGATCCCCTGGTATCGCTGATAATAGCACGGGCAACTGTTTGGAAAAGAATTCGGTCCTCAATTGATATCTGGTCTGCAGAGCGAACAAATATTCCACCTGGCCGGTCTATAATATTAGCTTCAATTCCTGCAGCAATTAATCCGATAATCTGTTCCTGGAGCAACTGACGATAACCTGCATGATCCTCATTCCAGATTACCAGATCGACTGCTAATCCTTTTAATCTCCAATACGCATGTGCCTGAACGAGTTGACGTACCAGATTAATATTGGCCGGATCTTCAATCTGCAAAAGCACGATTGGTAAATCCCCTGAAATAGAATATCCCCACAAACCGGATTGTCCACGACGGTTCTTTAAAAGGATACCGGGGTCCGCCCTCAATGACGAATTGGCATAAATAACAGAACTGGCAAGCCGGCCATATAATTGAGCATCCGATTCGCTGGCATTAATCTGTCGCAATACTACCTGGCTATGTGTCCAGGCAAGTTCAAAAACGCGGTTTGCAATTTGCTTATCCTGGTACTTTTCTACAAGAGTTAAAGCTGCTTCGCGTGATTCACCGATTCCGGTAACTAAATCAATTGTAGCTGATCCTTCTGGTTCCAGAAGAATTTGATATTGAATTGCAACAATCGGATCGAGTACGGAACCCTGACTCCCCGAGAGCGATTTGGAATTTGTCATCGCAATCGGTGATACGAGAGTGTTTCCGCGTCCTATGAATTGCATCCGGTCTGTTTCATAGGTAATATCCCTGATTTCAGCACCATGAACTGCCATCAGGTGAAACATCCAGGGCGAATGTTCGTCTATTGACCTGGGCCGCCGGGTGCAGAGAATTGCCTGTCGCTGATAGATAATTTCTGACTGAACAAAAAGATTACTGAATGCAGGATGTGCTAAAGCATCTCCATTTGTCGCCAGTACAACTTCCATATAGCTGGTAATATCAATAATCCTGTTTGTCCGCGTGCGGTTTGTCATATGGACTCGTCGCAATTCAATGTCGTCTTCCGGTGACACCACAACTATTGTATGTGTATCAATATCGAAATCACGACGACGAAATTCTGCACGCCCTTTTGAAAATATCGCTTCATATTTTTCTGGTCGATGAAGTGTAGGTTGATATGTAGCTGACCAGAAATTTCCATTTTCGGCATCACGTATATAACAAAAAGCTCCCCAATTGTCCTGAGTAGTGTCTTCGCGCCAACGAGTCACAGCAAGATCTTTCCATTGACTGTATCCACCTCCTGCATTTGTAATCATAACCCTGTATCTGCCCTCATTTGATAATAGATTAACTTCCGGAAATGGTGTATCAGGCGTATTAAACACACGAAGAGGTGCCTCCTGGTTATTAGAAGTGGGGTTCACATTTGTAATTCCTGATGTATGTGAGAAGAATGTTGTAGCCCTCGGTATCCTTTCCTGAAGCAATAATAAGGTTGCCTGAAATAAAGGATAAGACTCAAATCTCTTTTGCATCAGGCGATCTGTTAAAACATAAGCCAAAGAGAGAAAACTCATCCCTTGATGATGCGCCATGAAAGACTTTATAACAGCTTTAGATTGACCTCTGGGCAAGCGTACGGATGTATAATCTATAGCCTCATAGAAACCAAATTTCCCCATGAACCCGTCACCAGCAAGACGCTCAAGATTGGCGCATGCTTCCTCTGGCAAAACCATTAAGGCAAGCGCTGTAGCATAGGGTGCAATAACCAAATCTTCAGAAAGTCCTCTTTTGAGCCCGAGCCCTGGTACTCCAAATGCACGATACTGGTAATTTTGCAGAACATCAACACTATTGTATCCCGATTCCGAAATACCCCAGGGCACACCTCTTAATTTTCCATATTCGATTTGTCTTTTTACTGCTGATTTGCAGGTTTGATAAAGTAAACTATTTTCATATTCAGGCATAACTATCAGTGGCATAAGGTACTCAAACATTGAACCACTCCACGAAAGAAGAATTGGTTCACCATCAAATGTTGTTAGAAGACGCCCCAGCGCAAACCAACTTTCCTGTGGTATCTGATCCTGAGCAATAGCCACAAAACTCGACAATCTTGCCTCTGATGCCAATAAATCATAATAACTTGGATCGCGTCGCCGGTCTTCAACATTATATCCAACAGTTTGTAAATGAGTCGACTTATCGTAAAGAAAACCATATTCAATGTTCGCAAATTCTCCAGATTGACGCACAAGTGCTTCAATAAGTTTAATCCTTTCCTTTGCATTTTCACCGGCTTTTCTGAAAAGATTTTTGAACTCATCAATCATTTCCGGAACCTCAGAATTTGTCTCAATAGAAAGCGGATGACCTGTTGATGAAAAATCTTCAAATTCAGTTTTTACAATTTCATGTAATGTTGGAATAGTATTAATATCAGGATATTTATCCAGTATTTCATTTGCAACCGGATGTGTAATCCATGGAGCCAGATATGTTAATTCATCAAGGGCACTCTGACATTGCCTTGAAAGATTATTTGCCCAAACACTGTATTGTTCATCTGTAACGTTCGTGAATGCATTAACTATTTCAGCAGAAGATGTTGAAAGTCTATCCAGACATTTTCTCAAATATAAAAGCGTAACAGGGGGTTCCTTTAAAATTACATTCAGGTATTTCCGGAATTGAACAATCTGGTCAGGAATTGATTTCCCTGCCTGCTTAATAAGAATATGTAATGTATCATCAATCCCTTTAAAAAGCCGCGGTCCAAGTATTAATTGTTCAGGCAGGGTGAGAAGTCCCTGCAGAAGAGTTAAGAGGTGACCCGCAAGGTTTCCGCTGTCGACCGATGAAACATACAGAGGCCTCAATGGTTTCAAAGACTGAGTATCGTACCAGTTAAAGAAATGTCCCTGGTATCTTTCAAGCGAATTCAATGTGTTGAAAGCATTCGAAGTCCGGTCGAGAAGCTCACCTGTAAAAATGTAACCAAAATCATGTGCTGACAGATTAGCAAGAAGTGAAAGGCCAATATTTGTAGGCGATGTCCGGTGTGCTATCACTGAAATTGGATGTTCCTGAAAGTTATCAGGGGGCAACCAATTATCATCCTCTCCAACAAATGTTTCAAAAAAGGACCATGTTTTACGCGACAATTCCCTGAGAAAGCGAAATTGTTTATCAGTCAGTTTTGCTATATGTGGGAGAAGAGGTCTGCTGATCCACCATGCAATAACCGGAAAAATAAACCAGAATCCTATAATCGGCCATACCATTATGAGGGTAAGAGGATATAAAATCGAAAGACCTATAGCAGAAAGAATTGCAATAATTGGCGATATCCACATGATCTGATATGATTTAATAAATTCAAACCTGCTGTGGTATTCTTCTCTTGTTGCAGAGTTCCATTCGAGAAGCCGTTTTTTTGAGATGATCAATCGCCAGCATGTTCGCAATAAAGCATGTGTACTATAATACGCTTCATAAGGAAGACTTATCAGCATGAATACGGCCTGGTAAAATTGCCGGGCAGCCGATTGTCCTACTGCCAGCAAATGTTGCCGAAGAAGGACTTCCTCTGGTTTTTGAAATATGTAAACAAGAGAAATAATCAATGAAGGAATCAAAATAATTCCGATCACAACCAAAGTCCAGAACCATGGTGATGATAAAATGGTCCAGCCGGATAACAAAAGTAATGTAAGCGCTAAAGGAATGAGACTGCGTCTCAGGTTATCCAGAATTTTCCACCACGATAAAAGAGACAAAGGGTTTTTCCGTGATGCACCATTCAGCTTTGGTAAAATTGGCAATAACCAGGGGATCAATTGCCAATCTCCCCTTATCCAGCGCGATCGGCGGTTAACATCTGTCTTGTAAGTTGCAGGGTACTCTTCAAACAGAAGAACATCGCTTAATAATCCCGACCGGGCATAACAACCTTCCAAAAGATCGTGACTCAGAATTCTGTTTTCCGGAAACCGATCCTTCAGGGTCTGTTCAAACAAATCAACATCATAGATTCCCTTGCCTATGAATGATCCTTCTCCAAATAGATCCTGGTATACATCAGATATGGCCCGGGTGTAAGGATCTATACCTGGCTCACTACCAAAGAGCTTTGCATACCTCGATCGGTTTGTTCCAGGTAAACTGACGGCAACCCGGGGTTGAAGAATACTGTATCCATCTGTTACACGATGTTTTACTGTATCATATTTTGGTTTATTCAGAGGATGCGACATGGCCCCTATAAATTGCCGGGCGGAATCGCGGGGTAATTGCGTATCGGTATCCAGTGTAATGACATACTTGATTTTACTTAAAACTTCAGTTTTGCCAATGATCTGCGAAAATACATTTTCAGGGCCTCCGCGCAGCAATGAATTCAGATCTGACAGTTTTCCCCTCTTTCGTTCATAACCCATCCATATTCGATCTTTTGGATTCCATTTTCGAGGACGATGAAAAAGGAAAAATGTGTCACTATTTTCCCCGGGATATTTTTCGTTCAGATCCCCAATTTTTTTACCAATCAGTTGAATAAGTTGGTCATCTTCCTCAGATTTTTCCTGTTTTGCATCTTTAAAATCAGTTAACAATCCAAAATGTAAATTTTTATCCTGATTTGCCAGAAAACGCACCTCCAATGCTTCTGCCAGATCTTCAATATTTTGAGTGCTTAAGAGCATAGCAGGAACAACCACCAGCGATCGTGATTCCGGCGGGATCCCTTTTGAGTAATCAAATCGTGGTAGAGGATGTGGGTTGATTAAAAGAGTGGCCAGCCAGTTCACAAAAGCTATTGAGAGGTGACTTGTGCATAAAGTCAGGAGTAAACCCAAGGCCAGGAGATGCCAGTTGCAGATTCCGTCACTATGGGCTTTTTCTAACATTCCCCAGCAGAAGATTAATGTTAACAATACAATTGAACCCAGATAGAAAAACAGGGGAAACCTGAAAATGGTTTTTTTACATATCGAGGATAAAGTATATTTTATTTTTATAAGACGCTCAAGTTGATGCAGACCTTTACCGATGAGGTAATATCCGACATGGGCTGTGCGATCCTCCGGACCATTCAATTCAGCTCCGTTTTTTGCAAGTTCCAAAGATTTGCGTGCCACTTCAATTTCGGAAAAGTTGCATTTTTTGGCCATCTTTTCTATAACATGACGATAATGGTCACGGGTATTAAAATCCATTGAGATATATGCCAGAGCAGGATCATTGTGCAGAAGTTGTTCTACATGGCTCATAGATTCTACGAATTCACGCCAGTCCAAAGCACTCAGGAAACGAAGGCTGCCAATGCTGTTACTGATAGAAACCTGATCTGCAGCTTGTTGCTGGTTTTCAAACTGAATCAATTGGACAGTTGTCTGATTTGACTCGGAAAGCCGCTGTTCAATCCATGTCAATGGAAATGCCAGAGCCGGACTTTGTCCCTGTAAGCGCCTTACAAATTCGGAAACAAAAGATGTTGACATAGGAGGGAGAGACCTTGCCATGTCAGCAATTACCAGTATCAGGCTTTTTGGATCCTTTTCTGCTATTTGGGTCATCTTGTCAGCCCAGGAATCAGCAAGGTTTCTGTCAATTCTACCGGAAGCTACCCTGACTGCAAGGCGCCGAAGATTTTCAATAAGTGCTAACCTCAACATTATTGGAATAGCCCATAACTCACCGAGCTTTAAAGTAGTAATAGATTGATATGCAGTTACAAATCGGCGCAGGTTTTCCGGATCTATATGCCCCTCTCCGTGTGATATTATTTCTTTTGCAATATCGTAAACACGGGGAAGTCCGGCAGACGGACCATTAAGTAACCGGGGTAACTCCTTACTATAACCCTTTGGCAAATGTTTTCTTCCGGTACGAATCTGCTCTTCAATTAAATAAAAATTATCAAGCAGCCATTCACCTGCTGGTGTGATTTGACGATTGGCTTTTACTGCTTCTGATACAAGATCATGTACATCAAGCAGTATTGCTTCATTTTCTGAAAGACGGGAAAGCAATTGCTGGTCAGGTTCGATTCTTGGCCCGAGGATATGTAATCCTGCCAGGGTTTTGCCATGTTGCTCCATCTGTTCGGCGCTGAATAATTCCGAACGCATAGGGGGTAGCCCATCGGCGTATTTTTGCGAAAGGTCATTTTCCCAAAGATGGGATTTCAAACGGAGCAATGAATCATTGATAATAGAAGGCCCTATCTTCATGTATTACAAAACTTTTATAAGAAATTCAACTATTATTTTACTTAAACAAATGAGATTTAAAAACGGTTGTTTGATTCTGTCTGGCTTCTTTTAATTTAAGTCCCAATTTTATGTAATTAACAAGAGATAAGTGTTATATAAATTTATAAAGAAGTTACATAATTACTACTTTGTATATTGCATTCTAAACAAACTATTTTAGGCAAAAGTGTTAATAATGAGTCTATTATTAAAAGTTGATTTATACATGCTTTTAATTAACAGGAGAAGGCGTTGCTTATACGACAACTGTAAATGAGGTTAAACCAGATAAAGCTACTTATTGAGCGATTCAAACAGGAGATAGGTGGCCTATTTCCCGATACAGAAATTCCTGAATATATTGCTTAGTATTTCATCTGATGTTATCTCACCGGATATTTCACCCAGATAGTGGATTGCCTGCCGTATATCGATTGCTATAAAATCTTCCGGGATGTGATCTTCAAGTCCTGACATGACTCTTCCAAGGCTTTCAGAGACATGTAGCAGAGCTTCATAATGTCTTATATTCGTGATTATTACATCTTCAG
>Ga0209539_1000216_pt1 | contig 35784 bp, 29 predicted proteins | sample BarGraNGADG00312_2_FD_184499 | JGI IMG/M metagenome (GOLD analysis project Ga0209539, IMG submission 184499) | Arctic peat soil microbial communities from Barrow, Alaska - Barrow Graham LP Ref core NGADG0011-312 (SPAdes) (version 2) | ecosystem: Environmental > Terrestrial > Soil > Wetlands >...
CTCCGAAAATATGGATTGACACTTCGTGATGTACAGAACGTAATATCTCTACTGAAGCCATTGCCGGGAGCCCTGGAATTTGTCGACTGGCTTCGGACAAAAACTCAGTTTATTGTAGTATCAGACACATTCAGTGAATTTGCTGATCCGCTTCTCAGACAACTTGGTAGACCAACTTTGTTTTGTCATCATCTTACAACTGATGCCGAAGGTAACATCACAGATTATAACCTCAGACAGACGGAGGGTAAGAAGCATGTAGTTGAAGCAATGCAAAGTCTTAATTATAAGGTAATTGCCATAGGAGATTCCTATAACGACATATCGATGCTCAGAAAGGCAGACCTTGGAATACTATATAACCCCCCTCAGAATGTGGCAGACGAGCATCCCGATCTAAAAGTTGTTAAAACGTATGCCTCTCTGAAACGGATTATTTTACAATTAATCAATGGGGAAGAATAATTAGATATTGGTAAAAGAGCAGGGGATTCCGAGTGCCCATACATATTTGCACACCAATTTTTATGACATCCGTATTTCTAAGAAATAGGCTTTAATAGTTTCTACTTGTTTATAGCAGGAGATTCCTCGCTTCGCTACTAATGACAACATTTTATAAGTTACACATTTAAAGATACTTAATCTTTTGTCAAAAAACTTAGAGTAGTGGCAGATATTTGCACTTGAAATTGCTCTGATACTTTCATGGAAACTGACATAATTATGAAGATAGTAATTTCTTTGGAGCAGATATTCCATTGTATTAATAATTCCTGAGTTTTTTGATAAGCCCCGTCAGGGGCATTAGATTTAAAGCAGGGCAGCGCCCTGCTTATGCAGGCATACGGGATTCCTTATGAAGATCGAATATCTCTGATGTATATATTTCGCCCACTACGGGGCTTGATATTATAGTGGTAGTTCAAACGTCGGGCTTTGCCCGACGTTAATTTATGTAAGGCCTACGGCCTTTTTTCATCATATATCGTTGCTTAAAGACCCAATCCATTTACTTATGACAATATTTCATCTATCAATCATTATCCAATACTTCTATAACTGTCATAATACTTGGTGTGCAAAATTTGTATAGAGACTCGGAATGACATGGTAATTAGATGATTAATAGGGGGAAGAAGTGGCGATACGCAGATGAATGCCTATAAAATGCTGACTTGTGTCGCGAATTGCCACTTCTTCCCTTGTGATTCTTTCATGCCATGTCATCCCGAACATTAATTATTCCAAATCAAAGCAGAAACAGAACATCTCGAAGTTTAAATCATTGATTATATATACCTGATTCAGATACTCATATTATTAATAAACATTGTGGATTAATAATCCAATAATTTCCTATTTTTACTTCCATTCTGAATTACTCAACTTAACCCGGCAAAATGAAGCTTCCACCCTCCTCTAAAAACTGGTTGTCAATTATCGGTTCTATTATTGCCGGAATAAATCTGGCCTTAATAATCGTACTGTTTATTATATCAACAATATTCAATAAAGCGAACACCAACCTTGGCTTATTTATTTATATTATTCTTCCGGGATTCATGATTTTTGGATTATTATTGATCCCGGTTGGAATGTATCGTGAAAGGAAAAGGGTAAGGAAGAGCGGCGTTATTGAAACAGGCAGGTTACCCCGCATTGACCTGAATGATCCGAGACACAGGAACGCTTTTATAATATTTACCATAACTACCATTATTATTCTTTTCCTTTCGACTCTTGGAAGTTTTCAGGCCTTCCATATTACTGAATCAGTAGAGTTCTGCGGTACTTTATGTCACCAGGTTATGGAGCCGGAATATACCGCTTACCAGAATTCCCCACACGCAAATGTTGCCTGCGTGGAGTGTCATGTCGGATCGGGGGCATCATGGTATGTAAAATCAAAATTATCGGGAATGTACCAGGTTTTTGCTGTAATGACAAATTCCTATCCAAGACCAATAGAAACACCTCTTCATGATCTGCGTCCTGCCAGAGAGACCTGTGAAAAATGTCACTGGCCACAAAAGTTTTATGCACGTACCCTCTGGACGAACAAGTATTTTATTGCCGATTCCTTAAACACTGAATGGGATATAATGCTCCAGATGAAAACCGGTCCGGAGTACAGCGGACTGGGTCTCAGGGAAGGAATTCACTGGCATATTAACCCGGCTGTAGATATAGAATATATTTCAGAAAATGATAAACGTGAGAATATAACCTATGTGAAGTATACTAATAAATCTACCGGTGAAATAACAATTTACAGGAATGACAGCAATCCTATTTCTGATAGCCTTTTAGCTGCGTCTACTGCAAGAACAATGGATTGCATTGATTGTCATAACCGTCCGTCACATAACTATAATTCTCCTCCGGTCTATTTCGATAAGGCAATGCTAAGAGGTTCGGTTTCGAAAAGCATCCCGTTCTTTAAAAAGGTTGCTATGGGCATATTGAGAGACACATATAGTGACAGGGATACTGCTCTGATGAAAATAAAAGCCGGTATAACAGATTTTTATAAATCGGGCTATAGTGATTATTATACCAAAAATAAAAATCTTATTGATAGTTCAGTTACTGAAGTTCAGCAAGCATTTCGCCAGAATACATTTCCAAAAATGAAAGTAAGCTATGATCATTATCCTGAACATATCGGGCATCTCGAATCTGACGGATGTTTCAGGTGTCATAATGATGCTTTTAAAGCAGCAAACGGCCGCATAATATCACGTGACTGCAACCTCTGCCATAATATTGTCGGCCAGGGAAAACAAGGAATGATGGAGTATACCAACATCAGAGACAATCTTGAATTTAAGCATCCTATTGATATCGGGACAGCCTGGAAAGAAGCCAATTGTTCTGAATGCCATAAGTTTCTGTACTAGAGACAGAGGTTGAGGTTGAGGTTAAGGTTAAAGACAAAATATAAAATAATGCTTATATGATATCTTATACTTTTAGAAACCGTTTTGTTCCAGTTTTCCTTACTATTCTTAGAATCATAATAGGATGGCATTTCCTTTATGAAGGGTTAGTAAAAATAATGAATCCTGACTGGACCGCAAAACCCTTTCTGGAAGGTTCCCGCTGGATCTTAGGAGATCTTTTTCGCTGGATGGCATCAGGGAATACCGGGATGTGGATCATAGATACTGCTAATGCATATGGCCTTACAATTATAGGCCTTGCCCTGATTTTAGGTATATTCACAAGGCTTGCATTATGGAGTGGAGTCTCTTTATTATTAATGTATTACCTGGCCTATCCCCCATTTGGCGGTTTTAGCTATGGGGCTCCATCCGAAGGAAGTTACCTGATCGTAAATAAAAACCTTATTGAACTTTTCGCGATGATACTACTGGCCATAACTGAATCGGGTCAGTTTTTCGGATTGGACATGTTACGAAAAAAGAAAATGAAAGTTCCTCAGAAAGAATCAGAACCCCTGGAAGAAAATGATAATCACGAAAGAAATTCACGGCGGGAATTACTAAAAGCACTTGCGGGAATACCTGTTCTGGCTGTATTTGCCGGTGCATTTTTCAAAAATTTAACGGAAGCAGGTCCTGATGCAGTATCCGGTGCCACAATAAAAGTTGATTATAAGCAAATAAATGAGCTTAAAGGCAAATTACCTTCAGGAAAACTTGGTAACCTTACAATAAGCAGGATGATAATGGGTTGCAACCTTATCGGAGGTTGGGCACATGCACGTGATCTCATTTATTCGAATACTCTTTTTAAAGCTTATAATAATGAAAGAAAAATAATTGAAACACTTTATCTGGCTGAACAGGCAGGTATAAATACTGTCTTTATGGTAACCCAATACTATCCGACCTTTAATAAATATAAAAACATTTATAATAGTAAGATGCAGTCGATATGTCAGGCAATGTTACCTGATAAGGATTTTTTCTCCAATATTAACGAAGCAATAAAAAGTCGTCCGGATGCTATATATATACAAGGTGGAGAGGGAGACAGGTATGCAAAAGAGGGTAAATTCGATATGCTTAAAAAAGCAATTGACTATATAAAGCAACAAGGCTTTCCTGCTGGTGTGGGAGGACATTCCCTGGAGACTATAAAATCGTGTGAAAGAGAAGGTATTAATCCGGATTATTATGTAAAGACATTCCATCACGACAAATACTGGTCTGCCCATCCTATAGAAAATCGTGAAGAATATAGTGTCATCGGTCAGGGTTCTCCTGAGCACGACAGATTTCATGAGAATATGTGGGATCTGTTTCCTTTACAAACGATAGAGTTTATGAAGGGTGTGAACAAACCATGGTTTGCATTTAAAGTACTTGCAGCCGGAGCTATAGAACCGAAGGATGGATTCCGCTATGCATTCGAAAACGGGGCCGATTTTATATGTGTCGGGATGTTCGATTTTCAGATAATAGATGATGTGAATACTGCCTCTGAGATTCTTGGAGATCTCAGAAAGCGCGAAAGAAAGTGGTATTCCTGAATGCTATTTTAGAATTTCTGATGTATACTTATCTGCCACCTCAGACTGATCTTTCGAGAGGCCTGATATAATAACAATTCTGTTATCTTTCCATGCCAGGAATATAGTTCCGTTGTATCCGTCTTTAATCATATACCTGCCACTCTCCGACTCTACTGCTTCAGTTCCTGTTGCTGCAAGATAATCGTTAACTGACTGTCGTGTCTCTTCGGAGGAAGTGTTTTCTATAATAAAAATAGAGAATATATCAGTACCAGCCTCATAAGATGCTTTAAAGCCTTTATTAAGAAACTTATGCCCAAGAACACTTTCATTAATATATGTCTCCTCGTTAGTTTTTTTACCGGTATCGGGGAACAGAGAAAGCGCAGCAGGCATTTCGGAACCTCCTTTAAGCATATCTGCAACTCTATGCGCCAACGATTCAGCTGATTTCAAAGTACTTTCACTTTTTGAATATGTCCTGATCTTAACATAATAATTGCTTTTAAAGAAATTTATTGCCCCATCGGCAATATAACCCTGTGAACCAAGCTTTATGAAATGAAACGATGATGAACGTTCAGTTGAATATATTCCAAAAGCCATTGTATTATCCTTATGCCTGTAAATTTCCAGCTTAATTACACTTTTCCCCTTTTTATACTCTGCAACATGCAGATCGATGAATCCGTAAGCAAGATAGGTATCAGCGGCACCATTAATAAAATCCCAAAGGTTTTCAGGAAGAAAAACAGGATAGCTGGCAGTCTTTTTAAAGCCTTTTAATTCGGGTAATTTAATATCCTGGGCGAGTCCGGAACCCGAAAGCATGATCAGGAGAAATGCAATTAAAAATTTATTTTTCATCTTGAATAATTTACTTAATAAGAATCACGAATAAGAGGGGAGATTCCTCGCTTCGCTCGGAATGACATGGCAATTAGCAGGTTATGGGGGTGAAGAAGTGGCGATTCGCATAGCAAATTGTATTATATGTCAGCAATTCACCTGCGAATCGCCACTTCTTCACCCCATGTGCTCCTCAACAGTACTGTCATTCCTCGTCCGCCAGCTGGCGGACGAGGAATCTCCCAATTCCCCATCCCACTTTTTCTACACCAGAAAATCTGCCGGAACATTTACCAGCCGGGAAATATCTGCAATTTTTTCCCTTATATTGAAGTTCTTAGTGCATTTCACCTTACATGAACCACAATCTTTACATGGGTTATCATTTGTACCCAATTCTCCCAAAAGTGAGTAGGCCATTGCCGGGTTTGAATAACCGTAAGCATACATATAGGCTCTCATCAGGTCAGGAACAGGAAGTTTCATAGGACACAAAGCAAGGCATTTTGTACAACCTGTACAGTATAGACCTTTTTCAGAGCTTGCAATCAGAAGATCTTTCTTTTCCTGATCAGTCATTGATATGTCAGCCAGAATTTTAACATTCAGGTCAAGCTGGTCGAAATCAGTCATGCCAGGAATTGTAGTAGTCACATCAGGATTTGACAATACCCATTTTATTGCTGCTGTAGTGTTTAGTGGTTTAGTTTTTTCTTTATCGAGAAATCCACCTCCTGCCAGTGTCTTCATTGCGACTATTCCTATTCCGGCCTGATTTGCCTTTTTAATTGCATTATTTAATTCATTTATATAAGTCTGTTTGAAATTATATGATGTCAGAATTACATCCCAGGTATCCATGGAAGCGGCAGCATCTATAACCACGGGTTCGTTCGCATGGGTAGAGAAACCCATGAATTTTATTTTGCCTTCTTTCTTAAGTTGCTTAACAGTGTTAATAATTGGCTTGTATTCAAGCATTTCCGGATTTCTGATATCATGAATATACAGAATATCAACATAATCCATCTTTAACCGCGAGAGACTTGTATTGAATCTGGCTAGAAATTCCTCAGAGGTTGTCTGGGCGGAGGGTTTTCCTTCCCTGTCAACGCCAACAGGCTTTACTTTTGTGGCAAGATAAAATGAATTTCGCGGATAATCCTTAAGAAGGTTCCCAAGCATGGTCTCATTATTTCCATTCTGATACCCGTTAGCGGTATCAAAAAGTTTGATCCCCTTTTCATATGCAGCTTTGCAGAGGTTTGGATTATCGGCTCTCATCACCCCAAAACTTATCAAAGGAACTTTCATTCCTGTTTTACCAAGCGTCCTTGTGATAATATCGTTTTGCTGATTTGATGCAGCTGCTGATACTAATGAAGGAGATAAAGCAACCATTCCTGCCGCACCTGCGATTCCTGTTCTGAGGAATCCTCTTCTGTTAATATTCTTCATAAAACTTCAGCTATTTTAAGTTTCTGATTCGCACTTCAATTCCGGAATCCTTTAATAATTTAATAAGTTCGCCGGTATCAGTGTCTCCGTAATGGTAAGGATAAAGGATTTTTGGTTTAAAGGCAAGTGCTGCGTCTGCAACCATTGCCGGTGTCATGGTGTATGGAAGATTCATCGGAAGAAAAGCAACATCAATATTCCTGAGTGATTTCATCTCAGGTGTATTTTCAGTATCACCAGCAACGTAAATTCTCTTTCCACCAATTGTTAGGATATATCCTAATCCGGCTCCTTTTGGATGAAAGGGACTACCCGGGGCACTTTCATTAACAATATTATAAGCAGGCACTGCTTCAATTATAATGTTATTGATTTCCTGCCTGTCCTCAGCTTTCATAGCCATACCCCACGGAACTTTTGAAGTTGAGTTTTGATTACAGAACAACAGGGTACCCTGCTTCTTCAGGTCCTCAATTAACTTTGTATCAAGATGATCACCATGTTCATGAGTAACAAGAATAATATCGGCTTTCGGAAGAAAGTCATAATTTCCTGAACTCCTCACGGGATCGATATATATTACAAAACCATTCACCTTAAAAAAAAGTGACCCATGTCCGACAAAATGCATTTCAACTATTCCAACTGAAGTATTAATCTTATCATATTCAGGAGGTTCCTGAGAAAATCCCGGAATGATCATTGCAGTAAAAATTATGGTTAGAAATATTTTATTCAATAATATTAAAGCAAGATTTTTCATATTTTAAATTTATTAGTTCCACAATATACAAATTTAATCTATTCTGATTCCCATCACAAGGATATCGTCAATCTGAGGAGAATTTCCCATCCAAGCCTTCAGTTTATTATCAAGAAGGTCCTTTTGTTCATAGCTTTTTACGCATTCACAAAATAAATTCAAATATAAAAATAAGAATCTTAATATTTTAATCAAATTAATTCTGTTCATGTCCATATTCTCCAATTTTTTAATAACTTGCACGCAGAATTTAGGTCATTGAGTTAATTTATTAACATTGATGCGTTTAGGGAAAGATAAACGAGCTATTCTATTAGCAGTTTTTCTGCTTTTTGCAGCATCAGCCAGAGGTCAGACGGCAAAAAGTTACAAATTCCATCTTAATGGTAATTTGCAGGAAACCGATGTTATTTCAGGAAGTCAATCTTTCACAATAAACTATTCAATATCAGAACTTAACGTTGAAACATTAGTCAATAATACCGGTTCATTTTACCGTATATCTATTCCTGGCCATATTCCATCAGCCGTTCCGGGGAAACCTGAGCTTCCGGTATTCAGCCGGTTGATTTCAATTCCTGAAGGATCAGGATTCAGGATAAGGATTTCTGACGTCAGATCGTCCAGTATAAACCCATCGGGTAAGAAGATAGAAGGTTTACTTTTTCCTGCCCAGGAAAGTGAAACTAAAGGTATTCAGCAGACAAAACCCGAATTTAAATTTGATAAGACATCATATGCCTCCAGAGGATTAATCTCATCTGACACTGTAAGAATTGAAATGCTGGGAACGGTAAGGAATAACAGACTTGCAAATCTTTATATTTACCCTGTCAGATATAATCCACATTCAAACAGGCTAGAGGTTATAACCTCGATGAAAATTGAGATAACATTTTCAAATTCAGACAATATAATATCAAAATCGCTTTCCACACAATCAGCACTTTTCAATGAAACACTGGATAAAGGAGTACTCAACTTCAATCCGGGACAAGTAATACCGGGCTACTCTGACCAGCCGGTTAAGATGGTTATTATAACGGATACTGCTTTCAAGAAACAGCTGCAGCCCTTTTTCAAATGGAAAACTCAAAAAGGATATAAACTTAAAATCCTTTACAAAGGAACAAAACTGGCAGGCAACGATTATACACATTTAAAAGATACACTTACAAAGATTTATAAAGCCGGCACTGTAAACGATCCTCCGCCTGAATACCTGTTGATCATCGGAGACATCAACAGGATTCCTTATTATGGCGCCGATGGTTCCGGTAATATCACCGATATGTATTATGGTGAATTTGATGGTAATGGAGATTATATCCCCGAAATGTATATCGGCAGAATTCCCTGTGCCGATACTACTGAGTTAAAAACTGCTGTCGGTAAAATAATTCAATATGAGAAATTTGAGTTTTCTGATACCAATAAGTTTTATACCCGTGCAATTGTCAGTGCGGGTTACGATGATGGTTATTCCAGTTATATGAATGGACAGGTAAAATATGCAACCTCAAATTACCTCACGAAAGCAAATAAAATTGATGAATTTCACTTTAGTTATCCCCAATCTTATACTGCCAGGGATTCTATTATAAAACTGATAAATAAAGGTGTGTCATTTATAAACTATACCGGACATGGTGAAGCATTAGGATGGTTGCATATAAATATTAAATCGCCTGATATTCAACAATCATTTGTGAATAAGAACATGTATCCCTTTGTAATCAGCAATGCCTGCAGAACAGCACAGTTTGACCTCCCTGCTTCATTTGGAACAAGGCTGCTGCTTTCAAATAAGAAGGGTGCAATCGGATTTATCGGCTGCTCAAACGATTCATATTGGGATGAGGATTTTTACTGGGCCGTAGGCCTTGGAACAATTTCTGCCAATCCAACTTACGAGGGATCAGGACTCGGAGCCTATGACAGAATGTTTCATACTCACGGTGAATCTCCTTCAGACTGGTATTTTACTATGGGACAGATCAATTATGCAGGAAATCTGGCTGTAAGTGCAAGTAACTCATCGAGGAAAAAATATTACTGGGAGACATATAACCTTGTAGGAGATCCTAGTGTTATTCCAATTCTGGGGAAACCTGCTATATTCAATATTACATTACCTGACACCCTTCCAAATGGAATTAAATCGCTTACATTAAATGTTGATCCATTTGCATATGTTGCTGTATCACATTTTGATACACTCTGGGATGCTTCATTTGCCAGTAATTCAGGTACTGTTGTGCTCGATATGCCAGGACGGTCAAATGATTCTTGTCTGGTTGTAATTACGGGACAAAACAAAGTTCCTTTAATTAAGACGATACATTTTTCAAATATTACCAAAGAGTATATAAATCTTTCCGGAAGCAGCATAAACGATAGTGAGGGAAATAAAAATAATTTAGCAGATTTTGGAGAATCCATTTACCTTAAGCTTAAGATAAGTAACCTGGGATTAACTGATGCACACAATCTGTACGCTAAAATATCTTCCAAATCAGATTGGATAACCATTACAAGTGATTCAGTATCAATTGGGACTTTGCAGGCAAGATCAGATATTGAAATTTCAAATAGTCTGGGCATCACTCTATCAGATAATGTGCCGGACATGGGGATAGTTACTGTCAATCTGCTTTTAAAAGATCAGAAATCCGAAAAACATTACTCTATTGATATCGCTATTCATGCACCTGATCTCCAGATTATCAATTGTATAATGGATGATAAAACAATGGGGAACGGCGATAATATTCCTGATCCGGGAGAAACTTTCAATCTGATTTTCAAAGTCCGTAATACCGGGAGTAGCGATGTATCCGGGCAATTTAGCATTTCAAGCACGGATTATGATCTTTCTATTGTAGATCCAAGTGTCAAATCAGGTACACTAAAATTCGGAGAGATCACGGACATTCCTATATTGGTAAAACTATCAGAGACATCTGCAGCAGGCAGTATGATAGGGATTTCATCAGTACTTGATTGTAATCCTTACATAATTAATAAGGATTTCTCTTTTAGAGTTGGTAAAATAAGGGAGAGTTTTGAAGCATCAACTTTCAATGTTTTTCCATGGATCAATATAAGTTCCATCCCATGGATAATAACATCAGCAAATTCTTACGATGGCAGTATTTCAGCCAGATCAGGTGCAATTGCTCATAGCGGATCAACCTCCTTATCAATGAGGACAATATATAATTCTGATGATTCTCTGAAGTTCTTTTACAAAGTTTCATCTGAACAAAACTACGATTTCCTCTCATTAAAACTGAACAGGGTAGAGATCCTGAAAAAATCGGGTGAAATTCCCTGGACAAAAATGGTTGTTGCAGTATCAGCCGGTCTTAATACAATGGAATGGAATTACAAAAAAGATAATTCCGTTTCACAGGGCTCGGATTGTGCCTGGATTGACATGATCGATTTTGCACAATCGAGTCCTGTTAATTATATTCAGCGTGATCTTCAGGTTGCGCGAATTGTGACACCAGTCAAAAAGGATAATTATGGACAAGAAACAATTACAGTTAATGTTCTGAATCCGGGTAAAGATGTTTTAAATGGATTTAATCTTGCCTATTCAATAAACGATCATTTCCCGCCCGAAGAACAACATTTTGATAATAAGGTTATTCCTTACGGCGATTCGGTCACTGTATCATTCACTACAAAAGCTGATCTATCTAAATATGGTATTTATAAGATCGTAACTTACGGAGTTGACAACAACGACGATTATTTCCATAACGACACAATGTCCGTAAGTATCGAGAATAACAAAATCATTGAGACATTGGGTGTATTTCCTAATCCTTTCAGCAGCTATCTGACCATTTACATTAATTCACCGGTTGCTGATATACTTCATATTTCCATCACAAATGTTGCGGGAGTAAAATTTTATGAGATAGAAAAAGATATATTAAGCGGTAAGAACTCAATTACCATAAATGATTTCAGATTAATACCATCACTCTACTATTTGAATATACGGGGAGCTACAATAAATAAAACCATCCCTGTATTGAAAACCGGCAAATAGCATATTCATTGTTCCTGAACTAATCAATCAATAAAAGTATGTCAGCAATAACACCTACCAGAAATAGTGCATTTGAACTTTTTAAAAGATATAACAAGTCAGAAAGCCTTATTAAGCATGCCCTTTCTGTTGAAGGCGTTATGAGATATATGGCAAAGAAGTACGGAGAGGATGAGGAGAAATGGGGAATAATCGGTCTGGTGCATGATCTTGATTATGAAATGTATCCTGATCAACATTGCACGATGACCAAAAAGATTCTAAAAGAAAATGACTGGCCTGAGGAATATATCAGGGCCGTATTAAGTCATGGCTGGGGTCTGGCATCAGATGTTAAACCGGTTACTTTGCTTGAAAGAACTATTTACGCGATAGATGAGTTGACCGGTCTGGTTGCGACAAGTGCGCTTGTCAGACCATCAAAAAGTGTTTTGGATATGGAAGCAAGATCAGTCAGAAAAAAATGGAATGATAAAAAATTTGCTGCAGGTGTCAACCGGTCTGTCATAGAAAAAGGTGCTGACATGCTGGGTGTAAATCTCGATGAACTGATTACAGATTGTATAATGGGGATGAGGACGGTGGCAAAGGAAATTGGTTTAGAAGGAATTAGCTTCCTTTAGGGGGGTGGTGGGTAAAAAGAGGCCGGTTCAATTGACCCGGCCTCTTCAATATAATTCAGATTCCTGTTAAAGAATTTTAAGTTTAATATTTCTGAACCATACATCGCTGCCATGATCCTGAAGCCCGATATAACCTTCTTTTGCCGGATTAAGAAACCATTCCCAGTCTTTGAATTTTGAATTGGCAACCATCTTTTTCCAGTCTTCAGTCCAGAGATGGTATTCAACCACATTTGCACCATTCTGAGAATATACAACTGTTCCCTGGTAAACAAGTATATGAACGTGGTTCCATTGGCCGGCAGGTTTTGTGTTTTGAGGCTTTGCCGGTATAAGGTCATAGAGCGACCCCGCCATACGGTTACCGTCAACACCAAGCCTGGCATCAGGATGTTTGTCATTATCGAGAAGCTGCATCTCAGGAGATGATTTATAGATTGGTTCATTTGGAATTTCCTGTGCGAGAATAAAGATTCCGCTATTCCCACCTTCTCCGATCTTCCATTCAAGGTCAAGTTCGAAATTGTTTAATTTCTTGTCATAGATAATATCACCACCGTTCCCAGCTTCTCCATTTCCTGAAGCGATACAATGAAGAGTACCATCAACAACCTCCCATCCTACTGCAGGAAAAGCAGGTTTGTCATAGCCGCGCCAACCGGTAGTTGTTTTACCATCAAAAATGGAAACAAAACCAGCATCCTTTGTTTCTGATTTACTGGTTTTAGCTTTTTTAGTTGATCCACAAGATGTTGCAAGTCCTATAACCAGAACACATGATATAAGAATGTTAAGTAGCTTCATAATACCTAATTTATTAAAAGTTAAAAGTCACAGGTAAAAACACTTACCTGTGACTTATTTTCATTATGCAGGCATTTCAGGTAAAGTAAATCCTTTACGGTAAGTATGCTTAACCATTTCAGCTGCAAACTCTTTTGCATTAAGCTTAATATCCGGTCTGTCGAATTTAGGATCACCATCAACGATTGTGAAATTGTCTGATATGGTCAGTCTCACTGAGTCCTCAGCACCAATATTTGTAAACTCCATTTTGTCACCGTTCCATTCAAGCTCTTTATTTATTCCCTGCAGGCGTACAGCAAGAACACCCATAACAACCATTTCGTTGAATGGTCCTGATTCTGAAAAATCAGATTTTGTTTTAACCCTGGTATCAGCATTTTCTTTACAAGCACGTACCCAATCCATCTCATGACCACCTCTCATTGCCTTTTCAATTCTTCTTTCAGTCTTTGGAACAACTGGTTTACGTTGTGATAATAACCATGGGTCTTTACCATAACAGCCGCATATAAGCGTATCCTTTGAACCGTGGAAAATAACTCCACCGCCTCCATCATTCATGTTTTTTCCTGCAGGCCATCCTGCAGGTTTTGCCGGCTCCAGACCACCGTCATACCAGATTACTTCAACCTGAGGATATTTGATTTTTGCTCCTTTTGGAGCAACTCTTTCAGGAAAAGTAAGAGTAACCATCTGTGCGTTCGGTGCACAGTCGGTCAACAATAGTGTTGAAGATCCCTGAGCTTTGATCGGGTATCCCAACCTGAGACCTTTAAATATAGGATGCATAATATGGCAAGCCATATCACCAAGAGCACCTGTTCCAAAGTCCCACCAGCCTCTCCAGTTCCATGGAGTGTAGATGCTGTTATATGGACGCATTTTAGTCGGACCTATAAAGAGATCCCAGTTAAGGGCGTCAGGGACCCACTCACCTTTTGGTACGTTAAGTCCCTGCGGCCAGATAGGACGATCAGTAAATGCTTCAACTTTTTTCACTTCACCGATCTCACCAGCCTGTATCCATTCAATGGTCTGATTTACACCTTCATCTGATGAACCCTGGTTACCCATCTGTGTTGCAACTTTGTATTTTGCAGCCAGTTTTGTTAATAATCTTGATTCATAAACTGTATGTGTCAAAGGTTTCTGGCAATAAACATGCTTGCCAAGCTGGAGAGCATTTGATGCAACGACTGCATGTGAATGGTCAGCTGTTGCAACAATGACTGCATCAATTGATTTACCCATTTCATCATACATCTTTCGCCAATCCCAATATGCTTTGGCATTGGGATTTGCAGCAAATACTTTTTTAGAATACCCCCAGTCAACATCGCAAAGAGCGACGATATTTTCAGTCGGGGAAACGTTTTTCAGGTTTGAATTACCCATACCACCGATACCAACAACAGCGATGTTCAGCTTGTCGCTTGGCGCTTTTTTGCCAAGACCACTAACAACTGAGCTCGGAAGTATAGTCAGACCAGCAGCAACAGCACCGGTAGTTCCAAGAAATGACCGGCGTGTAATGTTTTTCGAATTTTCTTTCATTGTCAGGCAGATTAAAATTAATTAATAACCCTAAAATTACAAATTATAAATTAAGTCGGCATCAATTATGCCATATTTAAGAACATATTGAAAAATCTACAATTCTCTGATCCAGATGTTTCTGAATGAGACCGGATTACCATGATCCTGCAATTCAATGCTTCCAGGACCATGCTTTTTAATAAAGTATTCAGGGATGCCAATATATTCAGTTGGACCTCTCAATATTACATTATTCTGAACCAAAACTCCATTTTGAAGTACAGTAACCCTTGGATGAGTAACAAAAATAGTAGAGTCATTTCCGAATGTTGGTGCCGTATATATAATGTCGTATGTCTGCCATTCACCCGGTTTTTTGCATACATTTACCAGAGGTGCATATTGTTTATAGATACTGCCGGCCTGGCCATTGCGATATGTACGGTTATTGTAATTATCGAGCACCTGGACCTCATAAAGTTCCTGTAAAAACACACCGCTGTTGCCTCTGCCCTGACTTTCGCCGGTCACTTCAGATGGTGTTTTCCACTCAATATGTAACTGAAAATTTTCAAATTTACGCTTGCTTTTAATATATCCGGCTCCTTTAACACTGATCAGAGCTCCATCTTTAACAATCCACTTTGTAGGAGCTCCCCGGGTATCTGTCCATTCTGAATTCACATCAGTTCCATTAAATAAAACGATAGCATCTGAAGGGGCATCAGAATTTACTGCTCCCGGCTGAATTATTTTTACTTCAGGTTCCCAGATCTCTGTCATTCCGGGGGTCATCTTCTCAAGTTCAGGATATTTCACCTTAGTCGGACCGGTTACCGGTTTAACCTGTCCTGAACTGTAAACGTACATGAATAACATTAAGTTGAAGATCAATAATTTTTTCATAGTTTTTAAATTAATAAATTTTGAAATTATATATACCCCATTTAAAAAATACAAATTGACAGAACCGTGAAAATATTCCAAACTCTCTTTAATGCAGACCATTTTAATCCAAAAAACTGATAAAAATATAAATATTTATCAATGGAAGAATAAATAAACGTACAATTATATTGACTGGTGTCAGTAATCGGAAAAAAAAGATAAATTGCCGGTAAAATTCATAAATGGAAACAAAATACTTTTCACTTAGTTCAAATGAAAACAACAAGCTTGTAAAAATAATACAAATTGTTTTCGGTATTGTTTGTTTTGTTGTAGCTATCTTCTGGTTGATATTTAATATCAGGTTATTAAATGCCGATGGAACACTCTGGATAACAATTATATTCCTTACAGGATTCGGATTTTACCAGATCTGGTCAGGAATGGGACGTGCCATCAGATTTATTGAGATAAGATCCGACAGAATAGTTCTCAAGAAAAATATAGTACTCCCGTCCATTGAGATTTCTACAGGGGAAATTGAAAAAATAGAAATATATCCTATGAACCTGATTTTCTTTTTAAAACCTAAAAAGAAAGTACTCCTGCGGTTCGGCTCAACATACTATACTACCAATGAATTGATTAAGGATGAGATAATTGGCTTTGCTGAATCAAACAAGATTTCAATTGAAATAATGGAAGAAAAGTTATAATTACCGGCCACCTTTTCTCTCTCTGAATCTCAATATCTTTTCCCAGGAATCCCTGCTTACATGTATCCCGTTCTCCATATTTGATTTCCTGGTTTGAAGTACATGTTCTCCGGGATACCGGATTTTAGTAGATAGAGTTTCCGGACTTGATTTGTGCAAATCTTCAATTATCTGATGAATTGAATTGTCAATTGCAGGAAAGTTATGCAGGTGCATTAAGTTAATTGCAATAAAGACCTGTGATACGCTATACTCTGAACTGCAACTATGGATTTGATGTGTAGAGAGTCCCCCGGAAAGAATCGTCGCCACAATATCCAGTAACAATGACAATCCTGCTCCTTTCCAGTAACCAACTGGCATAACCCTCCATGATTCGAGTATCTCCCCCGGGTCAGTGGTTATTTCACCATTTTTATTAAATCCACCGGGATATGGAAGTTTACTTCCTTCACTATTAAGTGATTCCATTTTGCCATAGGAATATTGCGACATAGCAAAATCAAGGACAATTGCTTCATTTTTATAAGGTACGGCAATTACAAACGGATTGTTACCTATGCGAGGATCAGTAGCCCCCCAGGCAGGCATATTCGGACAGGTATTGGTCCAGCAAATAATTACAAATCCATTTTTGGCGGCCTGCCAGCCATAGGTTCCTCCGCGCATCCAGTGGTTAGTATTAGCAAGGGTTACCATACCAATCCCGTTTTCCCGGGCAAGCTCCATTGCTCTTTCCGTTGCAAATGTCGCATTCAGTGGTCCCGGGCCAAGATTGCCATCCCATTGTTCAAGTGAACCAAACCTGTGTAAGATAGTGGGAACGGCCTCTGGTTTGACAAAACCTTCCAAAGTGTTTTTAACAAATCTTGGAAACCTGTTGATTCCATGAGAATTGACTCCATCCAGACTATTCATTGTGAATATTTCAGCGCATTTATCTGCCTTCTGTTCTGAAAAACCAATACTCAAAAGAATCCTGGAAAACTCAGATTTCATTTCATCAAAAGGTATCCGGATACTGTTTTCAGTTTTTGCCATAAAAAAAATTATTTCAAAACCTTATCAGCGAAATCCATAAACCAGTTCCAGTCTTTTAAGAGCAGGTTATGAACTCCGTTTCTGATATGAAAAGCCACCTTTCCACTGATTACCTGCTTATTCAGAGGAGGCATGGATTCAGAAATATCAGAGCTCATGCCCAAAAGCTTAAAAACAGGGACTGCATTGTAAAGAGAAATGTATGATCCGCGTGGATCCCCCCAAAGATCCTCATCGGCACAATCGATGTAAAGAGCCCTCGGTGCAATCAATGCTAAAAGCATATGCATATCAACCGGCAGGGCCTTTTCATTATGACTGTATTTTTTATAGTTTGTACAGAACCAGTGAGGAAAAGCAGTGTTAAGCCTTTCAACAGTCTCGCCAAACATACGCCTGGCTAATGCGGCTCCACCGGCACCGGATTCATTGGATACCACTATAGCAAACCGGGTATCCTCCGCTCCTGCCCATAAAGCAGTTTTACCTCCACGTGAATGACCAACGATTGCCACCTTATCCGGAGCAACGTCTTTATCAGTTACCAGATAATCCATACAACGACTTGCTCCCCATGCCCATGCTGCAATTGTTCCCCATGCATCATCCGGACGTGGATTTTTATCAAGTAGTCCATGAATCCCATTTTTAAAATTATCAAAATCGTCAGGATCCAAATCTGAACTGCTGAATACTGCCATTCCATATCCTCTTTCAATAGCCTCCTTTACGGGCCAGAACTCTCCCTTCAGTTTCCAGTCCGGCACAGTATTTCCAGGTCCCCAGTTGTCGATCAAAAGAAATACAGGGACCGGCTTCTTTATTTTATCAGGTGTAAAAAGTGTGAGGTGTATAACAAGTGACTTCTTTTCCGAGATGATTGTGACATCAATCTGTTTAAGCGTAGCTGAGCCATCCATCGCGTTCTTCTCGATATTTACAACTTTAAAACTCTTTTTATAAGGAGTTACAGGTACCCTGCCATAAACATTTTTGCGGAACAACTCAATAATCTCAGGACGCCGGAAATTATTCCAAAGGTCAGGCGTATTTATCTTAGTCCCGTCAACTGATACGAAAAGATCCGGTAACTTATAGGCAGGTACCTTTTCTTCAATATAATTAAATTCGGATCTCTCCTTCGACAGTTTTTCAACAACTTGTTTCGAAGCCTGCCATCCTTCTTCTGTTTGAGCTGAAATATTTATTGAAAGTAAAAAGAATATCAGGTTAAAACAAATCAGGCAGGTAGATTGTATTTTCATATCAGACTTATTTATAATGATTTATACGACAAGTAAATTCTTACAACACATCTGTTCACAAATTTATCAATATTTGGTAAAACAGTTAAAGGTATCAATGAGCTTCGAAAACGAAAGGTAAATTTGAAGAAATTTACATAAAATAAATTCTACTTCTATAAAAAAAGTTCATTACTATTGATAATACGTACTCCTCTTTTTGCCAGATCACATTTAGCATCATTAAAATTATCCTGATTTAAGGGACATGATGCATCTTCAATCAGCGTTGAGGAAAAACCTTCATTAATTGAATCCAGTATCGTGTAATAAACACATATATCGGCTGCCAAACCGCAAAAATATATTTCTTTGGTTCCTTTCTCCTTAAGATAACCAGACAGACCTGTGCTTAATTTATGACCATTGTCGTAAAACCCACTATAACTATCGATCTCCGAATCCATACCCTTGCGGAAAATTGCAGCAATCTTTTTAGTTGCCAGGCCAGGATGAAATTCAGCTCCATATGATCCCTGTATGCAATGATCCGGCCAAAGGATTTGTTCCATTCCGTGAAGGACTATTTTGTCGAAAGGCTTTTTATCGTAGTGATTTGAAGCAAAACTACTATGGTTCGCCGGGTGCCAATCCTGGGTAGCCAAAACAACATCAAACAAATTCTGTATCCGGTTAATGACAGGAACAATTCTGTCGCCGTGAAGGACCTCAAGGTGACCTCCAGGCATAAAATCATTCTGGACATCAATTATAATAAGTGTTTTCATCTTATAATTATTTTTTATACTCATCAATGAGCCGGTCACGCTCTGATCTCAATTTTTTGCTTATTCCCACTTTATAAATATGTGGATTATCAAACCTTTTATACTCTTCAGGCAGTTTCTCCATTCTTTCCCGGCTGTAATCCGCTATTTCAGTAAGAGCCCTGGGATTGAGTAATCTTACTCCGTTTTCCATCACTTTATGCAACAGGGGTTCTTGAAAATATGTTCCTGTTGAGAGTGATTTAAGCGGATACAAAGGGTGGTGTATGATTTCCACATTTGTTTCATTATCCATGGCAACTGCATCGGCTCCAATGAACCTGCCTTCATTATCAATTATTCTGAAGACTTGTTTTCGATGGGGTAGAGTAATTTTGCCAATATTCTCTGACAATTTGATTCGTGGTTTCCCATCTGCATAAGCTAATTTATATACACCATCCAAAGCGGCATCTGGCTGACCTGTAACCAGACTGGTCCCCACTCCGAATACATCAATGGGAGCCGCCTGTTCCAGAAGACTTTTTATTATATACTCATCCAATTGGTTTGAAACAGCAATTTTTACATATCCAAGACCTGCTTTGTCCAATCTTTTCCGGCTCTCTTTGGCAAGATAAGCCAGATCACCACTGTCAAGTCTTATTCCCTTGAGTCTGAAGCCTTTCTCTTCCATTTTTTTTGCTATCGTAATCGCATTAGGCAGACCACTTTTCAGCGTATCATAAGTATCCACGAGTAATATGCAATCATCAGGTTGTACTTCAGCAAAGTTGTTAAAAGCCAACAGCTCATCATTATAACTTTCTATAAACGAATGAGCCATTGTACCTGAAACCGGAATGCCATAGTCACGACCTGCCCGAACATTACTGGTGCTGTTAAATCCGCCAATAAAGGCAGCCCTGCTGGCATAATAACCTCCCGGACCCTGTGCCCTTCGTAAACCAAAGTCAATCAAACCACGGCCTTCGGCAGCCTGGAACATCCGGCTTGCTTTGGTGGCTATCAGTGTCTGAAAATTGAGTATGTTGAGCAATAGAGTTTCAATAATCTGAGCTTCAATAATGTTTGCTTCGATTTGCAGCACCGGCCGGACTGGAAATACCAGGTCTCCTTCGGTCGAGCTGTAAATATTACCAGTGAATCTGAATTTTTTTAAATATCTGATAAAATCAGGATGGTATCCCAACTCCTTTAAGAAATCAATGTCCTGCTTATCAAAGTGCAAGTTATCGAGGGTATTAAGCAGGTCCTCCAACCCGGCAAATATTGCATATCCTCCCTCGAAGGGCAATTTACGGAAAAAATAGTCGAATACGGCTTTATTGCTTAATTGTCCTTTCAGGAAATAGACCTGGGACATACTCAATTGATACTTATCAGTGTATGAAGCTGTGTAATTTATCATCACAAATAATTATTTAAAACAAGTTTTTGTCTGGCTGATGATCTTTTCCACGTCAGGATTCTCCTATGAACATTCATTCTGATCATTTGTTAAAATATTTATCATGGCAGATTTATTGATGTAACTTTCAATGTTAAGAACAATCTTTTATCAAAAAAGTTTTAAACAAATGAGTTAAACAATGGTCAGTATTTTACCTGGACAGAAAGATTTAAAAAGATATAAAATATCAAAAATACTCTTAGTTCTTGTATTATGTTTGAGTACGTCTTCATTAAATAGTCAGTTTTTAAAAGATTCAACTTCTTTAAACCTGATAAAAGAGGGTATCGACAATGTTTATAACTTCCAGTTTGATAAAGCTGATAAAGTGAGCGAAGAGCTCGGAAAACTATATCCCGGGCAACCTGTAGTTTACCTTTTCAAAGGAATGGTGACATATTGGGAAAATTATCCGCTAATAACAACTTCATCGGCTCGCGCATCATTTGAAGAATACATGCGCAAATGCATTGAACTATCTGATAAAAATAAAAACTCTTCCGCTGAAGTGGAAATACTGTTAGTCAATCTGTGCGCCCGGGGATTGCTTTTATTATATTACACTGATAATTATCTTAGTCTTGATGTCTTTCCACTTGCAACAAGTACTTATCAATATATAAGACGCTCCTTTGATTTTACCGCTTATTATTCAGATTTCTATTTCTTTACAGGAGTTTACAATTATTATCGGGAAGCTTATCCTGAAGCCTACCCTATATATAAACCACTGGCATTACTTTTTCCAAAGGGAAGCAAGGTTAAGGGTCTTGAGGAATTGCAGATAGTCTCTAAAAATTCAATAATCCTTAAAGCAGAAGCATTTTCATTCCTCTCAGCAATTTTCCTGACCTTTGAAAATAATTTCCAACAGGCCACTTATTTTAGTAAAAGCCTGCATACTCTTTATCCCGACAATCCGGAATATCTGGGAGCATATATTAAAAACCTGTTATTGATTAAACGATATGACGAAGCTGAAATGGAGATGTTATCGTCAAATACCAGTCAAAGCAATTCATTTTTCCGGGCGCAGATGTTAATTTTCAACGGTATCTTGCAGGAGAAAAAGTACCATGATATAAAAAAAGCTCAGCAATTCTACTCTAAGGGAATAGATGACATTACCATTTTTGGAAGTTATGGAAATGAATATGCAGCTTATGCCTATTTCGGATTGAGCCGTATCAGTGAAATTAATGGCAATAAGGATTACAAAAAAATGTACCGTAAACTTGCTCTGCAATTAGCTGATTTTAAGAAAGTTGATTTTGATTGAAGGTGTATTTCAGGTCTGATTCACAAATAGATTTGAATTCAGGCAATTAGTGAATTGATATATAGAGCTATTATAAAAAAATTGACAGTAAAAGTACATATTGAATTTTTAATCTAAAGTGATTCGTCATGAATTATAATATCAACCGTTTTAATCTTAAACCTCAAATGAAATGAGAATTTATTCCATTTTTACCTTGCTTTTTGTTATTCTGTTTTCTTCTTGTTCAACAAACAATACTGCATTTTATGATAAGGTACTGAGCGACTTTGATGTCACGAGCTACTTTATAGCTATTGATATCAGATCTTCTGCGTATAATGGACGGGTAATTATTGAAAATAATGACCTCTACAATTTTTTGAATAAAACAAAAGGATGGGACAGGAAAAGTTATAAATCCGGGATGAAAAAAATTTTAGTTCACAGGAGGGTATTAAAGATTAATAACACGGATCTGCTGAAGTGGAAGTTTATACAGGTAAAGGAGATAACAAATGTATATCTGAATTCCAACAAAGGGGCAAATTCGTTTATAAAGAATTATTTTAACGGATCAGTTTTCAAATACGAGGTAGATTTTGATGAGATGCATGCAGTCATTAACCAGCTGTTTTACTGGAAAATTCCGGTAAAATTTGATAATGTCAGCAGAGAACTGCTTCTTGAGAATTAAAACCTAAGTGAAAATATATTAATCGAATGTATAAATTTATCTGTTCCTTATCACCTCATATTTTGTGATTAAGGTTCCCTGATCATTAGCTCTTATACAGCTAACTAATCTTAAATTAATGTCAAGTTTTTCCTCTGTGACAAAATTTTCTCCTTTTCCAAATATTTTTGGCTCTATGGTAAGCCATAATTCATCAATTAACTGCTCTCTGAGGAACGAAGCAGCAATATGTGCTCCACCGACAATCAAAATCTTTTCCTCGCCATCTTTTTCAAATCGTTTAACCAGTTGGAAGGGTGACTCATTAGTAAACACAAGATGTCCTGGTATCGCTTTATTCTTATACTTCTCAGGTTGCCTTGTCATGATATTAAAAAGATGCTTTGAAGACGGCTGTATTGGGTCAGGTATATAAGTGCCACTGCCCATAATAATAACCCGTGTATCGCTCCAGATGGCATCAAAATAATCCTGGTCATTCTGAGATGACCACGATCTGATATAGGAATCACCCCATTTTGTGATTTTACCATCCAGTGTTGAAACAAAAATCAGAATAGTCTTCATTATCAGGATTTAAGCCAATCTAAAACTGAGCTTCCATTACATTTTTTCCATTGTTATCAAGTTTTCTCTGACACCCATATTTGATAATTGCTTAAGTACTGCCTCCATCAAAAGGAGTAATTCCTGCTCCACCAGCAATAAATACTCCCACTCCTTTATATGCTATATCCCCCCACACATCTCTTATAATCAGTTCAGAACCGGGTTTCAGCTTCCCAAGCTCATTCGTTATTCCTTTATGTTCAGGATAGATTTTAATAGTGAATTCCAGATATCTGGCAGAATTCAGGCACGTAAAAGTGAAAGGTCTTCTTTCATTCCTGAACTCCGGAACGTTAATAGATACTTCGGTAGCCTGACCAGGATTAAAGGTGTATCCTTCCGGTTTTTCAACCTGAAATCTCTTAACATTGTGAGTTACCTTATCAATAGTCAGAATTTTAACAATGTGCTCTTCCATAATATCAGTATTTAACTGTTAAACAAATAATTCGATATATGGTTTAGAGTCTGGAAAGCTTCAGCTATAATCAACTGTTCCGAAAGGAACAATCATTACAGGCAACTTTGGGGAAATTTGGAAGAAGCTTATAATTTATCAATTTTGGAAGCCAGAATAAAATCATTCTCAGATAATCCGTTAATGGAGTGTGTCCATAATTCAAACACAATCCTTCCGAAGTATATATGCATAACCGGATGATGTCCTTCTGACTCGGCCAGATCTGCTACTTTATTTACAAAATCTATTGTCTGACGATAGCTGACAAAAAAAAGCTCTTTTGAAATTTTAGTCTTCTCAATAACCTTCCAGTCATCAGAAATAAGCTTTTTATATTCCGAAACCTCTTTTTCATTCAGCGGAGGTACTCCACCTTCACACGGAATGCATTTTTTCTTGCTCAGGTCCATTGTACTGTTTTTCTAACAGAACAAACAAGAAATTAAATAGTTCGATGATCTTTAAAACCTTTTTCTGAGCTGCAGGTAAAGCCTGTTATATTTGTCATGCTTTTCGAAAGTACCCTCATAATTGACGGAGAATGACATTTTTTTCGTGAATTGCCAGTACAAGCTCATCTCTCCGATATTTTGAAGAATATTTAATTTATTTTCCGGAAGAGTGTAATCCACATACCGGTAACCAAGGCTGGTTTGTAACTTGCCCTGAAAAAGATCGCGGGAAACGCTGGCGCCAAGTATTTTCCCATTAAGATAATTTGATTCCAGATAAGTACCTGACAGTGTTAATGAAACGTTTAATCCCGGGATCTGAGTATAAGTCAGATAGCCATAAACGTTCCTTGAAGGATGAGGATCTGATTTTGAAAAACGGTAACCTGATTCTATACCAAATGTCATGTTTCGAGTTATACGGTAATTAGCCTGCAACCTGTAGCTCTGTCGTTTTTCATTTTCAAGTACACTGTCTATCAATGTCTTATACGTTTCATAAAACAGCACATTCTTCCTTCCATCGTAAGAACCTGTTAAAGTGAAATTCTTAGTTATTTTATATCGCAGGGATAAATATACACTCGTCAGATCAAACGTGTTTTGAGGAAGGTTATTCTTTACTTTATAGAGGTCAACTTCTAAAGTAGTGAAAAAGTAAATATTTTTAATAAGTGAGTTGGAATGCTGAAAATAGAGAAACCTTCGATCGGTTTTCATATTATTCATTTGCTGCATGAAAGCGACTGAAGTTTCATTATAAGTTTCAGGTGTTACATTACCAAATCCCAAATATGCTCCATATTGAAGAAGTTTTTTGTTGAAACCATAATCGGTATAATCGGGTCTGGTACCACCTACTGCACCGACAGAAAATTTATTGAAGGTTTTTTCAACCTGCAATCCATCCATGGCCCCGATGCTTGATATCTTATAATTTATCGTTCTTCCCAGAGTTATCCTTGTGGTTTTATCCGGTTCGTATCTGACAGCAAGGGTGTATATTTTCAGAGCATTAAACAGATCACTCTTTACTGTACTCCAATCACCTATTTTATGCCTGAACGTGATATAATTTTCGACAGAAATCTTTGAGTTTGCAATATTTCGGGCATCCAGAGAATAAGAGTATCGAAGTTGAGTTGAATTTTTAGTTCCAGTATTTGAAAAATCGGAATAAGCAAAGACCGATATGCTGCCGTTGATTTTTTGTTTCAACCCGGATGAATAGGATCTTTTTTTTGCAGTATCAATAGAAGCAACCTGCATCGGAATTTCTTTTACGCTCTTTTCAATACTTTTCGTGTCGGGTTTTGCAGCACTAATTTTTTTTCTTGCTATTATTTCCTGGGCTATGGCGAGATTCTTTGAGGTCAGAGAGGTGCACACGCACGACACGGAAGAAAGATTATTTACAATCAGGACTGGAGTAAGTTTACTATTGGATAATATGAATAGTGTATCGCCAGAGGAAATACCTTCAGTAGTTTTAAACCTCACATAGGTATTCTGAGAACTGACAAACGATACATTGCCGGACAAATTTCCACTTAGAGCCTGACCGTTCAGTTCTACACTAAAAATAATTAATAAGAAAATAAAACTTATAAATCTCATCAATATTTATCAATTTGAGGTTCCTCTCGGATGACAACTGTAGCACTGTGCGTTTGTATAATTGCTGCTTCTATGCACACTTGTGTGACAGCGAATGCAATCAAATAACGCATAATTAGCAGTATTTGTATGACAGTTGCTACAAGCATTCCATTGCCCATTATGTCTTCCTGAATAAATCGGGAAAAATTGGGAATCATGCTGAGTATAAGCTGCGGGTTTCCAACCCGGAACAGTTGTATGACATTGGGTACAAGTAGTGGAAAAGCTTAAAGTCTTGTGATTTGGATTTGTTGTGTTATTATAGTCTGTCTGATGACATGAGTAGCAATCGGTAGGGGTAGTCGTATAATTTCCCCCTTTATGACAATCGGTACAGGCAGGCGTGGAATGTCCTAGTGTCAGAGGGAAAACAGAATGATTAAAACTGGCTGGTTTCCAACCCGGATTTGTTGTGTGACAGGTCTGGCAGGTTGTTGCATACCCCGATGTAACATGATTAGGATTTGTAGTTGCCTGATAATCCAGTTTGTGACAGGAATAGCAATCCGTGGGGGTTGTGGTATAATTTCCCCCTATATGACAATCCAGACAAGCCGGTGTTGAATGTCCAAGGGTGAGAGGGAAAACCGTATGATTAAATGTTGCAGGTTTCCAGCCCTGGTTCAGAGTATGACAATCCTGGCAGTTTGTTGAAAACTTCGATGCTGTATGATCGGGGTTTTTAGCAGCCAGGAAATCCTGCTGATGACAGTCATTACATACTGTTGACGCTGAGGAATAACTGGTGGTTTTGTGACAATCTGTGCATTTGAGTGCCGAATGTCCCTGCACCAGGGGAAATATAGTATGACTAAACCCTGCTCCTGTCCACTGAAAAGCATTTACAGGATGACACGATGAACAATCCTCAGACATTCCCGACTGAACATGATTCGGGTTTGCCGTAGCCATATAGTTTGCACGGTGGCAATCGATACAATTTACTCCGGGAACATCAAAACGTAAAAGACTTTCGGAGACATGACACTGGGAACAATCTGCTGTTCTGTGAGCTCCCAAAAGAGGAAACCGGCTCAACTGGTGAATACTATTAATATTATTTACCAGCCACGAGACCTGAGTATGACAACGCGAACAATCTGAACCTACCGTTGCCTGGTGAATATCATTATGGCAATCGATACAATTAGTTTTAGCTTCAGAGAATACCAGGCTTTTATGGCATTGCCTGCAATTAATTGTGGTGTGCTGACCCAGCAGTGGCATTTTGGTGGAATTATGATCAAAAGAGTATATGGATTTATCCAGTTCCCATCCTTTTGAGCTATGGCATGTTTTACAGCTAATCTTAAAACCAGGTCCATGAGGGGAATCTGTGAGCCGATTCAGAAAAAACAACGAAAAAAGGAATATCAGGAGTGACACGATTCGCATGTGAATACCTTTAGTTTATACTTAACGTAAAAATATAATCCTTGTTGTTGAGGTTTATGGCATTTTGCACAGGCAACATTTATATGTTTACCATCGAGCTTGAATGAAGTATTATTATGATTGAATTTAGAAGCTTTCCAGTTATCAGTATCATGACATTCTGTGCAATCAGTTGTACCGTTTTTCTCAAATTGTTTGTAATGTTTATCCTCGTGGCATCCTGAGCAGTTTGTAGACAAACCAGAGAATTTTTGCTGGCTCATTGCATTTGATTTGTCAGCCAGATGACATGCTTTGCAGTCCTTATTTTTGTGAGCGCCTGTAAGTTTGAATTCAGTTTTTGAGTGATCAAAATTTATATTATTCCAGCCACCTGGTGTATGACAGGTAGTACAGTTCCCGTCGGGATAATATTTTACATCAATCTGATTTTTATGCACGTCCTTGTGACAATCTTTGCAATTAATTCCGATTCCCCTGAAGTTCCAGTCTTTTTGTTTTTTGTGACAATCAGTGCAAGGTATGGCCGGATGTGCACCCACGAGAGGATAAATGCTCATATTATGCTGTTCAATCGTATATGAGAACAGATTAAAGCCTTTGACCGAGTGACATTGGGAACAATCGGGGGACACACCATTTTTCACAAATTGTTTTTTGTGGTAATCGGTATGACAATCGGTACAGAGCTTAAATTTTAAAGGATCTGTAAACTTGGTTTTATGGCAGGCTTTACAGTTTACCGTCAGATGTTTATCTTCAAGCTTATAATCAGTCTTATTGTGATCAAAACCTTTTACTCCTTTAACTATCTGAAACGACTCCTCAGTATGACACTGACTGCAGTTCTGACCAAACTTATTCTGATGGGGGTCTTTATGGCAGGATGCGCAATTGTACTGATCCAGACGGAAATCCTGAAATTTCTTTCCGGCGACCGTCTCAACTTTGTGGCATTTTAAACATTCTACATTTATATGTTTGCCTGTTAATTGAAATTTTGTTTTATCATGATTAAATCTTGATGCCGGCATAAATTTTTCAGGATCGTGACAACTTAAACAATCTGAAGGAAGTGTTTTCTTGTGATAATCAGTGTGACATATCAAACATTCTGTACCTATACCAAGATAAGTGTACTTCTTATCCTTGATCTTCTGATCAGAAATGAACTTTACATTATGACAATCAATACATTGTTTTTTAGAGTGTGGAGTGGATAAAGCATAACCTGTAAGGCCATGGTCAAATTTTGCAATTTCCAGACGGATGAGTTGAAAGTTTTTTCCATGATGATCACTATGGCAGGCAAAACATTCTTTTCCTTTAACATCGGCAGAAGCATGATATCCTTTTTGATGAGAGATTCTCTCCTTGATTTCCGTATGGCAAACCAGGCATTTTTCGCTCGATACTTTGTTCCCGAGAACATGGCATTGCGTACAATTTGAAATTCCTTCGAGATGCGAATGGGGACCCGATAAATCACCAGGCGAGATTTGTGCTGTCACCCTGAAAAATGACATCATCATTACAATAATTCCTGTAATTCTCACCAATTTCGCCGGCATAAAAAACTATATTTTTTACTTTTATCTTTTTACTTTTGTCTTTTATCTTAATATCAGTGTTTTAAAACTGTTTCACCAAATTTTTTAGAAATTTTAATCCCTGCTTTTTCAAGAAATTGCGTTGGAAGTTCACCTCCGGCGAAAATATATACCAGATCATTTTTTAACTCAACATTTTCACCCTCGCTCCCATTCGAAATGATAACACTATCATCCTCAATGGATATAAGATTTGTACTCAGCCGGACTTCCAGTTTACCCTCTGCCATAGCTTTTTTCAAAGCAATATTGTTTGCCGGCTTAATTCGGCTGAATACCTCATTACGATATGAAATTATAACATGATTCTCATCTGCAAGCAACAGGGCTGATTCAATTGCAGAGTCTCCGCCGCCCACAACAATAATTTCTTTTCCTGAAATTGCTTCGGGTTCCAGGAGACGATAAGCCACCTTTTCTTTCGTTTCGCCTGGAATATTTAATTTACGGGGTGTTCCGCGACGGCCTATCGCCAGAAGAATGGTGGCTGAAGTGAATTGCTCTCCTTTCATTGTAACTACTTTAAAAGATCCCTCTTCCGATACAATAGTATCTACTTTGGAATTTTCCTGAATGGTAATACTGTTCTTTTTTAATACAGTTTGCCATAAGTCGAGCAATTCAGATTTCGTGGTTTCAAAAAGTTTGATTTTCCCGAAAAGAGGCAGATCCATCGGAGAGGTCATTACAATTTTTTTCCGGGGAAAAGTAAAAACTGTTCCACCGAGAGTATCCTGTTCAAGAAGCAGAAACTTCAAACCATGTTCTTTTGCTGCAAGACAAGCTGATATTCCGGCAGGTCCTGCACCTATTATTATCAGGTCGTAGGCAGCCTGATGATTTTTATTTAGTGATTTTACAATATTTTCAGTTGCTTGTTTCCCCTGTTCAACAGCATTTTTAATAAGACCCATACCGCCTAACTCACCAGCGATGAAGATACCAGGCACATTGGTTTCAAAATTATGGTTTATGTGAGGAAGATCAACGCCTCGTTTTTCTGTACCTATTCTTAAGCTAATAGCTTCAGTGGGACAAGCAAGGAAACATGCTCCATGTCCGATACACTGGGACGCATTTATGAGGGTAGCTTTCCCGTTAATAATACCTAAAATATCGTGCTCATGACAAGCCGTAATACAAGCCCCTGTTTGAATACACTTATTTACATCAATATATGGATGAAGCGAGACTGGTTCATGAAGGCCGTCTTCTTTGGCTTTTCTGACTTTTTCTTCAACGATCTTCGAAGCCCTGCTTTTCTTCCTCAAATAAATAACAACAACAACCACACAAAGAATAACAGCAAAAGAATAAATCAAAATATTTTCTATAGTTTGTTCCATAGTCAAAAAATCCATCTATATCCAAATGCAATAGTCACACCGACATGAATAACCATGATAATTAACATCACGAGAGCAAATGGTGAATGAACCACATGCCAGTACTTGAATAAATTCTGCATTACATCGAGTCGTTCTATTTTCCTGTTAAGTTTAATATCATTATCTACCAGGTTAAGAATCTGTTTATATTCAGGTTTGGGCAATTTATTCTTTTTAAGTATGGATTTAACGGTACGGAGGGATTTACGATCATCAAAATATTTTCTGATAAAACGAATGAGGGCATTGCTATGATATAATTCTACCTTTTTCTTAATGGAATTTGAAATAATGTTATAGCTCTCTTCATCCAGATTGTAAGAATTTTTTAGAATCCCGGCCACATCTGATTTCATTTCTCTCAATTCATTTAAGCTGAGTTCCTGACCTTCAATAGTTCGCGGTATTTGAATATATATAAACCGGCCAATTATCCCGCTTAAAAAAACTGCTACCATACTCCAGAAACTTATTGCAACCAGTCCACCAAACTTATATGCTGTATGAAAAAGCACCAATATGGGACCCAGAGTGCATAGAAAGATATGAAATTCGAGCCAGTGTCTTAAAATTCCTAACCGTAACAGAAAGCGATACCTTTTCCGGGCCATATAGGAGGTAACTCCTATTATAATAAGTAACGATCCGACAATTCCCAAACCATGGCCCAAAATGCCGCTGGGTTTAAGCAGATTATTATCAGGATGATAAAATCGTTCTTCAATACTGGTTCTGTAATAGGATATCCCTTTGTAAGTAAGGGTAATAAATGTTATAAAAACAATGGAAATTAATATACCTATGAATATTGTGTGAGCAGATTTAGACATGCTGAAGGCTTATTTTTTTATATAGTTTGACTTACATTTTTCCATTTGAAATGTTAGTAAAATTATATTGAGTCGTATTATCAGTCTAAAATAGTAACGCAAAACTAACAAATTTGTTTTGCATCTGCAGAATCTTTTCTTTGCTTAAATTAATTAATTGTCTGATATTGTATAGCATCGAAATATCTCTTTTCGACTATATCCCAGTTAATCAGTTCCCAGAAAGCATATGCATATTCACCAAGTCTGTTCTGATAATCGAGATAATAGGCATGTTCCCATACATCGCAGGTCATTAATGGGATTAATCCTACCCGCATAGGATTTCCGGCATTAAACTTCTGAATAATTTCCATCGATCCGTTCTGATTTAAAACCAGCCATACCCATCCTACGCCAAATAATGAACTCACAGCATCGGTAAAAGTGCTTTTAAAGAAAGATACTGACCCAAAATTATTCTTAATCACCTTTTCAAAAGACTTTTTAATAGAAATGGAGTTCCCTGGTTTTAAACATTCAAAATAGAAAGTATGATTCCATACCTGTGATGCGTTATTAAAAATCGGACCGTCAGCCACCTTTATAATTGTTTCGAGATTTAACTCTTTAAACTTTGTTCCCTGAACCAGTTTATTAAGATTTGCCAGATAATCATGATGATGTTTCCCGTGGTGAAGCTCAAGGGTCTTTTTAGAAATATATGGCTCAAGGGCATTCAATTCAAAAGGCAAATCAGGTAAATCAAATCTCATAAAATGGATTTTATTAATGATCTGTTATACAATGAATTAATCTGTACTATAATACTACAATCCTACAGATTAAAATTATGTATTAAGTGAAAGTTATCAATTAAGCCCGCATTAATGTTGGATTAAGATTCCATTAAGACCGGAACTTAAAAACACGGTGATAGATTTTTGAAATGAAAGGAATACCTTTAAAAACTTTTGATAGCTTTCTTTTAACTCTGCACCTCTTCGCTAAGAATATATCCAAATCCTTTTTTTGTATGTATGAGCTTCTGAGTGAAATCTTTATCTATCTTTTTTCTGAGTGAGTTGATATGAACATCAATAACATTTGTTCCTGAGTTAAATGAATAGCCCCAGATTTTCTCAGCTATTTGCATTCTGTCAAAAACTTTTCCCTTGTTGCTCAACAATAATTCCAGAATTTTATATTCAGTAGCTGTCAGCGTTATCTCCTTCTCATTTCGCCTGACTTTTTTTGCCACGGAATCAAGTTCCAGATCAAGAACTTTTATTACTGGATTGATTATCGCCTCCCTGTTTCTGCGGACCAATGCTTTGATGCGTGCATAAAGCTCCTGGAAACTAAATGGCTTCACGAGGTAATCATCAGCTCCGCAGTCAAATCCAGTAAGCTTATCTTCAACAGAATCAAGAGATGTCAGCATTATTATGGGTGTATGATTATTATTGTTCCGGATTTTCTTGCATAGATCAAATCCGGAAATTCCGGGTATCACAACATCAAGAATAATAACATCGTATTTTCTTGTAAAAACAAGCTTTTCCCCTATTGTACTGTCATAAGCTATATCTACCAGACAATCATTACTTTCCAAACCTATCTTAACGAATGACGATATTTTTGGGTCATCTTCGACCAGAAGTATTTTCATAATAATTTATTGTTACTCTCATTTCAAAATCAAATATACTAATATCAGGCCTAAAGGCGTTTTCTACAAATGAATAAACAACAGATAGAATAAGACAAATCGAATCCGCAAAAAGGTTTTGCCTATGCAATGTAATTAAAAACTATTTTAAATCATTTATTTGGGCGAAATTATCGCATGATAGATAAAAATATATTTCTTTAAAAGGCCTCGTTTGCTTAAAACAAATAAGTTTTTAGTGATAATAAATGGCTCACATAACTCAAATGGTAACAAATAGAGTCAGCCATAAATTTCAATTATTCTATTTGTGGAATAATTTTATACTTTTGGAGTAATTACTCATTTCAATGCAAAGTAATTCTGCGAAACCTGGATTAAAACAACAATGGTATTCATTGGGTTTAAAAAGTGAATTACAGATACCGGTATGGATATCTGTTATTACGGTATTTGTTATAAGTTTACTGGATCTTGCCGGATGGATGTTCAACATAACGCTTTTTAAAAGTATAATTCCGCAATGGATTCCAATGAAGATAATCACTGCTGTTTCGTTTATTTTAGCAGCCACCTCATTACTGATAATTCAGCTAGATTTCCCGGCCATTCTCAGGAAAATCCTTCCACGGGTATTAGCAGTATTATTATGTATAGCGAGTCTGATAACTATTTACGTATACCTGTATTCTTTAATAAAAGGACACGAACCATCATTTGCCGGGATTTCTTATCTCGGGTTTTTTCTTCCACCCGGATCAAGAATGTCCTTTTTAACTGCGGGCAACTTCTTCCTTCTTGGTTCTATTCTTTTGTTCTTATCGGCCGATAATACAAAAGCTTCCAATATTGCACATGTTCTGGTAATTCCTTTGATACTAATCAGTTACTATGTTCTTATAAGTTATATCCTGGGTGTCTATTCTTCTAAAGAAATGTTCGAAGTATCTATAGCTTTGAATACTGCCATTGCTTTCTTTGGAATAAGTGTTGCTGTTTTATTGATCAGGCCGGATACCTGGCTGCTGAGGGTATTTTTATCTGCAGATACGGGCGGAATCTTTGCAAGGAAACTTTTGCCAGGACTCATGATTTTACCTTTGATAATCGGATGGTTTCGTATAAGAGGTGAGCGGTTGGAACTATTCAAATCTGAAGAAGGTGTAGTACTGGTGGCAATAACTTATACTGTTTGCTTTCTGATACTTGTCCTGCTTACTGCAAGATCAGTCAATAAGACAGACCAAAAACGCCGGGTTATAGAAAAGGCCCTGAAAGAAAGTGAAGAGCGGTTCAGAACAATTGCTGAATCGCTTCCAGTTCTGATCTCAATATACAGCATCAAAGAATCGAAGTTTTCATTTTTTAATGAATCCTATGAAAAAGTATTCGGGTATAAAAAAGGTGAACTTGCAGACAAAAATTTAATTGATTTTTTCTTAAACCCTGAGGACCTGATTAGTCTCGGCAATACATTGAGAGAAAGAGGCAGAGTATACAACAAAGAAATCCGGGTCAAAAAAGCAGATGGCACACCTTTCTGGATTATGACTTCAATCAGGAAAATTATGTTCATGAATGAAGGGGCATATCTTATAGCGTCTATTGACATAACCGAAACAAAAAAAGTACAGGAAGAACTATTACAGTTGAACCGCACACTTAATGCTCATAGCAAGAGCAGCCAGGCTATGATGCATTCAAATAATGAGTTTAAGTACATGAATGAAGTATGTAAAATCATAATTGAAGATTGCGGACATTCTATGGTTTGGGTAGGCTATGCCCAAAACGATAAGCTCAAAACAGTTAAACCTGTGGCTTACTATGGTTTTGATAAAGGATATATTGACCATCTGAACATTACATGGGATGATACCGAAAAAGGAAGAGGACCAACAGGAACAGCTATCAGGACAGGAAAGCCTTCCATGTGCAAAAACATGCTGACTGACCCTGTATTTAAGCCATGGAGAAAAGCAGCCATAGAAAGAGGTTATGCATCTTCATTAGTGTTACCTCTTATTTCAGAAGGGAAGCCATTCGGCGCCATTTCAATATATTCCAGGGAAACTGATCCATTCACAGAAAATGAAATAAACCTGCTATCTGATCTTGCTGATGATCTGGCTTATGGAATTTCATATATCAGGCTGGACGAATCTGAAAAGTCAGCAGTAAAAGTCATTAAAGAAAATGAAGCTAAACTAAAAGAACTTATTGCCACCAAGGACAAATTTTTCAATATAGTTGCCCATGATCTTAAAAACCCTTTTACGAGCCTTTTGGGATCTTCTGAATTACTTTATGATAATATCCATCAACTCGACACAGACAATATCAGGGATCTTGCAATGATATTGAATGATTCGGCTAAAGGCGGTTATGCTATACTTCAAAACCTTCTTGACTGGTCCAGGTCACAAACCGGATTATTAAAAATCAATCCTGAAAGAGTCAATCTCAGAATTCTGATAGATGAAAACATATCTATTTTGAAATTACCTGCAGCTAATAAAGAAATAAAAATATCCAATGAAATAAAAGAAGATGTTTTTATAATCGCAGATAAAAACATGATCAATACCGTTTTACGGAATCTTTTAAGCAATGCATTAAAATTTACCTTCAAATCGGGTAAAGTGATATTAAGTACAAGGATAACAACTGATGAAGTCATTGTTTCCGTGAAAGATACCGGAATTGGAATTCCTGAAGATAAGATAGATAAGTTGTTCAGTATTGAGACTAATAATTCTCTGCCAGGAACTGAAAATGAACAAGGAACTGGTCTTGGACTGAAACTTAGTAAAGAATTTGTAGAGAAACTTGGTGGAAGGATATGGGTTGAAAGTGTCATTGATAAGGGCAGCGAGTTTAAATTTACAATTCCAATGCATAGCGCAAATCAAAAAGATATGACGGTATGACGGTTTTACCAAATAACAGCATGATACAACTTTTTAAAAGAAACGAAGATAAGCTCGAGTGCCTTCTTTGCCCCCACTACTGTAAATTATCAGAAGGTAAAACCGGTATATGCGGAGTCAGAAGGAATAC